>Ga0326727_10027460_pt1 | contig 10450 bp, 8 predicted proteins | sample MB2enrmetagenome_FD_207643 | JGI IMG/M metagenome (GOLD analysis project Ga0326727, IMG submission 207643) | Lab enriched peat soil microbial communities from McLean, Ithaca, NY, United States - MB29MY | ecosystem: Environmental > Terrestrial > Soil > Wetlands > Peat | place: USA: New York...
CGCCTACGCGGCCCTAACCGCGGAAGCTGCCCAGGCGGCGCCAGGGAGCGAGGGAGTGCTCTGGGCGCCGTATCTGATGGGCGAGCGCACCCCGCATCTCGACCCCAATGCCCGCGGCGCCCTGGTTGGGCTTACCGCCAACCATACCCGCGCCCATATCGTGCGCGCCATCCTGGAAGGGGTAGCGTTCAGCCTCAAAGACACCTTGCAGATTTTCGCGGAAATGCAGGTGCCCGTCCAGGCGATTCGCCTCGGAGGCGGCGGGGCGCGCTCGGCGCTGTGGAGACAGATTCAGGCCGACATCTACGAGCATGAAGTGGAAGTCGTGGCCGCCGAGGAGGGCGCCGCCTATGGCGCGGCTCTGCTGGCCGGGGTCGGCGGCGGCCTCTGGCCGGATGTGGATACGGCCTGCAGCTCCGCCGTAAAGGTGGAGACCCGAGTCGCGCCGCAGCCGGGAAACGCACCCGTGCTGCGCGAGCGCTATGCGGATTTCCGCCGCTTGTATCCGGCCCTGAAGTCGCTTCAGCCGGAAAGCGCGGCCAGGGCAACCATGATTGGGTAATTGGGTAACTGGGTAATTGAAGAGAATGCCATTTCCCGACCCAGGAGCGCGCCGGGCGGATTCTCCCCTCTCCTCGCGCAGGCGAGAGATTGCGGGAGAACGCGGGGGATCGCGGGTTGGAGTGACCCCTGTGCTGAGACAGCGGCAGGCGCAGGCGAGGCCCCCGGGAGACGTTCTTCTCCGGTTGGCGAGGCCGGCGCTGTCCGGTTTTCGGTGGCGGCGACGGGGTTGTTCCCAGTTTCGGACCCAGAGCGCGCCGGGCGGATCCTCCGCTCTCATGCCGCAGGCGGGAGGACGCGGGAGATGGCGGGTTCCATGATCGGGTAATCGGGTAATTGAAGAAAATGACCGATTCAGGGTCCGTTCACCCGTAGATTTCCGGGCGCGAAGCCGGGCCACTTCCGCCGGTCGCGCAGCCAGTTCCAGCCTCCGGCGGTCCAGCTCCAGGCGCTGGCGGGCGATCTCGCCCCGCTCCAGAGCGACCAGCACTTGGTCCCGCCTTGCGGGACGGCAAAGCTCGTCCCGTATCCGTTGCTCATCCGCGCCTTCCAGCGCCAGGAGAACGTCAGCCCCAGCAAGCCAAAGGCGGGCTTCCACCCCAACGCGCCAAAACCGGGCGCGTCGGGGACCCCGCTGCTGGGGTGAAATGGCGGTGGCCATAACATAATTTCTCCAGGGGCGACCGTACAACGATTCCGGAAAAATGGGGTGCCGGTTTGGCCGCTTTGGCCGCTCTTATTTTTGGGGTCAGTTCTACTTTGGGAAGACCGGGTGGGGGAATCGGGCAATTGCGTGATCGGGTAATCGGGTAATTGAAGAGTCGGTCCTGGAAAGCCAGTCGCGCGTGCTCACAAAGCAGCGGGGCGGAGCCTGCCCGGAGCTTGTGAGCGACTTTAGGCGTCCGCGCCCGCGCACCCCCAACGGCAGGTGACCAAGGGCACTACACAGCCCGGTGGGTGGCGGCCCCGGCATACGCCCTCCATAGTATGATGGGCTCGTAAACCCCGGTGGCGCATACCTGGGAAGAAGTGGCAACTACGGCTGTCGGAATGAAGCTAGAGGAGGCTTAGGATGAGATCGACGCTAATCGTTCTCCTGGCGGCAATTGCACTTTCGTGCACCAGTTTTGCTCAGGTGCCGGGCGTGGCGCAGGGAAACGCATTCGAAGCTAGCCCGGGGGTGTGGCATGCCGTGCTTACCAATAAGAGCGCAAGCTCCCTGGTGGCCCACTATGCATTCTTCACGTGCGGCCCCAAGAGCGGTTCCAGCGCCATGCCTGACGCGCGCCTTTATTCCGGGGATCGCGATGTTTCCCCCGGCGAGAACCTTGAGATTACCGCCGCCGACCCTTCCCAATGCACCGGGGGAGTGAAAGCCGCCATCTTCTCCGATGGCCACGGCGAAGGGGATCCGCACCTGTTGGCTGAACTCTATGCGCGACGCCGTGGAGCATATGACGCCCTAGGAGAAGCGATAGAACTATTGGATTCGATTCAGAACGAGCAGTCCATACCGAATGTCGTCGATACCCTAACCAGCCGGCGTAACGCCATTCGTGAACAAAAGACGCTCGCTGCCGCCGGGTCCGACTACGTCTTCTCTCTCGTCCTGCACACCCTGGACGATTCCAGTTACAATGTCGGTCTTCCGTCGGACGATAAGGGACAAACGGCGCCTGCCGTCGCGGATGCGACCAATGCCAACGGGGTTTCGCGCGAGCAGGCGCGCCTGATCGTGTTGAGCAACCGGCTCAAGGCATGGAGACTCCTCCTGGAGCAGAATCTGCAACCGCCTGCCGCACAATGAATGGGACCGGCAAAGCCTCGAAGTCGATCCGAACGATGCCGAGACGCATTACATGCTCAGCGTGATCGCCTGGTCCGAGACCTACAAGGCTGCTGCGGAGACCAAGGCCAGGCTGGGACTGCAGGTCGACAACCAGTATCCGGAGACGCCAGCGAACCGGGAGATTTGCCAGCAACAGCAGAATGCCAACATGGCCAAGATCGGCGCGGGGATCGATGCCATCGAAGAAGCGCTGCGCTTGCGCCCCGATTACGAGGACGCGATGGCCTACCTGAATCTGCTCTACCGCCGCAAGGCCGACCTGGAGTGCGCCAACGCATCTGCCCGTGCTGCCGACGTCCGGATTGCCGATGAGTGGTCAGATAAGGCCATGGCAGCTCGGAAGACGAAAGTTCGTAACATGGAGCAGCAACCTTCGGCGCAGTAAGTGACCTCGGACGTCTCGCGGCGAGGCTTTTTGCGCGCCCATCGGGGACGCCGGATCTCCGATGCTCGCCGAAGGCGCGCCGCAGGCTAGGCTTCTGAGAAGTCGTCGACGGACTCGGACTGGACACAAGACCCGGGCTTGGCATATGCTTAGGCATATGCTTGGGAGGTGACCATGATCCCCGAACGGCACGTGAAGCTGTTCAAGAACGGCCGAAATCGGGCCGTGCGGATTCCCCGGGAATTCGAATTTCCTGGAGACCAGGCCATCATGCGTAAGGAGGGCGAGCGGCTGGTCATCGAGCCGGTAGCCCCAAAATCCCTGCTGGCTGTCCTGGCAACCCTCGCACCGCTCGATGAGGACTTCCCCTCGGTTCCCGATCTGCCTCTGGATCCGGTCAATCTCTGATGCGCTACTTGCTCGATACCAACATCGTCTCCGATCTCGTGCGCAACCCGCAGGGACGAGTGGCTCAGCACATCCGCAAGATTGGCGAATTGGAAGTCTGCACCAGCATCATCGTCGCGGCGGAATTGCGTTACGGGGCCGTGAAGAAAGGATCGCCGCGGCTCTCCGCTCAGCTTGAAACGGTGCTCGGTGCGCTGGAGATTTTGCCGTTCGAGATGCCCGCCGATACGACCTACGGACGGCTGCGAGCCCAACTGGAGCAAGCGGGCACGCCAATAGGTGCACATGACCTGCTCATTGCCGCCCAGACGCTTGCCCTCGGTTATACGATCGTCACCGACAATGAGAGAGAATTTTCCCGGATCGACGACCTTCCTTGCAAGAATTGGCTCCGACAAGACTGAGGACTTCTGCCGTTATACCCCTTGATTCCTGCAAACGGCCTGCGCACACCAGACTCTCCTGCTCCCCATTTCTGTCGCACGCCGGCGGACGGATCAACTGCCGGAATAATACAAGACTGTTTTTCAGTTCCAATCGCGTTAGGATGTCCCCCGTCGCCAATCCAACGGAGGGTCTATGTCCGAGATCTGGGAGATGGGAGCGGTGGAGATCGCCCGCCGCATTCGTTCCCGCGAGCTGTCCAGCCGGGAAGCGGTCGAGGCGCATTTGCGCCGCATTGAAGCGGTAAATCCCAAGTTGAATGCGGTTACACAACTATTTGGGGAGGAAGCCGTCGCGGCGGCCGAGGCCGCGGATCGCGCCTTGAAGGCGGGCCAGGCGGTGGGTCCGCTTTGCGGCGTGCCCATCACCGTTAAAGAGGATGTCGCAGTAGGCGGGTCGGCCACCACCCGTGGGCTGGTTGCGCGCCGGAATGCCATCGCCACGCGCGATGCGCCTTACATCGCCGAACTGAGGGCGGCCGGCGCTATACCCGTCGGACGCACCAACATGCCCGAGTTCGGCATGCGCTGGCATACGGACAACGCGCTCCACGGGGCCACCCGAAATCCGTGGGCCGCGGACCTCACTCCCGGAGGTTCAAGCGGAGGCGAAGCGGCCGCCCTGGCCGCCGGGATGACTCCGCTCGGGCTGGGCTCGGACGGTGCGGGATCGCTGCGCTGGCCGGCCCAATGCTGCGGCGTGGCGGCGCTCAAGCCCTCGCACGGACGCGTCCCGGTGGTCAGCGGGGATCTGCCTCCAGGGCCCATTCCCTTCGCCTTCCAACTCCTGGGAGTGCACGGGCCAATGGCGCGCCGTATTGCCGATCTGCGGCTGGCCTTCCGCCACATGTGTTCCTCTGCCGGCGGCGATCCCTGGCATGTGTCCGCCCCATTCGAAGGCCGTTCTCCAGATGCTCCCTTCCGTGTAGCTCTCATTTCGGATTCCGGCAGCAAGCCGCACCCTGCTCTTGCCGGGGCTTTGACAACCGCCGCCAGGCTGCTCGCCGAGGCGGGCTACATCATCGAAGAGCGCGAGGCGCCTTTCCTGGTGCGCTCCACCGAGATCTATACGCAGATTATGGACACGTTCAGCCGCACCACCGCCGAACGCCAGCCACTGCCCCCCGGGCTCGTCTCGCCGGCCTTTGAGCGTTTCTGGGCAGGGTTCACCCCGCACTGGCAGGAAGCCGCAGGCGAGCGCACGCATGACCCCATGATGGAGCGGGCAACGATCGCGCGGGCCTGGAGCGACATGATGGAGGACACCCCGTTACTGCTTGCCCCCATAAGCAGCCAACCGGCGTGGAAGGTGGGCGCGGATCTGGAGCCCGAATGGGGCGCCGGCTGGATGAAGGCGCTCAGAACGGTGGTAGCCGTGAATCTGCTGGGCCTCCCCGCGGTTGCTGTGCCGGTGGCGGTGACAGAAGGCGTGCCCCAGGCGGTGCAGATCATCGGCCCACGCTTTCGCGAGGACTTGTGCCTGACGGCCGCGGAGGCCATCGAACTCCGGCTGCCCAGGATCACGCCGATCAATCCTCGCCTGGGCGCGGCGGGATAGACGCGGCCCCGGCCGCTTTGGCCCGAGAAGCCGCGCTTAAGACCAATACCGTTCACTTGAGACATACGTATTCAATTGTGCAAGGGAGGATCGTCGATTTTGTCATCCCGAGGCGAAGCCGAGGGATCTGCTTTCTCGTGTACCCTCAACAACATCGCGGGACCAAGAAGAAAGCAGATCTCTCGCTTCGCTCGGGATGACAAAGTTCGTCTAAGCTCTAGTGGAAAGCCTAACCCTTAACTGAACGGTATTGGGTGTAAGCCGTTTTTTAGCTTTCCGCGGCAGGGCGCGGGCGTAAACTTGGAGCGCCACACGGGGAGGCGACAATGTGCGAATTCTGCCTGAAGCATGGGGAAGGCAAGAAGTGGTATCTGGAGGCCAGTAATTATTCCGAGGACCTGGCCAGTGACGTCAACCGCCGGAAGATGATTGCCGGATTCGTTAAGTCTGCCGGCAACCCGGAGCTGATGTCCAAGTTCGTCGAGAAGACGGAACGTCTGCAAACCTATCCGAAATTCGTGCGCGACTGGTTGGTGTTTCTCGCTACCCGCAAACAGAAGAAGGTCCACTTCGGGCAGGTGCTGCCGCTGGAGGATGTGGAGAAGATCTTCGAACTGACCAACTGCATCGTGCGGCTCTCGTGTTATTGCCGCTACAGCACCCTGGGCCAGGAAAAGCGTTATTGCTACGGTATCAGCTTGTCGCCGGATAGCAGCAGTGGCGAGATTTTTGCCGGCCTGAGCAGCGCTTTTCAGCCGGGGCCGGACGCGAAGGGTTTGGAGAAGCTGACGCGGGAGGAAGCGCTGGAGGCCTTCCGCAAGCACGAACGCGAAGGGCTGTGCCACACCGTCTGGACCTTTCAGACTCCCTTTATCGGCGGCATCTGCAATTGCGACCGCTCCGACTGCTGGGCCATGCGCTTCACCATGTCGCAGGGCATGCCCATGATGTTCCGGGCGGAATACGTCGGGCAAATCGACCACGACACTTGCAACGGCTGCCGGGAGTGTATGCGCCAATGCCAATTTGGGGCGCTCACCTGGAGCGCGTCCAAGAAGAAAGCGGTGATCGATCAGCGCTGGTGCTATGGGTGTGGCGTCTGCCGGGCGGTCTGCAAACAGCAGGCGATAACGCTGGTGGACCGGGCCCAGGTCCCTGCTGCGGCCAACTTGTGGTAATCAGGAAATTCCCTCCGGGAGCAAGTCCAGCAGGTTGTGCAGCACGGGTGAGGTGTTTTGGGGATGCCACAGGAGATCGAGACGGAGGGTCACCCGGTTCTAGAAGCCGTACTTAGCGAGCACTTGTTTTTCCCGTTTGCCGATTACGGCCAGGGCCGCGTGTTGGGCCGGGAGTTGCAGGCTGAGGCGCACGCCGGTCAGTTGGTCGCGGAGATCGATCCGGGCATCCTCGGCCGCGTCCGACACCATGACATAGAACACCGAGTCTTCGAGCACCGTCGGATAGATGAGAATGCCGGGGGAGACCGGTGACTTCAGTTCGAATGCGGGTGCAATTCCGGCCTTTCCAGCCACATAGGCGTAAAGGTCGGCCGCCGGTTGCATGCCCTCCGCCAGTTCCACGGGATAAGCGGTCCAGAAGATGCGTCCTTGGCCGTAGCTGAGTTCCTTGAAGGTGGACCCGTCGGCAAACTGCAGCGCATCGAGCCAACTTTGCTTTTCCTGGTCAAACGAAAGCGATAGCTCGCGCTCTCCCAGGCGCAGGCTGGCGTTGTGGTAGGTCAACGGCTCGCAGCGGGCGTCAAGCCGCAATTGCGCGGCGCGGCCGGCAGAGTGCCAATGCTCGTCGTGTTCGACGGGACCGGTGATGAGCAGATTGCCGCCGCGGTTTACGTACTCCAAAAGCGCGTTCCAGGCTTTCTCGCTGAGGTTGTGCGCCGAGGGGAGAACCGCGAGCCGGGGAGATCCCAGGCTGTCCACGCGGTTCTCAGCAATCGTGTAGGCCGCCAGATGGTCGTAGTAAGCCAGCGCCCGCACCGCTTTACGCTGGGCTTCCAGTTGCATCTCCGCGGTCACCGAGAACTGCGCGGCTTGTGACGTTACCACCGCAATGGCGGGCGCTTGCGGATTTCGTAAGTGCGGGCTCAGCGCCGGGGAGAAACTCGCAAAGGAGCGGAGCACGGCCGCTTCGGGCTTTTCCGTGGCGTCCGGCAATACCGCGCCGATGGGGGTCTCGTTGCTTTCCGTCATGTAGGAGTTGGTGTTCCACAGCCACTCGATGGCGCCGGAACCCTGAATGAAGGCCGACGCCAGCTTACGTTCGAGCAAGGCGGCTTCTGCCTCCGAAGTGCGGCGCGCGGACTCATCCAGATTCAGCTCGCGCTGCAGGCCGGTTTCCTGAATCAGCATCGCTTGCCCCGGCTGCTTGGCCATCAAGGAATCCCAGAGCACGTAGTCGTTCTGCCACCAGGAGTGATTGGTGGTGAAGTCTACCAGGGGCCCCCAATAGGAGGGCGACAGACGGTCCTGGACGCCGCCTTCGTCCTGTCCCACGGTGATCAATTGTTTGGAGCCCGCGGCGCGGATGGCATCGCGCTGGCCGCGCACCCAAGCGGCAAAAATGTCCTGGGCAAACAAGTAGTAGTCGTAAACCTTGAGGGAGTTGTGGCCGGTGTACATGCCGCGGGCGGTGAAATCGATCTCTTCGGGAAGCATGACTACGGGCGGCGCTTGGCTCAGCGGCAGATTCCAGGCAGCGGCCAGGGCGGCGCGGTCGGGGTAGCGCTGGGTGAGCCACTGGTTCCAGCGGGCGCTTTCGATGGGGTCGCCGTTGGGACGCATGGTCCAAAGATGCTGAGAGATGCTGGGCTCGTTAATCAAATCCCAGGCCAGCCAGGGGACGTCGCGAAAGCGGCCGGCCACCGAGGCTACCAGGGTCTGCTGGCGGCGCAGCGCATCCGGATCCAGATAGGGATTTCCGCCTCCCAGCACTTCTGGCAGAAAGGCCAGGAAGTTGAACTGCACCGGCAAACCGTGCTTGCGAGCGGTCAGGAGAAAGGCTTCCAGGGTGCGCAAGGTGCGTTCGTAGGGGCGGCCGTTTTCGTCGCACAGCTTGTCCCAGCCGGTCCACCACCCGGTGCGGATCATGTTCAGCCCGGCGGAACGGATGTGCGCCAGATCCTGGTCCCAAACGTAGACGTTGGGATGGTCGAAGTACAGCCGCTGCACTTCGCTCGACATATAAGTGGTGCCGACCACCGCCAGGGGCTGGCCGTCCAGCTCAAAATAGTTGGAATTGACGCTGAGCCGCGGGCCGGAACGCAACGCCGCTTCGTCGCGCACCCAGAACGCCGAGCGATAGCTGGCGAGTACCTGGCCACCGGAGAGCAGTTGGGCGTCGACGACGTGCAGGCCCTTCCCGCTGGTGGCCGGCAACAGCAGCGGTTGCGGGGAGGGAAACGAGGCCGTGAGCTCAGAGCGCGCGGCCGGCCGGTCCTCAGGATAACTGGCAACCTTCACCGTAAGTGGGGTGGGCGCAGGCTGGGCGGCTTCCCAGCTCACTTCCAGTTGCACCGGTTCCCCGGGCAGGTAAAGCGGGAACTCGGGGCGCACCAGGAATTCCTCGCTGCCTGCTAAAGCAAGCTCTGCCAGAGACTGGATCAGGCTCGAGGAAGCGGCGGCCTCAAAGAACTCGGGCGCCAGTTCACAATTCACAAACACCCAGCGTCCACCGCGGAAGCCGTTGCGGAGATGGTCAATGCGAATGGCCGGGGCGGCCAGTTTGCGCCCGTCCTTGAGACCCCACGCCAGCGGGTCGAGCCGGGCATCGATGGAGCCGGCGCTGCCGCCGCGGCGATAAAGGCTCACCGCGCTCAGCCGGATCACCGGGCTGAAGCCGCGCTGCCAGCCAAAAGGGGCGAGCTTCAACGTGACGGCGGGATTGGTTTCAAACTGCAGTCCGGCGGAGCCGGGCGTGGTCTGGTACTGGTCGATCATCAGGGGCCGGGTGAAACGCACGCTGTAGTCGCGCAGTTTCCAGCCGTCGGCATCGCGGTAAGCAGCGCGGGTAAACGGCCGTCCGCCGAGCACCAGCAGGTTTCCTCCTTCCTGGAGGAAGGTCAGAATCTCCGGCCAGGCGGGCTCGGGAAAGGCCGAGCCGTAGGGCAACACCAGCAAGCGGGTGGCGGGATCTTTCAGCAAGGCGGGCAACTGCTCCGCCGACGCCAGACGAGCCTGGGGGAATAGAGTCGCCAGTTGCTGCGGGGAAGGGGTGGCAGAGTCCGCCGCCGGAAGGCCGGGTTCACTCCATACGGCGACGCCGGACGCATGGGCCAAGGCTCCCGATTGCATGAATAGAAAGACCACGCCGACGAAGATGCCAAGACTGCCGCAACGCTTTCTCATTCAGTTTTCCTGTAATCGGTGGCGGTCAGTTCGCTGACGGTGGGTGGCCCCGGCGCGGTTGCCTGCTTGAGCACGGCTGCACGTTTTTCGGCCGAGAGGATGGCATTTTCCAGCCGGCGAAAATCCGCGGCTCTTTCCGCGGGTATCTCCACTTGCCGCACGACATACTCGCACTCATAGTGCAGAGTGCCGGCTTGGGCCGTTGCCACTGCATGATACCTGGCAAAGCCCATGTCCACATCGACCGGGTCCGGGGCCTCATCCACCGCATAGCCTTCGGGCAGAGCGATATCGAAGCTGTCCCGCCAGCGGCCCGGGTGACCCAGTTCGATGGGATAGAGACGTTCCTTGCCCTCCATCACTTCAGGCACGCTGAGGACGTAGCTGCCCAGGACGCGGGGCCGCACCAGCAGCAGCGAGCCGGCGGAGCGGGCATAGCTGCTTGCGCTGAAGTGCAATTCGAGTTCCAGCGGCTGGTCCAACTCAGCCTCGCGGTGAAACTCGTAACCCTTGAAGGTCAGGCCGGCCAGACTGGAGCCGAGGCGCCGCTCAATGCCTTCGCGAATCTCTTTCGCATCGTGCCGCCTGATGAACAGGCGTTCACTTCCTCCGTCGATGCCCAGGTACGATTCGGTCACGTCGCCGGCGAGCGCGCCATCGGCCGCCAGCGTGAAAACTCCCTTGCGAGTCACCCCGGAGGAATCCGGCGGCAGTACCGGAATCTGCAGGATCTGTCCGTCCTCTTCGCTGCCCAGGTAGCCCCAGCCACCTTGAAGCTCCTGGCGAAGCAGGCCAACGGGGGTCGCTTCATCGGTGGGATCGAAGATTAGCAGAGTTTTGCCATTGCTGACCCGGACCCGCGCTTGCAGGCGCGGATCGTTCTCG
>Ga0326727_10027461_pt1 | contig 10449 bp, 8 predicted proteins | sample MB2enrmetagenome_FD_207643 | JGI IMG/M metagenome (GOLD analysis project Ga0326727, IMG submission 207643) | Lab enriched peat soil microbial communities from McLean, Ithaca, NY, United States - MB29MY | ecosystem: Environmental > Terrestrial > Soil > Wetlands > Peat | place: USA: New York...
GTTTGGCCTGAGCTTCCCAATCCAGTGCTTTGCGGGCATGTGCCATTTTGATATCCCAATCCATCGCACCTTTGACCCCTTTGGCGATATCGGCGGCGTGGCCGGCGATGCGGGAGGCTATGACACCCTGGCGGACGTCTTCAACATCGGGCAGGGAGAGGTGTTCGGAAGGCGTAACATAGCAGAGGAAATCCGCGCCGTACATGGCAGCTAACGCACCGCCGATGGCGCCGGTGATATGGTCGTAGCCGGCGCCGATATCCGTGACCAGTGGGCCGAGAACATAAAAAGGCGCGCCTTTGCAAATAGATTTCTGGAGTTTGACGTTGGTCTCGATCTGATTGAGCGGGACATGACCGGGGCCTTCGACCATGACCTGTACGCCGGCTTGCCAGGCACGCTGCACCAGTTCGCCGAGAATCAACAATTCCTCAACCTGGGCGTGGTCGGTGGCATCCGCGAGACAACCGGGACGCATGCCGTCACCGAGGCTCAGGGTGACATCATATTCATGAGCCAATTCCAGCAAGCGGTCGTAATATTGGAAAAGAGGGTTTTCCTGTTCGTTATGCAGTATCCAGCCGACGGTAAAAGCGCCACCGCGGGAGACAACATCGGTGATGCGGCCCTGTCCTTTGAGACGGGCGATGGCGGAGCGGGTAACACCGCAGTGAACGGTAATAAAATCGACGCCGTCCTTGCAGTGGTCTTCGATGGCGGAGAAAATATCATCGGCACTCATTTTAACGATGGCGCCGGATTCTTTAATAGCTTTAATGGCGGCCTGATACAACGGCACGGTGCCGACAGGAACGGTGCTGGCCTGCATCACAGCGCGGCGGACGGCAGGGATATCTTTACCGGTGGACAAATCCATGACGGTATCGGCGCCGACATCAATCGCAGCCTGCAATTTTGCCAGTTCGGTCTGAATCGTGCCGAAATCGGAGGAGGTGCCGAGGTTGGCGTTAACCTTGGTGCGCAAGCCTTTGCCGATGCCGAAGGGAGTGAAGTTTTTATGTTTGATGTTGGCAGGAATGACAATGTTGCCGTCGGCAATACCGGCGCGAATAAACTCCACATCCAGTTTTTCCTGTGCGGCAACGATTTTCATCTCAGGAGAAATAATACCTTTGCGGGCCATTTCCAGTTGTGTCATAAAACACCCCCATAAAAACAATAAAACCAGGGTTGCGATTTTCCCTGGTTTGTTTCGACCGCATCCCTACGCTCGTATTACCGAGGTCAGGTTCTAAGGGTCGTCCTTCAGCGAAAGGACTCTCAGCATTCAGCACCCCTAGCGGATAATTGACTATTCTTTTTTCAAGCTTGTAATTGATTATTATAGCAGATTGAGAGCATGAAAGCAAGTTTCAGGCACAAGTGAGGGCAAGAGAAAATGTCAAATGCCAAATTCCAATCGCCAAATAAATTCTAAAGACAAAATAAACCAAAGAGCGATAACGATAATCTTAAAAAACTACCCTATTTTACAAAAATGATTTTAGATTGCCGCGACCTTGTATTGAGTCAGGATAAGGTCTCGCAAAGACAATGCGTTATGATCCTTCAGGTACTGCATAACCTCAGAACGAAAAGCCCTGGGCGGTTGAGCCGTGTTTTGGGAAAGAATTAAGCATGAAGGCAGGCCTCCGCCCCACCCTGATACATTCGCTACGCTCAGCACGACATTGCGGTGTCGGATTGCACGCTTCGCTCGCAATGACGGTACTGATATAATAGATTCATGGAAATGGAAAAACTGGATGCTGGGTTGGAAAAACTGGGAATCAAGGCTGGAGAGCACGAGTTGGCGCTCTTTCAGATTTATTACGAAGAGCTGACGGACTGGAACCAGCGGATGAACCTGACCGCCATTACCGAATACGAAAAGGTGCAAATCCTGCATTTTCTGGATTCGCTGACAGTGGCGGCGGTGTGGAGACCGACCGAAAGTAAACCGCATCCAAGAGTGATCGACATCGGAACGGGCGCCGGGGTGCCAGGAATCCCGTTGAAAATCATTTTCCCGCAGATACGGCTGACACTGATGGATTCGACGAATAAGAAAATCACCTTTCTGAACCACCTGAAACAGAAGCTGGGATTGAACGATATCGAGGTCGTCAGCGGGCGGGCCGAAGAGCTGGCGCATCAGCATTACCGCGAGAGCTACGACCTTGTAATCGCACGTGGGCTGGCGCCGATGCCGACGCTGACGGAACTAACCATCCCATTCTGCAAAATCGCGGGAAAGGCAATATTGCATAAAAAAGGCGATATTGCCGAAGAGATGAACATGGCGAAGCGCGCCATCACCACGATGGGCGGGAAGCTAATCGAGATAAGACCGATGGAATTAAGCGAATTCCCCGACAACCGCATGCTGGTAGTGATTGAAAAAGTCGCACCGACACCGGAAATATACCCGAGGGGACAGGGACTGCCGATTAAGAGACCAATACAATAAGAAAAATCCAAATTCCAAAAGCCAAATAAATCTGAAATAATCAAGATTCAATAATCAAGAAAAATACGAAACAGCGCTTAACGGCCAGCTTTTAGTTTTATATTTTTAGGTCTATCGAAATTTTCACTCTCCCTTAATGAGGTTGTCCGAAATCTCTGGATTGTCGGGTCAAGCCCGACCCTGTCGAGTTATCAGTATTACATTTAGAAACCGCACAGCCAGGGACGCCTGTGCCACTAAGTACAGTCAATGTTTGCATCAAGCAGAGATATTAGATATTAGCGGTATTTTGTTGTAAAATAGCTTTGTAGTCCCGAGTGGGAAAGACGTTTTTTCCGAGCAGACAGGAGATTAAAATGGAAACCGGAACATTTCGAGTTAAAGTCGGGCTGGCCCAGATGTTAAAGGGCGGCGTGATTATGGATGTAGTGACCGCAGAACATGCCAAAATCGCGGAAGATGCCGGGGCTTGCTCCGTGATGGCGCTGGAAAGAGTCCCCTCGGATATCAGAAAAGCCGGCGGCGTAGCACGCATGTCCGACCCCACCGTAATCGAAGCGATTATGAAAGCGGTCACAATTCCGGTGATGGCGAAATGCCGTATCGGGCATTTTGTAGAAGCACAGGTACTGGAAGCACTCGGAGTGGATTATATTGACGAATCGGAAGTACTGACACCGGCTGATGAATCGCATCATGTCTGGAAGCACGATTTCAAAGTGCCTTTTGTTTGCGGATGCCGCAACATGGGGGAGGCATTACGGCGCATCAGCGAAGGTGCGGCAATGATACGCACCAAAGGCGAAGCGGGAACCGGCGACATCGTGGAAGCGGTGCGGCACATGCGCACCGTGCAGGACGAAATCCGCAAACTGGTGAACATGTCCGAAGACGAACTGCCGGCGGAGGCGAAAGAACTGGGCGCACCACTGGAACTGGTAATTGAAATCCACCGTACCGGCAAATTACCGGTGGTGAATTTTGCCGCGGGCGGCATAGCCACTCCAGCCGACGCAGCGTTGATGATGCAGCTGGGCGCCGACGGCGTGTTTGTCGGGTCCGGGATTTTCAAGTCGAGCAAACCTTCGGTGATGGCCAAGGCAATTGTGAAAGCCACCACGCATTATACCGACGCCAAAATTATCGCCAAAGTCTCCAAAAACCTCGGTGAAGCGATGCCGGGTTTGAGCGCAAAACAGATTCCTCCGGACCAGTTAATGGCCGGCAGAGGATGGTAAGATGAAAATCGGTGTCCTTGCACTGCAGGGAGCCTTTGCCGAACATATTGCGACACTGGAAAAACTAAAAGCAGAAGCCATCCCCGTCCGCCTCCCGCACCAACTGGAGGGTCTGGACGGGTTAATTATCCCCGGCGGAGAAAGCACCACCATCACCAAATTGATGGTGCATTACAAACTGAAAAACAAAATCATCGAACTGGCAAAACAGGGCTTCCCGATTTTCGGGACATGCGCCGGGATGATCGTCTTGGCGGGGGAACTGGCCAGCGCCGGCGGCGTCAAACCGACCGGGGTGATGGACATCAAAGTCAACCGCAACGCTTTCGGCCGGCAGGTAGACAGTTTCGAAGCGGAAATTTCCATTCCGGCAATCGGCATGAAGCCGCTGACCGGGGTTTTCATCAGAGCGCCGCTAATTGAATCTGTCGGCAAAGAAGTCGAAGTTTTGGCCCGATTAAGCGACGGCACGATTATCGCCGCGCGGCAGGGCAAGCTGCTAGTCTGCTCTTTTCATCCCGAGTTGACAGACGATACCCGATTCCATCATTATTTTCTTGACATCGTCCAGGGGAAAGTATAAACCCGGACAAAGTATAAACCCGGACGGGGAGGATTATTTTGCAAAAAGTAATCACCGATGACCTGGATGCCTTATTGGGAATCCTGCCGCCGTCAATCCGCCAGAAATTGCAGGAACAGGAAGATTTCAAACAGCTGATTGAAGTCATTTTGGACCTGGGTAGGCCGCCGGAAGCCCGTTTTCTGAACCGGGAAGTGATTCTCGACCAGAGGGAAGTGACTGATGAAGACATCGAGTATGTCATCACGCGCATCGGCAGCTTCGGCGACGATAATCGGGCGGGCATCGAACGCACTTTACACCGCATTTCCGCCATACGCAACCGCAAAGGCCGAATTGTCGGGTTGACGCTGCGCGTGGGGCGGGCAGTTTTCGGCACGATAAAAATCATCGAAGACCTGGTAGAGACGGGAAAAAGTATTTTACTGCTGGGCAGGCCCGGTGTGGGAAAAACCACGATGTTGCGCGAAGTGGCCCGGGTACTGGCCGACGATTTCGGCAAACGCGTCATTATCGTGGACACTTCAAATGAAATTGCAGGAGACGGCGATATCCCGCACCCGGCTATCGGCCATGCCCGCCGGATGCAGGTGACCACCCCGAATATGCAGCACGCAGTGATGATTGAGGCAGTGGAAAACCACATGCCGGAAGTGATTGTGATCGATGAAATCGGCACGCAGCTGGAAACACAGGCAGCGCGCACGATTGCCGAACGCGGCGTGCAACTGGTGGCGACCGCGCATGGCAACACGCTGGAAAACCTGATGATGAACCCCACCCTGGCCGACCTGATCGGAGGAATCCAATCGGTGACGCTGGGAGACGAAGAAGCGAAACGGCGTGGCACGCAGAAATCCATCCTGGAACGGATGTCAGCGCCGACTTTTGATATTTTAGTGGAAATCCAGGAACGTGATACCGTTGCAATTCATACCGACGTGGCTTCGGCGGTGGACGCAATCCTGCTCGGGGAGCCCCAGGCTTTGGAAGTCCGTCAAATCAATGAAGAGACCGGGGAAGTCAGCATCAAACACTTACAGCCGGAAACCGATGATAACAGACGGCCGGTGCGCAGTAATAAGGCGGCGCAGCCGAAAAACGGAACAAGCGCGAAACTCTTCCTGTACGGCGTCAACCGCGTGCGCATGGAAGAAGTAGCCGGCGAAATGGGAATAAACCTGGAAGTGGTGGAAGACCTGCGCGGGGCGACACTGCTGGTGACCTCAAAGAAGTATTACCGCCAGAAGCCGCAAAAAATCCGGGACGCAGAATCAACGAATGTGCCGATTTATGTACTCAAAGGCGGCACGCCGGTGCAAATCAGACAGCTTTTAAGCTCGCTTTATCATATCGCACCACCGCAGGACGAACCATTACGCCGGGACGAATCTTTCAAGGCAGCCTTGGACGATGCCAACGAAGCCGTGCAAATGATAAAAAAGGGCGAAAACACGGTGGAATTAAGTCCGCAGAGCGCTTATATCCGCCGGTTCCAGCACCTGGTAGCGGAACGGCATGGGATGTACTCGCAAAGCACGGGCAAAGACCCGAACAGAAGGGTCAGGATTTTTAGAGTATAAAAACTAAAATCCAAATACCAAACAAATACTAAATCCTAAGCTCTAAACAATTTGAAAATACGAATATGCTGGGTTGAGCAGCGTCCCTGGTCAGTCATTCAACTGTTCTTTGACGAAATATTTTCTGAGTTGCTGCAGTTTTTTAGGTTTGAGAGTATAACGGCCAACACCGCCGCGCAAACGCGGGTCCAGCAAGTCACGAAGGCTGTCGCCAAACATATTGATGCCAAAGATAGTGAGTGAAATTGCTAAAGGAGCCCACGGCCATGGGTACATTGTCCCCCAGGAGGGAATATTGATCGGCAAACCAAAACCAAGCCAGTCCAAGGCGGCTTCCGACATGATGGCCTGCCCTACACCTAAGGTAAAAGCAACGATTATCATCGGCAAGATGTTCGGTACGATATGACGCAACAGCGACTGTAACCGAGAGCTACCGATGGCTTCTGATGCAGCGATATAAGTATTCGGTTTAATGACAATGACGGCACTTCGTATCAAACGAGCACCGCCGATACCCGCGGTGATCCCCAGTACCATAATCATGGTGAATATACTGCGGGGAAGCAAACTCATCATGATTAATAACACAATAAACGGGGGCACTGACAGCCACACGTCAATAAAACGCTGCACAATCATATCCGTTTTCCCGCCGATAAAAGCGGTGGGCGCACCAATTAAAACACTGATGATAATGGCCAAGGCCGCAGCGCCGAGCCCGACTTCCATTGAACTGCGAGCACCGTAAATAAACTGGCTAAGTACATCACGCCCCAGAAAATCGGTACCAAGAAGATGCGCGGAAGATGACGGCTGATTCATCATATGGAGGTTAATCTGAATTACCGAAAAAGGAATCAGATATTTGGCAAAGATACCGATCGCGAGAAAGACGATAATCACCACCAACCCGAAAGTGCCGAGCGGCTTCTCGACGACCATTCTTTTAAACAAATCGAAGACAAAACTATGACGTTTCTCTTCTACCGGCGGCCCCCCGGCAACAATTTTGTTATCGTTAGTCATAAATAAACTCCATTTGAGAGCATTTTTCTATTGATAGTGAATCCGGGGGTCCAACCACCCATAAGCAAGGTCAACTAAAAGGTTGCTGAGAACAACAATTACAGACAGGATAAGAGTGATGGCAGAAATCATCGGATAATCCCGATTGTTCAGGGCATCAAACAACAAGCGTCCGACCCCGGGAAGGTTAAAGATATACTCGATGATGACTGAACCGCCAATCAGTATCGGGATCCACCCCCCGACCATGGTAATTACAGGAATCAGCGCATTCTTCAAGGCATGTCTGATGACAACAACCCGTTCCCGGAGTCCCTTGGCCCAGGCCGTGCGGATATAATCCTGGCGTAAAGTTTCCAGCATCATCGTGCGCATGACACGCATCGTACCACCGGTTTGCTGGGACCCTAATGCCAGGGCGGGCATTATCATCATCCCCAAATTACCCAGTGGATCTTTCCCGATAGAAATAAACACGAGTGGAGTAAAATAATGCCACCAGATAAATACATAAAAGGTGATGATGCCGGCAATAACGAAGTTGGGAACAGACATAAGAATGATAGCGAAACTACGCAATATCCGGTCCAGAATTGTATCCTGCCGGATGGCAGCATAGATGCCGATAGGGATGCTGATAAGCAACACGATTATTAAAGACATCAAGCACAATTCAAACGTTAACGGGATACGCTGTACGATCAAAGGTGTGATCGGCCGGGAATTCATTAGCGATGAGCCCAGATTACCGTGGAGAACGATTCCGGTTATCCAACGCGTATACTGAACATAAACAGGTACATTCAATCCCAGAAGCTTCGATATGGCAGCACGGTCAATTAGTCCGCCACCGTTAGCAGCCATGTTTGCTTGAATTATATTAATTATATTTCCGGGGATGAACCTCAGTAATAAGAAGACGATCATTGAAGTTAAGATAACCGTAACGGCAGCCCATAATAACCTTCGGGAGGCGTATGCGCCCATATTCACTTTTCCTTATTTAAATAGTATGGTTTCCCCGGGAAAGTTTAGTCTTTTATCCTTTACTATTATTTCTATTCGCATTGTATAATCTGTGAGCAGATAACAAATTGTTCTTAGTTTATCGCGCATTCAATTTATTGTCAATAAGGACAATTATATCCATAAAAAATTTCATTACCCTAATAAATTAAGTGAATTCTTTGCCAGCTAAATTAAAAGAAATCCTTTAAGAACACCGGGAGATATGATAGAATCCATAAAACCGAGCATTGATAATATGCGAAGTGACAGCCCTAACCACGCCATTGTATCAAAATGATTAAGGACCGACCGGAGAAGCAGGAAATATGATTGAAGCAAAATCAAAGAACAGCCTGATGTATTCGCGATTTTTAATCGGGAAAACAAGACAAATTCTGTTGAGGGCCAGAAAAAAAGAGCTGGATGTTTATAATGTGACCCCACGGCAAGCTCATGTTTTAACCTGTATTTATGAACTGGGCGAGAAAGCCGACCTCAACTCGCTGGCCGAAAAGACGGAACGAAATATGAACACCCTTTCCATCAATATGACAAAGATGGAACAGGACGGGCTGGTAAAGAAAATCAGGGATACGCCGAAATCAACCAAATTGCGATTTGAACTGACGGAGAAGGGTCATTATATTTATCAAAATGTCAGAAAAGTAAAATCGGCAAAAACGATAATGTCCGCATTGACAGAAGAAGAACGCCATCAATTAGTCGCACTGCTGGAAAAAATAGTTGACAAATCGCAAAATTACTGAAACATACCCGGAATCACGTAATTTTTAATAATGTCCCCGAGCAACGGGAAGTTATTTCCCCAATCCGTTTAAAACTTTATATAAAGACAAATATATTAAATTGCGCTCTTCCGCGGTTAAAACTGAAAACGCCGCATTGATTGATTCGCTCTCACGGCTGATTTTAAGCATTTCCTGGCCCTTGGCTGTTAATTCGATGCGTAAAAGCCGGGTTTTAAGGCTGTTTTTGGTCCTTTTGATTAACCCGTCTATTTCCATTCTGACCGCCTGACGGGAAATGACATCCAATTTCCTTTCCACTTTTTACGCAATTGCCGCCAGGGTGGCATCCTCCCCCAGGTCCTGGATGACACGTAAAACCTGAAGCTGCTGGGCGGCGATATGTGAAGGGCTTAATTCTTTCTGCCGGAGAAAAAACAAAGAATGGTGGACTTTAACCAGTGACATCCATAAATCATAATTTGATACTGATATGTCGTCCAATTTGCCCTCCTTAAGTAAAATGCAAGGAGAAACTTACCATTTTTCTAAAAACGGCGGCAGGTACTCCGTCTGTATGTCAAATGTACTTGATTATATGCCCTTCCTGCAGGATTTTTCAATATCAGTCAGCGGTCAGCCATGAGCAATGAGTCAGATGTTTGTGGTATTCTTTTTTCCCATTTTCAAAGAGTTGACTGCTCTCTGACACACAGAATTTAGTATAGAAAAATTGCGCTTGACATTTGCAGCCTGTTATTTGATAATTTCAAAACAGGCGGGTGATATTATGGTAATCTATGGGTGGAGGGACGAATATGGCAGACACAAATTCCGCAAAAGACTGGTTTAACAAAGGGGTGGCATATTTCGAGAATAATAAATTCGAAGAAGCCATCATGGCCTACAATGAAGCCATTAAAATCGACCCGAGCCTCGCGGAGGCCTTTACCAATAAAGGCAACGCCCTCATTGTGCTCGGGAAATATGAAGACGCCTTGAAAAATTACGAAGAAGCGATTAAAGCGAAACCCAACGTCTGGGAGACCTGGCTGAACAAAGGCGTGCTGCTGAACAATATGAATCTCCTCGACGAAGCCATCGCGGCTTTCGATGAAGCGATAAGACTGAATCCGAACGACCCGGATGTCTGGTATAACAAGGGGATAGTGCAGCACAAACGGGAAAAATTCGAGGAAGCGATTAAAGCTTATGACGAATCGATAAAACTGAATCCGGGAACGGCCCAGGTGTGGAACAACAAGGGTGTCGCTATGCATAATCTGGGAAAATATGAAGAAGCGATTAAAGCCTACGATGAAGCAATTAAATTGAACCCCGGCTACACAAAAGCCTGGAACAATAAAGGCAATTCCCTGGATGACATGGGAAGGCACGGCGAAGCGATTGTCGCCTACGACGCGGCGATTAAACTGGATTCCAAATTCACTGAAGCAATGAACAGCAAAGGGATTGCGCTGATGGACCTGGCAATGCAGGACGAGGCCATCAAGATTTTCGACGAAGCGATAAAAATCGACCCGAACGATGCTGAAGCCTGGTTTTATAAAGGCAAGGCACTGCTGCAATCGGCCAAACAGATGGAAGCCTACCGCGCCTTTATCGAAGCGACCGAGATAAATCCCGGCTACGCGGATGCCTGGTTTGAGAAAGGCGTAATCCTGGCGAAAACCGGAAAATACACCGATGCGGTCCTGGCTTATGAAAAAGCGGTGAAAATCGCCCCGAAGTTTGCCAAGGCCTGGTATAACCTGAGCACGGCTTATCACCA
>Ga0326727_10027463_pt1 | contig 10449 bp, 6 predicted proteins | sample MB2enrmetagenome_FD_207643 | JGI IMG/M metagenome (GOLD analysis project Ga0326727, IMG submission 207643) | Lab enriched peat soil microbial communities from McLean, Ithaca, NY, United States - MB29MY | ecosystem: Environmental > Terrestrial > Soil > Wetlands > Peat | place: USA: New York...
ATACCCCAGGCCGACATTGCCGAGAAAGCCCAGCCGGTCGCCGATTTCCTTGATGATCTTCACCGCGATTTCACCGCGCCATCCCGGCAGTTCGAGGCTGCCGAAGAATTGCCGGGCATTTTCCACGGACAGTGAAGAAACCTCCGGGACGCTCTTGCCGTCGATGAAGACGTTTCTGGCGGCCCGATTGAGCCGGGTCCCCCGGCACTCGGGGCAGGGACGCGAGGAGCGATACTTGGCCAGCTCCTCGCGCACCGTGGCCGATTCGGTTTCCTTGTAGCGGCGTTCCAAATTCTTGACGATGCCTTCGAAGGCGTGTTTTCGCTTGACCGTGCCGCCCTTGCCGTCGAGGTACTTGAACTCGATTTCCACATCGCCGCTGCCGAACAGCACCAGATCCTGGATGTGCTGCGGCAGGCTCTCGAAGGGCGCCTCGATGTCGAATTTCGCATGCCGAGCCAGCGATTGAATCAGCTGAAAATAATAGGCATTGCGCCGATCCCAGCCTCGCACCGCGCCGCCGGCGAGCGATAAATGCGGGTTTGCGACGATTTTCACCGGATCGAAAAAGTCCTGGGTGCCGAGCCCGTCGCACACCGGGCATGCGCCGGTGGGATTGTTGAAGGAGAACAGGCGCGGCTCGAGTTCGCTCAAGGAGTAGTTGCAGATGGGACAGGCGAATTTGTCCGAAAACACGAGCTCGGCTCGCTCCGGCTCGTCCATGAAGGCGATGCGCGCCACGCCCTGGCCCAGACGCAATGCGGTTTCAAAGGATTCGGCGAGGCGCTGGCTCAAATCGGGCCGCACCTTGAAGCGATCGACGATGGCCTCGACGGTGTGCTTGCGGCGCACGTCGAGTTTGGGCGCTCGATCGAGTTCCACGACCTTGCCGTCGATGCGCGCGCGCACGAAGCCGCCGGCCTGCAATTCCTCGATGAGCTCGGCATGTTCACCCTTGCGCTCGGCGATGGCGGGCGCGAGCAGCATCAGAGCGGTCCCTTCGGGAAGCTGAAGGACGGCATCGACCATTTGGCTCACCGTCTGGGCGGCCAGATCGATGTGGTGATCGGGGCAGCGCGGCGTGCCGGCGCGGGCGTACAGCAGCCGCAGGTAATCGTAAATCTCCGTGACCGTGCCCACCGTCGAGCGCGGGTTGTGCGAGGTGGATTTCTGCTCGATGGAAATGGCCGGCGACAGCCCCTCGATGGTGTCGATGTCGGGCTTTTCCATCATCGACAGGAATTGCCGGGCATAGGTGGACAGGGATTCGACATAGCGCCGCTGGCCCTCGGCATAGATGGTGTCGAAGGCGAGCGAGGACTTGCCCGAGCCCGACAGGCCGGTCAATACGATCAATCGATCTCGCGGCAGGTCGAGATCGATGTTCTTCAAGTTGTGGGTCCGGGCACCCCGGATTCGTATGCTTTGCATGTAACCGATTACTATACCCGGGGAGTCAAGTGCGGGTGCGCCCGGACAACGGTCAGGCGGCAGCCGGAGCCGCGGCCGGCCGGCTTCCCCCGAGTTTCTCTATGAGCGCAGCACCAAGGCTCATATGGGGGCCGTCCTGCGCGTGTACAATATGTGACATCCGTTACTTGAGTTTCTTTTTTTGGGGGTGGGACATGGCGCGCGGCGTAAACAAGGTCATTTTGGTCGGCAATCTCGGCGCCGACCCGGAAACTCGTTCCATGCCGAGCGGGATGACGGTCACGAACATCCGCATCGCCACCAGCGAGTCGTGGAAGGACAAGGCCTCCGGGGCGCAACAGGAACGCACCGAATGGCACAGCGTCGCCCTGTTCGGCCGTTTGGGCGAAATTGCCGCCGAATACCTGCGCAAGGGCTCCCAGGTGTTCGTCGAGGGTAAGCTACGGACCCGGAAATGGCAGGATAAGCAGGGAAACGATCGTTTCACCACCGAGATCATTGCCGACAACATGCAGATGCTGGGCGGTCGCGGGGGCGCAGCGGGCGCTATGGGCGGCGGCGCGGAGCGTGGCGCCGGGGGCGGCGCGCCTCCCCGGGACGACTATGATCAGTCGGCGCCGGCGCCGGCTTCCGCGGGCGGCAAAGAGGAATTCGACGACGACATCCCGTTCTGACGCCGCTGCGGAATGTAAAAGGTAAAGGTGCTTCCGACACCGAGCCGGCTGTCCACCTCGATCTCTCCACCCAGCAAGTCAACCAGGCGGCGGCAAATGTTCAACCCCAGCCCGGTGCCTTCGTGCTGGGGGGTCAAATGGGTGTTGATCTGCCGAAAAGGCCGGAACAGGTGCGCGAGGTCCGCCGCCGCGATTCCGATCCCGGTGTCGGACACGCGAAATTGCACACAGGGCTGCGGTTCGGCCGCGGCGGGCAATACACGGGCGCCGAGCAGTGCAACGGATAAGGTCACTTTTCCGCGTTCGGTGAATTTGACGGCATTGTGGAGCAGATTGAGCAGCACTTGTTCCACGCGCCGTTGGTCGCTGACCACCTCGACCTGGACCGGCGTCGACTCGAGTACCAGCTTCAACCCTTTCTTTTGGGCCAGGGGCTCGATCGTCGCCAGCACCTTCGACACCATGGCGTCCAGGGCGAACGCTTCCAAGTGAAGTTTCATTTGTCCGGCTTCGATCTTTGAGATGTCGAGCACATCGTTGATCAGGGACAGGAGGTGCCGGGCGCTGTTTTGTACCACGGCCAGCTGCTTGGATTGTTCGGCATTCAAGGGTCCGGCCAGCCCTTGGAGCACCATTCCGGTAAAGCCGATGATGGAATTGAGCGGCGTGCGCAATTCATGCGACATGGTGGCCAGGAATGCCGACTTGAGGCGGTCGGCGCTTTCGGCGCGCTCTTTCGCCACCGCCAGCTCCGCCGTGCGCTCGCGCACACGATACTCCAGGCGCGCATTGGCTTCGCGCAACGCCTCGGCCGCCCGGCGGCGCGCAGTGATGTCCAGCGCCGTGCCGCTGACCCAAATCACTCTTCCGTTGCCGTCGCGGCGCTCATCGCCGCAGCACACGTACAGGTATTTTTCCGATCCGTCGGGCATGGGCACGCGGTATTCGACATTGAGTGGCCACCCGGTCGCCAGCGTCGCTCGCAGCGCGGAGTCCACGGCTTCGCGATCCGACGGATGGACCCGCCCAAGGAAGGATGCATAGTTGCCGCCGAACTCGTCCTTTCCCATTCCGAAAATCTCGAACATCTGGTCCGACCAGTACAGGTGGTCATTGGGCACATCCCACTCCCAGCTGCCCACGTTGGCGATTCTCTGGGCGGCTCTCAGGCGCGCCTCGCTGAGGCGCAGCGCCTCCTCGGCGCGCTTGTGCTCGGTCACGTCCCTGATGGTGACGAATGCCATGTCCTTGCCGGCCACGTCCGGCACCACGGTGCCGGAAATGGAAAAGATGCCCTCCCGCCCCGTATCGATGCGGCGGACGCGCACCTCGAGGTCCTGCACGTTCTCTCCGCGCATCACCCGTGCCAGGGGAAGCTGCTCTTCCGCCACATTGACCCTCTCCAAGGTGGACACTTCGAAGTACTTGGACAGGCCCTCGACCTTCCGAGGCAAGTCTGTTGCCTGATCGAAGCCGATGATGGTGTTCACCGCAGGATTCCACTGCAATATATTGTGATCCATGTCGACGATGAGAATTCCGACCTGCAGATGCTCCACGACCGCCTTGATTTGAGCCTGTGCCTCGCGCACCGCCGCCTCGGCGTTCTTGCGTTCGGTGATGTCGCGAATGATCTTCGATGCGCCGATGATCTCCCCCGCGGCCGACCTGATCGGGGACATGGTGATCGCAACCGGAAAGCGCTCGCCGCCTTTGCGTACCCGGACGGTCTCAAAATCAACGGTCCGCTCACCGCGGGTGATGCGCGCGACGATCTCGGCCCTCTCGCGGACTCGATCCTCCGGAATCAGGGCCGATATATTGGCGCCGACGATTTCCGCCGCGGAGTAACCGAATATTCTCTGCGCCGCGGGATTCCAGCTCATGATGGTTCCATCCGGCGCCGCACTGACGATGGCGGCGGGCGAGGATTCGACGATGTCGGCAAGTCGCTTCATCGCCTCTTCGGCACGACGGCGCTCCTCCTCGCGCGCCAAGTTATCCAGGGCAAAGGATAGATCGGCCGCCGCCTCCTCCAGCAGCCCGACCTCGGAGGACTGGAAGTACTCGCGCTCCTTCGCGTACACGCCGAATACGCCGCAGACACGGCCTTGCATCCGGATGGGAAAATTAGCCGATGCCTTGATGCCGCTGCGCTTGGCCCGGTCTCGCCATGGCTCTGTCACCGGATCGCGATGGAAATCGTTGCAGATATAGGGCTTGGCGGCTCGAAACGTGAGGCCGGTGGGGCCCCAACCCTCGGGCCGCTCATCGGCATAGATCTCGACGTTGTCCAGAAAATTCTTGTCGTCGCCCCAACGGGCCACGGGCACGATTTTGCTGGTCTGCGCATCGTGCCAGCCCACCCACGCTATCAGAAATCCGCCGTGCTCTACGGCGGCGCGACAGACCTCGCGAAACAGATCCTCGCGGGTGCGCGCGTGCACCACGGCGTGATTCATATGACGCAACGCGTCATAGAGCCGCCGGAGGCGCTTCAGCGCGGATTTATGCTTGTCGGCGCTGTCTTGGATCACCACCGGAGTGTGCCCTCGCTTTTGTAATCGTCAACCGGCCTTCCGTGGGCAACCGGCCGTCCGTGGGCAACCGGCCGTCCGTGCTCCGGTCGTCAGGGCTGACCGGCGTGCCATCGTGGGGCCTGGCGCAAGGCCCAATCTTCCGCTTCACCCCATCCATCGTCCAGATCTGCGGCCCCACACGCGGCGAGTTCGTGGGTGCATAAATTTGATAAAACAGTCAATATCGCTAATTTCAACGCCCAGCCATTTTACAGTTAGAGGGATGCCATGCAGAACCAGCGTGGGTGCGCCGCCGCGAGTGAGCGGCCATGAAGAAGCCCGGGTCCGGCGGCCGCCGAGGCGAATTTCTCACCCCCACCGGAGTTGCGGATCTGCTGCTGGTGGCTCCCGTGACCGTGCGTCTGTGGGCCAGCAAGGGCCTGTTGCCGTCGGTCACGACGCCGGGGGGGCATCGGCGGTTTCGCGCCGAGGACGTGCAGGCATTCATGGCGCAGCAGCGGGAAGCCAACAGCCGCCGCAGCGCTGCGCTCTCGCGCGTGCTCATCATCGACGACGACGCGCAGTTCGCGCGCTACCTGTCGACCCTGCTGTCGAAGCATGCTCCCGGCGTGTTCATCGACGTCGCGCTCACGGGATTTTCCGCGGGGATCAAATGCGAGTCCATGCGCCCCGACGCGGTGACTCTGGATTTGCACATGCCCGACATGAATGGGTTCGAGGTGTGCGCACTGCTGCGTAGCATGTTCGGCAAGACCAAGCCGCGCATCCTGGTGCTGACCGGCTTTTTATCCGAAGAGAACCGGCAGCGAGTGATGGCCGCGGGAGCGGATGCCTGCCTCGCCAAGAGCGCGCCGGCCGCCGCGCTGTTGAAAGAGCTGGGGTTGATCCATGGTCAAACGGCCTGACCGCCGAGAGGTCCGCGGCCCCGGCCCCGGCGTGCAGCTGCCGGCCGCCGCCATGGCCGGGCCGGCGGAACGAGGCGGAATCGATGCGACGAACTTGCCGGCCATCGCAGCGCATGAGCTCAATAACATCGGCGTGCCGCTCATGGGATTCATCGATCTGCTCGCGCAGAGCACGCCCGCGAGCGAAGCGACGCGGCCGTACTTGGAGGAGTTGCGTATCGGAGCCGCGCGCGTCGCCGTGCTCGCCTCCGATCTGGAGAGTCTCGCACAGTGGGGTTCGAACCCGGCGCGCTGCGCCATCGGCAACTGCCTGCCTGCGGCGATTGAAGTGGATTGGCAGTGCAGCGCATCGACCAAGGTCTCCGTGGATTCCTTCCATGCGCTCCGTGCCGTCGATGCTCTTGCGCGGGTCGCCAGGACCGCAACGGGGCAGGACGCTCCCGCCGCGCTCACGGTAAGCGAAGAGAATTTGCAATCGGCCGCTTGCGCGGTGTGCGGCATCGTTATGTCAGCCAGGCGCAAATACGTATTGGTGAGGGCAGATGGCACGCGCCTGGCCACGGCCGGTGTGCTTCGCAATCCTCTCGGGCCCGGGAGCGCGGGCCGCGCGGGTTCCAAGCTCGGCCTGGCCGTCCTGGTCCATTGCGTCCACCGCGCCGGCGGACATCTCCTGCTCGATGACGGCGCCGCATCGATCAGCATTGCGCTGCTGGCCGACTAAGGTATTTATCGGTTGGACGCGGAATGTCGATTTCGGCGCGGGGCGGTCCGCCTAGCCGACACCGCGCAATAGAGCAGATTCCCGCACTGCACAAAAACCATTCCCCGGTGGCCTTCTGCGGAACCAGCACACGCTTTGGCCTCCCGTCGAGTGCGTCGGCCCGCTGCATTATTTAGAGTGCGATGGAGTTCATGGACCGCTATAATCGATATAATAGCTACTATCGCTATGCACGTGTCCCAGAACCTCATGCTGATCCTGGACCGAGAGGCCGAATCCCTCAGTGTGTTGCGTATGGCAGCGGAGCGGCTCACCTCATGAGCACGTGCCTGCAGCCGCCCACTTCCGCGCTGATCGAGGCCCCGCGGCGCATTCTGGTGGTCGATGACCGGCCGGAAATGTACACCGTGGTGTGCCGAATGCTGTGCGAGCACAGTGCCGCCCGGCCCGTGATTGACTATGCGGCGTCCGGTCCGGAGGCGCGAACGCGGATGATCAAGGCATTTCAGGATGCGGAGCCCTATTCGATCGCGGTGGTCGATTTTCTGATGCCGGAATGGGATGGGCTGCGGACGGCGCGGGAACTGTGGACGATCGATCCGGATCTGTGGGTGATTTTCGCCTCCGGAGCGTCGGTCGCGAACATGGATGCCTTGGCGGCGCGCGCGATGCGCCAAGATCGCACGTTCGTATTGCACCGGCCCTTCATGGCGCAGGAGCTGCGACAGCTGGTGCAAATCTGCACCGCGACGCCCGATCCGCTGGCCTCGGCAAGGCCCACGGGGAAGGCCGGGGGGGCAGGTCCGGAACCGCTGCCGGATGTCCAACTGGAGGCCTTGTTGGAACGGCTGCTCGCCGGACAACCGGACTCCCGGCATGCGCTGCTGGATATCCGTATCGACCGATTGCGGCAGTATGCCGACGCAGAGGGGCAGTCCGCCGCCGCCGCGCGGGCGCGATGGGTGGACGGCTATCTGATGGAGCATCTCAACGGCGAGCCGCATCGCCGCTTCCGGGTTGCGTTCGATGAATTCGTCATCGTACTGCTCGCTTGCAGCGAGCCCGCCGCCTGTGCCACCGCCGAACGACTCGTGGCGGGCGTGCAAAGCGCCACGGCCCGCCAGGCCGACGAGTCCGCAGGGATTTCCCTGAGCGTCGGTGTCGTGCCCATCGTGCCCGGGCACGGCGATTCCAGCGAAGTGCGCCTCGCGGCAGAAGTCGCTCGCATCACGGCCTACGAGCGGGGCGGCAATACCGTGCACGTGAGCGCCCTGGGGGATACCGCCGTCGTGCGCGCGCTCACCGGGGCGCGCGCCATCCCGCATCTGGAATACGCCCTCGAACATGACCGGTTCGAGCTGTGGGCCCAGCCCATCGTGCCGCTGGGCGGGGTGCCGGACGCGCGGCCGTCGCTGGAGATTCTGCTGCGCATGCGCGATCGCGACGATACGTTGCGCGGTCCGGGGGAATTCCTTCCGGTGGCGGAGCAGCATGGGCTTGCCTCCCGAATCGACCGCTTCGTCTTGTGCCGGACCTTGGAATCGCTGGCGCAGCCCGCCGTCCGCTCGCAGGTCGACTACATGTCGGTCAACGTGAGCGCCTACACGCTGAGCAACAGAGAAGGGCTTGCCTGGCTCGAGGACACGTTACGCGCCGCCGGCCCCATCGTCGGGCAGTTGTGCATTGAAATCACCGAGACCGCGGCCCTGCGGCGCACCGCGGCCGTGCGCGACTTCGTGACGCGAATGGTTTCCCTGGGCACGCGGTTTGCGCTCGATGATTTCGGTGCGGGCTTCTCGACGTTCGATTATTTGCAGACGCTGCCCGTGCAGTACATCAAAATCGACGGAGGGCTGGTGCGCGGCTGCACGGGTAATCATCGGCGGCTGGAGCTTCTGCGCCGCATCAGCGACATCGGTCATCTGTGGGACAAACGCACGGTCGCCGAGCAGGTGGAGGATCCGGAGACCTTGGCGACCGTCAGCAGCATCGGCATCGACTTCGCGCAGGGCTATGTGATTGCTCGTCCCGCTCCGCTGGCGGCGGCGTTGGAGAACGGCAGCACATGGATGCGCTTGCCGGTGGCGGCGAATACCGCATTGGCGACCGCCGCTCCCACGGGGGCGACGCCGGGTTCTCCCACGCCGGTCGGCGGCGCCGTCGAGGGCACGATGTGCACCTCGACTCGCGGCATTTCGTTGAGGCGCAGCACTCGATAATTGTTGAAGTTATCCTGCTCGATACGGCCCTCCTTGAGGGTAATCGCGCCGTACAGCACGGCCCCGAGTCCGTAGGCGATGCCGCCTTCCATCTGGGCGGCGATGATGTCGGGATTGATGGGCGTGCCGCAGTCCACCGCGCACACCACCCGATCGACTTTGACGCGTCCGGCGTCATCGACGGTGACCTCGGCAACCTGCGCCACGTAGGTATTGAACGCTTCGGCAACCGCGATGCCTCGGCCTTTGCCCTTTGGCATGGGGCCGCTGCCCCAGCCCGCCTTCTCCGCCGCGAGTTCCAGCACCGCCTTCATGCGCGGCTCATGCTCCAGGAGTTTGCGCCGGAACTCCAAGCCGTCTGCCCCCGCCGCGTGCGCCACCTCGTCGATGAACGTTTCCACCGCGAACACCGTGTGCGAGCTGCCGACCACGCGCCACCACAGGACCGGCACGCCGGTCTTGGTGCTCGCCAGGTCCACCGCGACATTGGGTATGGCGTACGCGATGGTGGCGGCGCCTTCCACCGAAGTCGCATCGACGCCGTCCTTGATCATCATGGAGAACGGCGTGCCGGCGAGAATGGACTGGCCGACGATGACATGCCGCCAGCCGACGAGTTCGCCCTTCTCGTTCAGTCCCGCGTCGAGCTTGTGGAAGTACATGGGCCGATACAGGCCGCCTTGGATGTCGTCCTCGCGTGTCCACTGCAGCTTGATGGGCGTGCCGTCGGCGCCATAGGCCTTGGCGATGGACACCGCTTCGACGATGTAATCGGAACCCGGGTTGGCGCGCCGCCCGAAGCTGCCGCCGGCATAGAGGGTGTGGATGCTCACCTGCTGCGGGTCCAGCCCGGCCGTATGTGCCGCGTTGGCCTGATCGACGGTCTGGAATTGATCTCCCGCCCAGATCTCGCAGCTGCCGGCCGACAGCTTCACCACCGCGTCGAGCGGCTCCATGGGCGCGTGGGCGAGGTACGGAAACTCGAAGCTTGCCGACACCTTGCGGGCGGCGTTCTGGATCGCCTGCAGAGCGTCGCCGTCCTTGCGCGCGGACAGCGCAGGCCGGTCGGCGAGGCCGCGGTACTCTTCCATGATGGCCGCCGAGCTGCGCTTCTCGGCATTGGACTCATCCCACTCGACTTGGAGCGCCTCTCGCCCTTGCCTGGCGGTCCAGAAGCTCTTCGCGATCACGGCGACGCCGCGCGGTACCTGCACCACCTTGACCACGCCGGGCACGGCCTCGGCTGCCTTGGCGTCGAAGGATTTGACCGTGGCGCCGAACAGCGGCGGGCGCCTCAGCAAGGCCACGAGCATGCCGGGCATGGCCACATCGAGGGTGAACTGCGCCGTGCCGTCGGACTTTGCCGCCGCATCGACGCGCGGCACGCGTTGGCCGATGAGCTTGAAGTCCCCCGGATGCTTGAGCTTCACGGTTTCGGGCACGGGCAGAGCGGCCGCGGTCGCCACCAGCGTCCCGAAGGCGGCCCGCCGACTCTTGCCCGAGTGATGAACGATGCCCTGCTCCACGGTCAGCTCCGCCACGGGGACCTGCCATTGCTTGGCCGCCGCGCCGAGCAGCATGGCGCGCGCCTTGGCGCCGGCCTCGCGAAGCTGGTTCCAGGAATTGGACATGGCCGAGCTGCCGCCGGTGCCCTGCATGGTGCCGAAGGCAAGATTGGCGTAGCGCTTGGCATCGGCGGGGGCGCTTTCGACCCGGATCTTGGCCCAGTCGGCATCGAGCTCTTCGGCGACGATGGTGGCAATGCCGGTGTAGGCGCCCTGGCCCAATTCGACGTGCTTGGCGATCACGGTCACGCTGTCGTCGGCGCCGATGCGCAGGAAGGCGTTGGGCGTGAAGGCGGCGGGCGAGGTGCCGGTGGATGGGGTGGCGGCACCCGCGAGCGCGCGACGCCCCGAGACGCCCCATTCGAATCCTATGGTGAGCGCCGCCGTGGTGAGG
>Ga0326727_10027464_pt1 | contig 10449 bp, 6 predicted proteins | sample MB2enrmetagenome_FD_207643 | JGI IMG/M metagenome (GOLD analysis project Ga0326727, IMG submission 207643) | Lab enriched peat soil microbial communities from McLean, Ithaca, NY, United States - MB29MY | ecosystem: Environmental > Terrestrial > Soil > Wetlands > Peat | place: USA: New York...
GGGGCCGCAACTGTTTGCCCTTCTCGGCCAGCAGCGCCACCGCCTGGTCCAGCGCGATGTCCTCCATGGCCCACTCGCGCGGCAGGTTGGCGACCCGGTTGCCGTGCTGCACATAAGGGCCGAACCGTCCCTTGCGCACCAGCACCGGCTCGCGGTCCGCCGGGTGCGCCCCCAGCGCGCGCACGCTCGCCAACCGCCTGGCCAACAGGTCGACCGCGCGGTTGAGCCCGATCGCCAGCACATTGTCGTCACGGTCGAGGGAGGCGAACACACCCCCCATCTTTACGTAGGGGCCAAACCGCCCGAGCCCGGCCTCGATCGGCTCGTGGCTCTCGGGGTGAAGGCCGACGATGCGCGGCAGCGACAACAGCGCCAGCGCCTGCTCCAGGGTGATGGTGTCGCCATCCATGCCGCGCGGCAGGCTGGTGCGTTTCGGCTTGGTCTTGCTGCCTTCGATCTGCTCGCCCTGCTGAACATAAAGGCCGTACGGCCCGCGCTTCACCGTGATCTCCTCGCCGGTTTGCGGATGGTGGCCGAGCACGCGCATGCCTTCCTTCAGCGTCTCGGAGGCCTCGTCGGCAGAGTCGAACGCCAAACGCCGCGTGTACTGGCAGGCCGGGTAATTGGAACAGCCGATGAAACTGCCGTGCCGGCCGAGTTTGAGGCCGAGACGGCCGTCGTCGCACGCCGGGCATACCCGTGGATCGGTGCCGTCCTCGCGGGGCGGGAAGAAATGCTCGCCGAGGTCACGGTCCAGCGCGGCGATGACATCGCCGATCTTGAGCTCGCGGGTCTGCTCGACGGCGATCGAAAACTCTTCCCAGAAGGCCCGCATCACCGCACGCCAGTCGGCACGGCCATCGGAGATGTCGTCGAGCTGCTCCTCCAGGTTGGCGGTGAAGCCGGTGTCGACGTAGCGGTTGAAGAAACTCACCAGGAACGCGGTGACCAGGCGGCCGCGATCCTCCGGGATGAATCGCCTGCGCTCCAGCCGCACATACTTGCGGTCCTGCAGCACCGACAGGATCGCCGCGTAGGTCGAAGGGCGGCCGATGCCCAGATCCTCGAGTTTCTTGACCAAGCTGGCTTCCGAGTAGCGCGGCGGCGGCTGGGTGAAGTGCTGGTCCGCGGTGACCCATGCCCCATCCGGTCCCGCCCGCAGCCGGTCGCGCTCGCGCATCGGCGGCAGCATCCGATCGGCCTCCCCGGCGCCGCTCTCCGCGGCGGTGTCGTCCTGGTCCTCCTGATAAAGTCTCAGGAACCCGTCGAAGGTCATGACCGAGCCCGTCGCCCGCAGCCGCGGACTGCTTGCCTTGGCACCGGCTACCTCGACGGTGACCTGGTCGAATTCGGCGGACTGCATCTGGCTGGCCACCGCGCGCTTCCACACCAGGTCGTAGAGCCGGCGCTGATCGGAGTTGAGGTGGGCCGCCACGGAGTCCGGCGTGAGGGCGAAATCGGTGGGGCGGATCGCCTCATGGGCTTCCTGCGCGTTCTTGGCGCGACTGGTGTATTCGCGGGGGGCGTCCGGCAGATAGTTCGGCCCGTACGCGCCGCGCACAAGCTCGCGGATCGCCACCACCGCCTCGCGTGCCATCTGCACGCCGTCGGTGCGCATGTAGGTGATCAGGCCGACGGTATCGCCGTCGATATCGACGCCCTCGTAAAGCTGCTGGGCCAGGCGCATGGTCTGTTGCGCGCCGAAGCCGAACTTGCGGGAGGCTTCCTGCTGCAGGGTGGAGGTGGTGAAGGGGGGCGGCGGTGAGCGCCTGATCCGCTTGCGCTCCACCGATGCGACATGGAAGGTCCCGGCCTCCACCGCGGCCTTGGCGGCCATCGCCGCCGCCTCGTTGGACAGGTCGAACTGTTCGAGCTTCCGCCCCTCGAGGTGGGTCAGGCGGGCGGTGAACGGGGCGTCCGCCGGGGTGAGGAAGCTGGCATCGACGGTCCAGTACTCGCGGCTCCGGAACGCCTCGATCTCCGCCTCGCGCTCGCAGACCAGGCGCAGCGCCACCGACTGCACGCGTCCGGCGCTGCGGCTGCCCGGCAGCTTGCGCCACAGCACCGGGGACAGCGTGAACCCCACCAGGTAGTCGAGCGCGCGGCGCGCCAGGTAGGCCTCGATCAAGGGCAGGTCGAGGCCGCGCGGGTGGTCGAGCGCGTAGCGGACCGCGCTGCGGGTGATCTCGTTGAACGTGATCCGCCGCACGGCGATGCCCTTCAGCGCGCGCTGGGCGTCGAGCATGGCCTGGACGTGCCAGCTGATCGCCTCTCCCTCACGGTCGGGGTCGGTCGCGAGGTAGAGGGTCCGCGCACCCTTCAGGGCCTTGGCAATGGCGGCGACCTGGCGGCTGCCGCGGTCATCGGCCTGCCAGTCCATCTCGAAATTGCTGTCGGGGCGCACGCTGCCGTCCTTGGCGGGAAGGTCGCGCACGTGTCCCAGGCTGGCCAGCACGGTGAATTTGCCGCCCAGGTACTTGTGGATGGTCTTCGCCTTTGCCGGCGATTCGACGACGACGACGTCGGTCATGCGATCCTGTTCTCGGGAAGGCGACGCTGGGGCGCGCCTAATGACCGGGTTCGGCGAGCAATGCAACCATGTTCCCCGGTAGCATCTCGATGCGGCCGGCGACCTCCAGCGTCAGCAGCACGGCCATCACGGCGCCCGCGGGGAGTTGGGATCGACGGATGATCTCGTCAACGGACGTCGCGGAAGCGCCTAAAAGGTCAAGGATTTTTGCGGCCGTCCCGGCGTCGGGCGGGGGTTCGTCCGGCGCCGCGGGGCCGGGGCCGGGTTGCTCCAGAAGCATGCCACGCCGGTGGAATTGCGGCCCGCTGCCCGCCGCCCGGCCGGGATGGGGGGGCAGGTCCGCCAATACGTCGGCAGCGGTCTCGATGAGGGTGGCCCCCTGCCGGATCAGGTCGTTCGCCCCGCGGCACCGCGGGTCGAGCGGCGATCCCGGCACCGCGAACACCTCCCGCCCGGCCTCCTGGGCATGCCGGACGGTGATCAGGCTGCCGGAGCGGAGCGCGGCTTCGACCACCACCACGCCGAGCGCGAGGCCGGCGATGATGCGGTTTCGGCGCGGGAAGTGGCGTGCCTGCGGCGCCGTGCCGGGCGGCGCCTCGGCGACGACAGCCCCGTGCTCGGCGATGGCCCCCTGCAGGTCGGCGTGCTCCGGCGGGTAGGGGACGTCGATGCCGCCGGCAACGCAGGCCACCGTGGTGCCGCTCCGCAGCGCCCCCCGATGCGCCGCGGCATCGATGCCGCGTGCCAGCCCGGACACCACGACGAGCCCGGCGGCGGCCAGGTCGTGGGCGATGGACTCCGCCAGGAACTGGCCGTTCGCCGAGGCATTGCGGCTGCCGACCATCGCCACCGCGCGCGCATCGAGCAGCTCCGGATGGCCCTGCACGGCGAGCACCGAGGGGGCGTCCTCCAGGAGTGCGAGCAGCACCGGGTAGTCGGGGGTATCGACGAACAGCAGGGCGGCGTTGGCCTTGCCGACCCGCTCCAGTTCGCGCTCGGCATCGTCGCGGCTTGGAATGAACAGGCCCTGGCGGCGGCCGCCCGCGTGCGCCAGGGTGGGCAATGCCTCGATCGAAGCGGCGGCGCTGCCGTAGCGGCGAAGCAGCCGCCGATAGGTCAGCGGGCCGACACCTTCGGTGCGGGCCAGCCGCAGGCGGTCGATGTCGTCGGTCATTTGCCGCGGCCGATGCGCGGCTCGGTGCCGGCGATGAGGCGGCGGATGTTGGCATGGTGGCGGGCGATGATCAGCGCGGCGGCGAGGATGAGCAGGGCCTCGACCGGCAGGGCGGTGCCGACGATCGCGCCGATCAGAGGGGCCGCCACGCAGGCCGCCAGTGCGCCGGCCGACGAGATCCGGGTGATGACCGCGGTGCCCAACCACACCAGGGCGGCTGGGAGCGCGGCCAGGGGGGCTGCCGCCAGAGCCACGCCGCAACCGGTCGCCACCCCCTTGCCGCCCTTGAAGCCGAGCCAGACCGGGAAGATGTGGCCGAGCAGGGCGCCGAGCCCGGCGGCGAGCACGCCATGATTGCCGGCGACCCAGGCGCCGATCAGCACCGCCGCCGCGCCCTTGGCGGCGTCGAGCAGGAGGGTGGCCGCCGCCAGCGCCTTGTTGCCGGTGCGCAGCACATTGGTCGCGCCGATGTTGCCCGAGCCGATCTGGCGGATGTCGCCGAGCCCGGCGGCACGCGTCAGCAGCAGGCCGAACGGGATGGTGCCGAGCAGATACCCCGTCACCGCCAGCGCCAGGGGAGCGAGGGCGGCGGCCATCGTCTCAGCCGCCGAACACCCGTCGCCCGGCTTTCCAGGTGGCCAGCACGCGCCCCTCGACCGCGCGTCCATCGAACGGCGTGTTCTGCGCCTTGCCCGCCAGCTCGCCGGCCACGACCTGCCAGGCCCGCTCCGGGTCGAACAGGCAGAGGTCGGCCGGTGCGCCGCGCGCCAGCGTGCCGGCCGCACTGCCCAGCAGCCGCGCCGGGCGGACGGTCAGCAAGGCGATGGCGGCGGCAAGATCGAGCCCGCCGTTGTGAACCTGCGCCAGCGTCACGGCGAGCAGCGTTGCCAGGCCGCTGCCGCCGGCCGCGGCCTGGGCGAACGGCACGCGCTTGTCGTCGACATCGCGCGGCTGGTGGTCGCTGGCCACCGCGTCGATGGTGCCGTCGGCCAGGGCCGCGGCCACCGCCTGGCGGTCGGCCTCGCTGCGCAACGGCGGCGACAGCTTGGCGTAGGTGCGGAAATTGCCGATCGCGGTTTCGTTCAGATCGAAGTAGGGCGGCGCGGTGTCGCAGGTCACCGAGACGCCTGCGTCCTTGGCCCGGCGGATCAGCTCCAGCGCCTCCCCCGTCGAGACGTGGGCGAAATGCACCGCGCCTGCGGTCATTTTCGCCAGCAGGATGTCGCGCGCGACCATGATGGTCTCGGCTTCGACGGGGATGGCCGGCAGGCCCAGGCGGGTTGCCAGCTCGCCGCTGGTGGCGGCGCCGCCGGCGGCCAGGCTCGGCTCTTCCGGGTGCTGCACGATCCGGCAGCCGAAGCCGCGGGCATAGGACAGGGCCAGCGCCATCAGCCGCGCCGGGCCGATGGCGCGCGCGCCGTCGGTGAACGCCACCGCCCCGGCCTCGCGCAACAGCCCCAACTCGGCCATGTCCTCGCCCCGGCAGCCCTTGGTGACCGCGCCATACGGCAGGATGTCCACTTTGCCGGTTTCGATGCCGCGCGCCAGCAGCAGGCGCACGATGGCCGGGTCATCGACCGCCGGCGCGGTGTCGGGCAGGGCGGCCAGCGTGGTGATGCCGCCGGCCGCCGCCGCCTCGGCCGCGGAGGCAATGGTTTCGCGGTACTCGAAGCCGGGCTCGCCGAGGGCCGCCCGCATGTCGACTAGCCCCGGGCACAGCACAGCGCCGCCGCCATCCACCGTCGGGACCCCGTCCGGGCGGCCGAGGCCGCCACCCAGCTCGGCGATCCTGCCGTTGCGGATCAGCAGTTCGCCCTGCTGGTCGAGCCCGCTTGCCGGATCGAGCAGGCGGACATTGACGATCAACGTGTCAGTCATTGCGCCGTGCCTGGCGGGCCAGCATGTCCAGCACGGCCATGCGCACCGCCACTCCCATTTCCACCTGTTCCCGGATCACGCTGCGCACCGGGTCGTCGGCCACCGCGCTGTCGATCTCCACGCCACGGTTCATCGGCCCGGGATGCATGACCAGCGCGTCCGGCTTCGCGAAGGCCAGCTTGGCCGCATCGAGGCCCCAGACGCGGAAGAACTCGCGCGTGCTGGGCACCAGGCCGCGCGCCATGCGCTCCTTCTGCAGCCTGAGCGCCATGACGACATCCGCGCCCGCAAGCCCGCTTTTCATGTCGAAGAAGACGTCCACCCCCAGCCGTTCCACGGCCGGCGGGATCAGCGTCGGCGGACCGACCACCCGGACCCGGCTGCCCATGGTGGTGAGCAGGTGGATGTTCGAACGCGCCACCCGGCTGTGCAGCACGTCGCCGCAGATGACGACCACCAGCCCCTCCAGCCGGCCGCGGCGGCGGCGAATGGTGAGCGCGTCGAGCAGCGCCTGCGTCGGGTGCTCGTGGGTGCCGTCGCCGGCATTGATCACCGCCGCGTCGACCTTCTGCGCCAGCAGCGCCGGCGCACCGGATTGGTCGTGCCGCACCACCAGGAGGTCGCAGTGCATGGCGTTCAGCGTGGCTGCGGTGTCCAGCAGCGTCTCGCCCTTGTTCACGCTGGAGGTCGCGACCGACATGTTGATGACATCGGCGCCCAGCCGCTTGCCGGCCAACTCGAAACTGGTGCGGGTGCGGGTGGAATCCTCGAAGAACAGGTTGATCAGAGTGCGGCCGCGCAACAGGTCGCGCTGCGTCTTGCCGGAACGATTGAGCAGGACATAGCTCTCCGCAAGATCCAGCATGGCGCCGATCTGCGGCGGGGGCAGGCCTTCGATCTGAAGCAGATGGCGGAGCGGCTGGTTCACGGCCCGAGTCCCGACTGTGTGCTGAGACAAACGTTAGCCAGACCGATCGAGGAAGGCCAGGGGCGGCGAGGCGCTGCCTCGCGCTCCGCCAGGCCCGGCGCGCGCCTTCGCGCGACGGCTCCGCCCTGGACCCCATTTTATTGGGCGCTTCGCGCCGAACGGTGCCGCGGCACGGATGGCGCGAAGCGCCTAAAAATTGGGATCAAAGGGCCTCTCGGCCCTTTGCGGGGTCCAGGGGCAGCGCCCCTGGCCTTTCGGCCGGTATCGCAGCGGCGATGCGGGCGAGCGCCTCGTCGCGGCCCAGTGCCGCCAGCACCGCCTCGATTCCCGGGCTGGCGGTGCTGCCGGTGAGCGCCGCGCGCAGCGGCTGGGCGATCGCGCCCAGTTTGCGCCCGGTCCGTTCCGCCAGGCCTCGCAGCGCGGCGTCCAGCGCCCCCGCCGAGAAATCGGTCGCTGCCAGCGCTGCCGCCGCGTCCCGCAGCATCTGCCGACTTTCGGCAGTGAGCAGGGCGGCGGCCTTCGGCTCCATCGGCAGGGGCAGCGTCCGGGCAAGGAAGCGCGCGGCATCGGCCAGTTCGACCAGCGTCTTCGCCCGCTCCTTCAGTTCAGGCATCAGCGCGCGGATGCGTCGCGCCGCCGCCTCGCCGGGCAGCAGGCCGGGCTGGCCGGCCAGGCGTTGCAGCACGTCGCGGGTGAGCCGTTCGTCGTCGGCGGCGCGGATCCAGACGCCGTTGACGTGGGCCAGCTTGGCATAGTCCATCCGGCTCGGCGCCCGGCCGACGCCGTCGATGTCGAACAGCCGGATGGCCTCCTCGCGCGAGATGATCTCAACGTCGCCGTGGCCCCAGCCCAGGCGCAGCAGGTAGTTGCACAGCGCCTCCGGCAGGTAGCCGAGGTCGCGGAACTCCGTCACCGACTGCGCGCCGTGCCGTTTCGACAGCTTGCTGCCGTCCGCCCCGTGGATCAGCGGCACATGGCCGAAGCGCGGGATCTCCCAGCCCATTGCCTGGTAGATCTGCACCTGGCGGAAGGCGTTGGTGAAATGGTCGTCGCCGCGGATGACGTGGGTGATGGCCATGTCGTGGTCGTCGACGACTACGGCATGCTGGTAGGTGGGCGTGCCGTCGCTGCGCAGGATGATCATGTCGTCGAGCTCGGCGTTGGCCACCCGCACCTCGCCCTGCACCAGGTCCTGCACCACCGTCTCGCCTTCCCGCGGGGCGCGCAGGCGGATGGCGAACGGGGCGCCGGCCGGCGCTTCGGCCGCATCGCGGTCCCGCCACGGGCTCAAGATCCTGAGCCCATGGCCGGCGGCGCGCGCCTGCTCGCGCATGCTCTCCAGTTCGGCCGGCGTGAGGAAGCATTTGAAGGCCCGGCCGCTCGCCAGCATCTGGTGCGCCACTTCGGCATGCCGGGGCTGGCGGGTGGACTGGAACAGCGGGGGCTCGTCGGTCTCCAGCCCGAGCCAGGCGAGCCCGTCGAGAATGACCTGCGCGGCCGCTGCCGTGCTGCGCTCGCGGTCGGTATCCTCGATGCGCAGCAGGAACGCCCCGCCGTGGTGGCGGGCGAACAGGTAGTTGAACAGTGCGGTGCGGGCGCCGCCGATGTGCAGGAGGCCGGTGGGAGAAGGGGCAAAACGGGTACGGACGGTCATCGCGGTTGATCCGGGGGCTTTGGGGCGGGGCTTCTAGCACGCTGGGAGATGGCGGGACGAGCGCCGCGGGGGTAGCGTAACGGCCATGCAACAACGTGCCTCCGCGGTGATCGCCGAGCCGGCCTGGGTCGAGGCGGCGTGGGCGCGGTTCGCCGCCTGGCGGGACGCCGAACGCGGCCGGTTCGTGCTCTGGCTGCCGGTTTTGATGACCGGCGGCGCCGCGGCGTTCTTCACCCTGCGGGCGGATCCCGCCTGGTGGCTGGCGCCGGCCCTGGCGGTGGCGGCGCTGGGTGGCCTGCTCGCCGGCTGGTCCTCGCCCATCGCCCGTGCCGTGGCCGCTGCGGCGATGGCCGGCGTGCTCGGCTTCGCGGCCGCCCAGGTCGCGACCTGGCGCGCGCCGCCGCCGATGGCGGTGCCGCCGGGGGCGGTGATGGTGGAAGGCGTCGTGCGCACCCTCGAGCCGCTGCCCGAAGGCCGCCGGGTGACGCTGCAGGAGGCGCGGCTCAACGGCGATGCCCCGCTTCGGCGGCTGCTCCGCATCCGCCTGCGCACGACCGACCAGACCCCCATCATCGCCGGCGACGTGCTCAGCGTGCGCGCCTTGCTGATGCGGCCGGCGCCGCCGGCCTATCCAGGGGCCTGGGACTCGCAGCGCGACGCCTTCTACCAGGGGTTCGGGGCCTACGGCATGGCGCTGGGCGACTCGCTCAGGGTTGCGGCAGGAGAAGGCGGCATCGTGGAGCGCCTGCGGGAAAGCGTGGCCGGCCGGGTCGGCCGCGTGCTCTCCGGCAGCACCGGGGCCATCGCCACCACCCTGTTGACCGGCACCACCAGCGCGATCCCGGAAGCCGACCGGCGCGCCTTCCGCGACGCCGGGCTGGCGCACCTGCTGGCGATTGCCGGCTTGCATGTCGGCATCGTCATGGGGCTGGTGTTCGCCGCCACCAGGCTGGCGCTGGCGGCCTGGGAGTGGGCGGCCCTGCGGCTCCCGACCAAGCCGATCGCCGCGGTCGCGGCGCTGCTGGCGGCGGCGGGCTACATGCTGCTGACCGGCGCCCACCTGCCGGTGCAGCGGAGCTTCGCCATGGCCTGCCTGTTCACGCTCGGCGTGGTGGCCGGGCGGCGGGCGGTGTCGCTGCGCGGCCTGGCGCTGGCGATGGCCGCGGTGGTGGCGCTGGAGCCGCACCTGGTGATGGGCGTGAGCTTCCAGATGAGCTTCTCGGCCGTGCTCGCGCTGATCGTCGGCTTCCAGACGCTGCGGCCCTGGCTGTTGGCGCTGCGCGGCGAGGGCGGGTGGCGCGGCCGCCTGGCGCACGATGTTGCGGCGCTGGCGGTGACGGCGGCGCTGGCCGGCACCTTCTCCGCGCCGTTCGCGGCTTATCATTTCGGCCAGGTGCAGCTTTACAACGTGCTGGCCAACATGGCCGCGGTGCCGTTGACGGCGCTGCTGATCATGCCCGCCGGCCTGGTCTCCCTCGCCCTCATGCCGCTGGGCGCGGAGGCGATTGCGCTGGTGCCGATGGGCTGGGGAGTCGACGCCCTGCTCTGGATCGCGCATGGCGTCTCGTCCTGGCCGGTGGCGACGATGATGGTGCCGCACTCCCCGCCGTGGGGGCTGGTGCTGGTCGGAGGCGGGCTGGCCTGGGCGGGGCTGTGGCGGACGCGGCTCAGGCTCGCCGGCTGGCTGGTGGTTGCCCTGGGGCTGGCCTCGGCGGCTTTCGTGCGGCCGCCCGACCTGCTCGTCGCCGCCGATGGCCGGATGGTGGGGCTCAGGGACCAGGATGGCATGTACGTGCAGACGGCCGGCAGTCCCGACCGCTTCGCCGTCGAGGCCTGGCGCGTGCTGTGGCGGGCCCGGCTGGTGCAGCCGCTCGGCTGCGGCCGGGCGCCCTGCCCGTTGCGCGTCCGCCCGGATGGCCCGGAAGCGCTGCTGGTCAGCGCCGATCCGCCGGCGACGGCCTGCTCGGCGGCGATCGTGCTGTCGCTGGCGCCGGTGCGCCTCTCGTGTCCGAGGGCGGTGCCGGTGGTCGACCGCTTCTCGGTGTGGCGCGAGGGCGCGCACGCGATCTGGCTCGACGCCGCCGGCGTGCGCGTGCTGTCCGACCGCACCGAGCGGGGGGAACGCGTCTGGATGCCTCGCCCGACGCCCGGCAACCGCATCCCCCCCGGGCTGGTGCCGGCCCAGGCCGAGGATCTGCCGGCGGAGTGAAGGCCAGGGGCGCTGCCCCTGGACCCCGCAAAGGGCCGAGAGGCCCTTTGATCCCAATCTTTTTGGGCGCTTCGCG
>Ga0326727_10027466_pt1 | contig 10448 bp, 10 predicted proteins | sample MB2enrmetagenome_FD_207643 | JGI IMG/M metagenome (GOLD analysis project Ga0326727, IMG submission 207643) | Lab enriched peat soil microbial communities from McLean, Ithaca, NY, United States - MB29MY | ecosystem: Environmental > Terrestrial > Soil > Wetlands > Peat | place: USA: New York...
ACCGGCTATTCCTCGGTCAGGTTGCTCTCCAGCAGGGCCTGCCTCCGCTTCACCGGATGGCAGCAAGTGTAAAGGATGTCCGGAGACAAAATGTAAAGGATGTCCCGGCACTTGACACCCTCGCTTTTGGGGACCGGGGATGTCGAGGCAAGGTTACTCAATCCCCCCGATGTAAATCGCATGAGAATGCCTCAATGATAGTCCTGCCCGCATTCTAAATGCTGTGATTCCTGTGCCGGGTGTGAGGGTTTAGGACGGGCCGACCCTCTTCCATCTGTGATGGGACCGTTCACCGGCCGGAGTCGGGAGAGTAGGCGCTTACGCTACCAGCGCCATTTCGCGGATGGTTTCCTTGCGCACTGTCAGCCGCTCGATCAGGTCCGTGCGCACTTCGTAACCGCGCCCGGGCGTTTCGGGAATGGCGATCTCGCCTTCCGGTGACACAGTGACCTCCGGTTCGATGATGTCGGCAGCCCAATAACGCGCCGATGCCGAAACATCGCCGGGCAGGGTAAAACCTTCGAGGGTTGAGAGTGCGATGTTGTGCGAGCGGCCGACGCCGGACTCCAGCATTCCGCCGCACCAGATGGGAATTCTGCGTTCGAGCGCTACATTGTGCACGGCGATGGCCTCGGAATAGCCGCCCACGCGGCCCAGTTTGACGTTAATGATCTTGCACGACTCCATCTCGATGGCCGCCAGCGCGTCCCGCCGGTTACAGATGGATTCGTCGAGGCAGATGGGTGTTTCCAGCCGTCTCTGCAGCACAGAGTGGAAGTAGAAATCGTCATGCCACAGGGGCTGCTCGATCATCAGCAGGTCGAAGGCGTCAAACGATACCAGATGGTCTTCATCGCGCAAGCGATAGGCCGAGTTGGCGTCGCAACTGAGCATGATGCCGGGCCAGCGGTGGCGCACCCGTTCAAAAACTTCCACATCCCAGCCGGGCTTGCACTTGAGCTTGATGCGTTGGTAGCCGGCGGCCAACTCGCTCTCGATGATCGAAAGCAATTCCGAGATCGAGGACTGGATGCCAACGGAGACACCGCAGGGGATACTGTCGCGAACGCCGCCGAGCAAACGGGAGAGGGAGATGCCTTCGCGCTGCGCCTCAAGATCCCAGATGGCGTTTTCCAGCGCAGCCTTGGCCATGCGGTTGCCGCGCACCTGGCGGAAGATGCGCGGGCAATCTCCACCATGCTCAGGGAACTCGGCGGCCAGCATAGGACCTAACTCACGGACGAGGATCTGCCAGGCGGTATCGATCGATTCTCCGGAGAATACCGGGCGCTCGCCCGCCGTGCATTCGCCCCAGCCGGTCAACCCTTCGGATTGAATCTCGGCCAGCAGAATTCTCCGGTTGCGCGTAACGCCAAAGCTGGTTTCAAACGGGCGCAGCAGCGGCATGTGCAGTTCACGCAGAATAATGGCATCAATTCTCATGGTTTCCTCGTCTCATTTTTTCTTCCTCTGGATCGACTTCCAACTCCGTCTGGGTGGGGAAACCCAGTTCGAAGACTCCATTTCCTTCCGCATCCCGGGAGAAACCAAGTACGGCCAATCCACGGGCAAATGCCTGTTGAAATTTCTGTCGATTCTCTATCTGAACGGCGAAGGCGTGTTCCCGGTCGCTTTTGCTGGCTTTCCATTGTTCGATGGAAGCCGGAACCAGAATCTGCTCCTCAATCATGCGCGTGGCTGTCGCGCGGCCCTCAAAACTGGCCTTTACCCTTGGGGAATCCAGCTCCCACTCCGCTAAAAGACGATCGGTTGGAAGCCCACCTTGCAGTCGAGATGAGGATACACCATAGAAATCCACAAGATACTCACATACGGTAGCGCCCAGCCTGTGGATATTGAGAAAAGCGTTTTTGATTTCCAAAGGATCGAAGGTCCACTCCATGTGTCGAATGCCGCGGGAAAGCGCCTCACGCCGTTGTTCCCATTTGAGTTGCGCGCCAAGCCCGCGATTGCGATGGGAGGGGCGGACCGCCAGCATGTGGGAATGGAGGTACGGACGCGGACTGTTCTGGATTTCCTTGATCCCAGGCAAAGACATGGCGAATCCGATCAGGGTATTGGCGGGAGCGCCGCCCGAGCTCCCGGCGAGATCGTTGTCGAAAGCGCCGATCACTTGGCCACCGATTTTTCGCGCCAGCACGAAGGCCTTTCGGGGAATCACATCGCCCTCGTCGTAGCCCCAGGTTTCGATCTGGAGCTGGACGCAGGCCTCCATCTCGTCAAATCCATCGCACGCGCGAATCTGGATCATGGCTGCGCCTGTGATGCGTGTTTCGAGCGCGAGTCGAGGGCGGCTGCCTCATCGCTTGCGAGTGTCTTCTTGGCCTGCGCCCAAAGCGCCTCTAACTCATCCGGAGCAAGTTCTTCGAGCGGCCGCGGGGCGGTCCGCTCCATTTCAATAAAGCGGCGGCGGAAGCGCAGATTGCATTTTCGCAACGCCATCTCCGCGTCCACGCCCAGATGGCGGCCCAGGTTGACGACGGTAAACAGCAGGTCGCCCAGCTCTGCCTCGACCGCCGTCTTGCGAGCGGGGTCACTTGAAGAGGCTTCAGCCTCCAGTTCTGCGGTCTCCTCAGCCAGCTTCGGCAACAGCTCGCGCCAGCTCTGCCAATCGAAGCCGGATTTTTTCGCTTTGGCGCCGAGCTTGGCCGCTTCAGCCAGGGCAGGCATCGCGCGGTGCACGCTGTCGAGCCGCGAAGTTGGTTGATTCCCTTCCCTAATCCTCTGAGGATCCACGGAGGACATGGCGGGCGCATGTTTTTCGGCGGCTTTGATCTGTTCCCAGTTGCGCAGAACGGCCGCAGCCGAGCCCTCGACTTCGGCGTTCACATCCGCCTTGTTTCCCGCCGCGCGCGATGCCTCATCGCCAAAGACGTGGGGATGCCGGCGCACCAGCTTGCGGTTCAGGTGATCGAGCACATCGGCGATGGTGAAATGGCCCTCGTTGGCCGCCATCTCCGCGTAGAAGAGAACTTGCAGGAGCAGGTCGCCGAGCTCCTCGGACAGGTGGGAAAAGTCGCTGCGCTCAATGGCGTCGAAGACCTCGTAGACCTCTTCCAGCGTGTATTTGCGGATGGAATCGAAGGACTGCTCGCGGTCCCAGGGGCAGCCGCCGGGAGCGCGCAGGCGGGCCATGATGGCAACCGACTGCTCAAACAACGCTGCCGCCCGCGCCGGATGGGTGGTGGTTTGCGGCGCGGGATCTTTCGCACTGGAGCCTGCTCGAGGAAGATCCATGCACCTCCAGTTTACCTTCCCGATTTCCCGGCGAGTGCGTGGGCGAGGGTGCCTCTGCCGGCGACATCGTCTCTGGTGACGATCCGTAAGGGGCACATGGTTGTCCCAAGCCCGAAAACTCGGACCTGGGACACCCACTTTCGTTCCCAATCTCAGTTGCAGGGACTTGGAACCCGCCGGCAACGAGACGCCCCGTTGTTGCACGCCCACTACTCGCTCGACAGGGCCATCCCGTATACTGCGGCAGGACTCGTTCCGTCAGTGAGGTTGGTGGCCGCGCCGTTTTTCCAGTAGGTCGCTACGTTGTAGCCGGTCGAAGCATTGGCGGCCATGCCTGCCACATACACATTGCCGCTGCTGTCGACCGCGATGGAGTTTGCATACGCATTCTCCGCTCCGTCGGTGAGGTTGGTCGCCGTGCCGTTCTTCCAGTAGGTCGCTATGGCGTTGCCGGTCGTGGCACTGGTCGTATTGCCCGCCACGTAGATATTGCCGCTGCTGTCCACAGCGATCGCGTTGGCATCCGCATACTCCGTTCCGTCGGTGAGGTTGGTCGCCGTGCCGTTCTTCCAGTAGGCCGCCATTTGTCTTCCAGCCGTGGCGTCGTATGTATCGCCAGCCACGTAGACATCGCCGCTGCTGTCGACCGTGATCGCTTGGGCGACCACCGCTTTTTCCGTTCCGTCGGTGAGGTTAGTCGGAGTGCCGTTCTTCCAGTAGGTTGCAGCGGAGTTTTCGGTCAAGCCGACGGTCGTGGTTGTGACACCCGCCATGTAGACATTGCCGCTGCTGTCGACCGTGATCGAGTACGCAGACCCATTCCCCATCCCGTTAGTCAGGTTGGTGGCCGTGCCGTTTTTCCAGTAGGTCGCTATCGAGTAGCCTGTCGTGGCGTCGTATGTGTCGCCTGCCACGTAGATATTGCCGCTGCTGTCCACAGCGATCGCGTTGGCATCCGCATACTCCGTTCCGTCGGTCAGGTTGGTCGCCGTGCCGTTCTTCCAGTAGGTCGCTACGCCGTTGGCAGTCGTAGCATCGTATGTATCGCCAGCCACATAGACATCGCAGCTGCTTTCTACCGCGATCGAGTACGCAGTCGCACCCTCCGCTCCAGTGGTCAGGTTGGTTGGCGTGCCATTCTTCCAGTCGGTCGCTATCCCATTGCCGGTCGAGGTGTACGACGTGACGCCCGCCATGTAGACGTTGGCGGCTCCGCTGCTGCCGCCACCGCTGCTGCTGCCGCCGCAACCGTTTAATGCAAACGCCATGAGCAGCGCTGTTGACGAAAAAACCTGTTTGAGCGTCATTTGAGGTTCCCGTCCTTTTGTCGAACGATCTTGCACGTTGCGCGCGCCTCCCAGGCTCTCGGTGCATTGCCGCACACGAATCGAGGCCCATCGGCGCGTCCCCGGACAGAAGGTATGTAGAGCTATGCTTGGCAGTATAGTATACAATTCGCTGAACAAATATCAGGGAAAAAGAAAGTCTTTTTGCAGGACGAATACTCAAACAACAGACTCGGGGGATGGTGTTCGGTCTCAACTCGACAAATGCCGCGCCGGTACCGGTATCGTTCTTGGATGGCGCAACTTGTTGTAGACGAGGCGGTTCCGAGAGCCCAGCCCACGCTGGCGACCGGCCGCGTGGTCAGTTCCGCGTCCAGCACCGTTCCTTTGCAGACGAGGGCGAAGCCGTATACTCAACTTCGACTATGATTCTGCTCTATGAAACCGTGGTAGCAGGACTTCTCGGGCTGCTTTCGGGCAGCTTTTTGAATGTTTGCGCGACGCGCTGGCCCGAGGACGAGAGCGTGATCAAGCCGCGTTCGCACTGCCGCAGTTGCAATCGGACGCTTTCATGGTGGGAAAACGTACCACTCGCGAGCTGGCTGGCGCTTCGGGGGCGCTGCCGGAGCTGCGGGGCGTGGATTGGATGGCGGTATCCGTTGGTGGAGTTGGCCGTCGGAGTCCTTTGGGCGTTCATCGCATGGCGGTTTTTCAGCTTGCAGCCTGTAACGGGCTTTTCCAGCATCAGCTATACACTTGACTTGACGGATAGCATCGCACAGATGATTTTCCTGTGGCTGCTGGTGGCCTTAGCGGTCTTCGATGCCGAGAATCTTTGGCTGCCCGATCGGCTGATCTGGCCAGGCATCGGCCTGGGTCTTGTACTAGGCGTGACGCGTGCAACTCTGTCAACGTTTATGGCAAATGGTGGCGACTTTGGGGTGTGGAAAAATACTGCTACCCACGCAGCTGTCAATTGGTTTGTCGGCACAGTGTTCGCCGCAGGAGTCGTTCTGGCGATCCGCTGGCTATATCAGATGATCCGCGATCAGGAGGGCATTGGCTTTGGCGATGTGAAGTTGATGGCGATGCTGGGTGGATGGTTCTGTGCCATCAGACTGTGGTTGCTCGCCTTGGGGATTGGCATTGTTTTCGGCGCCTTGGTTGCGTTGCTTCTGCTTGGGCTCCCATCGGTGCGCGCCAGTAGAGAGAGTTGGAAGGTGAAGAAGCTGCCATTCGGGACCTTCATCTGCCTCGGCGGAATCATCACCGCTCTCTGGGGCCAATCCATCATCGATGTTTATAGGAGTTGGGCTGGGTTTTGACACTGCTTCCCAATCGATGCTTCGATGTCTCACGCGCTTTTTGGCGTTTCTCCTGAGAAAAACAGCACAGAGAGTAAAGCCAGAAGTTGCCTATTGCGTAGCCGGTGCAGCAGGCTGCGCGGAGGAAGACGCCTTTGCATTGGCGATCTCCGGCTCCTTCAAAACTTTACGGGCTTCTTTGCCATGGCGGCTGTCCGGGTCGTACTGCGTCACCTTCATGTAGTTCGCTCGGGCGCTGGCAAAGTCACCCAAGTGACGTTCGCTCTCCGCCAGCCCCCAATACACATCGGGATTGTCGGGATCGAGAACGAGTGCGGATTGAAACCGGGATAGTGCGGCCTTCCAGTCCTTGTTGTCGAGATAGTAGTTACCGACGTTCTCATCCTCGGCTGCTGTCTCATGGTGTTCGGGTACAATCCGCGACCCTTTTTTGTTGTGCTTTCCCGGTCGCGTGTCGTCATCCGGACTCGGAAGAAGGCTGTCCATCCCGGCAAGGCTGGAACTCGAGCTCTGCTCCTGCTCCTCTGCGGCCTGTCCCGCACCTTCCGGACTGCGGACGGGATCGAGGTCTTCGGAGGGGACAGGCATGCGGTTGCCAGCTTCACCATTCTCTCCTGGCGGCAGATCGGGCACATTCCCCGGCCTGATTACCGGAACCGTGCTTTCGTCTTCAGGGAACGGATTCGCGTTGGACTGCTTCTGGACGCGGGAAGGTTGTTGGGCGCTTGCAGGCGGGTTCTCGCCAGCGCCGGGGGCATTGTATGCCGGCTGAGCCTGCGCGCGCAGACGCGGAGCTGCTGCCAAAAGGCAGGCCAGAACCAGCACTACTGCAAACACCGGCTTCATCGCCAACTCCCTCGCCCGCGAAAGACAGATCGGGCGCGAATAGAACGCGGACGGGACGCGCATCCGCACCCAATGAAAGCATCGCACATCTGCGGGAGGATTTTCATCTTCGTCTCGCGATCCATTGTCATGCGTCGACCTGTCCCATTAGACTCCGGCGGCGCTTCGATGGTCATCGGCGTGCGCGCGCAGGCAACACATCCAGACCAATGCAGCGTCATTTGTGCAAAGAGCGGGGAAACCGAGCGGATCAGCTGCCCTTTTCCGCCCGCCACACAGCCGCCCCGGAACGATAGAATCCCTTTAGGCAGTTTCCACTCCGCACCACCTAGGGAGCGTCGATCGCATGGGTTATCAGGTTCTGGCCAGGAAATATCGTCCGCAGCGCTTTGCCGATGTGGCCGGCCAGGACCATGTGACGCGTACCCTGCTGAACGCGCTTGAGCAAAACCGCATTGCGCACGGTTACATCTTCTCCGGGCATCGCGGTATCGGTAAAACAACCATTGCGCGCATCCTCGCCATGGCGCTCAACTGCCGCAATCAAGTGGGAAGCGCGGAGCGCCCCACACCCGAGCCCTGCGGCATTTGCGAGGCGTGCACAGAGATCCGGCAGGGCAACGCAGTGGACGTGATCGAGATTGATGCGGCCACCAATCGCGGCATCGACGAGATCCGCGAGTTGCGTGACGCGGCGCGCTACTCGCCGGCGCGGGACCGGTACAAGGTCTACATTCTCGACGAGGCGCACCAGATTACAGAGGCGGCCTTCAATGCGCTGCTGAAGACGCTGGAGGAGCCTCCAGCGCACGTTATCTTCATGATGGCGACGACCGAGCCCGAGAATATTCCTCAGACCATCCGCTCGCGCTGCCAGCACTTCAGTTTTCACGCCGTCAAGTTTGACGACATTCTGGCGCAGTTGAAGATGATCGCGGCAGAGGAGCAGGTTGCGGCCGAAGAGGACGCGCTGGCGCTCTTGGCCGAGGCCGGCGACGGGTCGATGCGCGACGCGCTCTCGATCATGGACCAGGCAATTGCATCGGCGCCGGTGGAAGCCGGCCGTCCCGTGCTCTCCGCGGCGCAGATTCGCGAGCTGATGGGGTCAGTGCCCAACGCGGTGTTCGAGCGGCTGATGGAGGCCGTGGCGGCTGGTCAAAGCGCTGAATTGATGGAGCAATTGAACGTGCTGGTAAACTCCGGGCACAGCCCGCATGCGCTGGCGCGGCAGATGGTTCGCTATTTGCGCAACGCGTTGATGGCGAAACTGGGAGGCGAGCAGACTGAGCTGCTACAAATCTCCGCCGATGAGCGGGCCCGCGCCGCGCGCACCGCGCTTTTGTTCACCGAGGAAGAGCTGACACGCAATCTGCAAATTGTACTGCGCACCTTTGACGACCTGAATTACCGCCAGGAGCAGCGATTCCACCTGGAGTTGGGGCTGCTTAAGCTGATTCACGCGCAGCGGCTACTGCCCATCGAGGAGTTGCTGAGCGGGGTGGCGAGCGGCGCGATTCGAAGCGCGGCCCCGGCCAGCGCGCCGCGTGCGAGTGCGAGCCTTTCGCGGCTGGAGAGTTCGGCTGCGCCGGCAGGCAGGCCTGCGGGGCGCGAAACGGGCGACTGGAGCGCTGGGGCGGGCGCGAAGCAAAATCCAGCGTTTGGCCAAGCCGCGGGAATCGAGGCCTCGAGCGCGACCCATGCGCCCGTGAGCAGGAGCACGATGCGTGAAGCCGGGCCCTTCCCTGCCGTGGCAAGCCAGGCAGCCGGCTACACCTCATCCGCAACGCTTACCGAATGCGCGCTGGCTAAACCGCCTGAACCGGCCGCAGCCGCTGGCGATGGGTTAAGCATTGAGCACGTGCGCGAGGCCATCGTGGCCGCGTTGGCGACGGCCGGGCACACCTCCGCAGCCCAACTGCTGGGCGCAGGCGAGTGGAAGCTGGACGGCGCAAGCGTGAGTGTTGCCGTGCCAGGCATGGGCAAGAAGATGCTTAGCTTGACGGTGAATGCCGCGGCCGAGAAGATCATCCGGCAAGAACTGCAACGGCTGGGCGCGCCGGCGCGTTTCCTGGTGGCTACCGGCGCTGGAACCGTCCCCGCCGTGATCGCGCCGCCCGTCGTACCTGCCGGCAGCGTGCAGGAGGCCGCGCTCGCACATCCGCTGGTCAAACTCGCGCAGGAGATCTTCAAAGCCGAGGTCCGCAGTGTAGTCGATCTGCGCCACAAGTAACAGCCGTTTGAGGAGAAGAAAGCAGCATGATCAACCCGCTCAAGATTTCCGAGATGCTTTCGCAGGCCGGCCAGATGCAGGAGGAGATGCAGCGCAAGCTGGGGGAGACGGTGGTGGTGGCGACGAGCGGCGGCGGCGCCGTGACCGCAACCATGAACGGCAAAAAAGAACTCCTCAAGCTGCAAATCGATCCCTCGGCGGTCCTCAGCCTGAGCGGGGGCCAGCCCGATGTGGAGATGCTCCAGGATCTGGTGGTTGCCGCTGTCAACGAGGCCGGCCGCAAAGCCGATGAGGCGATCAAAGCGAGCGTGCATGGGATGCTGGGCGGTTTGAAGCTTCCGGGAATGAGTTAGCGTTCACTGCGCGGCCAGGCGCCCGCCGCTGCGGGCATGGAGGCAAGAAAATTGTCACGTTATGCCGAGCCGATGGCCCGCCTCATCGAGGAACTGAAGAAGCTGCCCGGTGTGGGCACCAAGAGCGCGCAGCGGTACGCCTTCCATCTTTTGCGCTCGAGCGATGAGGATGCTGCCGCGCTGGCTGAGGCGGTGCGCGGGCTCAAGGCCAGCCTGCGCCTGTGCTCGATTTGCAATAACGTGACTGACATCGATCCCTGCGCCTATTGCGCCAGCCCCACACGCAACCAGCGCCTGGTGTGCGTGGTGGAGGAACCCACCAACATCGACACGGTGGAGCGGGCAAGAGGGTCGCAGGGCAGCTACCAGGGCGTGTACCACGTGCTGCACGGAACGCTCTCGCCGCTGCATGGGGTGGGACCGGACCAGTTACGCACCGCCACGCTAGTGGGGCGCGTGGAGCGCGGCGAGGTGGACGAGGTGATTCTGGCGACGAGCCCAACTCTCGAGGGCGAGGCGACGGCCGATTGGCTGGCCGGCGCGCTGCGTGGATTTCCGGTGCGCATTACCCGCATTGCCACCGGCGTGCCAGCCGGCAGCGATATCGAATACGCCGATGAGGTGACGATGGCGCGGGCGCTGGAGGGGCGTAGAGAGGTGTAGGCTAATTCTGACTGAATCTCCCCTGCTCAGCGCGGTTTCATGAGCAAGACACGCTCGCTTATTGCTGTTCTCCTGACAACGTCGGCGATTGCCGTGACATTCTACTTGAGCACCACCTTCATCATCCTTGCGGTTGCTCCCGTTGTCGTGGGGCGAGAGCCCCATGGAGCCCAATGGATCGGATTTCTAGCATGGGTCATCGTTCCGGCCGCAGCTTTGGCATGGTGGCTATTTAAGAAAATGCAGCAGACGTATTCCCGGCGCATCGCACGTGCCGTGGCGTTTGCCTGCGGAGTAGTCACACCGGTTTCTCAGTGCGTGGCATACGCAATTGCACCCCTTGGAGGCGGCTGCGCCGAAGAACTGCTTGGGCACCCATACTGGGGGCTTATCGGCGCGCTAGCCTTATCCGTAAATAGGTGCCGTGGGCTCCCTTGCCGGCTTTCATACGGGTTTGCTGACCCATAGATCGCTTCTGGCGGCGTGG
>Ga0326727_10027467_pt1 | contig 10448 bp, 5 predicted proteins | sample MB2enrmetagenome_FD_207643 | JGI IMG/M metagenome (GOLD analysis project Ga0326727, IMG submission 207643) | Lab enriched peat soil microbial communities from McLean, Ithaca, NY, United States - MB29MY | ecosystem: Environmental > Terrestrial > Soil > Wetlands > Peat | place: USA: New York...
ACGGGCAACTCATTGTAAAACCACATTTCCACGCTATAGCGGCCGCCCAACCCATTAATCGTTCCTTTCACGCCACCCCCTGCGAATTGGGCGGCGCGCTCGACGTGATCTTTGGCTGAAAGTCCCGGCAACTGCGGGCCTTCTAGGTAATAGACCACGCCTTTCTCGTACGTGCCCGAGTTGCTCTTGCCGCTCGCATCCGCCGCCTGAGGCCCGTTGAATTCATGGAGCCGCCAGAAAGCTGCCGGCCTCGAGGCCAGGATTGCCAGGTCATAGGCACATTGCGTTTCCATAGGCGGATGGCTGGGTTTACCTGAGACTTCACTCAGCAGATCGAGCACGGCGTCGGTAATCTTCAGGGCGGCGTTGACCTCCAGGCCCGCGCTTCGCGCTGCCCACGTCGTATACCCGCCGAGCTCGTGCTGCTCTGGAGGAGGAATATAACCCTCCGCCCCGTTGGCCAACTCGATAGTAAAGGTCGGCTTCAGCGGACTGAAGGCTTTAATCTTTAGGCCGGTAACGCCGAAAACCTCATTTGGGATTCCCGTAATCCCCAAGCCTCCGATGCGGATCGCCTGGAGCTTGAGTTCCCTCGTCGCACCACGCTTTTCCAGCATTACCTGTTCGCGAGCATAAATCTCTCGGAGCGACTCATACCCTTTTTCATTGGGCTCCACGGCAGGTTTTGGACCTTCCATGTGGGCAAGGATCTGCTGGGCCCATGCCAAACGCTCCTTGCTCGGCAAGCGGACGCCGAGTGTGAGCGTTTTTTCGGCCATGGCCAGCGGCACCCAGTCGTGGTATTCAATGCTCTTGTAACCCTCATAAGCTCTCTGCGCGACGGCTCCGGCGTACGCGTCCATTTTCAGAGATTTTTCTGGCTGGCTATAATCCATCCACATTAAATCGCCGCTCGTCCCCTGAGACATGATCCCCACAAAAGGCGGCTCGGCCTTCTCTGCTCCGACCAACTGTGTGATCTTCTCTGCAAATTTGCCGAAGTAGTCGGCCGAAAGAGGTTTTGTGCCGAAATAATGCATGGAGTAGTTTGCGAGAAGGGCAACCGGGCGGCCTTCGGGGGACTGAACGGATAGGAGCGAGAGTTCAGGATCGACCGGGCCTGACGGTGCTAAGAAATCTGGATTCTGATAGCCAGGGTGCATCATGGCCCGGACCGTGGGTTGGCCAAATGGGTCGTTTCGCACCTTGTCGGGGCGCAAGATCCAGCGTCGGCAGTAGGTGTACTCAGGAGCGTCAATCACTGCCCAGCCCACCCTGGCCGAAGCAAGGTTTTCATTTGCGCGCTCGATCCCCAGGGCGATTTGGCCGGGGAGAAACTTGACGTAATCGGCGTCCGCCTCACTTCCCAACATGCCCATCGCCGAGGGGGCAAAATGCGTATGGGTAGCAGAAATGAGCATTCGATTAGTGGGAATCCCGGTCCTTCCGCGGGCCAGTTCCTTGGCCTCGTCCAGAAGCTCACGAGGCAACATTAAGCTGTCGACGACAACTATCGCCAGGCGTATTTGTCCGTCATCGAGCACCAGACAGCGTGCGTGGAGGCTATCATAAGCGCGGGTGGCCTGACGTGACTCGAACATTCCGTTGACCTCCACGGGGAATTTCGTGGGCGTGATGTCGATAGCGTAGGCGCCCGCCCGAAAGATTTTCCCCTGTCCGTGCGCTGTGGAATTACATCCCACCAAAATCACAAGAGAAAGGCAAAGGGTCAAAAATGCAACGCACCTTATTAGAACGTGACACGGCATAGGCGTGACTAACGTTGAGGCCCATCGCGTGCCGTAACCCCCGGCGACACGGGCATCGGTACCCACTGACAAGTTCGGCCCGCGCTCTTCGATGGCTCCGATCGGGCGAATGGGCAGCGTCTTCTTCTGATATTCCTGGAGGTGCGCCCAAGATTGATCGCGGATTTTCATTTTAGCCCCCAACAGCCCCACACTATACAACCCGCGAGGGGTTGCAGCGCACTATTTTCCCGTGGATCAGAGATTCTGTGGCAAACTAATTGTGGCCTATCACAGGCCCCGCTCACCTGAACTATTTGAGCCCTGACTGAGTTCTTGGACCAAAGGATGAGTTTTCGAAAGTAATTGACTGACCCGGGCGGCTTGAAGAAGTTATCCGGGAACCTCTGCGACGAAAGGACGGAGGATTGGTGATGCAAACTACCGGTCAAGCTGTCCAATGGATTACTCCGACTTTCAAGTACGACGCAAGCGACCACCAACAATACGAGAGCGAGGGCTATCGATTTCTGGGCAAGGTATTAGCAGACGATGGGATTGCCGCCGCCCGCGAAAACCTTGACCGCATGGTTCGAGACCTGCATCCCAGTTTGAAGCCCGATGAAATTTATTCTGCCCACCAGCAGGAAAACTGGCTCCTGAAGCTCGCAACCTGCAAGCCTCTGCTCGACGTTATCGAACCCCAGATCGGGCCGAACATCGTTCTTTGGTCAACCCATCTGATTTGCAAACCGCCCAAAACCGGTAGACCCATTCCGTGGCATCAAGACGAAACCTATTGGGACCTCAGCAAGCTGGCCGGGTCCATTTGGTTGGCGTTCGATGACGTGGATGAAGCCAACGGGACCATGTTTGTCTTGCCGGAGTGGCATAAGCGAGGATTTCTGAAACGAAGAGCCACCGGCAATGCCTTTTTCAGGGAAGAGATCGATCCAGAGGCTTTGCCTCCGAATGTTGACCAGTTAGAAGTCGGATACTTCCTCAAAGCCGGCGAAGCGGCAGGGCACCATACGATGATGCCGCATCGTTCGACTCCTAACCTTTCCGACCGCTGGCGTCGAGTGATGGTGTGTCGCTTTATGAGCGCCGACGGGAAAATGGGAAAAAAAGAGTATCCCCATTGGCGAACGGCAAAACCTCTTCCGCGGAAATATATTCTGGCTCGCGGCGAAGACGTCGCCGGCCGGGGGTTGGAGCGTATCTAATTCACTCGATCTCACGATCAGAGTCCACTTCCTCTTTCAGGAGCTCTCAGCTATCTGCAAACTACGTCCGCTCGGTCACCTGCACTTCGATCTGGTCGGTCTTGGCGCCTTTCCGGAACTCCACTAAGTGGTGAGCGAAGCGAAAGCGGGCCACGTCCGGCGGGCCGAGAAAGGGTTGGAGTTTTTGCGCGATACGGGGATCGACGGACGAATGGAAGACCAGCCAGTTGCCCGGCAATTCCCCGGTCGCGTGCTGCTCGTAAAGCCGCCGGGCGATGATGCAGGTGGCGCCGTCGCGCACCCGAGCCTGGATGGCCTGGAATGTCCCGGCGGAGAGCGCGTGACCGCAGATGACGAAGCACTCCACCGAATCCAGCACCGGCCCTTCCACCCGGTGATCGAAGACCGCCACGCTATCGATAGGAACAAAGAAGTCGAGACGCTCGGGGTAGGTCCAGACATTGAATATCGTGATGGCTCCGGGCCGGGCGACGTTGTGAGTAAGAATCGGCCAGATATATAGCCATTCGGAAGCCGCCTTGTCGAGCGGCATATCCTTGTTCCCCAACAGACGGTTGCGCGAGGGGTATTCATCAGCGACAGGGTCAGGGGGCGACTGCCCCCAGCTGCCGTCGGGCAGGCGCACAATTGCCACGCGCGGCCGGTAGTCGCGCCAAGTGATGGGCCGAGGATGGGCGGGAACGTACTCGCGAGCGAACTCGCGCACCACGCGCCCGTAAGCGGTCACCTGATAGGGTGCGCCCTCCGGCTCGTACACCAGCTTGCCGGGCGTCACGGCATCGGGATGGCGCACTGCGGTGGAATGCCCGTTCAGACCTTCGACGTAAATTGTCTCAATGCCCAACCAATAAGCCATCCGCAGGGCCGAGCGTAAGGATTCGGCGGAGTGGCCCGGACACACCCCGAACCGCCACAAGTCCGGCGACGTCCACAAGCGGGTCCGCTCCGAGTATTGCAACCCCGCACCCAGGGCGATGGAAAGCACCACGGAGCTGAGGTGCTCCTTGAGCAACTTGGGTCCGAGGGTCCAGCCGGCGTTGGCGAAAATATGGAACAGGTCGGGCCAAACTTGCTCGGTACTGAGCGGAACACGGCCTTCATAGTGCTCCTCGCGGATGTGGCGGCACTCCGCCACCAACCGGTCGTATGCGGTCTCCAGATCCATGCCGTGCGTGTCGACCAGGAAGGGGCGATCGAAGTCCTCGCCCGGCGGATTCGAGTATTTGTTGTTGCTGAGCTGCATGTGGCCGCATTCGTCGTAAACGAGGCCCTGAAACGCCGCGGCGGGTGACGGGGCAACCGGCGGCAGCACCGACTTGAGCCATTCCATCCGTAGGTCCCAACGATGCAACCCTCCCGGGTGATCGAACTCGTTCACGCCCGGCGTGATCTCCGCCGAGGGACTGAAATTGGGCGCTTCCACATTTAGCGTGTAGGTCATCCCATGCTGTCGCAAGATCTGATCAATCTGGGTGATTTTTTGCGCCATTAATGCCGAATTCTGATCGCCAAAATGAGTGATTGGGCGCAGGTGAATATCAAGGTGGTTCAGCCCCAAGTCCTCGAGGATCGCGAAGAGCTGACTGACTTGCGGCGAGTCACCGGAGAGCCGGGAGTCGTCTACACCCAGCCGCACCGGGTAGGTTTTGGTTTCGACCGGAAACGCCGCGCTCACCGCCAGGGCGCCCGGCGTCACCCAAAGAAAATCCCGCCTTGACATTTTCAGAGGATCCAATTTGTATCTCCTCGCGATTTCGCTTCCCGCCGCGTGGTGGTAGTGGTGTAGTTCAGATCCATCTTCAACGCCTGACGCCTTCCTGGACGCCGCCCTGCCCACTTCGCTGTCCGAAGATCGAAATTGGAGAAGGTCGATGGTTGGCAGCGAGTTTCGAATTTCGAGTCTCCCAGCGATGGATCTCGGGCTGCCCGCCTTTCTGCCTTCGTCCTTTGCCGCTTTCTGGTCACTCGTCACTCGACACTTCTATCTTCGGTAACCCCCTTTATTTTCATGAATATCGTGGAGAGAAGGGTTTAACTCGTTTGTTTTCATAAATATCGTGGAGGGGCGGAAAACTGACATTTTTTCTAGTTTTGTTTTCAATAGTTTACAAAATGCGTGGGCCATTTTTTGGGTCCCCCTTTTTTTCTTGGCCCCGGCCACCGATAATAGAATAACTGCTTTATATTCAATAACATACATTTGTGCGGCACTTTCGGTAATCATTGCTAACCCATTTTGTTTCTAGTACATCGTGGAGAGCCGCTCCTTTTTTTCGCCATGGCTCCTGTATTTCAAGCTAACTCTTCTTGTTTGAATGATTTAAAGCTTTCAGACATTTTTACTCTAAACCGCTAACACCTTGTTTTTCTGACACATCCTGGAGAGCGGCGGTTTTTTCTGAAGCTTCCATCTCATGCTCAAGGCATTCAAGCTCCACCAGTCAGCCATCAGATGTCGATGTCCAGCGGTCAGTGATCGCAAATTTTCCATCGGCGATCCCGCCACTTGACACCCGCAACCAGACACCTAGTCCCCATGCGCGTTTTCACGCTGAAACAGTCCTCCGTGTAACATCCTAGGAATAACCTATCCATGACGATCGAGGACATGGACGAAATGCCCGCAAACAGACGGGATTTTTGAGATTTGGCACCGGATTTCCCCTTGCGCCATAGGGGGATCCGTCAGCCGACGAACCGCCCCCTGGTTCCGCATTCACCATGCGGAACGCCAGGTAGGGCAAACCCGGCATCTCGTGATCGCATTCACCCGTTCGATCAGCGCCTGAGGTTACGTGACCCGGGGGTAACCACGGTTAATCCGCCTTGGGAATTGACCGCGGGTTCGTCATCGAAGGAAAGTCCGCGGTCACGAGAGCACTCCCCGTAACCGCTGTGGGCCGCAGAGTTGCGCTCTGCCCCAGCCCGCGGGGCGCTCCGGCATTTGCGCGTAGCAGCGGCTTCATGCCAACATCAGAACCCTAGCTCTACTTGCCTCACGCCGATATTGAACCGCTGCTACACACTTCCCGCGAACTGTTTCCACAACCTGATGGATCCGCCACCCACCGGGCAGAAGGCCATCAGAAGGTCAAGTGCACGCCGAATTGGAGAATGCGCTGGTCTTGGCCCTCCGTCCCGCCAATGGGACTGAGGCTTGAGATCTGACCAAAGCTTCCGCTGTTAACGCTGGCGTTTGGAGCGGCAAAATTTGGGCTATTGGTCAAGTTGAACGCGTTCGCCCGGAATTGCAGCGTCCAGCGTTCATTCAGCTTGAAATCGCGGAAGATTCCGAGAGCCACGTTCGCCAGGCCGGGGCCGAAAACGTTATCAAGGCCCGAGGTCCCGAAGCGGACCGCCGTGACCGGCGCAAAGCGGGTCGTATCAAACCAGTCTTGGCCGGGTCCCGTCTTTCCAAAAATTGCTACCTTGCCCGATCCGACCAAGTCGGCCTGCTGGCTACTGCCAGGCGCATTCAGAGAGGTTCCGGAGGAGCTAACCGTGAAGGGCATGCCAGATTGGCCCTGGAACATGACGCTCAACTCCCATCCCCCAGCCAATTTGGGAGCCACCCCTCCCGAGTTCAGCCAGCGCTGGCCTCGTCCAAACGGCGATTTCGCCTCCCCCGAAATCGTCAGCTTCTGAGGAGTATCCCAAGGTTCGAGCGCGTAGTTGAGGTAGAAATATTGTGGCAGTACGATGCTCGGGCCCCCGTCAGCGAAGTTATTGCAGCAGAAACCGAGAGTTTTCGACCAGGTGTACGCCGCAGTGAGTGTGTAATTATTCGCGTAGGTGTGCGAAACTTGGGCTTGGAGAGAGTCGTATTTGGAGTGGTTGACAGGGGTAATGAGGTACAGGTTGCCAGTCGTACCATATAGAATGTTATAGGGTTCGCTCGCCGTCCCTCCGCCGATCTGACCTTCGTTGACGAAAAGTTGACCCGGAACCTTAACTTGGCGGGTGGCGACGTATCCGGCCTGGGCAACCCATCCCCCCTTCAGTTGCTTTTGGACGGTGAAATTCCATGATTCCATATAGTCGCGAGACACGTGCTGCGTCAAGGCACTGGACTGGAATCCTGGCGGGAGAGGTATGAATCCCGAGCTAAGGCTGGGATACGTTATCGCGGGGAAGCCTGCCGCCAGCGTGTTTTGGTACGCAAAGGTATTCGGGCTACTCACCGTAAGGGCCTCATCCATAGGATAGACACTCATCGAGTCGCGCATGAAGGCCAGTGGTTCAGGGTCATAGGTTAGACCTGCGCCCACCCGCAGGACCAGCGTACTCGTGGGCCGGTAGGCCACCCCCGCGCTGGGAGAAAAGTCCGCCCACGGAATGTCATAGCCGCAATTCAACGGATTTCCCCCCGCGCCACAGATTTCCACCTGATTAGTGCTCCAGATATAACGCTCCATGCCATACTGGTCCCGCGCGCCAAAGGGGAAATAGTTCCAGCTCAATCCCCCATTCAAAGTCAGATTGTGCCGGACCTGCCACCGATCCTGGACGTAGGCCGAGTACTGCATCCAGTGAGCAGTCAGGCGGCCGTTGTCGAAAGGCAGGATATCTTTTGTTTCGCTCGACGTAACGCCCAGCAGGAAGGCCGCCATATCGTTAAACTGATTGGTGGAGGAGCTCTTCCCCCCTCCGGTGTTCAGCGCCGTCTGGCCCACACCAAAAAAGAATTGTCCTGGCCCCTCGTCAGCTTCGAAGTGATTCATGCTGTCCCGCGTAATCGATCCTCCGAACCCGACCGTATGCGAACCCTTCACCCAACTTGCATCGGCTGAATAAATATACGAATTGTCGTCGAAAATGAGCGGAGTGCCGGCGCCAAACAAACTATAATTGGCGAGGGAGAATTCTGGCCAGCCGCCATAATACGTGTTGGGCCCGTTGGTGCCGGGGATGCCGAGGGTCACCAAGCCCTCGTTGGTGTTCTCATCGAAGGGCACGCTATCGGTGTCCGAGATGAGCATTCCGAAGTAACCGTTGACGACGAAGTTCGGCCGCGGCACATAACTTACGCTGCCGGTGACGTTGTATACGTTTCCGCCGCCCACACCAAACCTGCCGCCATAGCTGGAAAGCACAGGGCCGGAACTACCGAACGCCGCCGGGCTGTCACCGGTGTATTTCAGCCACCCGAGGCGCCCGCTCGCCCTGAGTTTGTCGCTCACGTTCCAGTCCAGTCTGGTGTCCGTAGTATAGTGATCGGTTTTTAAGGAACCGGCCGCAAAGTAGTTGCTGGTGGCCCCGGCCTCATTCGGAAGGGGCACAATATCTGTCAGGATCTTTGCGGAGATGCTACTGATCAAGGTCGAAGGGATGGTATTGTTCGCGAAAGCGGTCCTGCCCGTGCCATCAGCGTTCCCGGTGAAAGGGTTATAGATGGTCGTGTACGTTACGGCAGGATTGTCCGCGGCGGTAAAGTCGCCCTGTCGCATCGCCGCGCTAGGCACGGTGTACAGCCCTTGGGCATGTAAGCGGTAATAGTAGGACTCGAAGCTTCCGAAATAGAACAGTTTGTTTTTAATGATCCGGCCCCCGATGGTGCCGCCGAAATCATTGTCAATCATCTTGGCGATGCGCTGGCCGGGCGGCGGGGGCACGAAATTAAACGCACCGGCCTCCACCCCGTTGTTCATGTTGTACCAGTAAGCCGAACCGTGCACCTGATTCGTGCCACTCTTGATAGCAACGTTAAACGCCCCGGCTCCCACGACCCCCTGCGATACTTCCGAGCTGTCGGTAACGGCGCTAATCGTCTGAATGGCCTCGCGCGAAGGCGTGTAACCCTCGTAGTAAGGCCCCCATACGCCCATAACGCTCACCCCGTCAACCCGGATCACGTTTGCCTGGGCTGACATCCCGTTCGTATAGAATACCAACCCCCGTGTTGGATTCGCAGCGAAGGAGCCTAAATTTGTTGGCGAGGTCACCCCCGGAATGAGCACCAGCAAGCTTTCGAAGCTCGAGTCGATCGACATCGGAAGGTCCACGAGGGCTTCTGAGCTGATCACATTCCTGACCTGGGCCGAGTCGGTCTGTAGTGCCGGCGCCTGGCTTGTCACCTCGACCGTTTGCTTTATCGCGCCGGGATGAAGGCTGGCGTCTACACGAGCGACTTGGTTAACCTCGAGGCTGATCCCCTTGGACAAGAACTTCTCAAAACCCTCCTTTGTGACGGATACGTCGTAAGTCCCGGCTTCGACGGTCGGAAAGCTGAACGCTCCGCCAGTATCCGTGAGCGCCTGTAGCGATTGCTGTGTCCCCACATCCAAAATCGAAACCGTCGCTCCCGGCACCGTCGCACCACTCAAGTCCGTCACCGTGCCCACAATCGACCCATAGCGGACTTGCGCTTCAGCCTGAGGGGTGCCTGCCAACAGCCAAAACGCTGCCATTAGCAAAACAGCAGCCATGGTCCGGTAGTCCCAACTAATTCCGAATGCCATGTGTGCGTCTCCCCGCCTCGACAGGGGGGGGCGCATTGTCCTTCCATTGCCGCCTCGTATTTTGGTAAACCCAGCAGTCTGCGCCAAGCTGTCAATAATCCTCACTGCTTTCATGGCCGCCTGTCGTCTCGATCTCATAAATCCCTCCTGTTTTGGGTTAAGTGTGAGCCCAAACCCAGACCCGACGCTTGAATTGCCAAGTAACGCAAAACAACAAACCTGAACGCGCTCCGTCCCATCCCTACAAGGAGATTGCAGCGATACATGCGTTCGAACGTCCCCACCCATGCAGTGGCTGGGGAGTGGACTTGCGCTTGCCCATGAGAATCTTTCCGGCCAGTGGGAATAAACATGGAAGCCTACGCTTCAGAGACGAATGAATAACACGCGATTAGCAGCTTGTCAAGAAAATTCTGAACGTTACATTCAAAATTTTTACTTGTTTTATTCGAACCCCAGGCATCAATTTCCCCTTCATACTTCCCCCTAATGAATCTGACGGCGCCTCCGGCTCCTGAGCCGGTCGAAGCCACTGAGGCTGCAGGGTTTTGCATTTGTTGCACGCCGAATGCGCGGCGAACGGGATTATCTGCTAGATTTACGGATGCTAGGGGCGTTAGGTGAGTCCTTTTCATGAGCTAAAGCATTATTTTCTATGAACAACTTCCTTATTTTGACGCGGCGCGCGCCGCATTCGACATCGACCGCTTCCGTAGCCATCCCCGCTGCGCGACCGCCTGACCAATCGTTGCCTCGAATTCCTCCGGCGGACCGACTCAATGCCGCCAGCGGCTGGGGGGAATGCTGAGATACTCTTATCCTGCGGCAGCCTGAGGAACGAACACAGCTTGCGGTTTCGGGTTCAATCCGCCTGCGCCTATTTCTTCAAAATAACTACGGCCACCGCCAATCCATTGAGGGAAATGTCATTCGTCGTCAAGCTGGTCATGGCCGGAGGAGATGAACCCGTGGTTTGGTCTACGATTTCGGCTGTG
>Ga0326727_10027468_pt1 | contig 10447 bp, 12 predicted proteins | sample MB2enrmetagenome_FD_207643 | JGI IMG/M metagenome (GOLD analysis project Ga0326727, IMG submission 207643) | Lab enriched peat soil microbial communities from McLean, Ithaca, NY, United States - MB29MY | ecosystem: Environmental > Terrestrial > Soil > Wetlands > Peat | place: USA: New York...
GTTCGACTACATCGAGGCCTTTTACAACCCCAAGCGCTCCCAGGAGCGCCTCGGCTACCGCAGTCCCATAGACTATGAAGAGGAAGTTGCTTAGCAATCCCGTGTCCACTGAACCGGGTCAACTCCAAGTTGCGAGGCGCGAGCAGAACCGCAGATCTGTCTTGGCAACGGTTCGCGAGAGAGCTGGCGGGCGCGTCCTTCTCAGACGGGCATCAACAGTGCCGAAACCCGCTGGCTGAGCCCCTTGGAAGGGGAAGGGCGAAGATCATCGGCCCCACCTGTCAGGGACGAGCTTGAGCGCCAGGCTCGGAACGACGAAGGAGGCCAGGAACAGCGGCAAGAACCTCTTCCCGGTGCAGCGGAAGGCGACGACCTCGCCCTCGGCGGCGTCGAAGGGTTGAGCTCGGCTCGTGTTCCGGCCATTGCTGACTTGCAGGGTATGACGTCCAGGCTCGACTGGTACCTCGACCGTGTTGTTCATTTCGACCGACCCGACCCGCTCACCGTCGACAACGACGTCGAACGCGCCACGACGGACCTCCACTCCGATCGACTTATGCGTCAGCTTCAGCGTTGCTGGCATTGTTGACCTCCTTTTCAACCCTCCAAGATCCGGCGGAGCAGGTACAAGTCAAGGACCAGGGGGACGACGAACACCAGGCCCCACCAGCGTCCCGTGGCGCAGAGCACAACTACGATGAAGGCGATCCAAACTGCCAGCAGCAGCCGGATCACAAGCGCTGACTTCCGGTGCCGCAGATCCCAGCTCATTGTTGTCCCACGCTACGACCAACTAGCCTCTGGCATCGCCTAGGGGAACCCGAGGTGCTTAAGGCTCCGGCGCGGACCGGGGCTCCCGGCAACCGTCCTGCGACAGAGCGCCGCAGAACGGGGCGATCAGCGCACCCCGGCTGCGTCCGAGCAGTTGGTCATCACGGACGCGAAATCGGCGTGGTGCGACCGGCAGCACCGCACCGGGCTCGGTCCCGCGCCGCGGCAGAAGGCCCAGCGACATCCCGGCGGATCTGGGTGAGTGTTCTGGCGCCGCCATCAGGGCTGCTCATCGGCGCCATCGCCGTCGATCGGCGCTCTTGGCGACAGGCGTTCGGGGAAGAGCAGTCGGCACCATAACGATTAATCGGGCCGAGTGCCGGGTCACGGTCGCCGCGGTCGGCCGGATGCTGGATCGACGCGCCGGGTTCCCCCGACCAAGAAGGGCTCTCCCGGAGCCCGGGCCACCAGCACAACCGGCGACGTCACGGCAGGGCGCCGCGGGCTACCGCCTGGAGCGACGCTGAGCGGCGATGAAGTCGCGGTACCAGCGGAAGCTAGCCTTCGGTACCCGCTTTTGGGTCGGGTAGTCCACGTGCACAAGCCCGAAGCGCTTCCAGTAGCCCCAGCTCCACTCGAAGTTGTCCATAAGCCCCCAGACGAAATAGCCCTTCAGCGGCACTCCCTCCTGGGCCGCCCGAGCCGCGGCGGCAACGTGGGCCTCTAGGTACTGCTGGCGTTCGGGGTCAAGGACACGGCCTTCGTGGTCGACCACGTCGGGGAAGGCGGCGCCGTTCTCGGTGATGTACACGGCCTTGGGGCTGTAGTCGTGGCTGACTCGTACCAGCACCTGGTGCAACCCGTCCGGATGGATCTCCCAGCCCATGTCAGTCCGGGCCGCCCCCGGCTGTGGCACCCCTCGGGCTCGCTCACCGTCGCCAGAGCCAACGCCGATGGCGTTGCCGGTGTAGTAGTTCACCCCGAGGAAGTCGGTGGGCGCAGCTATGCAGGCAAGATCGCTGTCGTGGACTGTCGGCATGAGGTGCTCCCATTCCTGGAGAATGTCCGCCGGGTACTCGCCCCGGAACAGCGGATCTAGGTACCAGCGGCTCCGCGTCCCGTCCCACCAGCGGAGGGCTTCGTGGTCATCGTCCCGGTCGCTGGCCGCCCAAGAATGGTCCAGGTTGAGGGCGATCCCAAGCTCGGCTCTAGGTGCCACCCCCCGGAGCACCTCGACCGCTCGGCCGTGCGACAACAACAGGTGATGCGAGGCGGCCACGGCGTCCGCCTGCGAACGTCGCCCGGGGGCGTGTACCCCGAGCCCGTAGCCCAGCCAAGCCGTTACCCACGGCTCGACCTGGGTCACCCACAGCGCCACTCGGTCCCCGAAGTGCTCCCCGACGAGCCTGGAGTAGTTAGCGAAGGCCTCCACCGTGGCCCGGTTAGTCCAGCCTCCCTCATCCTCCAGGGCTTGAGGGAGGTCCCAATGGTAGAGGGCTATCAGGGGTTTGACCCCCGCCTCCAGTAATGCATCCACCAGTCGGTCATAGAAACCGAACCCCTTCTCGTTGACCTTGCCCCTCCCCAAAGGCAGGATGCGGGGCCAGGAGACCGAGAAGCGGAAGGCGTCGACGCCAAGCTCGCTGACAAGCCCGATGTCCTCTCGGTAACGGTGGTAGAAATCGCACGCCACAGCTCCGCTTTCCCCGTTGCGGACCTTGCCCGGCGTGGCGCAGAAGCGGTCCCAGATGCTCTCCCCTCTCCCGTCCTCGAATACCGCCCCTTCGAGCTGATAGGCGGTAGAAGACACACCCCAGACGAAGTCCTTCGGGAACAACGCGGCTCTGGGTTCGCTCATCCCCGTCACACTAATGGGGGGCCGGCGGCCGAAGCGGTGCCACAGTGGTCTGACGAGGCATTATGGCGTGGGAGCACGGCCGTGGTGTTCACGCCTTACCCGTCTGATTGATAATGCTTGTAGACGTTGTGGTCTCTGCCGTAGCGTCGAGAGGTCCGATGGGCCAGCTCTCGAACCGTCTGCCGACCGCTTGCGGCCTGGCTTTAGAGCGAGGTGCCGGCCCTTCGGGTCCCGCCCGTGGTGTGGCTCAAAAAAGGCGCGAGCGCCGTCACCGAAATCAGGCATGCCCGCCGCGGCCCCAACTTCCCCTGCTCGGAAAAAGGAGCTGGCATGGCAGTGATCATCGGTGTGGGCCCCCACAAGGCTTCCCACACTGCAGTAGCAATAGGCGCAGCAGAGCAAGTGCTCGGCGAGCTCCGGGTGCGCTCGTCGGCTGACCAGGTCGGACGGTTCCTCTCATGGGCAGCCGCGTGGCCTGAACGCACCTGGGCCATCGAAGGTGCAAGTGGCCTCGGCTACCTGCTGGCCCAGCAGCTGGTGGCTGCGGGCGAGGCCGTCGTGGACGTGCAGCCCAAACTGGGCTCGCGCGTGCGGCTGTTGGCGACAGGCAACGTCAACAAGAACGACCCCAACGACGCCCGCTCGGTGGCCATCGCCGCCTTGCGTTGCAAGGACTTGCGCCCTGTGGCAGCCGAGGACCATGCCGCAGTGCTGAAGCTGTGGTCCAAGCGCCGCCGGAACTTGGGCAGCCTGAGGACACAAGCGGCCTGCCGCCTGCATGCAGTGCTGTGCGACCTGGTCCCAGGAGGCCACCCCAAGAAGGACATAACCGCAGCCCAAGCAGCCCGAGCCCTCGAGGCGATCGAGCCCGCTGGAGCGGTGGCTGCCGCGCGCTACGAGCTCGCCATGGACCTCTTGGAGGACCTGCGCCGCATCGACACCCAGATGCGCGAGGCCATGAGACGCCTGACGGTAGCGGTCAAAGCCTCGGGGACCACAGTGACCGAGGTCTTTGGCGTCGGGCCTTACGTGGCCGGCACCGTGATCGGCTACGTGGGAGACGTGGCCCGCTTCGCCGACCGGGACCATTTCGCCGCGCACAACGGGACAGCGCCGATCGAGGTTCCCTCGGGTGGCCACAAGGTCTTCCGGTTGTCCCGGCGCGGCAACCGCCGGCTGAACCACGCGGTCCACATGGCAGCGGTCACCCAGGTGCGCTCCCGCCACAGCGAAGGCCGGGCCTATTACGACCGCAAGATCAAGGAAGGCAAGACCCACAAAGAAGCGCTGCGCTGCCTCAAGCGGCGCATAAGTGATGCGATCTTCGCCCACCTCGTCGCCGCTGCCAAGCGCAAGGCCGAGGCCACCAAGCCTGAGGTCATGAACGCCGAGGCCGCCACGCCTGAGGCCGCCGAAGCGGGCCCGGGAGGGCAAATGGGGAACGGCTCTATCGCCAGCGTGACCGGCTCACACCCCGAGCACCGGCTCTTCGGAGAGGCCACTCCCGGGCCCCTCTCCAACATACGGCCCAAGGCCACCCCCGTGCGCCCGAAGACCCCTCCCCGAGTCGAGAAGAAAACTCGAAAAGCCTCTTGACAACAAATAGGACTCGCACTGGCGTGCCCTGCCCGGGTTCGGTACGTGGTCTCTCCGAGCGCAGATCCGGCTGTTATGCCGGACATCACTGCGTCGTCGTGACCGCGTGGTCTGCGAGGATGCGCTCCACTGCGCCGGGGTCGTCTGGCGTGATCGTCGGCAGGATCCTCCGGCCCACGTCGATGACCAGCGCGGTCTCCTTCTTAGGTCGGGCAGGATCGAGGTTCCACCAGTGCACGAAGTCGCCCGAGCCCCAGATGCGCCACTTGCCTGTTAGCCCGGTCAATGGTCGTCTGGCGACCGAGCGTATCGCCGTGTAGGCGATGGTCTTCGCTGAGCCCCAGAGGTAGTAGGTCCGGATGACCACGGCTTGGTCATCGCAGGCGATGCGCCCGTCGTCGTAGAGCATTCTCCCATTCTCCCTGGTCGACTCGCGTGCGTCCTAATTCTGGGGCCTCGGAGGTCCCGGGGTGTGGGAAAGACGGAACTGCTATGAGAGTCAGCTCGCCGCAGGCCGCGCTTCGCGACCTGAGCGGCCTGGCAAGAAAACGGCGGGCCGCCGCGGACTGCTCGAGGCCCCGGACGGGGTTGCAAGCCGTTGCAAGACCGGGGCCCTCACCGCGCCGAACCCGGGGCTCGGACACCACAACCCCGGTGCCACCTGTCTCCGCTAAACGTATTGAGCTTTCAGGGGTAGAGACACCCGCCGCGGCGTTGACCGCGGTTAGTGAGCCGCCGTCGCCCGCTGGAGCCTGAAGGGCAGGTTTACGACGACCACGTGGCCCTCCGCAGCACCAGGGCGTCCTAACCGTAAGGGCCTCCATGGTCCTGGTAGAGGGCGCACTGGCAGGGAGCAGTGCGTAGGTCTGCGAGCAAGCGGTCGAAGCTCCTGGTCTAGGTTTGGGTCCAGGACTGGACCGATCTTGATGCTCCCAGGTCCGTCCAGGTCGATGAGGCATGCCACCTGAACAGGTCTTATACCGTCCAGACCGTGCCGCCCAGACGGCGGCAATTGCTCTCACAACCCAGAGGTCGCCAGTTCAAATCTGGCCCCCGCCACCATCTACCAGGGATTTTGGGCGCTCATCGGATTTCAGCGGGACCTTTGGCGAGAGGGTCCCCCAAACGGTGACGAAGGCGCTTCAGGCTTGAGGTGTGAGCCAACAAAGAAGCACCTTCGTCCTTAACGACCCTCGCGAGATCCTCCGGGCTCTGGTGGGCCTCAAAGACGTCCGCGTTGTCTGCCACCAACGGAGGGGGCCAGATGCCGAGCTGGTCGTCGAGCAGGTGGTGGGCACCGTCCGCTGTCCCGCCTGCGGCGGGCGGCCAGGTGAAAGAGCGCCCGGTGGTGCACCACGTCGACCTCCCGCGAAACTACTAAGAACAGACCGTCTGGGCGGGCTCATCCACGAGTACCAACTGGTCGCATGACCTGCTGCGACGGAGGTCTCGGTACCCCCCATATCCCAAGAAGCCGGCACCGCTTCGAGCGACGGTCCCCACCACCGCATAATGTGATTTTTGAACTCTGCACGCTATGGTGTAAGCATGATCCGGCCCCCGTCGAACCAACGAGTCTCAGACCTTCTCGTGAGCCGCGTTCCCGTGGGCTCCGTCGTGACCGTACAGGGCTGGGTCCGAACATGTAGAGGCTCTAAAGTAGACGGCGGGTTGTGTTTTGTCACCGTGAATGACGGGTCCTGTCTAGCATCAATACAAATCGTGGCCACGGCCACTCTACCAAACTTCGGCACCGAGGTACGGGAACTTAGCCCGGGATGCTCCGTCACCGTCGTGGGTGAACTCGTTCAATCACTCGGCAAAGAACAAGCTGTCGAGATCCAGGCACACGACATTCAGGTCATTGGTTGGGTAGACGACCCGAGTACGTACCCTATTAGCGCTAAGCGCCACTCTTTTGAATATCTCCGGAGCGTCGCGCACCTAAGGCCGAGAAGTAACACTTTCGGTGCCGTTGCTCGCCTACGGCACTGTGCCGCCAGGGCTCTCCACCGCTTCTTCGATGAACGGGGGTTCTGCTGGGTTCACACCCCCATCATCACGGCCAGTGACGCCGAGGGGGCTGGCGAGATGTTTCGCGTATCGACGCTAGACCTGAGCAATCTCCACGCCCTCCCCCGCACCGGAGAGGGTCGGCTTGACTTCTCGCAGGACTTCTTTGGTCGAGAGGCTCGTCTCACCGTGTCTGGTCAGCTCAACGTCGAAGCGTACTGTCTGGCGTTGAGCCGGGTGTACACGTTTGGTCCCACCTTCCGGGCAGAGAATTCCAACACAAGCCGGCATCTGGCTGAGTTCTGGATGGTGGAACCCGAACTGGCATTTGCCGACATTCATGACAACGCCGACTTGGCGGAGGCCTGCCTCAAATACCTCTTCCAATCCCTCCTCAACGACGATCAGGAGGATATGGAGTTCTTCGAGCAACGCATCGACAAGGGCTGCATTACACGGTTACAACACCTCGTCACATCCAGCTTCGAACGCATGGAGTACGCCGACGCCGTCACGGCAATCGAGCGCGCACAGGACCATGGGACGTCGTTCGAGTATCCCGTCACCTGGGGCATGGACTTGCAGTCCGAACACGAACGTTACTTGACTGAGGAGCTTATAAAGCGTCCCGTGGTGGTAATGAATTACCCCAAAGCCATCAAGGCCTTTTACATGCGTCTCAACGACGACGAGCGGACTGTTGCCGCGATGGATGTCCTTGTCCCAGGCATCGGGGAGATCGTTGGGGGAAGCCAACGCGAGGAGCGCCTTGCGGTGCTCGATGCCAGGCTCGCCGAGATGGGCCTTGACCCGGCCATCTACTGGTGGTACAGGGACTTGCGAAAGTATGGGACCGTCCCGCACGCGGGTTTCGGTCTGGGCTTCGAGCGCACGATTGCCTATGCGACCGGAATGGGCAACATCCGTGACGTTATTCCTTTCCCAAGAACTCCCGGCCACGCCGACTTCTGACCGAGTCCTCAGGCCATCCTTGCCCCGAATGCTGGGTAACCGCTCGCAAAGGTACACCGCCTACACCACTCCCCCCTGCCGCTAGGGGTTCAGACGCTCAACGGCCGCGGCAACACGGGAACATACGCCTCCCCCAGCAACGGTCGTATCGCCCGTACTCCGATCGGGAGCCGTTCCACCTTGGCCATACGGGGCTCAAAGCGCTGGCAGCCCTGCCAAGGTCACCGCAATAGTGCACACATCAAACTGGCACATGGTGTATGGCTCCGCACGCTCCCTGAATTCGAAAGCGGGGCTAGGTCGATGTCGGGGAGGTGCCGGGGCCCAAGCTGGGGCGATCTCGCCTGGCCCGGTCGGGGTCTGACGTGGAGGACGGTCGGGTAGAGAGCTGGCGCGGCGACGGGGGTAGGGTAGGCGAGTTGATGTCCCTCGGTTTCCCGGGGCCCGCCTTGTTCGGCTCTCGTAGTACGCCCCATTTCCACTCCCTCCCTTCCAACCGTGCGTGACCTTCGCGATCACACGGCTGACCGGCACCGTTGACTGGGCGGCGTTCGCATCACCCCACCCTGGGGAGAGTCGGTGCCCGGGTGGACCAAGCCCTCCCCGGTGAGCACTCCCGAGCAGACCCACCCGCCGATGAGCCCCAGTGGTGGGCGTCGTAGCTAGGAGGTACGCCTCTGCACACCGACTCCTGGTAAGGGCGTTCGCGCCGCGACCGATGTGCATAGGCTGGGCTGCACAGGCGCGACCGCGTCCCGTGCTTCGCCTGCCACGGCGGCCCTTACGAGCGGTCCTCATACACAAGTATGTGATATGATCATATGCATGGTACAGGTTGACCGGTTGTCAGTGACAATGCCCCCTGATGTGGGCAGCGCTGTTCGCGAAGCGGCTGCCCGCCAAGGCATAAGCGTTTCTAGCTGGGTCACCGAGGCAGCGGCCCGGCGCCTTCGAAACGAACTGCTCGGCTCTGCTCTTGACGAGTGGGAAGCGGAGAACGGGCCCATCACGGAGCCGGAACTGGATGCTGCGGCATCCCAACTAGGTATCGCTCGACGGAGGCGAGGCCGGTGAAGGCGGTGCTCGATGCCGGCGCGCTCATCTGCCTCGATGGTGGAGGCCGGGAGATGCTCGTGAGGCTACGCCTGTTGCAACAAGAGCACATACCTGTGCACACAAGCGCTGGCGCTGTTGCCCAGGTTTGGCGCTCCGGGCAACGTCAGGTCAACTTGGCCCGTGTGCTCCCCGGCCTCGACGTCGCCCCCATTGACCAGCGCGTTGCCCAAGCTATCGGGGAACTACTGGGTGCCAGCAAGACCAAAGACCTACTGGACGCGCATGTTGCAATGCTCGCGGAGCCAGGCTGCAGGGTTTTCACCAGCGACGACGCCGATGTCAAGGCCCTGCTGAAGGCAAGGCGAGTAAAGGCTGAGGTGGTCCATGTTTGAGACCGTACCAGTTCCGCTGGCGAGGAACAGCGGGATGGTGGAGGTCAAAGCGCCGACTTTTGGTCTAGGTTCTGGTCTAGAACTGCACCGATCTCAACGCTCCCCGGTTCGTCCAGGTCGATGAGCCATGTCGCCTGACCTGGTCCTATTCCGCCCAGATCGTGCCGGCTGGACGGCCGCAATTGCTCTCATAACCCAGAGGTCGCCAGTTCAAATCTGGCCCCCGCCACCATCTACCAGGGATTATGGGCTCTTCGGATTCTGAGGGGGTGTGGTCGCTCATCGGACGACGATCGAGCCCGGCACTTGCCAGTTGAGCCTGCCGGTATGGAGAAGTGCCCGGACGCGGTAGTTCTCGAAGTTGCGGAACCCGAAACCGATGCGCTTCTCGCGCCGCCACGAGCCCGGTCCCGGGCAAAGCCGCTGCCGGTTCGGCGTTATCTGACGTTTTGGCATTAGTGCTGGTCAGAGCACCCGGCCTTCATCGCTTTCGTGACCGCCGAGCTCGCCCGGTCCCGGCTGCCAGCCGAGGCCCTGGTCATTGAGATGACCGAGGACGCGTTCGCTTGCGACGGCCCCGGCGTCAGCGACGTCCTGCGCCAGCTCAATGACATCGGCGTCAGGAGCGCTATCGACGATTTCGGCACGGGGTACTCGTCGCTCGCCTACCTCAAGCAACTCCCCGTGAGCATCATAAAGCTCGACCGGTCCTTCGTCGCCGGCCTTGGCTCCAAGGGCAGCGACGACGCCATCGTCGCCCTGGCCGTCGACCTTGGCCACCAGTTCGGCCTCACGGTCATCGGTGGGGGAGTGGAAACGGCTGTCCAGTTCGACGCCCTGCGCCGGCACGGTTGTGACGCCGCCCAGGGCTATTGGATATGCCGCCCAGGCCCTGGGAGCGCCATCACCGGCTGGCTGGCCAGGAAGACGACCGAGCGGGCGCCTCAGTCGTCGCGGCACTTGCGGGTCGTCGGCGCGACCAACGACCCGGCTGAGCAGACTTCAGGCGTTCTGGACGATAGGGACAGGGGCCTTTAGCGGCTGTCGCGGGCGGTTGGTTGCTGCGGCCAGCGCTCCGTGGGCCCGCCCGTTCCCAGCCAGCATTGTTGCCTCGTACTGGGCAGATCCTCGGTACCATACCGCAGCGGGGCCTCCTGGCAGGCGCCGCGGTGGCGGCCGCCAGCTTTACTCACTCAGGGCCAAGCGGTGGACCGAAGCTCAGAGCGACCAGGCGGTGCCGTTCCACGACTCGACCAGGGCATCCATAGGGCTCACACCACTGCGGCTGTTGGTGTACTGGCCCACGGCCTTGCACGAATCGGCCGTGGCACAGGACACGCCGTACAGATAAGAGACGCGGGCGCTTGGGCTGGGTACGAGCGACCAGGCACTACCGTTCGAGGACGCGGCCAGGCTCCGGACGAGGCCACTGCCGCTGGCGTAGTCGCCGACAGCCTTGCACGACCTCGCCGTTGCACAGGACACGCCGTAAAGGTGCGCCACGGAGGGGCTTTGAGCCGGGACGGCCGACCAGGTCGCCCCGTTCCACGACTCGACCAGAATCCCAGGCAGGGTACTGCTGCCGCTCCCGGTGCCGTTGCTGTAGTTGCCCACGGCCGTGCACGACCTGTAGGAGGAGCAAGACACGCCGGAGAGGCCACCGTAGGTTCCCGGGGTCGGGCTCGGTACCACCGACCAGGTGGCGCCGTCCCAGGACTCGACCAGAGTGGCACTCCCGTAGTTGCCCACGGCCGTACACCACTTGGCCGAGACGCAGGACACGCCGTTG
>Ga0326727_10027469_pt1 | contig 10447 bp, 11 predicted proteins | sample MB2enrmetagenome_FD_207643 | JGI IMG/M metagenome (GOLD analysis project Ga0326727, IMG submission 207643) | Lab enriched peat soil microbial communities from McLean, Ithaca, NY, United States - MB29MY | ecosystem: Environmental > Terrestrial > Soil > Wetlands > Peat | place: USA: New York...
CAACTGCTGTCCCAGCTTCTCCAGTTGCTCCATGGCCGCCGGCCGATACACGTCCGCTGCCACCAGCAACGGCGTCCGTCCTTGCTTATGGAGCAGCCGACCCAGCTTGCCGCTCGAAGTTGTCTTGCCGGAGCCGTGGAGGCCGACCATCAGCACGCAGCTCGGATTGCCGCTCAACTGCAGGCCCGCGTTGGCCGAGCCGAGCAGCTCCACCAGCTCGTCGTGGATGATCTTGATGATCTGCTGCCCCGGCTGAATGCTCTGGACGACCTCCTGCCCGAGGGCCTTGGTCTTGACGCGCTCGATGAAATCGCGCGCAACCTTGAAGTTCACGTCGGCTTCGAGCAAGGCCTGCCGCACCTCCCGCAGGGCATCGCCTGCGTTGGCCTCGGAGATCTTGCCCAGGCCACGCAGGTTCCGGAAAGCGTTCTGGAGCTTGCTGCTTAACGAATCGAACATCAGGCCAAACTAGGGCACCGGCGCCCGGTTGACAAGGGCGGGGCGGTGTGGCTTAATACGCCTCCGCGCGAAGCGGGGCGCCCGTGGTAGGATACTCAAGTGGCCAACGAGGGCAGACTGTAAATCTGCTGGCTTACGCCTACGAAGGTTCGAATCCTTCTCCTACCACCACCCCGAAAACACTCAGCAAAACCCATTATAGCCCAATAAATACAGGGTATTCTACGACTGGCCTCTTTTGCCCTGTGCGCGGTGTTGTCATTTGCTGTCACTTGCTGGCAATTCTAAAATAGTGCTCATAACGCATACAAACCGCATACAAGAGTGCCGTCCAAAAACTCCAGAAACTCCAGCAAGTCCCCTCGGTATATTTTCCCCTATCCGGCAAAGAAAACGCGCCTACGGCCAGCCAGGACGCGGCGGCGGGCCTTAAAATCAGGCTTGTAGTTCCCTGGCATGGGTGCAAAATCGCGGACGGTGGTTCAGAACTACTGGTAAAAGGGAAAAATGAAAGTGCGAAAACCATTCACTGGCCTTGTGGGCGTCAACCAGGCCACACAGGCTAACGAAAGGAATCCAATGAAGAACAAAATCAAAGCCCCCACGGCTAGAATTGCGAAACTCGAACGTAAGGTAAAGGGACTCGACGACAAGGTGACGACACTCCAAAACAGTGTGAAGAGGCTCCCGGTTGGCGGGCAACCGTTCAATCCGGCCTTTGGTCTTGGAACCAAAGTGCAGGCACTTACAAAGACGGTTGAGGCCCTGCAAGCCGCAGTGGAACAACTCAGAGGAAAACCCGTAACTGGCGAGGGCGTACCACCAGCAAGCACGCCCGCATTAGGCGCGACGCCAGCTAGCGGCGATCCGAAAGCGTCAACCACTTTGTAGAAACTCCGCGCCACTCACCACGCCCGGCGGCCCGGGTTGCGCGTCGCCCTCTGGCTCGGGCTCGGTCGCTAGTGGTGGTTGTGCTGGCGTGGTGTCGGTTGGCACGCCATAAAGTTGGCGCGCAAGAGCAACATAGCCGTCTTGATCGAATGGCTGGCGGTCTCCCCGCCCGTTGTCCATTAAAACGACTTGCGCCTTGGTCCCTAATGCGCGCTCATGCGGCCACCGGACTACAATCTCGCCCGTGGCCGTTTCACTGGTGGCCGACGCCATTGCAACCGCCAGCGGCCCGGTTTGCGGCCCGTCAATTCGATCCAGCAACAACTTTACCGCCGTCGCGTCGCCGGCCTTGGCCCTTGCTATCAGAGTCTCGGCAATGGTTTCCGCGTCGGCCCGCGTGAGACACCGTTTGAGTACGGCGGTTGGCGACACGCTGGCCTTGCGCTTGCCTGTAGGGTTGCCGCTCTGGCCCGGCATGAAACCTTTGCCGGTGCACCCGCCCAGCCTCTTTTCGCCGTTGCCGGACGGTTGCAGAGCAACGCGGCGGGCCGGCTTGGTTGGCTTGGCCTTGGTTTTCACCACGACAAACCGATCTCGCCACGCGTGCCGGCGTCAAATGATCGAAAGTAGTGCACGCGGTCCTCACCCACAGGCTCGCAGTCCTCGCCGCCTCCGTGCACGAGGATCAAGTAACGACGTTCGCGTTTTTCGCCCTCCACTCTCACCTGGCCGTTGGACAGCACCTCGGCGGTTCGGCTGTCAGGTTCCAACACCGGCTCGCTGTGGCTCAGTCGAAGCCTCCGCAGCTTGGCGAGCACCAGGGCCAACTCAGGGCCGGAGCAGTAAACGGCCACTGGCTCTTTGTCCGGCAACCGGCGCCGCTTTTGCCATTTCGCATTCATAGTTTCAAGATAGGCGGACGGGCCTGAAAGCTGAAAACTACGGCCCGCCCGCCCTACGCGCACACGCGGCTTGTCGTCGCGTGTGTTTTTTGTCCCGCGCGGCGCCTCTCCGGCAGCGTATCCGGGTTGCGCCGCGCAAATTCATTTCGCCAACGCCTTGGCGCGGTCCGGCGGCGAATAGAGTGCCGCTTGCACCGATGTTAAAGCGGCGGCGGGGTTGCCTTGGCCTCGCCCACTCTTGCTCGGCGGAGTGGTCCCGTCGCGTGGCGTGCTCCGCCACAAATTTGAATTCGAGCGGCTCGGCTTGTGCATGGCGTCGGCAATGGTGGGGTTCAATTCCAAGACTCTGGCGTAGGCTCGTGTGTAGTCTGCGCTCCGGTTCGGGTCCAACCCGTATGTCGCGCAATATTCCCTCACCAGTTTTTGGACTTGCTCCGTCCGCGCCACCGCCTCCGACAAGTCCTCATTCGACAGGTCCGGTTGCCGCAAGCCCAGCCCCGAATACTTTTCCATCGTCGCGGCAAAAGCCAGGTCGTAGTCCCCGCCGTTGGCTTGCTGTGCCGCCGCAACCTCTTGGCGAAAGACGGCGGGCGTCGGTACGTTGTTAAACTCGTTTGCCAGCTCGGCACGGCCGCCGGCCAGGTCCGGGTGCTTTTTCAGCACGCGGGCCAATGCCTCCTCAAAGTGTGAATAGTCTTGAAACTTGCTGGCCAATTCGCGGTGCACCAGCGTCCGCAGTCTCGCTTTTTGTAGTGCTGTCATGTCTCTATTTTCATTTACGCGTTTATCTGACTCAGGCACGGCGCCTGAGAAATTCTCTTGATCCTCTTGGCTCTCTCGCCGCCACTTTTCGCTGTAGGGCGCAACGGCGGCCCGTAGTTTCCGGCGCGCTCGTTCCACGGCGGACGGCTTGCCCCGGTTGGCCCGGGCCAGACTTTTCTCATTCCAGAATGTCCGCCCCGGTTTCATGCGGCCTCCGTCAACGTCAACCGCAACTCACGGCCGGCTATTTCCGACAGAGACTCTTGAACGGCGCCAAGCCAAAGTTGGCGTTCGCTTTCGTCCTCGAAACTGGCTGGCGTCACCCAGTCAAAGCTGAATTCAAGGAAACGTCCCGGTTGGGGGATCGTCAGCGCAACGGCAACCCGGTTGCCGCTCCGGCAAAAAAGCTGAAAAACGTGGACGGCGTTGCTGGCTTTCAGCGTGCGGTTTCTCATGCCCTCTTTCCTTGGCACTCGTTACTGGGTTGTGCGGCCTCGGGTAGTGCCTTAGTGCCAGTGCCATACCCTAAAGGGATATGGCACTTCGGCACGGCCACAGGTGCCAAAACCATTTTGGCACTTTTGGCACTTGTGGCACTTGGCCTGTGTTTATTGGGCGAAACGGGTGTTTTCATTTTGGCACTTGGCGGGTTATCGGCTGCCACTTGTCGCTGGTCTTTGACTGCAGCACGCGGCCGGCGGTTTCCAGGGACTTTTTCAGGCGGTAAAACGTGCGGCGCGAGATACCGCTTTCCGCGTCGGCTTTCGTCTGCCAGGCGGTCGTTGTGAGTCCGGTTGCCGGCAATAGTGCGAGCAAGTCGTTTTCGTCGTGTTCCTGTTTCCGTCCGCCGGCCTGTTTCAACTCGTCCGGGTCAAGGTCCGGCCTCAAGCGCATTAGCGGAAACTCCCATTGGACTACAAACGGCGGTTGTTCCGGCAAGTTTCGCAAGATCAAGTCCACCGTGTAACAATTTTCGACGCTGTGCTTTGTCAGGGTAAGAATTGAGTCCGCGTCGCGGGTCCAGACACCGCTTCCGCCAATGCGGTCAATGGCCTCCTTGTTGGTTTGATTACCCTTGCTGAAATGGGCGGCGTAAAGCACGGCGGCGCCGCTTTCTACAGAAATTTGCTCCAGCTCGTTGCACAGGTCCGCAATATCGCCAGCGGAGTTTTCGTCGCGTCCGCCTAGTGTCTTGTAAACCGGGTCCACGATCACCAGCGCGTAATTGCCGGCCTTGATCTTTTCCAGCAAGGACGGCAGCAACCGCCACAGCGCGGCAGCATGGCCGCGCAACGTCCAAAGGTCCAGGCCAGACACGTCCTCAATTCCTTTGTGCTCGCACAGGCACTTGACGCGGGATCGAATGAAAGCCCTTGGAATCTCGAAATTGATATACAGCACGCGGCCCGGTCGGGTTTCCCATTTCCAAAACGGCGTTCCGGTCGCGACACTGATAGCCGCGTCCAACAGGTTCCACGTCTTGCGGGCCTTGCTGTTGCTGCCAAGCACGCCTTTCAAGCCTTGGTGTAGGACGGTTTCGATCACCAGCGGCGGCAAGGTAACGGTTTCGTCGGCCAGCAACGCGGCGGCGTTCTCTATTGCCGGCAACTCGGCAACGGGCTTGTCGCTGGCGGCAACGTCGGGCGGTTCCAGCCATTCAGCGGTTTCGTTCATAGCAGCTTAGGGTTGAAATAGAAAACGGTTTGACGCGTGCCGCTGTCGCGGGTGCCGTCCGGCATTCGCACGAATTGGCTCTTTGTCCAAGTCGCGCGGTCTGCACCAAGACTCACCGCGTAGCGGAAAAACTTTTCCACCTTTTCGTCTGGTGCCCCGGCGCAATAAAACCAGCCGTGCAAAGACTTACCGCCACTGTGGACGGCCAGGACAAACGGCGCATAGCCGGCTAAGTGAATCAACAGCGCCGCGTGATCGTCGGGCGTGCCGGTGTCGAATTCACAGACAAGAAAACGGCGCGGGCCGGTGTTGCTGAGAGTGTGCTGACTCGACTTGCCCTCTTTCGTTACGCCCTCGACGGCCGACATTGGCGACGGGACAATGAATTGCAGCTTGGCCAGTTGTCTGCGCCATTCCTCACGCGGCCGGGTGTCAAATTCATGGTTGGACTTGCCGCAGCACAACAGCGGGTTGCCGGGGAATAGGGCGTCAATAACAAACTCAGTGCGCGTGCGGTTGTCCTCAATTCTCACCGGGCTGTATTCCCACAGGTCCGCCAGTCCACCGCCGTCGCGGATCACCACCTCGCGGCGTTGCGCGTCCAACGACGGCCATTTGCTCGCCGTCTGTGTCGGCGCGGTCTTGCGGCTTGGCTGCCACGCACAGCTAATGGAGTTTTGGACGGCGGCCACGATCTCGGCTCGCGGCACGTGCCGGCCACAGGCCATAACTTGACTTTCCAGCAAGCGCACGATCTCGCCGGCTGGCAGGTGGGCATGTAATTGGCGGGCGACGCGGAAAAGCCAGGCGTGCACGCCCTCGCCAGCGCGCGGTGGTGTGGCCGCCAACTCGTCCAGCCACGCCGGCAAAGCCTTGCCGACGGCGCGCGTACCGATCACTTCCCGGCCACGGTTGACGCGTTTAAGAGCTTCTCCAGACTCGCCTCGGTGATCCCGCTCGCACGCTGGCGGCCAGGGAATTTGACTTTCTCCAACAGTCCCTCTGAGGCGAGGCGGTGAATTTGCCTTGGCGTGCACGCCAGCCGCTCAGCCGCCCGGGCGGGACGAATGAGAGACGGTCGTGAGAGTGTGGGTGAGAAATGGTTGTTGGCCTCGGCTGGTTTGCGGCCGTTGCGGACCAGGGCCAACGTCTGCGTCCTTTCGGCCGGTGTCAATGTCTGGTCCGCCCGCAGTGCGGCGCGGATCAAGTCAACCGTGGTATTCAGCACTTTTTCATATCCGTCTGACGCGTCACTGAGCGTCACGCCCGGCCCCGTACCGCGCGCGGCAACTCAACCTAGGCTAATTTTCGTCCTCCCCGTCCTTTGCAGTCAAATTCTTTCGCAAAATATTTTCAAGTGAATTCAACCCTCACTTTATGCGGGTGCAACTGACAACCGGCCCGTGTTCGATCTCGGACGCCAGCGTCAACAACTCGGCGCGGCACTCTCGCCAGTTCTTTTTCTCCATGTGTTCGCACACCACCCGCACCTTGGCCGCCACGCTGCCCAGGTCGTACGCCTTGGCCTCAGTCTCGACAGTGACGGCGTCCTCGGTCATGGGGGGCAACGCGGCAATGGCGCCGTTCAACGCCAACTCGCTCGCGTGCGAGTAATGGCGCGTCATGGCAGGGTTGCTGTGGCCAACCAGACTCTCGACAACCGACAGCGGCGTGTTGGCCTCGCGGCACAGTGACACAAACGAGTGCCTGAGTGAGTGAAAGCCAACCTCGACAACGGCCCGCACTCCCTTTTTGCCCGTCCCGGGCGCATGGACTTTGATCCCGCACGCCTTGAAATGGGCTTGCACCTTGTCTGTCACCGCGTCTATGCGTTTCTGGTAGTCCGCCGCCATGCCGGGCATGACGTACTCGCCCCGCGCCTCTGGTGGTGTCTCGCTAAGGATACGGTGCAAGTATGGGCTAATGGGAATGTGCAAAACCCGGTCGGGGTGTCGCCGCGCCGTTTTGTTCGGGACAACCGTCATTCTGCCACGCGTCAAGTCTGTCTCGCACCACCGCAACGTGCAAGCGTCACCGAGTCTCATTCCGCTGTAAAGGCCAATGGCCAACAGCACCCTCAATTCTCCGCTGGCCGACTGGCAAACCCGTTTCAATTCGTCCACTGTCAGCTCGCGGCGACTGGCGCACGCCAGCAGCTTGGGGCGGATCGTCTCCCAGGGGTTGCTGGTGATCCTCGCCTTGTCCTTGACGGTGCTGAACACCAGGGCCAGCAAGGCGCGGTGTTTGTTGTAGGTGTTGGCCGAGTAGCGTTGCATTCGCGCGCTCGCGGCGTACTCGGCCGCAACCTCCGCCGTCACGTCGCGCAACGCCGTTGCCTCCGGGTGCGACTCCTTTAACCAGTCCGTGAATAGACTCCATTGGCATTCGTACTGATACAAGGTCTCGCCGCCGGTGTCGGGGCGGTTGGGCGACGCCACAAACTCCAGCCACGCCTGAGTAACCGGCAACGGTGGGTGTTGCTGATCCTGCCACTTGGCCAACTCCGCCTTGCGGCCCGCCAGCCGCGCCGCCATGCTTTCCAGCACCTCGGCCTCGTCGGCCACGGTCAACGGCGCCATGAATGCGTCGCGCGCCGTCTCGGCCTCGCGTTTGGTGGTGATCGGTTGGCCATTGCTGCCACGCAACGCTTTAACCAGCCGCTTGCCGTCCACCTCGGTCTGGACATACCACGCCATGCCTCGCTTGAATAGGTATCCGCTCCGTCGTTTCATTTTGGTGCCTTTCTGTTGTTACCTTGTTGTCCGTTCTGTGCCCTAAGTGTCGCATACCCTTGCACAGAACGCCAGCAAAAAACACACAGGCCAACAGAACAGGCCAATAAGCTGTATCTAAAGCAGACTGTAAATCTGCTGGCTTACGCCTACGAAGGTTCGAATCCTTCTCCTACCACCACCGAGAAACACTAAGGAAAGCACCACATTTGACCAATATCCACAGGGGTAATACCGCTCAGGGTGGTTTTCGATTCCCGCGCTTTCCTGCCTTTCCGTTCCCTTGCCGACTTTTCCAAAACGGTGCTCGAAAAGATCCCAGAAAGATACCAACGCCATTCTGCCCGGAGTCTGCCCGGTCTGGTGCTGTCCATCCTTCCCGGGGTGGGAGACGCCACGGCGGGGGGCCTGACGCGTTCCACCACAGCATAGCGGCCGGGTCGCCAAAGCTCGCCACAGCCCTCGCGGCGCAGCCTGGCAGCGGGTTTGGCGCGGCTTGGTGGCGAGGGTGAGAGTCTGGCGCGGCAGGGCGTCCGGGCTGGATCAACCGGGAGTTTTACCAGAATTGCACAGGGCAAGCGAAAGGGGTATGCGCCATGTTCGCTGCTGATCGCACAGTGAGACGGGTTCAAATCACCAGGGCCAATGGTCTCGGGCAGCCGTTGGGATATGGGGTGAACACCCCAGTTGCATTCCCTAGGCGTGCGCGGATATTGCAGCATGCTAATGTACAGGATAAATCTAGCTTGTTCACTTAAGGTGCCGTGAATCTGATGCGCTTGGGGCATTTAACGACATTAAGGATTGGAGAATGGAGTATGAGGCGAGTTGAGGGTGTTCTTTTCCGGCACTGCATCAGAAGTGTGCGGTGGCACGACAAGGTCCGCCAGCCAGTCTTAAGATAAGCGAACGGGGACTTGTCGTGGGGGGAGCAACGTCAAGGAAGGGCTGCGGCAGACGAAGCATCAGCGAAAGGAGGTTTGGCATGCGTGTGATGAGTGGACTCGAGGCGGGATGCCATCATTTTGGTATTCACCGGCGAGGAAAAGGGGCGCCCTGTGTTCGGTCTGGTTTCACGCTTATCGAACTGCTGGTGGTCATCGCGATCATCGCAATCCTCGCCGCCTTGCTCCTGCCTGCGCTCGCGAAGGCCAAGGCAGGGGCCTTCCGCACTCAGTGCCTCAACAACCAGCGGCAACTCATTCTCACCTGGGCCATGTACTCCAACGAAAACGGGGAGATGCTGGCTCTAAATGGAGGGGACCTGGCACCGACCTCCTCCCAGGCCCACCTCTGGGTCTTCGGCGGCAACCACGGAGACCCGGAAACGCTCACCAACTCGCAATACCTCGTGGGCGCCAATTACGCGCTCTTTGCCCCGTTTCTCGGCTCGGTCCAGCCTTACAAGTGCCCGGCGGATCGCTCGCTTTGGCCCATCGAGGGGGGCGTGGTGAATGAACTCCGCAGCTACGCAATGAACTGCTACATGGGAACCCCGCCAGCCAATGTCGTGTCACCGAACTACCTTAATGCGAACGGCCCTGTCTATATGAAATCCACGGACTTGGCGAGCGATTTGCCCGCCAATCGCTTTGTGTTCATAGATGTCAACCCCGCGAGTATTTGCACGCCCGCCTTCGGAGTGGACATGAGCATGGGGACCTTCGTTCATTACCCTTCAAGTTTGCACGGTGGCCTTGGGGTGGTCTCCTTCGCTGACAGCCACGTCGAAGCTCACAAATGGTTGGACGCTCGGACCGGTAAAGGGCTGGCCAGCGGGCAAGAGTATATCCCGCACTGGGACCTCTCACCGGCCAACCAGGATTTGCCGTGGATTGTGGACCGGACCACCTCCTGGAAGTGAAGGGAGTACTGCTTTTCGGCCGGGCTGCTTCATCATCTTGCTGGCACCGCCACAGCGATTATCTGGTCGGCATCCAAACTCTGTTTCATTTTCGCAGGCTTGTGCCTTAATTGCTCCCTTAGGAGCAAGCCACTGTCCATCGCCCAAGAAACACCAGGATGCCATGCGGGGGAACGTACACACGGGCATCGCAAAGGGCAGACCTCAGGGACTGGCTGGCGGCGCTAGGGGCGGAGAAAAAACTGAAGCCGCCCGCAACGCACACCGCGTACAAGCTAACACACGCGGGCCAGCCCATGCGAATGTTAGCAAGAATTGAGCCACATTCGGCCAGCCCCTTTTTCGTTGCGCCTGTGCATCCCCGAGCCTACGCGCTATGCGAAACAGGCAAACGACTATGCTCAATAGATAAGGCAGGGGGCCTCAAAAACGGAATTCCCACCAATCCCCCGCCCCAAGAAAATCATGATTCCCACACAATTGTGTGTTGACAGGCGGGACAATTCTTGGTTGAATGGCCCAGTTCACGGGTGAAATCTATGAAAATGAAGGCTGTGAATCGAGTGCATTGGGGCTGCCTAGTTGTGCTGGGAGCATCACTGGTGACGACGCAAGCTCAGAGCTTTACCGTCAATTTCGATACTACGGGTGATTTGGCCAACAACTTCAATATTTACCAGAACACCAGCCCCCCGGTGACCAATGCAGCTACCGGCAGCCCCTATTCTCAGAGTCTGGCCGGAGGCGTCGGCGGCAGCGGCTTCGTAAGCATCGCCGCTCCAGGCACAGGCATAACACCTGACAGCACCGCGATCTATAAGAACACCAGCTTTGACTTTTCGACCGCCGGTGACGCGCTCAGCATCTCGGCCTATGTAAACATCATAGCGCCAACGGAAACCGGCAATCGCCTGTTGCACCTCGGCTTCGCGAATTCGAGCACCTCGGGGCTGAATGGAAACGCCGGGTTGTCTTTCATGGGCTTCCGCCTCAATCCCACTGCGGTTGGCAGCACCGTTTTTGCTCCGCAATGGCAGACCAAAACGGCCAGTGGCAGCACGGTTAATACGTCGGGAGGGGGGAATCTGACCTTGACGGCGGGGGACTGGTACGAAGTGTCTGTCACTTTCGCGAACCTCGGAGGGGGGAACATTGGAGGCAGC
>Ga0326727_10027471_pt1 | contig 10446 bp, 11 predicted proteins | sample MB2enrmetagenome_FD_207643 | JGI IMG/M metagenome (GOLD analysis project Ga0326727, IMG submission 207643) | Lab enriched peat soil microbial communities from McLean, Ithaca, NY, United States - MB29MY | ecosystem: Environmental > Terrestrial > Soil > Wetlands > Peat | place: USA: New York...
CGGGCGATACACGGCTGTCGGAATCAGGTCTTCCTTGAGAAAGGACTTGGCGCCGTCGACGAGTGGCTGCAAGAGACCGAAGGGACCGACGCGGCTGGGGCCCCAGCGGTTCTGGATGTGGCCGACGAGCTTGCGCTCAAGCAGCACGGTGTAGGCGATGCCGAGCAGCATCACCACCGTAACCACGGCGACCTTGGCCAGGCTCCACAGAAAAAATGCGAGAATCGTCACGTGCGTTTGGCCTTCGTTCCTTTGCTTCGAGTTCCTTCCATGTTGTCATCCTGAGCGGAGGTCGTCCGCCGCGATGGACGGCCGAAGTCGAAGGATCTGCGTTTCTTCGTCAATCTGCTGCGGCTTTTGCCAGCTCTTGGGCTTGGTGTTCTTTGAGTTGCTTGAGCGCTGCGCTGAAGCGGCCCAACGTTCCTGAGGTGAAGAGGGTGTCGTGCGCTGGAACGACGAGGTCCGCGGAGGCCAGCGCGGAGACGGGGACAAAACCCGGCGAAGCCGGCTCGGTGTGCACGTCGTTGCCCGCAAAGAGATTGATGCGATCGAGTGTATAGCCGGGGACGAGGCGTTCGATTTCGTCGAGGACGGCCAGAGGATCGAAGGGGCTGAGTTTGGGTTCAAGGCTGTTTGCTTCAAGCCAGACAGCGTGGCGATCGGCCTCACCGGCTTGCGCGCCGCGCGACTGGCCGAGATCGGAGGTGACGCCTCGCTTGCCGAAGGGAACGAGCGTGGAGACGTCGGCGCCGATGTCTCCGGCGAGGCGGACGAGAATTTCGAAGTCGGGCTTGACGCCGGCGCGATCGGCGGCTTTGCGAACCATTTGGAGATCGCCAAAGGTGCTGGTGACGGTGCCGGATTTTTCGTAGAGGCTGGCAGCGGGCAGAACGACGTCGGCAAGCGACGCTGTCTCGGTGAGGAAGAGATCCTGCACAACGAGAAATGTGTTTTGAACTGCAGAGGGATTGAGCTTGAGGCGCGAAACCGGGTTGGCGCCCACGATGAGCAGTGCGCCGATCTGGCCCGCGGCTGCGGCTTCGAACATCTGCGGCAGCGATCTGCCAGGTGCGGCGGGGAGGTTGGGGTACTCGGCGAAGGCTCCGGGCGCAGTGACGGGCACGTAGCCAGGAAGCAGGTCAGGGAAGAGGCCCATATCGGCGGCGCCACGCGAATTCGAGTGGTCGCCGAGGCAGGCGAAGCGGACGTTTTCGCGCTTGCGGCCCCAGGCGACGAGATTCTCGATATCTGCGCCGCGGATTTCTTCGCCGAAGAGGACGATGAGAGACTCCTCGGCGAGGATGGCCTTGCTGAAGTCGGATTGGCCGGTCTCGAGGAGTGCGGCGAGATACTTGTAGCCGCCGGAGGGAAAGTGATGCGCGGCTTTGGCCTGGCGGGTGAGCTTGATCGGCTTGGAATTCGCAACGTAAAGGCGGGCGCGATTGAGGCGCACGTTGGTGCGAAGCAACCAGGCAAGGAGCGGATGCTCCTCCGTGGGATTGCCGCCGACAAGGAGGATGGCGCACGCAGACGCGATGTCGCGCAGGCTGGCGGATTTACCGGAGTGTCCGGCGAGGGCGCGGGCGAACGAAGCATAATCCGTGGTGCGCTCGTGGTCGATGTTGTTGGTGCACAGCACGGTGCGCGCGAACTTTTGCAGCAGGTAATTCTCTTCGTTGGTCGTTCGATTTGATCCGATGACGCCGATGGCCGAGCCGCCGCGCGTGTCGCGAATCTCTTTCAATTTGCCTGCGGCGATTCGCAGCGCGTGCTCCCATGTAGCCGGTTCGAGCTTGCCTTGCGCATTCCGGACGAGAGGTTGCGTGAGGCGATCGGGGCTGTCGACGAAATCGAAACCGAAGCGGCCCTTGGCGCAGAGAAAGTCATTGTTGATGCCGCTTTTGTCGCGATTGTCGGCGCGGACGATGGCGGCGCCGTCGCTGGTTTGGCGGATGCCGAGAGTGACTTTGCAGCCGTCGCCGCAATGGGTGCAGATGGTGGAGACGTGGTTCATCTCCCAGGGCCGCGTTTTGTAGCGGTAGCTGCCGCTGGTGAGCGCGCCCACCGGGCAAACGTCGATGCACATGCCGCACTGCTCGCAATCGAGCTGAGTACCGTCGTTGGGGGCGATGACGGAACCGACGGCGCGGTTCTGGACCCCCAGGGCCCACACATCCATGCCCTCGCCGCACATGCGCGTGCAACGATAGCAGAGGATACAGCGGGGACGGTCATAAAAGACGGCGGGCGACCACTGCTGCTCGTCGCGGTGGTGTTTGGCCTCGGCATAGAGGCTTTCGCCGGCGCCGTAGCGGAAGTTCATGTCCTGGAGTTCGCACTCGCCGCCGGCGTCGCAGACAGGGCAGTCAAGCGGGTGATTGCCGAGGAGCAATTCGATGGTGGCCTTGCGCGCTTGCGCGATTTCGGGCGACTCGGTGGTGAAGACCTGGCCTTCGGCGACAGTGGTAGTGCAAGCGGTTTGCAGCTTGGGAACTTTTTCCTGGCGCACGACGCACATGCGGCAGGCGGCCTGCAGCGACAGGCCGGGATAGTAGCAGAAGGCCGGAATCTCGATGCCTGCTTTGCGGCAGGCATCAATGAGCAGCGTTCCCGCAGGTGCGGTGAGCTTCTTTCCGTCGACGGTGAAGGTGACGTCGGGCATTCGGGTCCTTAAGCGGCCCTCTTTGCTTTCCTTGGTGAGAGCCTCTGCGGCACCGGTACTTGAAGCCATTCGACGTAATAGCGCGGCTTTTCCTTTTTTGTGCGCGGGGCGAAATCGAAGTGCGTGGTCGCGGGTTCCGGAAGCGGGTCGCGATCCGCCGCCAACCATTTCAAGTGCGCTTCAACGGCCTCAAGATAACGGCGTCTTGTTTCATCCAATGTTGGCCCAACCGCGAAGCAACCAGGAATATCTGGCGCTGACGCCCCCAGGCTCGATTTTCCAATTTCAAAGACAACCAAGAACTCTTTTTTCATTTCAATCCTGCCTGTTTGATCATGGCTTTCAGGGTTCCGGGCGGAATATCGTCGTTCGGATGTCCGGCTAATGTAACTTTACCCGGTTTCGTCGGATGAACCCATTGTTGGTGGCTGCCTTCCTGGTTCTTTAGCTCCCAACCATCCTGTTTGAGCCGCTTCGTGAATTCTCTGAATTTCATAGCGCGTGTTTTCCAACATTCGCCGTAATTCTTCCGCCAGTGCAATCTGTGCGACCAGCGCGTTGTCAATACTCGGGTTGATTGAAAGTCAATTTACACCACCGTCAACTGCGGCACGCCTTCCCTTGCAAACGGGCAGGGCTTGCCGTTCAGGTGATCTTCAAACTCCTTGCGAAACTTTTTCACGAACGCGATGGTCGGCATGGCGGCGGCGTCGCCGAGGGGGCAGAAGGTGCGGCCCAGGATGTTTTCGGCGGTACGCTGGATGTTGTCGATGTCGCCGGGCGTGCCAAAGCCGGCGTGGAAGCGGGTAAGAGACTTCTTCAGCCAGTCAGTGCCTTCGCGGCAGGGAATGCACCAGCCGCAGCTCTCATGCGCATAAAAGCTGATGGTGCGGAGGGCGAACTCGACGATGCAGGTCTGGTCGTCGATCACCACGACGCCGGCGGAGCCGAGCATGGAGCCGGCTTTGCCCACCTGATCGAAGTCCATGCCAATATCGATCTCCTCGGGTAACAGGACGGGCGTGGACGATCCGCCGGGGACCACGGCTTTTAATTTCCGTCCGCCGGGAATGCCGCCGGCGACTTCGTAAATCATCTTTTTCAGGTTGTAGCCCATGGGCAGCTCGTAGACGCCGGGGCGCTCGACGTGGCCGCTGATGGAGAACAGGCGCGTGCCGCCGTTGCGCGGAGTGCCGATGGCAGCGTAAGCTGCCGCACCCATCGTGATGACATGAGGCACGGTGGCGATGGTCTCGGCGTTGTTGATAACGGTGGGACCGCCATAGAGGCCGACGACCGCAGGGAAGGGCGGCTTGATGCGCGGAATGCCGCGCTTGCCCTCGAGCGACTCCATGAGCGCGGACTCTTCGCCCACTTCGTAAGCGCCCGCGCCGGTTTGGGTGATGATCTGGAACTCGACGCCGGAACCGAAGATGTTCTTGCCCAAAAAACCGCGATTGGTTGCGTCGGCAACGGCGCGCTCCGTGATCTCGAGAAGATAGCGATACTCGCCGCGCAGATAGATAAAGCCCATCTTCGCGCCGACGGCGAGGCCGGCGATGATGGTGCCTTCGATGACGGCATGGGGATCGTGCAGGAAGATGAGGTGATCCTTGCAGGTGCCGGGCTCGCTTTCGTCGCCGTTGACGAGGATGTACTTGGGCTTGGGGGATTGTTTGGGGACGAAGGACCACTTCATGCCGGCTGAGAAGCCCGCGCCGCCGCGGCCGCGCAGATTCGAAGCCTTCATTTCCTCGATGATCCACTCGGGGCCTTGCGCGATGCACTTCTTCACGGCCTCATAACCGCCAAGCTCGATGTACCGGTCAATGTTGTCCGCGCCCATGCCAAAGCGCCGGGAGACGATTTTAACTTCGTCGGGATGGGAAACGAGCCTAGGCATTCTTCCCCTTGTCCTGGGCTTGCTTCCGGTACTGGCCGAGAATTCCGGGCACGAGGTCGGGCTTAAGCTCGTCGTGGAAGTCGTAGTTGACCTGAATAGCGGGCGCCCAGCAGCAAGCGCCGATGCACTCAACTTCTTCGAGAGAGAAAAGCCCGTCCGGCGTCATGCCCTTGGGGCCGATGCCCAGCTCCTCCTGGAAGCGCTCGTAGACGTCGTAAGCTCCGCGCAACATGCAACTGATGTTGGTGCAGACCTGGATGTTGTAACGGCCGGCAAGCTTGAAACGGAGCATGGAATAATAAGTGGCCACGTTGCGGACTTCAAGTTCGGTGATGCCGATGCGATGAGCGACCTCGGCGATGACGGCATCGGAGAGATAGCCGACCTCGTCCTGCGCGTAGAGCAGCATGGGAATGAGGGCGGAGCGCTTGACGGGATATTTCTGGACCAGCGCATCGCAGCGCGCGGCAAGCTGGGGCGAGAAGACCGGCATGGATTCGAGTTTGGGGTTGTCAGGGCTCATCGCGTCGATGCTTTAGATTGCTCCCGAATTTGGTCTGGCAAGTTGTCCTGCATCAGTTCTCGCGCCCAGGCCTCGGCGATCATGTCCAGCTCTTGCTCGCCCGCCGGGCCGCGCAGACGGCCGTGCTCGGTGAGTTCTAGCGTCCCACTCTCTTTATTCTCTCGCGTCCAGGTGACGGCAGCGCCCATGCGTTTGAGGCGAAGCCATTTCTTGCCGTGGCGAACGGTAATTTTGTTTTCGCCAAGATCCACCGTGGCCTGGCGATTGGTGATAAGTCCGTGCGCAGCAGTGTAGCTCGAGAGCAGGGACGCGAGCGAAATCCAGAGTTCCGCAAAGACCTGCGGATTGTGAGCGACCGGCGAAGCTTCGCCCGAAGGCTCGAAGGCCTCAGAAGGTTCCGGCTTCAATCGAAGTTCCCCATAAGAAGCCCGGCGACAACCTCGGCTGCAATCCGGTCAGGACTGAATCCGATGGCTACCTTTTCAGCCTTGTCAATCGCGCGGGCCAGCGGATCCACTGCCGCCGGGTTGATGAGATATTCCTTTCTCGAGATTTCACAGCGATTCGGCGGGCCGAGAATCACAGCCGTGATTCGCCCTTTTGCCTCCTGCAGATCCACGTTACAAAGCAATGCGGTGTCAAAGGTCAAAGAGAGTTTTCCCAGGAAGCCAGGCATGAAAATTCGCTCAATAACTGGCAAGTCCCGCTTGCGAAGCTCCACATTGGCCTTTTCAACTTCCATTTCGATTTGCGCCTTCACGCTTTCATAAAACGCGACCGGGTCAACTCCATGTCCCGCCAGCCTTTTATGGCCCCGTTGAACGCCCTCTCCGGAGCCTTTCAACTTATCTGCTAACGCACCGTAATCGGTCACGGCGCCTCCTGATTCACCGGTCAATTTCTCCCAGCACGATGTCGATGGAGCCGATGACCGCGACCAGGTCGGCGATCAAACGGCCCTTGCACATGGTTTCGATGGCTTGCAGCGTGGCGAATGATGGGTAGCGCATATGAACGCGGTAGGGCTTGGCGGTGCCGTCGGAGACGACGTAGTAGCCCATCTGCCCGTGGCCGCACTCCATGCCCTGATAGACTTCGCCAGCCGGAACGTTGAAGCCTTCAGTCACGATTTTGAAGTGATGGATGAGAGCCTCCATCTGGGTTTTCATTTTTTCGCGATCGGGCAGGACGATCTTGGGCGCATCTGCCTTGACCGGCCCGCCGGGCATGCCGTCAAGCGCCTGCTGGACGATCTTTGTGCTCTCGCGCATTTCGACCAGCCGCACCTCATACCGTGCCCACGTGTCGCCGACAGTCGAAGTCGGTACCTTGAATTGGAACTTCTCGTAGCTCGAGTACGGCATGTCGCGGCGCAGATCGATATCGACGCCGGAAGCGCGCAGAGGGGGGCCGGTGACGCCGAGTGCAATGGCATCGGCTGCAGAGAGATAGCCCACGCCCTTCAAGCGATTCATGAAGATCGGATTGCCCGTGAGCAGGTTGGAGTATTCGTCGATTTTTTCGGGGAATCTGGTGATGAACGTCTGCACGCGGTCGAACCAGTCGAGTGGCGGCTCCATGGCGAGGCCGCCGATGCGGAAGTAGCTGGTCATCATGCGCTGGCCGGCCACGGCCTCGAAGAGCCGGAGGATTTCCTCACGCTCGCGAAAAGTGTAGAGAAAAACCGTGAGGGCGCCAATGTCCATGGCGTGCGTGCCCAGCCAGATGAGGTGGGAGTTGAGACGGCTGAGCTCGGTGAGCAGGACGCGAATCCACTGCGCGCGCTCGGGAATCTCGAGGCCCAGCAACTTTTCCACGGCCAGGCAGTAACAGAGATTGTTTGAGAGCGGATCGAGGTAATTGATGCGGTCAGTGAGCGGAACCACCTGCTGGTAGAACTTGGCTTCGCAGGTCTTCTCGATGCCGGTGTGCAGGTAGCCGATCTCGGGGCGGACGCTGACGATGACTTCGCCGTCGAGCTCGACGACCAAACGCAGCACGCCATGCGTGGCCGGATGCTGCGGGCCCATGTTCAGGATCATTTGATGCGCGCCGGCGCTTTCGGCGGCGGGGAGCTCAAGGACAGGTGCGCCAGGCTTCTCGCTCATCAGCGGTAGCCCTCCACCGGGTAGTCCTTGCGCAGGGGATGGCCTTGCCAATCGTCAGGCAACATGATGCGGCGCAGGTCCGGGTGCCCCGAGAAGTGGATGCCGAAGAGATCGAAGACCTCGCGCTCATAATAGTTGGCGCTCGGCCAGACGGGAACGATGGAATCGACGGCCAGGTCGGATTCATCGAGCATCACGCGCAGCCGGATGCGCTCTTTGAACGCGTGCGAGAGGATGTGGTAGCTCAACTGGAAGCGCGGCGAGGCGGGAAACCAGTCGACCGCGGTCATGTCCTCAAAGAAGTTGTAGCCTGCTTTCTGAACTGTCACGCAGGCGGCGCGTATCTCCGCGGCCGCGATCGTGAGCGTGAGCTCGCCGAAGTCGAATTTGGCATCGGTGAGGGCTTGCGGATTCCACGCAAGGATGGCCTTGATGGCGGGATGACCCGGCAGCGCGTCGAGAACCGCTTGCTTGCCGGAGATGGTGGGTGATGGTCTCGTCATCCGTGAATTCCGCCTTGTCTCCTCAAAGACTGCTTCCAGTTGCGCAACGACCTTGTGAGTCGCGGAAAGAACTGATCACTGATCCCTGTTCTCTGTTCTCTGACCACTATCCACTGCATTACAGGTCTGCTTGATCTTGACTCCAGTCGAGGATGCCTTTGCGCACGATGTAGAAAAGGCCGACGGCGACAAAGCCGAGGTAGACGAGCATCTCCCAAAAGCCGAAGAGCCGGGAGCCGGTGATCGCCGGCAGCCGGCGATAGATGACGGCCCACGGCATCATGAAAACCATTTCCACATCGAACAGGATGAAAAGTACGGCGACCAGATAGAAACGCACGCTGAAGCGGCCGCGGGCGTCGCCGACGGCCTGGATGCCGCACTCGTAGGCATCCAGCTTGACCGTGGTGTTGCGATGGCGGCCGACGAACCATGAGGCCGCAACCATGGCCGCTCCAAGCAGAAAGGCAGCGAGAATCTGCATCAGGAGCGGGAGATATTGCCAGTCATAGGGGATTGGATTCATCGCCGCCCAGTTTGAAGGAGATCAAAATCATTGCGCTTGTTTGGGGGAAAAGCAGTCTCCGGCCAAACGGCAATCTAATTTGAGATTAGGTTTTCAGCCTCATCCCGTCAAGGCAACGCGCGCCGGCGCGGCGGGAAGTGGTTGAATGCGTGCGGGATGCCGAATGAGGGATGCCGGGATGATCGGCCCCGCCGAGTTTTCCGTGCGCCGGTTTACGCACCTGGTGTGAGCGGAATCACTGGTTTTTCCCAACTGATCGGGCATAACTATGACTGTTCTGTTTTAGGACAGTACGTTCGTACTCTCTTGGGCTGAGTAAGAAAAGCCGAAGAAACCGGATGAGGATAGGCTGTATGGGCTCCTTTTTAACGGCACGCGTTTTTCCTCTGTCGGCTTCGACTTCCACCGCGGATCCCGCGCATGGCGCCATGCACCACAGGCGCATCTCGCCGCAAGCCGGCCGCGCTCTGGAAATCCTGGGCCACGCGATCGAATACCTGAGCGACGAGTTTGCCCACGCGGGAGGGTCGCTGAGCGCACACGATGCGCAAGTGGAAGCGGTGCAACTGCTGATGGGCATCAACCGCCAGATTTACTTTGCGTGTCCTGAAGTGCCCACGCTCGCCGAGCGCTTGCGGACATTGCGGCATCTGCACGCGGCGTAGGAAGACGGCTGGTAGCCGGTCGCTTCTAGCCTGTAGCTTGATCGCGCCGCAACTGGCTGCTGGACCCATCCTGGGTGTTCTATCCGAAAAAGAGATTGACTTGTGCTGTCCCGTCCCTGACCGCAAATCCGCCCGCGGCGGAGGTTAGAGACGGGACAGCCAACCCCCGCGAGACAACACTCAGCTTTCAGCACTCAGCCCTCAACCCACCCCCGTGCTACGGTGGTATCAGCGTGAGCGGAAAAGGCCTGAGTCCGGGACGTCTCGAGGCGATCTCCGACGGTGTCATCGCCGTCATCATCACCATCATGGTGCTGGAACTCAAGGTGCCGGGCCCGGACGGCGTAGCCGGTCTGCGCGCGGTGCTGCCGGCCATCTTTCTCTATCTGCTCACCTTCGTCCAGATCGGGATTTACTGGGTCAACCATCACTACCTCGTCGACGAGGTGGAGACGGTCACCCACGGTATTTTGTGGGCCAACCTGGTATTTCTCTTCTGCCTCTCGCTGTTTCCCTTCGCCACCGACTGGATCGGCATCAAAGGGCTATCGTCGTTCAACACCGCGCTCTACGCCACCGTCAGCATTTTTCCGGGGCTCGCCTACATGGCGCTCTGGACTCAGATACGGCGGCAGAGTGCGGCGCCCGCGCACGCCAGTTGGGGCAAGCAGATCGCGTCCGTGTCGCTTTATCTCACCGCCATTCCCGTGGCCTACGTCCGGCCCGCAGCCTCTCTGGCGCTGATCGGGATCGTTGCGGTGCTCTGGCTTCTGCCGCCCAAAGCCGCAGTCCCACCGGAGTAAGAATCTGTCCAATTACCCGCTTCTCGGCGAAGGGCACGGGCTTTAGCCCCTGTGCCCGGAGGGAGCAGGGGCCTTCAGGCCCCTGGATGCGGCGCGTCAACGAGCGGCCTTTAGGCCCGGATATTCGTCCGCGCTCTCGCCTCAAACTGCACACCCAAAGCCCCAAGAAGCGCGTCGATCATGGACCAACGTGCGCCGAACGGGGGAAATGATCGGCAAACTTGGTTCTTTCTTGATCCCTGACCCCTGATCTCTGTCACTTAGGGGCGAGGTGGACGGCTTTCGAGACGGCTGGGGGGCTTGACAACGAAAACAGGGACCAAGGGAACGAGGAGACAGCGGCGGAGAATGGGTTCGGGTGTGCGCGGGCGGCCCGCTTGATTCACATGAAGAGGCGGTAATCGTAGGATCCGCCAGCGAATCTCTCGAACAGCGCTCCGATTCTTGCGATCTGTTTCGATGTTTCCACGGTTGCGGGTAGCTTCGCGTAGAGGTCAAAGCTATTCCAATTCATTTTGGAAAGACCAAGGATTTCCTCACCGATCATTCTGAGATCGGAACTGCCTGAATGGCGGCGGATCACCAGGGGCGCCGGAATTCGGCGCTTTCCTTGGTAGTAATTGAATCTCGGATTGATTGCGCGTGAGACACCGTGGACCCACAGAAGGGCCGAATCGTTGTCCAGCCTTAGGAGAGTGCCTCGTTTCACAGGAAATCCGTCAACTTTGAACGTGTCGTTTGCTTGGGGAATAG
>Ga0326727_10027474_pt1 | contig 10445 bp, 10 predicted proteins | sample MB2enrmetagenome_FD_207643 | JGI IMG/M metagenome (GOLD analysis project Ga0326727, IMG submission 207643) | Lab enriched peat soil microbial communities from McLean, Ithaca, NY, United States - MB29MY | ecosystem: Environmental > Terrestrial > Soil > Wetlands > Peat | place: USA: New York...
GCCGCCTGCAGACGACGCCGCTCTAACTTCGCTCGATCAAGTTTCACTCCGGCTGGATGTCCCATGCCGGGAAGTATACATGAAATGCTCGTGGATGTCACTATATTATGTAATACTCTTTAAGTGTGGTTCACCGGTAGGAGACGACATTCGGTTTTGCTTACAGTGCGGTACGCCCGTTGCGCCGCCACCGGCAGCAGCACAGGGACCTGCGCCCGCGGCGCCTGCCGGGGTCCAGGCAGCGGGAGCCGTGCCGGGCGCTGCACCCGCCAAGTCGGGAAGTAGCGCTCTGAAAATCATTGTCGGGTTGCTGGCGTTCTTTGTTCTGGTCACGCTTCTGGCAATTGGGAGCTGTGTCTATGGAGTTTACCGAGTGCGGAAAAAGACCAGGGAGCTGTCCCAAACGTATCGTTTCGAAACGACGCAGAGCGCAACTTCGGGGCGGGCGGCTAGCGCGCGCGACGTATGTTCGCTGGTTACGAAAGAAGAGGTAGGCGAAGCGCTGGAAACAACTATTTCCGAGGCCACTGGTGGGACATCGAGCTGTCAATATACGGCAGCAGCGGGCAATAACCAAGCCCTGGACGTTCATGTGACGTGGCAGGGTGGGGCAATGGCCATGAAGTTTGCAGCGATGGCCTTTAATAAGGGGGTCGCGGGAGGTGTGGCTGGCTTCCAGCAGGTTGCGGGAATTGGTGATGAAGCCTACGTCGGTCCCATGGGTTCCACGTTGATGTTCCGGAAGGGGGATGTCATGGTGAACCTCGACCTGCGCATGGTTGGAAACAACGTCGACGCGGCCAAGGTCATCGCCCAGAAGATCGCTGCGAGGCTGTAGTGAATCTGCTATTACGCTGGGTGGTGAGCAGTCTCTCGTTATTCGTGGCCGCATGGCTGGTCCCGGGTATCCATGCGGAGAAGAATAGCTGGGCCTTATTCGCGGTGATGGCGATCATTTTGGGCTTGGTGAACGCGATTGTGCGGCCGGTGCTGACGCTGCTTTCGTGCCCGCTGGTGATCCTCACCCTGGGCCTGTTCGTCCTTGTGATCAACGGAATTACCTTGTGGCTGGCTTCCTATATGGCGGTCAACTGGTTTCACGTGGGGTTTTACGTGGACGGTTTCTGGGCGGCATTTTTGGGCGCCTTGGTGGTCAGCATCGTCTCCATGGCCCTCACGGCGATGCTCAGCGAGGAGCGACAAAGACAGTGACAGAAGAACAGGTGTCAGGTGCCAGTTTTCATTGCCGATTGCTGATTGCCGATTGATGATTGAAAAAGTGGTGTGGCAACTCCTTCCAATGTCCACCAGCCCGCAAAGGCGGGGCAATCGGCATGCGGCAATCGAAAGTCCGTAGTTCCTGCCGCGAGGTTGTTGGCAGGCGCAATTACAACTTGGAAAAGAAGAGAGTCAATTGCTATGGAAGGACCCGTGAGGCGGCTGTTGTTCTGGTCACCGAGGGTTTTGTGCATCGCCTTTGCACTCTTCTTGAGCCTGTTTGCCCTGGATGTTTTTAACGAAGGCCTGGGCTTGTGGAAGACCATCCTTGCGCTCTCCATACATCTTATTCCGACTGCCTTCGTTCTTGTCGTGCTTGCCGTTTCCTGGCGTTGGGAGAGGGTGGGCGGAGTGCTTTTTATCGCTGCGGGAATACTCTACCTGACGAGGATGTGGCATCATCCCTCCGCGGTCGCCGGCATATCCGGGCCCTTATTTCTGGTGGGCGCCCTCTTTATCCTTAATTGGCTAAAGAGGGCGGAGATTCGAGCCCAAGGGCAGTGACAAGTGACAAGTGACGAGTGAGAAGCAAGAGCTGGAGGAAACTAGCCATGGAGACCTACTATCATCCCGGAGACCTCCCTAAATTTGCCGAGGTTGGGGCAGGGAACAAGGAACTCTGGGAAAAGTTCCAGAGCTATTACGCCGCTGTCTTTGCGGAAGGCGCTCTGACCGAACGAGAAAAAGCCCTCATCGCTCTGGGAGTGGCGCATGCCGTGCAATGTCCTTATTGCATTGACGCTTACTCGCAAGCGTGCTTGGAAAAGGGCTCCAACATCGAGGAAATGACTGAGGCAGTACACGTGGCTTGCGCCCTTCGGGGCGGCGCCTCACTGGTGCATGGAGTTCAGATGCGCAACGTGGTGGAGAAGCTTTCGATGTGAAATGCATTTGGGATCGGCAAACGGACCGCGGTCAGGCTCGCGACCCCCTCACCCGGCCTGCCCCGGCTGAAGAAAGCGCCGGCGCAGGCCACCCGCTCCCCCAAGGGGGGAGAGGGCAGATGCCCACTCGCAAGAGCAACCATGGAACTTGGTTTAGAAACCCGCGCCCTCCCCTTAGATCAGACTTCCGAGCAGTTGCGCATCCTCGGCCAGGCGAATGGCATCCCCCCTTTTGAGGAAAAGATGCGCAGCGCGGGTCTCGATCCGCTTCGCGCCATCGGGATAACCGTCTTTCAGATCAACGTCGGGAAACTGTGTAATCAGACCTGTCATCACTGCCATGTGGACGCGGGGCCTGACCGCAAAGAGGTCATGGGGCGAGAGACCGCTGAGCTTTGCATTCGCGCCTTGGCGAAGACGGAAATTCCCAATGTGGACATCACGGGCGGGGCCCCGGAGTTGAACCCCAACTTCCGTTGGCTTGTGGAGCAGGCTGTGGCGCTGGGTCGCCATGTGATGGACCGCTGCAACTTGAGTGTGCTTCTGCTGCCTGGGCAAGGTGACTTGGCCAGTTTCCTGGCGCAAATGAGGGTGGAGGTGATCGCTTCGCTCCCCTATTATCGGGAAGCCCAGACGGACGCCCAGCGGGGCGAAGGTGCGTTCGCGAGATCCATTTCCGCGATTCGTAAGCTGAACGAATTGGGTTACGGTCAGCCAGAATCCGGTTTGGTTCTGAACTTGGTCCATAATCCCGTAGGAGCGTTTCTACCCCCCAAGCAACAGGCCATCGAGGCGCAGTTCCGGCGCGAACTCGAGCGGCGTCATGGTGTCGTGTTCAATAACCTTTACACCATCACCAATATGCCCATCGGCCGCTTTCTGGAGTTTCTCAGGGCCAGCGGAAACTATGAAGGCTATATGCAAAGGTTGGTTAATGCCTTTAATCCCGTGGCCGCAGCCGGAGTGATGTGTCGGACCATCATCTCGGTCGGCTGGGACGGCGCCCTTTACGATTGCGACTTCAACCAGATGCTCGGCCTACCCTTAGGTTTCGGCTCGCCCCAGCACGTGCGGGACTTTGATGCGGCACGCCTTTACGAACGACGCATCGCCACTCGTAATCATTGCTACGGCTGTACTGCGGGACTTGGCTCTTCATGCGGTGGAAGCATAACTTAACCTTCGTCAGAATTCCAAACTTGGAGTCTCTCATGCGATCTTGGCTACGGGGAATTTACGCTATTCTATTCAGCTTGGGCATAATTCTAGTTCTGGCTTTATCTTCGTCAGGAGCGGAAAGGAAAATGATGTCGCAAAAGCAAGTGGAAGAAGCGAAGAAATTCATCGAGGACGCGGAGACAAAGCTGCTCGAGGTCAACGTGGAGGCCAGCCGCGCGGACTGGGTTAAAGATACTTACATCACTGAGGATACGGAGATGCTCGCGGCTAAGGCCGACGAGCGCGCCATTAACGCCACGGTGGAACTCGCCAAGCAGTCAACGCGCTTCGACCACTTGAAACTGCCCGAGGATGTGGCGCGCAAGATGAAACTGCTGAAACTCTCACTGACGCTGGCGACGCCGTCGGACCCCAAAGAAAGCGCGGAGCTGACGCAGATTGCCTCCTCCATGGAAGGCACGTATGGCAAGGGCAAGTGGTGCCCGCCCGGCAAAGACAAGTGCCTGGACATCGAGGATATTACGCGCGTGATGGCCAGCAGCCGCGACCCAAAGGAGTTGCGCGATGCCTGGGTTGGCTGGCATGCCATTTCCCGTCCCATGCGCAAGGGCTTCGTCCGCTACGTCGAGCTCGCCAACAAGGGGGCGCGCGAACTCGGCTTCCAGGATAATGGCGCCATGTGGCGCTCGAAATACGACATGCCGCCGGACGAGTTCGCGCAGGAACTTGACCGGCTTTGGGAGCAGGTTCGCCCCCTCTACCTGGCCCTGCACGCTTATGTCAGGAACAAACTGCGTGAGAAATATGGCGACTCGGTGGTTCCGGCCAACGGCCCCATTCCAGCCCACCTGCTGGGCAACTTGTGGGCCCAGGAGTGGGGGAACATCCACCCGCTAGTGGCTCCGCAAAATGTCGACCCGGGCTACGATCTTACGCAGATCCTGAAAAGCCGGAACACGGACGCCAAGCAAATGGTGCGCTATGGCGAACACTTCTTCACTTCCCTGGGTTTTGCGCCCTTGCCGGAAAGTTTCTGGCAGCGGTCGCTTTTCGTGAAGCCCCAGGACCGCGATGTGGTTTGCCACGCCAGCGCCTGGGACGTTGATTTCATCAACGACTTGCGCGTCAAGATGTGCATTGACATCACGGGCGAATACTTCGCCACCATCCACCACGAGCTTGGCCACAACTTTTACCAGCGCGCTTATAACTCTCAGCCCTTCCTCTTCCGCGACAGCGCCAATGACGGCTTTCACGAGGCGGTGGGCGACACCATTGCGCTTTCCGTGACGCCGGAATACCTGGTCCAAATCGGCCTACTCGACAAGGCCCCGGACCCCTCTAAAGACATCGGTTTGCTGCTCAACAAAGCGCTGGAGAAAATCGCCTTCCTTCCTTTTGGCCTGCTCATTGACCAGTGGCGCTGGAAGGTGTTCTCCGGCCAAATACCACCGGAGAAGTACAACCAGACATGGTGGGAACTGAAGCTGAAATACCAGGGCGTGGCTCCTCCTGTAGACCGGAGTGAGGAGGATTTCGACCCCGGCGCCAAGTATCACGTGGCCGCTAACGTTCCCTACATGCGCTATTTTCTCGCCGACATTCTGCAATTCCAATTTCACCGCGCGCTGGCCCAGGCGGCAGGGTGCAAAGAGGCGCTGCATCGTTGCTCGATTTACGGAAATGAGGAAGCCGGCAAGCGCCTGAACGCCATGCTCGAGATGGGATTGAGCCGCCCGTGGCCCGAGGCCCTCGAGGCCATCTCCGGCCAGCGGCAAATGGACGCTACGGCCATTCGCGATTACTTTGCTCCGCTCGAGAAATGGCTCAACGAGCAGAACAAGGGGAAGCCAGTAGGCTGGTAGGTGGCCGCCCTCGATCCTGCGCACCGCGGCCATGTGGGGACGGCAAGCCGTCCCCCTACAAGTTGTAGGGGTAGGGCTTGCCCTACACCCGGCAGCGGACAACAGGGTTTGGGCTAGATGAAATGCTTGATGTGCGGCCAGACTTGCTGCAAGGTCACTTTCGGACGGCGGCACAGGTACACGGGCAGATTCGTCTCGTAAGGCATGGCGTACTCGCACATGGCCGTCGCCACTTCCTGTACGTCCTCGTACATCGCGTGGTAATCCTTGGGGTTTCCGCCCACCACAATTAACACTTTACCCGGCTTCTCTCCCGGTCCCCAAATCCAATAACTATTGTGGCTGCTGATGGCGTTTGGAAGGCCGTACTTCTTGCCGAAGAAGTCGATCGCCCCGGCTTCACCATAGTTGCTGGCGCCAATCACGCACTCCTGTTTCTCTTCAGGCGTCAAGCTGTCATAAACCCTGGCCACAGTGGCTGCCATGTTCTCCCACCCGAACATGTCAGCGTACTGTTGTGGCAATTTCCCCAGTTTCCCTTTCTCTTCCGTTGGTGGTTTGTATCCGGTCAAGTGCTGGTACTTGAGGTAGGTTTCAACGGGGAGGATGGGCAGAACATAGGGAGCCGCTTCGGCCCCGCCCGCCAGCAACAGAACGAAACTCGCGGGCCTAATCCAGTTCCAGTTCCGCTGCCGGATAAAGGTCTCAATCGCCGTGGCCCCGCCGGCGAGAAGAAAAAGGTAGGCGGGAGCGAGGTAGTAAGGCTTGGCCCTGGTGAGCAGGAAGAGCGCAAGAATGGACACGAAAACCCAACCGAACAGCCGAAAGGGCTTTCCCGCTTTGGCCAGAAAGAAGAAGGCCAGGCCCGCGAACCAAATCGGCGTGTTGAAGGGGTGTATTCCCATTGCGCTGGCCGTCATAAACTGGAAAGGGGTCTGGGGAAGGTTTTTCATCATGGTGGCATTGTGGATGAACTCCAGGGTGGGAAATCTATTGTGAATCTCCCATAGAATATGCGGTAGGAAAATGACGAAGGCGACTGTGCCCCCAAGCCATAGCCACGCGCTGGAGAGCTGTTTGCGGGCCGGGGTCAGTACCAGGCCCACGACAACCCCCAACCCCAGGAAGCCGATCGAGTACTTATTCATGAGGCCAAGGCCCGCCACCAGGCCAAAGAGAATCCACAACTTGGGGTTGCCCCCCTTGAGAATCCGGATGACGATGTAGCCCGCGAGTGCCCAGAAGACCTGGTCGAAGCAGTTCATGGAAAAGAAATTATCGATGGCAAGATAAACGGGGGCCACCATGACCGCGACGGCCGCAAGACCTTGAGCGTACCGCCCGCCCCCCAACTCGCGTGTCATGAGGCCGGTGAGCAGAACGATGAGCCCTCCACAAATCGCCGGAAAGAAGCGCAGGGCAAAGAGCGAATCGCCCAGCAGGTGACGCGTTACGAAGGCCATGAGAGCCACGAAGGGCGGCTGGTCAACATATCCCCACGCCAAGTGCTCTCCACAGGCCATGTAATAGAGTTCGTCGCGGAAGTATCCGTACCCGCCGTTGGTGAGGAAGTGGATGAGAATGGTGAGCAGCGCGAGATAAAGGAGAATTGCCAGGTCGGTAAGGAGGAGCTGGCGCGAGATAAGCTTCTGCATCGGAATACCTGTTTGTTTCAAGGGCCAACCCGGGCGAGAATGTTGAAAGGGAAGGGAAACGCAATGAACTCGCAATATCCCGTGACGGCGACTGACTTTCGACCTTCGACTTTCGACTGCCTACTTATTTTGATAAAGCGCGATGAACTGCTTAAACGCTCCAGCGTTCATCTTCAGTTCCCCGGATCGAATGAGTTGGAGCTTCAGATTCCGGCGGTACAATTCGAAGGCCAAGCTCCGCTTGCGGTCCAGCAGTTCTTCTGTGATTCGATCGCGCTGCGCGGCGAAATCCGCGTCATTCGCCGGCGTGTGCGAGACAACGCGGAACACCAGGCTGTTCGCGCCCACCGAGATGACATCACTGGTCTGGCCTGCCTGCAACGTGAAGGCCGCTGAAAGCTGCGAACCTGAACCCACACCCTCGATGAAATCTTGCTGCGTGAAATCCTTGCTCTCTTTCACAGTCAGGCCGTCAGCCTTGGCGATCTTTGCGAAGTCACCCGTTTTGACCTGAGCCGCAAATTGCCTGGCCTTGCTCTCTGCCAGCACTTTCGACTGTTGGGTGCGGTAATCTTCTTCGGCGCGCGCGCGGACCTCCTCGAGAGTCGGAACGTGCTCCGGGACGATGTCTGCCAATTGAATAATGGCCTGGCCCTTCGGAACGCTGATGGGCGTGCCAACCTCGCCCTTGTGAAGCTGGAAGGTCAGGTTTTCAAACGTGTCTCCACTTCCCAGGTCGGCGACTGCCTGGCCATACTTGAACAGGGGAGACATCTGGGGCTCCAGGCCCGCTTTGCGCACCACGTCCTCAAATGCGTCCGGCTTGAGCCGAAGTCCACGCAACAGATCGTCAGCCAGCTTCTCTTGGGCGTCGGCCACTTTCTGCTTTTCGAGCTCCGCAAGGATGGAATCCTTCACCTCGGCAAAGGACTGGAGATGGGCCATCTGCTTATCCTCCAGCTTCAGGATATGGATTCCGTAAACTGTCTTGATGAGGTCGCTGACCTGCCCCGGCTTCATGAAGAAGGCAGTATCCTCAAATTCCTTCACAGTCTGTCCCCGCACCACCCAACCCAGCTCTCCTCCGTTGGAGGCCGAGGTGTCTTCCGAGTACTTCTTGGCCAAGTCAGCAAAATTCGCGCCACCTTTAATCTGGTCGAGGACGTCGTGGGCCGTTTTCTCAATGGTCGCAACCTCGGCGGGAGTCTTACCCGTGGTTTTGAAAAGAATATGCGCCACTTTCACACGATCGGAAATCCTGTAATCGGAAAGGTGTTGGGTATAGTACTGGCGGGCTTCTTCGTCCGTCACCTTAACCTGCCCCCTGACGTGATCCGGGTCAATCAACACGTAGCGGACTTTCCGTTGCTCCGGGAGCTTATAGCGATCGGGATCCGTTTTGAAGAAGGCTTCGAGAGCTTCTGTCGGGACCGGAACGGCTTTGATGAACTGGCTGGGATCAAACAGAACATATTCAATCTTGGCCTTGGCGTTGCGATGCTGGAACTCCTCCAGCACCTCCTGGGGCTGCACCTCGACTCCATCCGTCACCACGGCCCGGATCTTGTCCTGTACAAGTTTGTTCCGGAGTTCTACTTCAAACTCGGCTACTGACATCCCCGTCTGCTGGTAAATCACGTCCTGGTAGCGGTCCATCCCAATGAAAGACCCGTTCTGCGTAAGCCAGGGAATGGATTGCAGGGTCTGGCCAAGCTCCGCGTCAGAGACTTCGATTCCCATTTTCTTGGCCTGAATCACAAGGGCCCGCTGGAAGACCATCTCATCCAGCAGGCTGCCAGCGACTATTGGAATCATCTTCGATTGGTCCATCTGCGGGGAATTCCGAAACCGCATTTGAATGGTCCGCTGCAAATCCGTCGTGGTGATGTTGGACCCACCTAGGGACGCCAGAACGTTGGACTCCACGCGACTCGTATCGCCCGTCGGGATCGGCGCCAGCGTAATCACCATGCCAATGGACACGATGCTGAGAAAGAAAATCAGCAGGTACTTCTTCACCGCTTCGCGATTTCTTTTCAAGAATCTATACATGAAAGCTCCTCGACCTTAACCAAGACCTTTCATTATAGAGGAGAGTACACGACCCCGGCAACCAGTAAGGCAGTGGCTAGCGTCCTGAGTCAGAAGTTCGTTATAAGGTCTTTCTCATGCGCGCGGTCTTTTCGCAGCCCCGTTGGGGGCGGAAGATTGTAGCCCAGGGCGCAATGGAGTGAACCCCAAAAGTGAGACACTCGTTAACCCAGGATGTATGCAGCGAATGGAGGAAAACGAATGTCGGAGAAGAAGCGAAGGCGGAGGTACAGTGGGGAGTATAAGCGGGAAGTGGTGAGTCGGATGCGGAAGTGCAAGAACATTGAGGGGCTGGGTCGGGAATTGGGATTAGATGTGAAGATGATGTACCAATGGAAGTGGAAGGAGGAGGGGCGGCCGACGCGCAAGGCGCAAGCGCTGACGACGCAGGCGGCCGAGCACGGCAGTCTGGAGACGTTGCGGCGGGAGAACGAGCATTTGAAGCGGCTGCTGGCGGAGAGGTCGTTGGAGGTGGATTTTTTCAAAGGTGCCTTGCAGCAAGTCGAGGCTCGACGCCAGGATCGTGGAGACCGTGGCGAGACGCCGTCTATGCGCACATCGGGAAGCGGACGGAGTCAGGGCAAGGCGGATTGAGTGTCGAGCGAATGTGTCAGTTGGCGGAAGTCAGCCGGGCGGGATATTACCGGCGGTTAGAGGAGAAAGCACCGCAGGAAGAGGCGATGGTGGTGCGGGCAGCGGTGCAGCAGGTGGCGCTGGAACATCGGCGGCGGTACGGATATCGGCGCGTGACGGCGGAGTTGCGCCGGCGGGGCATGGCGGTGAATCACAAGCGGGTGGTGCGCCTGATGCAGGAGGACCAGTTGCTGGCCTTGCGGCGGCACCCTTGGGTGGCGACGACGAACTCGGGGCATGAGCTGCAGGTTTACGTGAACCTGGCGCGGCGGATGCAACTGAGCGCCCCGGATCAGCTCTGGGTGGCCGATATCACCTACATCCGCCTGGCGCAGGAGTTCGTCTATCTAGCGGTGGTGCTGGACGGGTTTTCACGGCGTGCGGTGGGGTGGGCGCTGGAACGCAGCCTGCAAACCCGCCTGACGGTGGCCGCGCTGGAGATGGCCATTGCCGAGCGCAGGCCCGCGCCCGGATTGGTGCATCATTCCGACCGGGGCATTCAGTATGCCGCCGCCGAGTACGCCAGCCTCCTTGCCCAGCACCACATGACAGCCAGTATGAGCCGCCCGGCTTACCCTTACGACAACGCCCAGTGCGAGAGCTTCATCAAAACGCTGAAGCAGGAGGAAATCTACTGCCACGGCTATCGGGATCTGGAAGACTTGGGGAGCCATCTGCGCGAGTTCATGGAAGAATACTACAATCGCTGCCGCTTGCATTCGGCACTGGGCTACAGGTGTCGGGGGGTGGGGCGCAGGTGGGTGGACGGCCTTGCGAGAGCACCTGGCGGATGCCCTCGGCGAGCGCGTAGAAGCAGAAGAGGGGGATGCCGAAGAAGCGCGCCGAGATAATCAGGAGTT
>Ga0326727_10027479_pt1 | contig 10443 bp, 8 predicted proteins | sample MB2enrmetagenome_FD_207643 | JGI IMG/M metagenome (GOLD analysis project Ga0326727, IMG submission 207643) | Lab enriched peat soil microbial communities from McLean, Ithaca, NY, United States - MB29MY | ecosystem: Environmental > Terrestrial > Soil > Wetlands > Peat | place: USA: New York...
CAAGAGCTTTGCCGGTGTTCCGGGCGATCATCGAGTTTCGATCCACGCCCCTGTGCGAGGGGCGACCGGGATGTAGTTGATATTGATGCCGGTTGGATAGTCGTTTCGATCCACGCCCCTGTGCGAGGGGCGACCGCGAGAGTTTCGCGCCGTGTGAATAAGCGCCGTGAAGGGACCCCGCTGCCGGCTCTGCTTAACCGGATGATATTAAACAACAAAATGATTTTGCGGTGGGGTCCCGATCAGCGCCGACCGGGACCCCACCTGCCGGCCAAATTATTCTGTTCGGTCAGTCTCTTATGTCGCCAACGTATGGGGTCCTGCATCGGCGCTTATTCACAGCCCGACATGCGGCGCGCGGCCCGGCAGGACCGCTCGAAGCCCCTGGTCGCCGCTCTCGAAGCGTATATGCGCGAGCACTACGAGCGACTGTCGGCGAAGAACGAGGTCGCCAAGGCGATCAGGTACATGTTGGTCCGCTGGGCTTCGTTCACGCGCTTCCTCGACGACGGGCCCATTTGCTTGTCGAATAATGCGGCAGAGCGCGCTCTGCGCGGCGTCGCGCTCGGGCGCCGCAACTGGACTTTCGCCGGTTCCGACGAGGGCGGCCGTCGCGCCGCGGCGATCTATTCGCTGATCACGACCTGCCTATGCCGCGAGCGGCATAGGGCGGTTTATGCCGACCGCCGAACTATGCCGAGCGGGCCTGTTTTCCCCAGGATTCCTCGTGATCGGCATGTAATCGGCTCGGCATAGTTCGTCCTTTGTCTCCGCTCTCAACAGCGGAGAAGAGGACGATGACTGCAGCAGAGTACTTGAGCAGGAGCCGGCTGTTCCGGCGCCTGAAGAATGGGCCCCACGGGCAATTTGTCGAACTTTACGCGGCGCGTCTCGTCAAGGACGGGCTTGCTCGCCAGGGCACATGGCGATCCTTCAGCTTGCTCGGCGATCTCATGAGCTGGGTTGCGAGCAGCCGCTCGAAGCTGACGGATCTCGATGAAGGCATGGTGGAGCGGTACCTTCGGCATCGATCCGGGAAGCAGTCCATCCAACCGGGCGACCGGGCGGCGCTGAAGCGTTTGCTGTCGGTGCTTCGCGAGGGGGGCACGATTGCGCCGGCGGCGCAACCTCCGCTCACACTGCATGAGCAGATCTTCGAGGCGTTCAGCTGCTATCTGCGGACGGAACGAGGTCTGGCGCCGCGGTCCATCATCGGTCACTTGCCTTTCATTCGGCAGTTCCTGCGCGAGGTGTGCCCTGCCGGCGCCAGTGACCTCGGCAGGATCGGCCAGGAGAACGTCACGCGCTACATCGAACGCCACGCCCGGGATTGGAGCGCAGAGTCCGGAAAGGCCATGTGCTGGGCGCTCCGCTCATTTCTCCGATACCTCCATCATAAAGGACTGAACCCGGTCGCTCTGGCCGGCTGCGTGCCCTCCATCAGGAGGTGGAAGTTCGCGAACCTGCCGACCTATCTCTCCTCCGCGCAAGTTCAGGCCGTCCTCGACGGTTGCAATCGAGCGACCGCTGTGGGCAGGCGGGACTACGCCATTCTCATGATGTTGGCGAGGCTCGGCATGCGGGCCAGCGAAGTCGCGACGCTGACCTTGGATGATATCGACTGGCGGTCCGGCGATATGCTCATTCGCGCCAAGGGCCGGCAGCGAGCGAAGATGCCGATCCCTCCTGATGTCGGCGCGGCTGTCGTTGCCTATCTGCGTGATGGTCGCCCAACGTCGTCGTGTCGCCGACTGTTTCTCCGCACGCTGGCTCCCAACATCGGCTTTGCATCCGGTTGCGCGATCACGATGATCGCCAAGACCGCGCTCGATCGCGCGGGTATCGGTGGCTATGCGCACCACGGCGCCCATCTTTTCCGACATAGCCTCGCCACCGAGCTTCTCCGATCCGGCGCAACCTTGTCTCAGATCGGCCAGCTGCTGCGACACGAGAGTCATGACACCACGCGGATCTACGCGAAGGTGGATATCGAGGCGCTCCGATCATTGAGCCTGCCGTGGCCGGGAGGCATGCAATGACCGATCTGCGATCCGCACTTGAGCGATATCTGAGCATGCGCCAAGGGCTCGGGTACAAGTACCAGCACCAGGCGCGACGGCTCGCTGATTTCGTCTCGTTCATGGAGACGCGCAAGGCCACGAGTATCACCACGAAGCTGGCTGTGGCGTGGGCAACCTTGCCACCCGATCGACACGCTACCTGGGCTTTGCGGTTGACCGACGTGCGTGGATTCGCTCGTCACGTCGCGAACATCGATCCGCTGACGGAGGCGCCGCCTGCCGGCATCTTGCCGGGCCTGACGCGTGCGAGGCCCTATGTCTACAGCGATGCGGAGATCGACGCGTTGTTGGCGGCGGCGCTGGCCCTGCCGCCAGCCGGCGGGCTGCGCCGATGGACCTACCATTGCCTGTTCGGGTCGATCGCGGTCACGGGCATGCGTCTTTCCGAGGCGATCGGCCTCCAGCGTGGCGACGTCGATCTGGAGGAAGGCGTATTGACGATACGACAGACCAAGTTCGGCAAGTCGCGCCTCATTCCCCTGCATCCAACGACCCGTGCGGCTCTGCGCAGCTATGCCGAACGGCGCGATGCTCATCTTGGATCGCGCTGCGGCCCACACTTCTTCGTCGCCGAGCGCGGCGGTCGATTGCTGCACCAGTACGTGCATCGGGTCTTCTGGCGATTGTCTTACGAAACCGGCCTACGCCGCCCGGGCGATCACTCGGGACCACGCGTGCACGACTTCCGGCATCGGTTCGCGATCCGGACGCTCCTCGACTGGTACCGCGAGGGCGCCGATGTCGAGCGCCAGATTCCGACGCTGTCCACCTATCTCGGCCACGCCTGCGTGCGCGACACCTATTGGTACCTCTCGGCCTGCCCGGACTTGATGCAAGAGGCGGCGCGGCGCCTCGATCGGCGCTGGGAGGCGGAGCCATGAAGACAAGCGGCAACGTCGCCACGCTCATCGAGCGGTACTTCACCGAGCGGCTCATGCGTCAGCGCAACGTCAGCGCCAACACGATCGCATCCTACAGAGACACGTTTCGGTTGCTGTTCGCGTTTGCGCAAGGGCAGCTTCGCAAGCCGCCGTCAGCTTTGGCGCTCGACGATCTGGATGCCCCGTTCATCGGCGTGTTTCTGGAGAATCTCGAGACGAAGCGGGGCGCCGGCACCAGAACGCGCAACCTGCGACTGACCGCCATCCGCTCCTTCTTCCGGTTCGCGTCCTTCGAAGAGCCAGCCTACAGCGCGCATATCCAGCGCGTCCTCGCGATACCGAGCAAGCGCCACGACAAGCGTCAGATGCATTTTCTGACGCGACCCGAGATCGAGGCGATCCTTACCGCTCCCGACCGGACGACATGGCTCGGACGCCGCGATTACACCCTGCTGCTGCTCGCGGCCCAGACAGGCTTGCGCCTCTCTGAGCTGATCAGTCTCGACAGAGACGCTGTTCATCTCGGCCACGGCGCGCACGTGCAATGCGTCGGCAAGGGCCGGAAGGAACGATGCACGCCGCTGGCCACGCACGCTCGCGTCGCCATCCAGGCATGGCTCAAAGAGCCGGCGCGACGCGGAGCAACGGCGTTGTTCCCCAACATGCACGGGGGTCGGCTCAGCGCCGACAGCATCCAGTCGCTGTTGACAAAATACGTGCGCGTCGCCGTCGGCGGATGTCCTTCGTTGACGTCCAAGCGGGTATCGCCGCACGTGCTGCGACACAGCGCTGCCATGGAGTTGCTGCAGGCCGGTGTCGACAGCTCCGTGATCGCGCTTTGGCTCGGTCATGAATCAATCGAGACGACGCAGACCTACCTTCACGCCCACCTCGCCCTGAAGGAAGTGGCCTTAGCAAAACTCAAGCCGTATCAACGCGGGAAGCCAACCCGCTTTCGACCAAACGACCGTCTGCTCGCCTTCCTAAACGCGCTGTAGATGACAGACTATGCCGAATGGCAGTGAGATGAAGTCCGTTCGACGCCGCGCGATTGCGCCCGAGCGACGGGTTGCTTCCCGAACCATTCGGCATAGTTCGGCGGTCGGCATAAACCTGCCTATGCCGCGAGCGGCATAGGCAAGTCTGAATGAGCGTGTACATGACGGCGGCCCGCTCGGCCCCGCGCTCGGAACCGGCGAACAGCCACGATTTCGTGCCCAACGGCAAGCCGCGCAGCGCGCGCTCGGCCGCGATGTTGGCGAGGCAGATGCGTCCGTCGTCGAGAAAGCGTGTGAAGGCGGGCCAGCGCGTGAGCATGGAGTCTATCGCCTTGGCGACGTCGGCGTGGCGCGAGAGCTTGGCGCGCTCGGCGCGCATCCAGCTTTCCAGACCTGCGAGCAGACCGGCGCTTTGCTCTCGCGGCGCGCGCAAGCGTTGCTCGGCGGTCAGGCCATTGATGCCGCGCTCGATGTCGAAGATCGCGTCGATGCGTTTGAGGGTCTCCAACGCGATCGGCGAGATCGGCGTCGCTTGTCCGCCCCGCCGGTCTTCGGGGGCGCTTGTGGATACCGCTTTTCGGATAAATCATTGATCTTATTGGTGCCGGTTGCAGGAGTCGAACCCGCGACCAACGGTTTACAAAACCGCTGCTCTACCAACTGAGCTAAACCGGCTCGCTCTAAGCGGCGCAAGAGACGCCTGATGGCTAGCAGCGCGCCCGCGCGGAGGCAAGGGGCGCTTCGCGCGCTCACGCTGCCGTCGCGCGCCAGGGGCCGACGACGGGGAACGCTTCGTCGCCGCCGGGCCAGGGCGGCATGGTGACGGCGAGGAAGGCGAACGGGGCTTGCGGCTCGGCGCGGAATTGGAAATGGGTTCCCAAGGGTATCGTCAGGCAGAGGCCGGGCGCGGCGTCGACGACGCTTTCCTTCTCGCCGGAGCGCCGCCAGATCCGCCCGCGCCCCGAGAGGACGTACCAGATCTCCTCGACGGTGCGATGGGCGACGGCGCGCGAAACCGCGCCGGCCGGCAGTTCGAAATGCGCGAAACCGCCGCCGGCGAGCGTGAGCAGCAGGCGCACGCGCGAGCCGTCGGGGGCGACGGCGTCGGGCCTCTCGCCGAGGGTCTTGGCCTCAAAGGGGCGCATGGACGAGGGTTCCGCCGTTCGATCGCCCAAGTCTTGCGCGCGGGCCGCCGCGCGCGCAACCCCGGCTTGGCTCGGCCGACAAAGTTTTTGCGCGCCGCCCCCGGCCTGCTATGAAAGCGCGATGGACGCCTCGCTCGATCTCACCCCCGAACAGACGCTGGAGGAATTTCGCGCCGCCGGCGCGCTGCTCGATGGGCATTTCATCCTCTCTTCGGGACTGCGCTCGCCGTTCTTCCTGCAGAAGATGGCGGTTTTTCAGGATCCGGCGCGCACCGAGCGCCTGTGCCGCGCGCTGGCGAGGAAGGCGCGCGCCGCCTTCGGGCCGATCGACGTCGTCGCCTCGCCGGCGGTCGGCGGCATCGTTCCGGGCTACGAGACCGCGCGCTGGCTCGGCGCCAAGGCGATCTTCGTCGAGCGCGAGGACGGCGTGTTCAAGCTGCGGCGCGGCTTCGCGATCGCGCCGGGCGCGCGCGTGCTGATGGTCGAGGACGTCATCACCACCGGCCTTTCCTCGCGCGAGTGCCTGGCTGCGCTTCGCCAGCATCCCGGTTCAATCGTCGGCGCGGCGTGCCTTGTCGACCGCTCGGGCGGCAAGGCGGAGCTCGGGGTCGCCCGCGTCGCGCTCGCCACGCTCGACATTCCCGCCTATCCCGCCGACGCGCTGCCGCCCGAGCTGGCGGCCATTCCCGCCGTCAAGCCGGGAAGCCGGGGGCTGGGCGGGCCGCCCTGATCGCCTCTTTCTGGGAAAGGACCATGCGATGGCCGCGCTGCGTCTGGGGGTCAATGTCGATCACGTCGCCACCGTGCGCAACGCGCGCGGCGGCGCCCTTCCCGATCCGGTGCGCGCGGCGCTGATCGCCATCGAAGCGGGCGCCGACGGCGTCACCGCGCACTTGCGCGAGGATCGCCGCCACATTCACGACGACGACATGTTCCGCCTCAAGGCGGCGATCGCCAAGCCGCTCAATTTCGAAATGGCGGCGACCGAACAGATGCTCGACGTGGCGCTGCGCATCCGCCCGCACGCCTGCTGCCTGGTGCCGGAAAAGCGCACCGAGCGCACCACCGAAGGCGGCCTCGACGTGATCGGCGGCTACAATTCGCTGAGGCCCTTCGTCGCCGAACTGAGAAACGCCGGCATTCGCGTGTCGGTGTTCATCGAGCCGTCGGTCGACGCGCTCGGCGCCGCGGCCTCGCTGCGCGCGCCGGTCATCGAGCTGCACACCGGGGCGTGGTGCGACGCGCTGGAGCGCGGCGAGCGCGAGCGCGCCGATTACGAATTCGGCCGCCTGCGCGTCGCGGCGGCGCAGACCGCCAAGCTCGGCCTGGAATGCCACGCCGGACACGGCCTCGATTACCACACCGCGCGCGCGATCGCCGCCCTGCCGGAGATCGTCGAACTGAACATCGGCCATTTCCTGATCGGCGAGGCGATTTTCGTCGGCTTGGCGCAAAGCGTGCGGGCGATGCGCGCGGCGATGGACGAGGGGCGCGCCGGCGCGCACGAGACGCATCGATGATCTTAGGGATCGGCGCCGACCTTTGCGACATCCGCCGCATCGAGGCGACGCTGGATCGCTTCGGCGAACGCTTCCTCGCGCGCTGCTTCACCGAAGTCGAACGGGCGCGCTCCGAGCGCCGGGCCGCGCGCGCCGCCTCCTACGCCAAGCGCTTCGCCGCCAAGGAGGCCTGCGCCAAGGCGCTGGGCTCGGGGCTGCGCCATGGCGTGTTCTGGCGCGACATGGGCGTCGTCAACCTGCGCTCGGGCAAGCCGACGATGCGTCTGACCGGCGGCGCCGCGGCGCGCCTCGCCGCGATCACGCCGCCCGGCCGAGAGGCCTTCATCCACCTCACCATCAGCGACGAGCATCCGCTGGCCCTAGCGCTGGTGGTGATCGAAGCGCGGTGATAGGAGACTCGCCATGACGCCGCCCTCGCCGTTCGCCAACCCGGGAGACGACCCGCGGCAGACGCTGCGGCTCGCCGTTCAGCTCCACCAGCACGGCCGGCTGGACGAGGCCGAACGTCTTTACGCGGCGGTTCTCGCCAAGCGGCCGCACGACGTCGACGCCAATCATCTGCTCGGGGCGCTGCGGCTTCAGCAGGGCCGCAACGACGAGGCGCTGCGGCACATCGGCGCCGCGCTGAAGGTGAACCGCAAGTCGCCGGCGATGTTGACGAACTACGGGCTCGCGCTCGAGAGAGCGGGCCGCGTCGACGAAGCGCTGTCGGCTTACGACAAGGCGATCGCGCTCAAGCCCGACCACGCGCCCGCTTTCAACAATCGCGGCCTCGCGCTGCTCGCGGCGAGGCGCGTCGAGGCGGCGCTGGCCAGCTTCGACCGTGCGCTGGCGATCAGCCCCGCCTACGTCGAGGCGCTCAGCAATCGCGGCCTCGTGCTGCTCGAACTGAAGCGCCTTCAGGCGGCGCTGGCGAACTTCGACCAGGCGCTGTCGATCGCTCCCAACCATGTCGACGCGCTCGCCCATCGCGGCCGCGCGCTCATCGAGCTGAGGCGCCCCGAGGCGGCGCTGGCGAGCCTCGATCGGGCGTTGGCGATCAACCCCGGCCATGTCCTCGCGCTCAACCATCGCGGCGGCGCGCTCGCCGAACTCGGACGCTTCGACGCGGCGCTGGCGTGCTTCGACCGCGCGCTCGCCATCCGGCCCGACTACGCCGAGGCGCTCGAAAACAAAGCCGCCCTGCTGGCGCAGCACGGCCGCATGGCCGAAGCGGCGGCGACGATCGACAAATCGATCGAGCTCGCGCCGAGGCGGGCGCGCGCCTACTTCCTCTCGACGACCTACCAGCGCGTCAGGCCGGGCGATCGGCGCCTCGCGGCGATGGAGGACTTGGCGCGAGAGATAGCGTCGCTCTCCGCCGACGAACAGATCGATCTCAATTTCGCGCTGGCCAAGGCTTATCGCGACCTCGGCGACCCCGAACGCTCGTTTCGGCGCCTCGCGGCGGGCGCGGCGTTGAAGCGAAGAACGATCGCCTATGACGAAACGCGCGCGCTCAAAGGTTTCGCCCAGGTCGAGCGGACGTTCACCGGCGAACTGATGCGCGACGCCGCGGGCGGCGGCGATAGCTCTCCGGTTCCGGTGTTCATCGTCGGCATGCCGCGCTCGGGGACCACGCTGATCGAGCAGGTTCTCGCCAGCCACCCGAAAGTGTTCGCCGCCGGAGAAATCGGGGACTTTTTCATGGCGGTCGAGGAGCTGCGCGCGAGCGAGAAGATCGCGGCGCCCTATCCCGAGCTGGCGGCCGAGCTCTCGCCGGAACAATTGCGTCGGCTGGGCGCCGGCTATCTGCGGCGCATTCGCGCGTTGGCGCCGGCCGCCGAGCGGATCGTCAATAAGACGCCGGCCAATTTCGCCTATCTCGGCCTCATCCGCCTCGCGCTGCCGAACGCCCAGGTCATCCACGCGCGCCGCGATCCGCTGGACACCTGTTTCTCCTGCTTCGCGCAGCAGTTCGACTACGGCGCCGCGCCCTACGCCTACGACCTCGCCGAGCTCGGCCGCTTTTATCGCGCTTACGAGGCGCTGATGGAGCACTGGCGCGCCGTCCTGCCGGCGGACGCGACGCTCGAGGCGCGCTACGAAGACGTCGTCGCCGACCTCGAAGGACAGGCGCGCCGCCTCATCGCCTATTGCGGCCTCGAATGGGACGCGCGCTGCCTCGAGTTCCACCGCGCCGATCGGCCGGTGCGCACGGCCAGCGTCGCCGAGGTGCGTCAGCCGATCTACGCCACTTCGATCGGCCGTTGGCGCGCCTACGAGGCGTTCCTCGGCCCGCTGCGCGAGGCGCTCGGGCCGTCCGCCGCGCCGGCGCCCCTTCTCCCCGCGGAGCGGGGAGAAGGCGGGGGATGAGGGGCCTGGCGAGCGGCGACGCCGCGCGACAACGCGCCACGTCGCTCACCCTGACCCTCTCGCCCTGTGAACGCTACGGTATGCACACAAGTCAATTTCCCGTTGTCGGTCAGACAGGTATGCCTCATCAAGGTGCGCGCCCCTTCCCCCCTTGCGGGGGAAGGTGGCCGGCGGAGCCGGCCGGATGAGGGGTCGCGCCGCAAGGTGCGTTGCTTCGGTCTTGACTGGGCTTGCCGACGTATACTGTATAAATTACTATGGATCGCGGCTATACTGACAAGCGCGCCTTACCGCGCGACCCCTCATCCGTCACACTTCGCGTGACACCTTCCCCCGCAAGGGGGGAAGGGGCGCGCCCCGTTTTTGAGATGTGTGCATACCGTAGCCCGTAAACGGGGAGAGGGAAACGAAAAACCCCGGAGCTTGCGCTCCGGGGCTGTCTTGTTTACGCGGATCGAAAGAAGCGATCAGAAGTCGCGCTCGATATTGATGCGGCCGTTGAAGCCGGACGCAGTGCTCGCCGGGAAGGAGGCGAGGGTCGACGCGTCAAAATGCGAGTACTGGTAAACGAGATCGAGGTTGAAGCTCAGGTTGGTGACCGGCGTCCAGTGGAACGCCGCGCCGGCAAACCAGGAGTACGCGTCGCCTTCGAGGAAGGGGAAGGCGCCCCGGTTCGACCAGGTGACGTTGCCGTAGCTGATTTCCGGATCGACCGCGAACTGCGGCGTCAGGTGCAGTTCGAGTTCCGCCGCGGCCTCCCAGGTGGTCGGACGCGACCAGGCGCCGGCGTTGTTGCCAACGGCGTCTTGTATCGAATAGAGCCAGCCGTTGCCGTTCATGTTGAAGCCGTTGTCCGCGCCGGGGCCGTTGCCGCCGCCCCAGCTCGCGGTGGTGAAGCCCGAATAGCCGACCGCCGCATAGGAGTAGGCGCCCTGCAGCTTGAACATGTCGCCGGCCCCGAGCTGCGGGATATTGAAGCCGACGCCGCCCAGCACGCCCCAGCCCCAGCCGGTTGTGTCGTTGCCGAGGCCGAAGAAGTCCTCGATCCTGTAGTTGTGGGCGACGGCCGCCAAGTGCGCCGTGCCCCAGCTCTGGGTCAGGTCCAACGCGCCGACGATGTCGGGAGCGCGCTGACCCAAGAACACGTCGGGGAAGTAGCCCTCGAACGCCTCGGGGCCCACAGCTATAGTAGGACGCCCAGTTGTTGCGTTCGCATTCTCCTCCGCCGAGATCGTCGCCGAGAAGCTGCCGCCGAAGGTGGCGGTGTAGGCGAACAGCGGGATGCCGGTGCCGGTGTGCTCGGGCGAGATCATGTTGAACCAGGTCTCGCCGCCGCCCATGAAGTCATAGAACGACGGCTTGACGCCGGCCGTGATGCCCGCCCACTGGATATAGGCCTCGTTGATGTAGGTCCAATTTGGTCCGGCTTGGTTCATGCCGTAGCCCTGGTCCCAGTGAATGTC
>Ga0326727_10027480_pt1 | contig 10443 bp, 8 predicted proteins | sample MB2enrmetagenome_FD_207643 | JGI IMG/M metagenome (GOLD analysis project Ga0326727, IMG submission 207643) | Lab enriched peat soil microbial communities from McLean, Ithaca, NY, United States - MB29MY | ecosystem: Environmental > Terrestrial > Soil > Wetlands > Peat | place: USA: New York...
GCAAGTCCTTGACTTCGATCACATCGCTTGAGGCGGCGGCGCCGATTTGCATACGCGGCCGCCGGTCGCGCCTACGGCCGCGCGGCGGCGTCTATCGGAGGAAACGGGCTTGCGCTATAGGCGCTTCATGCAACCCTCCTTCTTCGTTCTGACGGACTCCTCGCCGGCGCGGAGCCCGACGTGAGCGCGAAAGGCAAAGTCGCCACCTACCCGGTCGGCGAGGACGAGGCGGGCATGCGGCTCGACCGCTGGTTCCGCCGGCGGTTCCCCGAGCTGCCGCAGGCCCATCTCAACAAGATCGTGCGCAAGGGGGAAGTGCGCGTCTCCGGCAAGCGGGCGGAGATTTCGACCCGGCTCGAGGCGGGTCAGAGCGTCCGCGTGCCGCCGCTCGGCCTCGGCGCCGCGCCCGCGGCGAAGGCGCCGCCGGCGGACCCCAGCGACGCCGAGGCGCTGCGCGCGATGATCCTGTTCGAGGACCGCGACTTGATGGTGCTCAACAAGCCCTACGGCCTCGCCGTGCAGGGCGGCTCGGGAACCAAGCGCCACATCGACGGCATGCTCGCCGCGCTCGCCGACAAAAAGGGCGAGCGGCCGATGCTGGTGCATCGGCTCGACCGCGACACTTCCGGCGTGCTGCTGGTCGCCAAGTCGCGGAAAATCGCCGCCGAGCTTGGCGCCGCCTTCCGCTCGCGCGCGGCCAAGAAGACCTACTGGGCGCTGGTCGAAGGCGTGCCCAAGCCCGCCCAAGGGCGCATTTCGCTTTTCCTCGCCAAGGGCGCCGGCATGGGCGAGGCGCGCGGCGGGCAAAAAGAGAACCGCGCCGAAATCGAGCGGATGCGCGTCGCCCGCCACGGCGACCCCGACGCGCGGCATTCGCTGACGCTCTACGCCGTGGTCGACAAGGTCGCGCCTCGCCTCGCCTGGCTGTCGATGCGGCCGATCACCGGGCGCACCCATCAACTGCGCGCGCATTGCGAGGCGATCGGCTGCCCCATTATCGGCGACCCCAAATACAATCGCCGCCCGGCGAACGATCCCGCGCGCAGCGATCCCTTGCGCGCCGTGCCGCCGGGCGTCGAGCCGAAGCTGCACCTCATGGCGCGCCGGCTCGTCCTGCCGCATCCGCGCGGCGGCGTGATCGACGTCGTCGCGCCGCTGCCCGAGCATATGAAGAAGAGTTTCGACATGTTCGGCTTCGACGCCTCCGAGCGCGATCCGATCGAGGACGCGCCCGATGAATGACGCGCCGCGGGTCGAGCGGGCGAGCGATCCCGTGCGCGCCGCGCGGGCGGCGATGCGGCGCGCGCGGATCAAGCGCTTTTACCGGACCGCCGGCGTCGGCGAGGTCGAGGGCGGTTTCGCGCTGCTGCTCGACGGACGGCGCGCGCTGACGCCCGCCAGGAAGCCGCTGATCCTGCCCTCCCGCGCGCTCGCTGAAGCGATCGCCGCCGAATGGGCGGGGCAGGGCGAGGCGATCGACCCCGCCGCCATGCCGCTGACCCGTCTCAGCACTTGCGCGCTCGACGGCGTCGCGGCGGCGATGGAGGCGACCCGCGCCGAGGTCGCCGGCTACGCGGGGTCCGATTCTTTATGCTACCGCGCCGAGGCGCCCGCGGCGTTGGTCGCGGCGGAGACGGAAGCGTTCGATCCCGTGCTCGATTGGGCGGAAGAGGCGCTCGGCGCGAAGTTTGTTCTCGCCGCGGGCGTCGTCCATGTCCGCCAGCCGGCCCGCGCGCTGCAAGCGGTGCGCGCCGCACTGGCGTCTTTCGACGACCCGTTCGCGCTGGCGGCGCTGCAGGTCATGACGACTCTCGCCGGCTCGGTCCTCATCGCCCTCGCCGTCGCGCGGCGGCGCTTGAGCGCCGAAGAGGCCTGGCGCATCGCCCATGTCGGCGAGGATTTCCAGATCGGGCAATGGGGCGAGGACGAAGAAGCCAAGGCCCGCCGCGCCGCGCGCTGGCGGGAGTTCGAGGCGGCGGCGCGGCTTGCGGGCGCGCGCCGCGGCTGAGCCTTTCCCGCTTGCGGCGCCGGCGTTCACCCGACCCATACGGCGCGCCTCAAGAACCGCAACTCCGCGACAGCGCCCGCGCGTCCATGGATTGTATGTTCGTTCACGCACAATTAATACGTGCAGGCTAACCTCCGCCAATTCTTGGAACCTTGGCGGTCAATTCGGCTTTGCTGTGATCGCCGAAGCGGAGGGACGAGGTTTGCGCGCGAATCCCATCATGCGGAGCGGCAAGGCGGCGCGCGAGCGCGGTCTGGCCGCGCTGACGAAACTGGCGGCCGCTTCGTTCGAAGTCGTCGAGCGCGACCTTCGGGCTAAGATCGCGACGCTCGAGGCGCTGGCGCTGCGCTATCAGGCCGCCTTCGACTCCATCGGGCAAGGCGTTTGCTTTTTCGACAGTGAGGAGCGGCTGATCCTGTGCAACCGCCGCTACGCGGAGATTTGGCGACTTACGCCCGAGCAAGTCCGTCTGGGCGCGACGCTGCGCGAGATCGTGGAAGCTCGCGTCGCCGCCGGAACCTGTGCAATGGCCGCGGACGAGTACCTCGCCATGTCCGCTTCGGCCCATTCGGCCGGTGCTGCAAGAACCTGGACCATCGAGCTGACGGACGGGCGGACCCTTCAGCTCTTTCACCAGGCGATGCCCGACGGCGGCTGGGTGGCGATGCACGAGGACATCACCGAACTCAAGGCCACGCGCGCCGTGGAGAACGAGCGCCTCTCGCTGCAAGCCCTGATCGACTGGCTGCCCGACAGTCTTTGGGTCAAAGACACCGGTAGCCGCTTCGTCATCGCAAACAAGACCACCGCGAAACATATTGGCGTGGCGGGGCCCGCGGACCTGATCGGCAAGACCGACCTCGAGCTTCTTCCCATGGAGTTCGCGCAGAAATTCTTCGCGGACGAACAGCGGGTCGTCCAGTCCGGGCTACCGATGTTGAGCCAGGAGGAATACGCCTGGGGCAACAAGACGTGGGTGTCGACGACGAAAGTGCCGTTGCGCAACGACCGCAACGAAATCTTCGCCGTGGCCGGCATGTCCCGCGACATTACCGAGCGCAAGCTGGCGGAGGCGCTGCGCAACGGGCAGGCGAAAATTCTCGAGATGATCGCGACGAGCGCGCCGCTGGAAGATGTGCTCGATCGCCTCATGCGCCTCATCGAATCTCAGTTGAGCGGGATATTCGCCTCCGTCCTGCTGCTCGACGAAGATCGGCTCCATTTGCGCCATGGCGCCGCGCCGAGTCTGCCGGAGGCCTATACGAAGGCCGTCGACGGCGCGCCCATCGGTCCCAAAGCGGGGTCGTGCGGCACGGCCGCCTATCGGCGAGAAGCCGTCATCGTCGCCGATATCATGACCGACCCGCTATGGGCCGATTACAAGGGCCTGGCCGCCGCGCATGGGCTTCGTTCATGCTGGTCGACCCCGATCCTGTCGCATCAAGGCGCGGTCCTCGGCACATTCGCGATGTATTCGACGGCTGTGCGCGAACCGACCGAGGCCGAGATGCGCCTCGTCGACATCGCCACCCGCATGGCCGGCATCGCGATCGAGCGCAAGCTCGCCGAAGAGCGCATTCGCTTCATGGCCAACCACGACGCACTGACCGGGCTTCCCAATCGCACCTTGCTCGACGACCGTCTTTCACAAGCTCTATTGTATGCGCAACGATACGACCGCTGGGTGACGGTGGCGTTCGTTGATCTCGACGACTTCAAGGCGGTCAACGACAACCTCGGCCACAACGCCGGCGACGAGCTTCTGAAGACCGTCGCCAGCCGCATGGTCGATTGCCTCAGGGCGAGCGATACGGTGGCGCGGCTCGGCGGCGACGAATTCGTCGTTCTTCTCGTCGATCAACCCAAGAGCGCCGATATGATCTCCGTGACCGTTCAAAAGCTGAGGACGGCCATCGCCGCGCCGGTTCGTCTCGAAGGACACGAACTTCGCGTGACGAGCAGCTTGGGCGTGGCAAACTACCCCGGCGATGGGACGGACGCCGACACGCTGCTGGCCAACGCCGACGCGGCGATGTATCGCGCCAAGGAAATGGGGCGCGACAATTTCCAGTTCTATACGCCCGAGCTGAACGCCAAGATGCGCGAGAAATTCCTGTTGCAGGAGGAATTGCGAAACGCCGTCGCGCGTTGCGAGTTCGTCCTGCTCTATCAGCCGCAGGTCGATCTGCACACAGGGCGCATCTTTGCGGTCGAGGCGTTGATCCGCTGGAACCACCCGACCTTGGGAATGATTTCTCCGATCGAGTTCATCCCGATGGCCGAGGAATCCGGCCTGATCGCGCCGATCGGCGACTGGGTGCTGCACGAAGCCTGTCGGCAGAACAAGGCTTGGCAGAATGCGAGCCTGCCGCCCATGACGGTTTGCGTGAACGTATCGGCGCGGCAATTCAGCGAAAAGAGCCTGATCAGCCGCGTCGTCGGCGCGCTGAAGGACAGCGGCCTGGACGCCAAATATCTCGAGCTGGAGCTGACCGAAAGCCTCATCATGCAGAACGTCGAACTCGCCGTCGCAACGATGAAGGAATTGCAAGGCCTGGGCGTCCAGCTCTCGATCGACGACTTCGGCACCGGCTATTCCAGCCTCAGCGCGCTGAAGACCTTCCCGGTCGCGCGGCTGAAGATCGACAAGTCGCTCATCGACGGTCTTCCCGCCGACGAGAACGACAGGGCGGTCGCCAGCGCCGTGATTTCGTTGGGTCAGAAGCTCAATCTGCGAGTCATCGCCGAGGGCGTGGAAACAGACGCGCAGGTCGCGTTCCTGCGCGAAAACAATTGCGACGAGATGCAGGGCTATCATTTCAGCCGGCCGATCGCGGCGCGGGAGATCGAGGAATTGCTCAGAGCGGTTCAAAACCAACACGAGGGCGCCCGCGCCGTCGCCGAAATTCAAACCGACGCGGCAAAATGAGCCCACTCGCGTCGGCTCGAGACGGCTTCGGGCGTTTTCGCTCGTCCGTCGGCGCGGCTTGAGCCTGCGCGTCATCCCAGTGTCGCAAGTCCCCCCCGTTTCCGCCCCGCCCGCGCCATGCTATAGGCGCCGTGAGAACGCCCACCGCCGTCATGGCCGGGCTAGTCCCGGCCAAGATGCGGCGGCCGCTTTCGCGCGTGGCCTTCAACGGCTTCGCCGCGCATTCCCGAACCGGAGCCAGCCCGTGAAACAGATGCTCGCCCGATTGGAACGTCGCCGCGCCCGCGCGCGCCTAGGGGGCGGGGATCGGCGGATCTCGGCGCAGCACGCCAAGGGCAAGCTCACCGCGCGCGAACGCATCGAACTGCTGCTCGATCACGACAGTTTCGAAGAATTCGACATGTTCGTCGAGCACCGCTGCGCCGATTTCGGCATGGACAAGACCAAGATCCCCGGCGACGGCGTGGTGACGGGCTGGGGGACGGTCAACGGCCGGACGGTGTTCCTGTTCGCCAAGGACTTCACCGTGTTCGGCGGCTCCTTGAGCGAAGCCCACGCGCAAAAAATCACCAAGATCCAGGACATGGCGGTCAAGAACCGCGCCCCGATCATCGGCCTGTTCGACGCCGGCGGCGCGCGCATCCAGGAGGGCGTGGCGGCGCTGGGCGGCTATGGCGAAGTGTTCCAGCGCAACGTGCTCGCCTCGGGCGTCGTTCCGCAGATTTCGCTGATCATGGGGCCGTGCGCCGGCGGCGACGTCTATTCGCCGGCGATGACCGACTTCATCTTCATGGTGCGCGACACCAGCTACATGTTCGTCACCGGCCCGGACGTGGTCAAGACCGTCACCAACGAGTGCGTGACCGCCGAGGAACTGGGCGGCGCGCACGTGCACGCCGCCCGCTCTTCGGTCGCCGACGGCGCCTATGACAACGACGTCGAGGCGCTGCTGCAGATGCGGCGGCTGATCGATTTCCTGCCCGCCTCGAATCTGGCGGCGCCGCCGAAGCTGCCGAGCTTCGACGATCCCGACCGCTTCGACATGTCGCTCGACACGTTGATCCCCGACAATCCCAACAAGCCCTACGACGTAAAGGAGCTGATTACGAAGATCGTCGATGAGGGCGATTTCTTCGAAATCCAGGAGGCGCACGCCAAGAACATCGTCACCGGTTTTGCGCGCATCGAGGGGTCGACGGTCGGCGTCGTCGCCAATCAGCCGCTGGCGCTCGCCGGGGTGCTCGACTCGGACGCCTCGCGCAAGGGCGCGCGCTTCGTGCGCTTCTGCGACTGCTTCAACATCCCGATCCTCACTTTCGTCGACGTGCCGGGCTTCCTGCCGGGCACGGCGCAGGAATACGGCGGGCTCATCAAGCACGGCGCCAAGCTGATGTTCGCTTACGCCGAGGCGACGGTTCCCAAGGTCGCCGTCATCACCCGCAAGGCGTTCGGCGGCGCCTATGTCGTCATGGCCTCCAAGCACCTGCGCGGCGACATCAACCTGGCTTGGCCGACCGCGCAGATCGCGGTGATGGGCGCCATGGGCGCGGTGGAGATCATCTTCCGCGCCGACCTGAACGATCCCGATAAGATCGCCGAGCGAACGAAGGAATACGAAGCGCGCTTCCTCTCGCCCTTCGTCGCCGCCGAGCGCGGCTATATCGACGAAGTGGTCATGCCGCATATGACGCGCCGGCGCGTCTCGCGCGCGCTCGCCATGCTGCGCAACAAGAATCTCGAAAACCCCTGGAAGAAGCACGACAACATCCCACTGTGAGCAAGAAGGCCGTCAGACTCGCCGGCCCGATGAAGGGCGGCGCTGGCCGATCTCGCGGACCTTCCGTTGCAACGGTATCCCCACGATTTCCTGTTGCCGCGGGTATGGGAATTGCGGAACAATCTCACCGCCTACGACGCCGTTTACGTTGCGCTCGCCGAAGCGCTCGACGCGCCGCTGCTTACCCGCGATCGGCGTCTGGCCGGGGCGGCCGGTCATTGCGCCCGGATCGAGCTGGATTGAGGAGCGCAGCGAACCGCCGATCACGTCGGCCGGCCCGCCTTTCGCCTTCGCGCGCCCCCTTCATTTTCTTGAAACCATGCGTCTTGGCGACGCCTTAACTCTATCGTCAGGCGTTTTAACCGATTCACCGCCTGGCAAACCTTCGCGCCCAAACTCGTTGACATAACAAGCCGCCCGAGGAGGCGGCGGGGGCGTTGGATAGAGTCGCGTCATGGCGTTCACGGTCGATCGAAGCCGCACCATCATCACCGCTTTGATTCTCGGCCGCAAAGTGAGCGCGTTGGACGTCGCCTGGCTCAGGCGCGAAGTGTTCGCTGAAGGGCCGGTGTCGCGCGAGGCGGCGGACGAATTGTTCGCGGTCGAGCGCGCCGGGCTCGCCAATGCGCCCGAATGGACGGACTTCTTCGTCGAGATGATCGCCGAGCACGTCGTCCGGCAGGCGCAGCCGGCCGGAATCGTCGGCGAGGCGCAGGCGAAATGGCTGATCGAGCGCGCCGACGAATGCGCGTCGGCCAACGCGCTGGCGACGCTGGCGGCGGTGCTCGCCGAGGCCCGTCGCGCGCCGGCCTGGTTCCTGGCGGCGGTGCGCGCGCGCGCCGCGCGCGGCTGGCCGGGGGCGAAGCGGGCCCTGCCGGACGCCGCGCGATAGGTCCTTTTGTCGGCAAGCCGCGACCACGCCGCTGTTTACGCGCCGCTTTCGCTCCAATAGAACCGCGTAAGGCGACGGCGGTCCAAACCGAGGGCCGCCCTCTCGGGGGCGAAATGTTCAAGAAAATTCTGATCGCCAACCGCGGCGAGATCGCGTGCCGGATCATCAAGACCGCGCGCCGCATGGGCGTCAAGACCGTCGCCGTCTATTCCACGGCCGACAAGGACGCTCTGCACGTCGAAATGGCCGACGAGGCGGTCGCGATCGGGCCGCCGGAGGCCGCCCAGTCCTATCTCGCGATCGAAAAAATCGTCGCCGCCTGCAAGGAGACGGGCGTCGAAGCCGCGCATCCCGGCTACGGTTTCCTCGCCGAGAGCGCCGCCTTCGCGCGCGCGCTCGCGCAGGCCGGAATCGTCTTCATCGGCCCCAACCCGAGCGCCATCGAAGCGATGGGCGACAAGATCGAATCGAAGAAATTCGCCGCCGCCGCCAAGGTCTCGACCGTTCCCGGCTTTCACGGCGCGGTCCACAGCCCCGAGCGTGCGGCGAGAATCGCCGACGAGATCGGCTATCCCGTGATGATCAAGGCCTCGGCGGGCGGCGGCGGCAAGGGCATGCGCATCGCCAATTCGCACAAGGAACTGGCCGAAGGCTTCGCGCGGGCCAGATCCGAGGCGAAGTCATCGTTCGGCGACGACCGCGTCTTCATCGAAAAATTCATCGTCGATCCCCGCCACATCGAAATCCAGGTGCTCGGCGACAAGCACGGCGCCGTGATCCATCTCGGCGAGCGCGAATGCTCGATCCAGCGCCGGCACCAGAAAGTGATCGAGGAGGCGCCTTCGCCGCTCATCGACGAGGAAACGCGGCGCAAGATGGGCGAGCAGGCGGTCGCGCTCGCCAGGGCGGTGAACTACGATTCGGCCGGCACGGTCGAGTTCGTCGCGGGGCAGGACCGCGGCTTCTATTTCCTGGAGATGAACACGCGCCTTCAGGTCGAACATCCCGTCACCGAGCTGGTCGCCGGCGTCGATCTGGTCGAAGAGATGATCCGCAGCGCCGCCGGCGAGCCTTTGCGCCTGACCCAGGACCAGGTGAAGCTCGGGGGCTGGGCGATCGAGAGCCGTATCTACGCCGAAGACCCGGCGCGCGGGTTCCTGCCCTCGAACGGACGCTTGGTCAAATACCGTCCGCCCGCCGAGGGAAAAGTCGATGGCGTCACGGTGCGCATCGACGCCGGCGTCGCCGAGGGCGGCGAAATCTCGATCCATTACGATCCGCTGATCGCCAAGCTGCTGACCCACGCGGGCGACCGGCAAGGCGCGATCGAGGCGCAGGCCAACGCGCTCGACGCCTTCGTCATCGACGGCATCCGCCACAACATTCCCTTCCTTGCCGCGCTGATGCAACGCGAACGCTGGCGCGCCGGGCATTTGTCGACCGCCTTCATCGCCGAGGAATTCCCCGACGGGTTTTCCCCGCTCGCCGCCGCCGGCGAGACGCGAGCGGTCCTGGCCGCCGTCGCCACGCATGTCGATCACGTCCAGAACGTGCGCAAGCGCAAGATTTCCGGGCAATTGCGCGAAGCGGCGAGCCTGAGCTTCGAGCTGAAGCGCGCCGTCTTTCTCGGCAGGATGCGCGTCGACGTCGAAGTCGAGCCGCGCGACGGCGGAGTGGACATCGCGTTCGCCGACGGGCGCCGGCTGCGCGTCGATTCGCCGTGGATGCCGGGCGAGCCGGTCTGGCGCGGCCGCATCGAGGAGAAGCCGATCGCCGTGCAGGTGCGCGCGATCCTCAACGGCTTCGCGCTCGCCCATCGCGGCGTCTCCGTCGCGGCGCGCGTCTACACGCGCCGCGAAGCCGCGCTCGCCGCGCTGATGATCGGGCGCAAGGACGAGGATTGTCCGCATGCGCTGCTGTGCCCGATGCCGGGCCTGGTCAAATCGATCGTCGTCCGCGAGGGGCAGGAAGTGAAGGCGGGCGAAGCCTTGTGCATGGTCGAGGCGATGAAGATGGAGAACGTGCTTCTCGCCGAGCGCGACGCGACGGTGAAGAAGATCCTCGCCAGGGAAGGCGACTCGCTCGCCGTCGACGCGGTGATCATGGAGTTCGCTTGAAGCGCGAGGGCGGGGCGGCGCCGGTCCTTGCCGGGCCCGTCGTCGAGGAGTTCGCCGATGTCGCCCCGTCGTCTGATCTCGTCCGGCTCGCCCTTCGAGGCCGCCTACGGCTATTCGCGCGCGGTTTGCGAGGGCGAATTCGTCTTCATTTCCGGCGCGACGGGCTACGACTACGCGACGATGACGATCCCGGACGACGTCGGCGCGCAGGCGCGCGCCATCTACAAGACCTTCGCCAGCGCGCTCGCCGAGGCGGGCGGCGGGCTGGAGAACATCGTCAGCCTGCGCACTTTCGTCACCCGCGCGGATGATTGCGAACCCGTGCTCAGGGTCCAGGGCGAGGTCTTCGCCGCGATCCGGCCCGCGGCGGCGATCTACGTGATCGCGGGATTGCTGAATAGCGAAATGAAGGTCGAGATCGAGGCGGCAGCGCGGCTTGCGCCGCGCGAGGGCGCCGCTCGAGCCGGCTAGGAGCGGCGCGCGAAACTCGCGACGGCCGAAGCGAGGCCGCGCGGCGAGCGCCCGATTCCGAGCCGTATCGCCGAGCCGGAACATCGCTCGCCTTGGCGAGCGAAACGAGGTCGCCGAATGTCAAATTCTCGCCGTCAAGCCTTCTTGACCCAGAGCTTGCACCACCCGGTCGGCGTGATCTCGCCCGCCACCGACTTGCACGAATTCGGCGCGACGAAGAAATTGCAGCCGTCGCACTGTTTGCCGTCC
>Ga0326727_10027481_pt1 | contig 10443 bp, 6 predicted proteins | sample MB2enrmetagenome_FD_207643 | JGI IMG/M metagenome (GOLD analysis project Ga0326727, IMG submission 207643) | Lab enriched peat soil microbial communities from McLean, Ithaca, NY, United States - MB29MY | ecosystem: Environmental > Terrestrial > Soil > Wetlands > Peat | place: USA: New York...
CTACCTGGCAATTCGTCTATCGGGTGCTAGACTCTGCCGATCCACCAACAACGTCCGAAAAGACAGTCCCGAATGGCGTGGGTTTGATGGACTTGTATGGCATTGCTGCGGACGCATTCAAGCAGCTCGGTGGTGGAGAGGAATACCTGCGGCGCGAGCGCGAGGGATTGAGCTTCCCTGCCGAGGAGTATCCCTGGACATTCGATAAGGACAAGGCATGAGCAGGGTCTACTGGGACTCAATGCTCTTCATTTACCTCATGCAAGGGAATCCCGCTTATGCGCCGCGCGTGAAGACCATTCACGAAGAGATGCAGAGGCGCGGCGATGTCCTTTGCACCAGCGTTTTCACCGTTGGCGAAGTGTTGACCGGACCCCGAAAAGTGGGGGCTCAGTCTGTTATCGATCTGACAAGTCGATTCTTTCGGGACAGCGGCCAGGTCGAGCTGCTGCCCTTCACTGTCACGACTGCCAATCGATATAGCGTAATTCGCTCCTCAACTGCGGCCACTTCTGCCGATGCCATCCATTTGGCATGCGCATCCGAATCTGGAGTAGATCTATTCATAACCAACGACCACAAACTGAAGAAGCTCACGATTCCGGGAATTCACTTTATCACCGGCCTGGAGACAAACCTATTTTGAATTGGCCGGAGGGTGCGGCCGATTCTCGACCCGTTCCCGCACTATCCCGATATCCTCCCAGAGCATCCAGTGCGGGTTGAGAGGCTGTGCGCCGAACTTCGCGTAGAGGCGACGGGCGGCGGCGTTCTTTGGATCCACATTCACACATACCCGCCGGGCATCCTGCTCCACAAACCAGCCAGCCATAGCCGCCAGCAGGGCACCGGCAACTCCCTGGCCGCGATGTTCTAAGGCAACATTCATCCATTGCAATTCTCCGTCACAGCCATAACGGCGCGTCCGGTGCCCGGCAACGAATCCCACCACAGTTCCGGCATCCTCGGCAACGAACGCAGCCCGGCCCGGCAGCGACTGCCGTGGTGAATGCTCGCCCCGCAGATACCCTCCGATGCGCGCCTCCCAGAAAGCCGCCGTCTCCCACTCTCTCGCGCGCAGCGCCGCCATGCCTGCTATGTCCCACTCCTCGACGGCCCGGACGTGAAGCGGCACGATGGAGTCCCTCCAAGTCTCAGTTACCTGCGTCCCTGTAAGGGGTAAACCCACGTCTCTCAGGATAAGCCCCGAGATTCGATTACCTCCGTTCCATCCTTCAGTTCAGAGATTTCGTCGCTGCGTTTAGAATGCCGATATGCCTCCCCCGCAGGGCCCAGTCTACCGTTTTGGCGAATACACGGTGGATCCGGGCGCGCGGACCCTGAAGCGCAATGAAACCTCAGTCGGGCTCACCCGGCGGTCCTTTGACCTGCTGCTTTACCTGGTTCAGAATTCCGGGAAGATTCTCAGCAAGGACGAACTGCTCAAGCAGATCTGGCCCGATACGTTTGTAGACGAGAACAGCCTGGCCAAGAGCGTTTCCGTGCTGCGCAAGGCCCTTGACGATGCATCAGGCGAACGGTCCATCATCCTGACTGTTCCCGGCCGCGGATACCAGTTCGCCGCTCCGGTCCAAATCGCCAGCCCGCCCGTTGAGGCCTCGCTCGCGCTCAACACCGCGAGTGGCGAAGCGCAGGCCATCGGCGTTGTCCGCCAGCAGAGGACCATCCGCACCAACATAAGCGAGGTCCGGCAGGACCGGTCACGCATAACCGCGCTGGGGTGGGTCGCCTTGATTTCGCTGTCCGTGCTCACGCTTGGGGCAATCGGGGGTGCGGGATTCCTGCTGTGGAGGCATTTTCACCCGGATCCGCTTTCCGCCTCGGTAGTGCTGGCGGACTTCGAAAACACAACCGGTGACAAAGACTTTGACTACGCTATCAACCGCGCCTTTCAAATCGAACTGGAACAGTCGCCTTTTCTCGATATCCTGCCTCGCGCCGCGGTCAGGGAAACGCTGATCCAAATGCAGCACAAGGCGGACGAGCCGCTTACCCCCGAACTGGCGCGCGAAGTGTGCGAGCGCAATAACGCGCAGGCTGTGCTCAGCGGTTCCATCTCCCAGTTTGCCGGCAAGTATCTGCTCATGGTGAATGCCAGCAGTTGCGTTACCGGCAAGAATGTCGCCGGATACAAGCAGCAGGTGGCTGCTAAAGGCGATGTGCTAGCCGCGCTGGATGCGGGTGCCAGCAGGGCGCGCAAGCAGTTGGGAGAGTCGGCCGCATCGCTCGAGAAATTTCAGACGCCCGTTGCCCAGGCCACTACGGGTTCTCTTGAGGCGCTGCGGGCATATACGCAGGGGCTTGAGGCCTCGGATCGGGGCGATATAGCGGCGGAGAAGGCGTTGTTTGAACGTGCCATTGCGCTGGACCCCAACTTCGCTTCCGCCTATAAGGAACTGGGCGTCAGTTATCACAACCGGGGCGACTTTGTGCAGGCCGTGCCGCTCATTCAAAAGGCCTACGACCTGCGCACCACCACTACAGAGCGGGAACGGCTGTCGATCGAGATTGCTTACAACCTCTATGGATCGCTGGACTATGAAGCAGCCGTCACCAGCATGCGGCTTTACAACTCGATCTATCCCAACAATGCTTCAAACTGGTTCAATCTCGCCGACACCTACGCCAAGCTGGGCCAGATCCAGCAGGCCATTGAGGCCGGGGAGTACGCCTATCGCCTTGCTCCTCACTCCGGCGCCGCCGCGGAGATCCTGGCAAGCGCCTACCTGAGGGCCAACCGCTTTGCAGATGCCAAAAGACTGGCCGAGGCGGCCATTGCCGAAGGCAAAGACCGCTGGGGCATGCACAGCATCCTCTTTCAGATCGCATTTATCCAACACGACACTGCGCGCATGAAGTCCGAAGGCGAATGGGGATTCAGCCACGGGGCAATGGGCAAATCGCTCGCCGACCTGGGCTTTGTAGCGGCCAGCGAAGGGAAACTCCGTGAGGCCGTGAGCGACTTTAACCGTGCCCGCCAGGAAGGTGTACGGAATGGAGACACCGACTTTGCGGATGACGCCTCCATGTTTCTGGCCGGTATTCTTATCTCAGACGAGTACCCGCGAGAGGCCGCGGCCAGTCTGAAGCAGATGCAAAGCGATGCGATCGATGCCGGGACGACCGCCTTCTTCTACGCGGAACTCGGGGATTTGAGCCCCGCGCAGCGAGAAATTGCCGGGATCAATGGAAGCGGAACCAGGAATACGCTGGATCTCTATTTCAACCTGCCGGAGTTGCGCGCTTTGCTGGCCCTGAAGGCAAAAAAGCCGGTCGAGGCCGTGCAAGAGCTTGAACCCGCACGCAAGTATCAGATGCGCGACATCGGCGTGCCCTTTCAGCGGGCGCGGGCTGAGGCGGAGGCAGGCATGCTCGACCAGGCGGCTCAGGACTACCGGCTGATTCTCGCCAACCCCGGAATTAACCCGATCTGGCCTGACCGATCGCTGGCTCACCTCCAACTGGCCCGTGTTCTTGTCCTCCAGAAGAAGCAAGGCGAGGCGCGGGCCGAATACCAGGCGTTCCTGAATCTCTGGAAAGATGCGGACCCGCAGGTGCCCCTGCTGATTCAGGCCAAACAAGAGTACGCCAAGCTGAAGGCTCCCTAGATTCCTCGCCCCTCCCACGTATGCCTCGAGTCTATTTGCGGTCGGATTCCTTGAGTGCCGCACCCTGAATCTGGCAGGCTTGGTCTTCTCTATGGTCAGCGCCATGTCATAAAGAGTCTTTATTTTCATAAAGATGCCGCTCATTCATAACTTTCAGAATTGGTCAGAACTGGTCATTTGCCTTCCTTGTCATCTCGCACGACACTCGGTCGCAATGAGCAAGGCCAAAGGCATGCATCGGCTGGTTCACTGGTTCCAGGAGCGGGCCGGTTACGTGCGCACCGAATGGTTCTTCCGGAGGTCCGGCCAGACGGTTCGAACCGTGGAGACAGTCGAGTGCCAGGAAAGGACCATCCTCGTGGGACGGCTGCAAGGCGGAGACTCCGATACCTGCCCGCTCTGCGGAAGCACCCTGAGAACGAACCCGGAGGATCGGATGCGCCCTCAGCTTCGCGAGTGATTACTGGCATTAATGGTGAGGCCGCCAACCCGTTTCAACCCAACGAATCATGCAATTACAGGAGATATTCCAATGCGATGAGCGAATTAATTCTAATTGAGAAGAATTGAGGACGCAGTCGATTGAATCGTGCGACAGTCTTCACGGTTTCCCCCGAAGTTTCAATGGGAGGCGGATCTTTGGCTCGGGAGAGCATGCAGGATCTCCCCTTCAGCAAAGTCGGGCTTCCCCCAAGAGGTCATGAATATGAAGCAGCACACCGTCACCCGCTTCGCGAACAGGATGGCCATCGTGGCCTGTTTGCTCGCCGTCACCGCTTTCCTGGCCGGATCCTGGCAGGCTCGGGCCGAAGCCGCAACTGCCAGCGAATCCACCGCCAACGAACCTTCGGCTACTCTGGCGGATCTCACACCTGGCGTTATTCTCGATGGCCGGGCCATGCTGCTGAGCCACTACAACCCCTCAAATATGCTGCGCCTGGCTGTCGTCCTCAAGCCGGCGCATCCTGAAGAGGCGCACCAGTATCTCGAAGACATCCAGGACAAGAATTCCCCCAACTTCCATCAATTCCTCGATCCGGAGGAGTGGGCCGACCGCTTTGGACCTACCCGCGAGGCCGAGCAGGCGGTCGTGGATTGGGCGCAGAAGAACGGCTTCACGGTGACTTACCGTTACAACCATCGCCTGGCCGTCGATCTCGAAGCCCCAGCCGGCGTGATCGAGAAGGCGCTCCACATCACGATCAACAGCTACCAGCTTCCCGAATTGAACGGGCACGAGGCGCGCACCGTGTTTTCAAACGATCGCGACCCGCAGCTTCCGGCTAGCGTGGGTGCAATTGTGGATGCGGTCCTTGGGCTCGACTCGGTGGCCGTCCTTCGGCCTGTAGGCGGTTCCGGCCGTGTCGTTCCGCAGCCCGACTATATCCCCGGACTCGCGATTCAGGACATGGGCTCAGCCCAGAAAGATGCCGATCCTGATGCCGTTCGCGCTCTCGCAGAACGCCTCGACCTCGAGCCCGAAGTCACACCTCCACCTGCCGGTTACTACGAGCCCAGCGATTTCTTTTCGGCCACGGGGTACGACTATAGGGCTCTCATGAACCAGGGCCACTGCTGCAATCCGACTCACGCAAGCGGCCACTCACCGCGCGAGTCTTCCATCGCAATAGCAGCTTTCGGCGACGTCAGCTTCAGCGATATTGCCGGGTTCCATGCGGCGTTTCCTTACCTCGCGTACAACGTCGACAAAATCAAAGTCGACGGCGGCTACGCTTGAAACAACTCGAAGGGTTTTGACGACAACTGCGGCGAGGTGACCTTGGATACCGAGTGGTCGCTGGCCATGGGCAACAGCGAGGGTGCTGCCTCGGATACGGCCCGCGTGGTGGTCTACGAGGCACCGAACTTCGGTACCAAGACTATAGCCAGCGTCTACAACCACATGGCCGCCGATGCCCATGCCCGGACCGCAAGCGTCAGCTTCGCCCTCCAGGAAAGCGACGGCTCCGAATTTACGAACACGGAGATGCACACACTGGACAGCGATATCTTCGGTCCCATGGCGGGTATGGGATGGACGCTGCTCGGCGCCGCGGGAGACCAGGGCGCTACGGGCGGCTGCGATGACGGTTTGCGTGTGGAGTTTCCCGCATCCGATCCCAGCTTCGTCGCGGTGGGCGGAACAGAATACAACATGTATGCGAGTGGTCCCGAGGTGGCCTGGACGGGAGCCCAATCGGTGGCCACAGCCGTCAAGGATTGCAACAGCAACAGCGGCGGCGGCACGGGCGGGTTCAGCGAGTACTTCGGCGTTCCCGGTTACCAGTCGGGGATGGGCTTTCCAAGCCGCTCCGTGCCCGATCTCTCGCTCGACGCGTTTTATGGCCACGACACCTATGTGAATAACGGCTGGGCTCACGACGGCGGCACAAGCGTTTCGACACCAATGATGGCCGGGTTTTTCGCGCAGGCCAATGCGTACCTGCTGAGCATCGGCGACAAATGCGGCTCGGAGGGTACCGCAGCCTGCGCGCCCATCGGCAGCGCCAATTACCCCATCTACGCTGAGGGCAAAAGCGAACGCGCAAACGCCGGCAATCAGGCGGGGCACGCTCCCTTCTACGACATTACGCAAGGCTGCAACTCCAACGGTGTCACCAAGAAGTTCGAGCTCAAGGCCTACTGCGCAAAAGAGGGTTATGACCAGGCCACCGGCTGGGGCTCTGCCAACATGTTGCAATTGGCCTGGGCAATCAACTGGGAGGTAACGAGGGCTGACGGCCGCCCCTACATCACCTTTACCGGCCCAGAGACGCACAAGTGGTACAACAGCAACCAGGAGGTGAAGTGGACGATCCACGACTTCGCCGGCACGAAGCTCCCCGCCGTTATCGGTACCGGGATCGCCGGTGAGGCGCAGGGCTGGGACTCGATTGCCTCCGATCCCCGTAGCGAGCCGCGCGGTCAAATCTCCGGCTCAGCAAACAACTTCTTCTACAGCGGCCCGGAACAACCGAATCAGTCCACCGGATGCCTGACGTTCGAACCCAAGAGCGGGTGCGAGTCCTTGCCTGTTCAGTTCTCTGCGCAGGGGTGCCATACGGCCTATGCGCGCGGATGGAACAATCAGGGCTGGAGCACTGCAGGCAATCCCACCGCCCCCGAAAGCTACGGTCCAATCTGCTACGACACTGTTGCTCCGACCATAGGAATAAGCAACAATCCCGCGGAGCCGCCGGCGAGCGGTTGGTACACGCAACCTGTGACCGTCACGCTGAAGGCAAGCGATCCCGGCGGCAGCGATGCCTCTGGGGTGGCGAAGATCTTCTACGGCAACAGCAACACAAGCTGCTCGCCCAGCAACTATAGCGACTGCATCGAATACAAGTCTCCTTTCATCGTTAGTGCGCCCGGAATCCAGGTCTTTAACGTGTTTTCCGTGGACAATGCGGGAAACGTCAGCGAGATTTTGCCCGACGTGATCAAGATCGACACCGGTGGCCCAACTATTCTTGCCGGCTACAGCCCGCCGCCACCGGCGAGTGGGTGGTTTAACGGTCCCGTTACTGTCTCGCTGAGCGCAACCGATGCTGCCGGCATAGCGGATATCTACTACGCCTTCGACAATGCGGCCTGCACGCCAAGCAGCCCATCGTCCTGCTCGATCTACCGCGACTACTTCGTTCTTGACTTACAGGGAATCAAGACCCTGAACGCGTTCTCCAAGGACAACGCAGGCATCTATAGCAGTTTGTTAACTCAAAGCATCAAGATCGACACCGCCGCGCCGGTGACTACGGCCGCCTTGAGCGGAACTGAAGTGGGCAATCAGTATCAGTCGGCGGTAGGTGTGGTTCTGTCAGCCACCGACAACCTGAGCGGAGTGAAAGCGACCTACTATTCCATCGATGGAGGAGCGACTGTCACTTATGCGGGACCATTCAATATCGCGATCGCCGGCAGCCACACGCTCAACTATTGGAGCGTCGACGTGGCAGGCAATACCGAGACTGCAAATTCCCAGCCGTTAATCATCGACTCTCCCACCACGGCCATGCTGACTGCGTCTCCGAACCCCTCGGTCATTGGCCAGTCGGTGACCCTGACGGCAACAGTCAGCTCGACTCTCACTGGCACGCCCACGGGCACGGTGAGCTTCTATAACGGCACAGCCCTTCTGGGCGCCGACACGCTCACGGGCGGTGTTGCCACGTACGTCACGACAGCGTTGCCGTTAGGCAGCGATGCATTGCAGGCCACCTACCCGGGAACCACCTTCTACCTCGCATCCAGCCCGGCAACTTTTACCCAGACTGTAAACACCTTACCGACCGCCAAGGCGGCCACGCCGGCGATCACGTTCAATCCCGCGGTGATCGGCACGTCAATGGCTTCGGCGCAGACCCTGACCGCGAGCTTTACAGTTTCCAACTACACCGGGAACTTTACGCCTACGGCTATGTTGCACTACGGCCACGACTACACACTCGGGGCGGTCAACTGCGCCGGCGGCAACGGCGCGGAAACCTGCACGGTGCCTGTTTCTTTCCTGCCCACCCTGCCCGGCGCACGCAAGGATGCTGTGCAACTGATGGCTGGCTCGACCATTTTGGTCACGGAACTGGTCGGCGGAACTGGACAAGGTCCGATGGCGCTGATCCAGCCCGGCGTTGTGACCAGCCCCGTTTCCGGCGCTCCCTATAACATCTACCAATCCGTGGTCGATGAGAACGGGACAGTTTATTTTGTGGTGGACGGGGGCAACGCGATTTACAGCCTGGTCAAGGGGAGTTCCTCTCCGTCGACTGTGCCCGTTACGGGTCTGTCCTCACCGCATGGCATCGACATCGACGGCGCGGGCACGCTGTATATTGCACAGAACAACTACGGCACAAGCGTCGTGACCTACAACACGGTCACTGGGGTCCAGGGGTCCATCACAGTGGCACCGCCTCCTCCGTACAATCCCTGCTCGGGCGACGAATATCTGTACTCCGTAGCCGTCGATGATGGAGGAAACCTATTTGCCCTGGAGACTCTCTGCGGCCAGATCTTCGAACTCAAGGCGGACGGAAGCTACTCCACCACGGCGATCAGTCCTGCTATGACGCAACCCGGCAATATTACCGTTGACGCAGCGGACAATGTGTTTGTTGGCGGGTATGACATCAACGAACTGACAGCCGGGGGCACTCAGACTCAGGTCAATACTGTCGGCGCCCCCGAAGGCATCCAGGTGGATGCCGCCGACACCCTTTACGCTACCCGGTACACTGGCGGCGGGGTGGGGGAATTGCTGGCGTCAAATTATTCCGCGTCGGCTGTTTCCCTTGACCCTGCATCTTCTCCGCTCGGCGAGGGCTTAGGCTCCGACGGCACGCTGTTTGTCGGAAACTACAGCAACCTCGACAAGGTCGACCGTTCGCAGGGCTTGGTCGCCTTTGGCGAGCAAGCCACAGGCTTTGAAAGCGCCGCACAGAGTGTGAGCCTCTACAACGGTGGCAATCAGCCGCTGACCGTTTTGAGCGTCACGATCAGCGGCGCTCCCTTTACTCTCTTGCCGGGCGGGACCAATAATTGCATCGCAGGCCCGGTGATCGCAGCCGGCGCGTCGTGCGATGTTGCGGTGACGATCACTCCGACACACGCGGGCACCTTCTCGGGCACCGTCACCTTCACGACTAATTCACTCAACAACACGAGCTTCGCTCAAACTGTTACGCTGACCGGTTATGTCTACGGCCCCGACATGGTGCCGTCTCCGACAGCGCTGACTTTTGCCAATCAGACGGCGGGCACAACCAGCGCTGCGAGTATGGTGACGCTCACCAACGAGGGTGACCTTTACTCCGGGTCGATCGGAACTCCAACTTCGTCCGACGCGGCATTCAGCGCCACGCTGGGCACCTGCACAGCTGCAATCGCCGTAGGTTCGAGTTGCCAGCTCAATGTCACTTTCTCTCCGTCCCTGGCTCAGTCTTACTCTGGTACCATTACTTTCCCGGTCTCCAGTGAGGGTGGAGGAACGACACCGTCAGCATCGTTCACCGTGAGCGGCATGGGAGTCGCCTCGGCTAAGGTCACTTCGCCAGCCTCGCCTTTGCGAGGGCAGCCCCAGGGACGACCAGCCGAGAGGCATTGAGCGTGCCCAGGAATCTCGTGCCTTTCTGTTGACAACGACTTTCCTGGATCCCGGTCTCTCGATCAAAATAGACCTCGGCTCAATTGCGTAGCCAAAGTCATTGCGGCGGCAGGACCAGCTTGTTATAAAAGCCGCCAACAATGGCCCCCACCGTCAACGCAGCCAGAGCGATGTAACCCGCTTCAATCACAAGCAGGTCATGTGGCAGTCTTGCGATGCCATACGAACTCGCTGCCACCACGGCCCCACAAAGCAGCACGGACATCAGCACTCCCTGAAGCACGCCTTTGCGATGAAACACGGCTAGGAGCCACGCGACTCCGTAGGCAAACAGAAGGCAGGTAGCCGCGGTAAGCAGGTGCAGCGCAGACCAAGACACGGCCTGCTTGACCTGCGCAAAAGTCAGTCCAACGGCTTCCGTCCACCGCATGCGAAACAGATATTGCGAATGCCAAATGGCTCCCAGGTACCAAGCGGCAAAAGCCGCCAGAAGAATGGGCAGGTGGAAGATCTGTTTCCTTCCAGCCTTCACTTCGCCGGGTGTGTATGGCTTTGCCTGAACCGCCTGGCACAGGCACGCCTGGTCGCAATGCGCGTGTTCCGGCCAGCGCGTACAGTCGGACAAACGCAGATCCGGATGACCATCCATGGATGTCGCCGCTGCATGCCGGGCATCAATGCTGACGGCGGCTGGTCGCTGGTTTTCCGGGC
>Ga0326727_10027482_pt1 | contig 10443 bp, 6 predicted proteins | sample MB2enrmetagenome_FD_207643 | JGI IMG/M metagenome (GOLD analysis project Ga0326727, IMG submission 207643) | Lab enriched peat soil microbial communities from McLean, Ithaca, NY, United States - MB29MY | ecosystem: Environmental > Terrestrial > Soil > Wetlands > Peat | place: USA: New York...
TCAGCAAGGCCGCTCGGTCCCTTCACCGCAGACAGCTTCTCATGAATATGGCGGTAGATTTTACCAGCATACGCGCCATCGCGCATAAAATTTCGGAGGGTGGAGCGCTATGTTGCGCCTACCCAAAATGAACCACCACGACACCCAGGCAGCAAGGTTAAGAAGGAACCGGAAAGCTTGCCCTTCCCGCCAGTCCGTGAGACCATCTCGCCGGTGAAAGATTGCAGCTAATTCCACTGAGGATCTTAATCATGACACGCCCTATTGTTTTCCTTCTGTTGGCATCCTGGGTTTTCGCTCCGGCGCCCGCGCGCGCGGCGGACCCAGCCGGCCTGCGGGTTTGGTTTGTGGATTCGCTCATCAAGATTTTTCCCGCCGACACCGGGGAAAGTGATCGTCTAATTCGCCCGGAGTTGCCGGCGGCGCGCGGCCAGCATGTGAGCGTGCAACTCGCGGTGCGCTCGGCGAAGCCTCTGGAGGGCGTAACGGCCGAAGCGGGTCCGTTCAAAAATTCCGCCGGCGCCACCTTGGCAGGCATCACCGTGCGCCCCGAGGGTTACGTGGTGGTGGGCTCGCACACGCGCGACACGCCGGAAGACGAACGGGTGGGGGAAGCGCCGGGTTGGTATCCTGACCCCTTGTGGGACTTTCCCGTCAACCTTCAACCGCGGCGCACGCAGCCCCTGTGGATCAGCGTGGCGGTCCCCGCGGACGCCCAGCCGGGCGATTATCGCGGCATGGTCGTGGTGCGCGCAGGGGACCGGCAATTGGCGCGCCGTGAAATCCGCGTCAAAGTGTTGGCGGCCACAGTTCCCAGCCAGCGCGCGCTGAAGGTCACCACTTGGTTCGGGTTTAACGACGCCAGCTCCCAGCAGTTTTACGATGTTGCCCCGCTTTCACCCGGCTGGTGGACGCTGATGGCCAACCTCGCCGCGGTCATGGCCGAGCATCGGCAAAATGTCATTATCACGCCCTTGCTGGATTTGATTGCGCCACGCGTGGAAGGCGGCCGCCTGGCTTACGACTTCGCCAATTTCGACCGCTGGGTTGAAACCTTCCAGCGCGCCGGCGCCATCGGCTACATTGAAGGCTCCCACCTGCTCGACCGCGCTGGAAGCTACGATGCCGGATTGATTGTGAGCACGTTTCAAATTGCCGACGGCAAGGTGGCCAGGCAAACCCTGCCTCCCGATGACCCGCGCGTGGCGCCCTTTCTGGCCGGATTCCTCAGCGCGCTCAACGCCCACCTGGAAGCGAAAGGCTGGAAGTCCATCTATTACCAGCACATCCTGGACGAGGCTCATGGCGCCGAGCCCCCCTACTACGCGCGCTTTGCCGAACTGGTGCACCGCTACCTTCCCGGCGTTCCCACCCTGGACGCCGTGGATGCGGCGCAAATGCCGGAAGAGTTGCAGAAGAATTGCGACATCTGGGTGCCCCAACTCGGCCGCTTCGACGCCCAGATGGAACTGATTCAGCAACGGATCGCCAGCGGCCGCGAGGTGTGGTTCTACACCTGTCTTTTTCCCAACGGACGCTACATGAATCGGCTCATGGATTACCCCTTGCTCAAGGCGCGGCTGCTGGAATGGCTCGATTTCCGCTACGGCTTTAGCGGTTTTCTGCACTGGGGCTGGAGCTATTGGACGCCGGACCCCATCCTCGATACACAGCCGGTGATCGACGCCAACACCGAACTGCTGCCTTCGGGCGACGCGTTCATCGTCTATCCCGACCGCGCGCGGAAGTCCGTGTATTCCTCCATTCGCCTGGAAACCATGCTGCAAGGCGCCGAGGATTACGAGATGCTGATGGCGCTTAAGGCCAAAGACCCAGCCACGGCCACTCGCCTGGCCCAGGAAGCCGTGGCGGGACTCACCGACTACGTTCGCGACCCGGAGAAGTTCCGCGCCATCGAAAGGGAATTGCTCGAGGCGCTGAGCAAGTAGGGGGAATCAAGGACTTTTTGTCATGGAAGCAAGGCATCATGGTTCGCCGTGCGGCACCCTACGGCACCGTATGCCACCATGTGCCCACTGGCATCGCTCTTGGAGGGTTGGGGGGGTGGGGCTGGGGTTATGGAGGTCCAGATGGGATCAACTTTAGTCGCTCCGCCATCTGTCTTCCGCACCCGCCGAGACTTGGCGCGTTCGGCGACAAGCCAGAGGGCGCCCAGGGCGGCAGGCAGCAGCATGGCAAAGACAAACCACAGCAGCGAGGCGCCTACGGCGGCGCCGGAGGGCACGGCGTAGGGTGACAGCAGCAGAGCAGCGGCGCCTTCACGCACGCCCACGCCGCTGAAGGAGACGGGCAAGTCTCCTGCCAGCACAATATAAGGGTAGGTGGCGAGGGCGGTGGTGAACCCGATCGGGGAGAAAGCGCGGAGGAGGAAGAAGAACGAGGCCAATTCCGCCCACATCGCCCCCACCGCCAGGATGGCGAAGCGCGCCGTCGGGACGTGCGGCATTCCGACCGCCGCTTCCATAAAATGCCTGCGGAAGTGCGATGACCTTCGCGCCAGCTTGGAAAGGTGCGAAATCATGGTGGGGAACGCCATCACCACCGGGAGCAAAGCCAGCCATACCGCCACTCCGAAGACGGCGGCGGGGCGGGGCGCCAGGAAGAACAGGCTGGCGCCCATCGACGTCAAGAGCGCCCAAAAATCCAGCAGTCGGTCGAACAGGTTCAACAGCACTACCTGGGCGCGTTCCTCCTCGCGCACGAAAAAGCAGCGGCCCAGTTCTCCCAGCCTTCCGGGGGTGATCAACCCCAACGCAAAGCCTCCGAAAAGCGAGCGCAACGATAAGCCAAGATGCGCATGGCCTGCGGCGGCCATCAACTGGTGCCACTTATAGGCGCGCAGGAAAAGCAAAACGAAAAGACAGAAGAGCGCCAGGAACAGGCTGCCCATTTCCAAGTTGCGGAATGCCTCCCGCAATCCCGCGAAGGGGACGCGCCAGGCAATCACGGCAACGACTCCCAGGGATAGAGAAATTTGCTTCCACGGAATTGAGCGCATTACCGATTGCCTCCTGCCCCGGGGGGGCACGGCACTCTCCAAACCTTTGCTATCGGCCAGCGAGGCCCTGAACTTAAATGAGATTCTTCGCGTCTGGCTGATTCTCCGGGAGATGCAGGCGGAGGTTCGAGAGTTGTAGGGAAACGCGCCAAGGGCGGTCCGCGGCTTGCGGTCTACCCATTGGCGGCAATTGCCGACAGTGCAGTGCCGGGCAAAGGCGACAGGGTCACAGGATGGGGAATAGAGGGAGGAGTGCACCGCGGCGGAACCGCCAACGAACGTCAAAATTGCGAAACTCAAGGTGGGATGGGATCTGCGAAGGAACTGCCGGAGAATACAAAGGGATGGGGAGCCAAGGCGCCGGCCTCCAGAACCCGCCGTGGGGAGTCACCGCAAATGAGGTTACAGGCGTGCGGCTAGCGAACGCTCCGCCACGTCCAAATCCTCGGGCTTGGGCAGGCATCGCGGGCAGACCAGGATGATGCTGGCGACGCGTTCACCCTCCACGCGCTGCACGTCCCAACCCGAGCCCACGGCTTCCTCCACGCGAGGCAACCGCCGATCGCAATACCAGCAGCGTCCCTTGCCGGTCGAGCAGATGGCGTGCAACGCGTCCGACACATTCAACCCGATCCGCCCAGTTGTTTTAACTGCGCTCAAAATCACCTCCACCGGAATTGATTTGCGATTGCGATTCTGGATTGAAAGATAACGCGCCTCCCTTGACCCAACACCCAAAATGCCTTCGGGTAAAGTCCCCGTCATCTACTTCGCTCCCCATATCGTCGGGGCAATTGTGGCCCGGGAGCCCAGCAAGAAGCTCACTGGGTGTGAAGAATTTGCATCCCTCTCAACGCCGGCCGCCGCTTCACCCGCCAGCCATTCTGCCTCTGTTTGGAATGGCTTACACAATTTTCCCAGGCCCAATTTCTTAGCTCACCCGCCCCGCACTCCTTTATCAGCAAGGGTGCTGCCAAGCTCTCAATTCCCTTCAGTCTTCGGTTCCTCTATCCGCCCGCGCCCTCCTACGAACACCCGCTGGTGCTGCCGCAATTCAGGCACTTATAGCAGGCGCCGTTGCGGACCATGATGGCGCCGCAGTCAGCGCAACTGGGGGCGTCGTCGCTCTGGTTAACGCCCACCAAGCCGCCCTGGCTCATGGAGGAGGAAAACCTGCTCTGGGGTGGGGTCTCAGCGCTGGCGCGGGTGAACTGACTCGCCAACTCCGTTGCCTTTTCCGCCTCCTTGCCATTCAGCGACTGCACGCTGGCGTCTTCGCGGGGCTGTGCGTCGCGGGGCAGAAACTTGAATGCCAGCCAGCGGAAGATGTAATCCATGACCGACTTGGCGTAGCGGATTTCGGGGTTGGGGGTCCAGCCGCTGGGCTCGAAGCGCGTGTGGCTGAACTTATCGCACAGCACCTTGAGCGGCACGCCGTACTGCAAGGCCAGGGAAACGGCGGTGGCGAAGGAATCCATCAGGCCGGAAACCGTTGAGCCCTCCTTGGCCATGGTGATAAAGATTTCGCCCGGTTGGCCGTCCTCGTAGAGGCCCACGGTCAAATAACCCTCATGCTGGCCCACCGCGAACTTATGGGTAATCGCCTTGCGTTCATCGGCCAGCTTGTGGCGGTAGGCTTGGGGAGCGGATTCCGTCTTCACCTCCTTGCTGTTCTCTGACTTCTGGCTCATGACCTCCGGCTCCTTATTGGGCTTCGCGTCAGAGGTGTTCAGCGGCTGCGAGCGCTTGGAGTTGTCGCGATAGATGGCAATGGCCTTCAATCCCAGCCGCCACCCTTCGGTATAGACGCTGGCGATCTCTTCCGCCGTTGCCTCTGCCGGCATATTCACGGTCTTGGAAATGGCGCCGGAAAGGAAGGGCTGCGCGGCGGCCATCATGCGCACGTGGCCCATGTAATGGATGGAGCGCTTGCCGTTGGCAGGCTTAAGCGAACAATCAAACACCGGCAGGTGCTCCGACTTCAGGTGCGGCGCGCCCTCGATGGTACCGTTCTGGTCGATGTAATTGACAATCTCCGAGGCTTCCTTTTCAGTATAGCCAAGCTTGAGGAGCGCGGTGGGCACCACGTTGTTGACGATTTTGATCAGCCCGCCGCCCACCAGCTTCTTGTACTTCACCAGGGCCAAATCCGGCTCAATGCCCGTGGTGTCGCAATCCATCATGAAACCGATCGTTCCGGTGGGGGCCAGCACGGTGACTTGCGCGTTGCGGTACCCATACTTCATGCCGCTGGCCAGGCACTCATCCCAGGTCTTCTTCGTCGCCTCCCACATATTCTCGGGAAGGTGGCGCGAGTTGATGCGCTGGAGCGCCTGGCGGTGCATGGAAATGACTCCCAGGAACGAGTCACGATTAACGGGGAAGCCCGGGAAGGGCTCCAGTTCTCCCGCGATGCGGGACGACTGGAGGTAAGCCTCGCCGTGCATAAGCGCGGTGATGGCCGCCGAGAAATCGCGCCCGCCGTCGGAATCGTAGGGCAGGCCGTTGGCCATGAGGAGCGCGCCCAGGTTCGCGTAGCCGAGTCCCAGCGGACGGAAATCGTGCGAATTCTTGGCGATCCTTTCCGTCGGGTAGCTGGCGTTGTCCACCAGGATTTCCTGCGCCGTTATCATGATGTCCACGGCGTGTTTGAAAGACTCCACATCAAACTTGCCGTCGGGGGTGAGGAACTTCATCAGATTCAATGACGCCAGGTTGCAGGCCGAATCGTCCAGGAACATGTACTCGCTGCAAGGGTTGGAGGCGTTGATGGGCGCCGTGGCCTTGCAGGTGTGCCACTTGTTGATGGTGGTGTCAAACTGCATGCCGGGGTCGCCACACTGCCACGCCGCCTCGGTGATCCGCTTCATCAGGTCGCGGGCGCGGTAGGTCCGGGCCGCCTCGCCGGTGCTGATGTGGCGCGTTGTCCAATCCTTGTCCTCCACGACGGCTTTCATGAAGTCGTCGCTGGCGCGCACACTGTTGTTGGCGTTCTGAAAGAAAATGGAGCTGTAGGCCTCACCGTCGATGGCCGAATCGTAACCGGCATCGACCAATTTCCAGGCCTTACGCTCTTCCTTGGCCTTGCATTCAATGAACTCTTCGATGTCGGGGTGGTCGATGTTCAGAATCACCATCTTGGCGGCGCGGCGCGTCTTGCCGCCGGATTTGATGACCCCGGCAAAGGCGTCATAGCCTTTCATAAACGATAGCGGACCCGAGGCCACACCGCCGCCCGACAGCGCCTCAACTGAGGATCGCAGCGGGGAGAGGTTCGTGCCCGTGCCCGAACCCCACTTGAAGAGCATCCCTTCCACTTTAGCCAGATTCAGGATGCTTTCGAGGTTATCTTGGACGGAATTAATAAAGCAGGCGGAGCACTGCGGGTGCCGGTAGGCCTCGGTCTCCTTCTTGATGCCGCCGGTGGCCGGGTCCCAGTACCAGCCGCTGGCGTGAGAGCTGCGATGGTACTTGTGCCAGAGGCCGCAATTAAACCACACGGGTGAATTGAACGCCGCTTTCTGCCGAACCAGGATATGCGTCAATTCGTCGTGAAAATTCCTGGCGTCTTCTTCACTGCGGAGGTATCCGCCCTCCACACCCCATTGCGCGATGGTGTCGGCCACGCGGCTAATCAGTTGCCGCACGCTCGACTCGCGCTCCGGCGTTCCCAGCTTGCCGTGGAAGTACTTCGACGCCACAATGTTGGTGGCGGTCTGCGTCCAGTCTTTGGGCACTTCCACGTTGCGCTGCTCAAAAATGACTTTGCCCTTTTCATTCTGGATGGAGGCGGTCCGCATCTCCCATTCGAGCTCTTCAAAGGGGTGTCCCCCTGCCTTGGTGAAGACTCGTTTGACGGTGATACCACGCTTGCTCGAGATTTCCGCTCCGGGGGCCCAGGACCTGATTTCCGTTGACACAGCATCCCGCTCTAACATAGCAATCCTCCAAAGAAAATGGGGCACGCCCTCATTTGATTTGTCGCTGGTGCGGCCTGGTCACAGCGGATGGAACCGGGTGTTCGTTTGGACCGCTGCCGGTTATGCCACCCTCCGGGCGGGCTCCGGCCTCGCAACGGCAGGAGCCAAATCTAACTCTAATGGGATAGGTTGTCAAGAGGGAAAAACACTACATATAGTGGTTAGTAGTGCGATAGCAACAAAACGTTGTGGAAAAATCTGTGAAAATCTCAGAGTTACCTCAGTAGTAACTCCCCCCCGCCACCCTGCTCCCGCCGTTAACTGCTTTCCCTCTTTTAAGATGCCGGTTGGGGGGGAAGCTCCGCCCTTCCAGACCCTTGGTCAAAGATCGGGTGAGCGGCAAGACTGTTCACATCGGGGTTTCAGGAGAGCCATCGGGGATCAGCGAGCCGTTGATCCCGGAGTTGCGTCCTTGGCTTTGATATGACAACTTGTCCACATTATTGTTTTCATCAAGATAGCCGATTGAACCTTCTTTTTCGGCATAGCGGCGGCTTCTATAGGGACGGACATAAATTGTAGCGTCGATCTCCGATCGACGACGGCGGTCGGAGACCGCCGCTACAACCGAATGCGCAAGAACTCATGTCCGATCGTATAGTTCAGTCATTATGCCTATAACGGGCCGATGGACGCTCATGCGCCGGCAACACTCTCATTCGGGGCTGGGCCGAAAAGGGAGCGGGGCAAAGCCTGCGTGATCCGCCACGGGCTAGCTGGGAAGGGGCGCTTTCAGATTGACCTTGGAGAGGGACTTCACCAGTGCCGCCTCCACCGCCTCTTTTGCCAGTCCGCGCGCCACGGCAATCTCGTCAACCAGAAGCTGCCAGGAGCGGTCCAACATTTTCTTCTCGCGGAAGGAGAGCGGTTTGGCTTGATTAAGAATGATCAGTACTTTCAGGACCTCGGCCACCTGCATCAGGGAGCCGCTCCGCATTTTTTCGGAGTTTTCCTTGAATCTGCCTTTCCAGTCGCCGGCGGATTTACAGCGGCCCTTCTGCAAGTAGTCGAGAATATTACCAATTTCGCTGCTCTTGGTTACCCGGCGCAGACCCACGGCGGCGACACTGCTCAAGGGTACCATCACTCGCATACTCGTCGAGCTGAGCTTCAGTAAGTAAAACATTTCGGGCTGGCCGGTAAGATTGCGAGTGGAAATCTGTTCCACGATGCCGACACCCTGGTTGGGATAGACAACTTTGTCGCCTATCTGAAATTGCGCAAATTGCATGGGACTCCTCAGAGGCTATGATATGAATGGCGGTCACAGAACATCTCATACTAGCGGGGAAATTGACGGAAGTCAATTGAATAGATGTGCATTAAATAGGTACGCAGGCAGCAGACAAACTGCCCCTGGCATCATATAATAGGGATTCGGTCATTTCCGGCAGGGCTAGGTGAAATGGTGTCCAGGCACTTGTTTGCGGTGTTGGCGATGGGCCTGTTTGTTCCCAGCCAGGTTTTCTGGTTGCGGCAATTGCGCGCGCTGGGTAGAAAGTTGATTCGCCGGCCGCCCGCGCGGCGCTGGGGGGAATGGCTTGGGCTCGTCATCTACGCTGCCATCCTGGCCTTCAATCTATTTTGGCCGAGGACTACTCCGGAGCCCTCCCACCTGACGCTGCGAGCGGCGCTGCTGGAAGCGCCCTTCGGCTGGTGGCTTCTCGCCTCCTTGCTGGGTTTCGTGGCCATCGCCGCATTCTACCTCTGTGATCGCCTGGGGCGCGCGGTTTATTGGCTGTACCGGAAATTGCTTCCCCCCTCGAAGCCCGGGCGCGAGCGCTTGCTCTCTCCGGAGCGCCGCCACTTTCTTGCCCGCGCGGCCGTGGCCGTAAGCGCCACTCCCTTCGCGGCCTGCGCGTATGGACTGTTGTATGAGCGCACGGAGATTGAGACCACGCACCAGAGCCTTAAGCTGCGGCGCCTGCCCAAAGCCTTTGACGGTTTTCGCATTGCGCAGCTTTCCGACATCCATATCGGCCCCTTCATGCCGGTTGCCGACATCCGCAAATGCGTCACCATGGTCAATCAAATGAAGCCGGATTTGGTGGCGCTGACCGGCGACTTCGTCACCTGGGAGGGCTCACCGCAGCTTGCCGTGGTGGAAGCCCTGTCCGGACTCAAGGCGCCGTTTGGCATTTTCGGTTGCCTGGGCAATCATGAAATCTGGGCAGGCGTGCAGGACTCCATCACCCTCCTCTTCGCCGAGCATGGGGCCAAAATGCTGCGACGGGAAAACGCCTCGATTGAATCCGCCGGCGAGCGCTTGAACTTGATCGGTGTGGATTATGAATCACATACGCACTTTGGCCCGGCGCACGATGGGATCGTCTCCGAGTACTTGCGAGGCGTCGCTCCCCTGATGTTACCCGGCGCCGTCAATATCCTTCTCAGTCACAATCCCAACACCTTCGACCGCGCCGCCGAACTGGGCATCGATCTGAGTCTGGCCGGCCATACCCACGGAGGCCAGGTGACGCTGGAATACATCTCGCCTGACCTTTCCCCGGCCCGACTGATGACTGCCTATGTACGCGGCTGGTTCCAGAAAGGCGAGTCGCAACTCTACGTCAATCGCGGTATCGGAACTATCTTCTCCCCTGTACGCCTCGGCTCCCCACCCGAAATTACCTTGTACGAATTGAGACGTGGGTAGGAATCCTCTGACGGCTCGATAAAAATCTTCTGGCCTCCCCATCGTTGGTTATTCGTCAGCGGGCATCGCTTCCGTGGGTTTCACCCACGGCCTCGAGTTTCTACATTTCCTGTTCAGCACCACCCCGGCGCCTCCGCGCCACCCCTCCTCATCTGAGGAGGGGAGCCTTTAAGAACTCCCCTCCTGATTCAGGAGGGGTGGCGCGGAAGCGCCGGGGTGGTTACCAGCAGGCGCCGGGGTGGTTACCAGCAAGCTGGGCGCTGGGTTGCTTCGCGCTGAGCAAATGCAGAAACTCCAGTCCGTGGGTTTCACCCACGGCTAATCACATTGGACCTCTTCGAGATCCACCGTCGAGATCCCCCGTCGAAATGGCTGTTTGATTGCGCCTTGGTATCACACGACGTTTTCGCGCCTCCCTCTCACCTCCTGGGCACAGGAAGCAAGTCCTCAGTTTTCAATTGCCTAAAACCAAGCTTAAGTGAACCGTAATACAGCTAAAGGGAATTGGGAACAAGGCCGATTCAAACCTATAGGGAAACTCTCGCTGAGGCCAGAGACACGATCCTGATCCGGAGGGGGAGGAACTGTGCGCCGGGGAAATGTATGATTCACCGATTGCTTCCGAAAGTCCTCGTAGTGGACGATGAGCCCGCCATTCGCATGTTTTTCCGCCAGGCCCTGAGACCCGTTACCGCCCAGGTGGCCGAAGCCGCTGACGCCGCAAGCGCCCTGGAATCAATCGAAAGCGGAGATTTCGACATCATCGTGTGCGACGTCTGGATGCCCGG
>Ga0326727_10027483_pt1 | contig 10442 bp, 6 predicted proteins | sample MB2enrmetagenome_FD_207643 | JGI IMG/M metagenome (GOLD analysis project Ga0326727, IMG submission 207643) | Lab enriched peat soil microbial communities from McLean, Ithaca, NY, United States - MB29MY | ecosystem: Environmental > Terrestrial > Soil > Wetlands > Peat | place: USA: New York...
CAATTCGAGCGGCGTTGCCACCTATACGACCTCCGCTTTGACCGATGGCTCGCACGACATCGAGGCCACTTATCTGGGAAATACTAGCTATGGCGGGGCGCAGGCGAGCATCTCGCAGACCATATTGAGCACCGTGCCGGCCACGGAAACGGTGACTTCCTCGCTCAACCCCAGCCTCCGCGACCAATCGGTCACCTTCACCGCAACCGTTACCTCGGCTTATGCCGTAACGCCCACCGGAACCATCGCTTTCAGCGATGGAAGCACCTTACTGGGCACGGTTCCGCTGGTGAACGGCGTGGCCAGCTTCACTACCAGCACGCTGCCCAAGGGCAGCCAAACCGTCACCGCGGCCTACTCGGGAGACGCCGACTACGACAGTAATTTGGCCAGCCTCACGCAGATCGTCACCGGCATTCCCACCACCACCACGGTTGTCTCCATAACTCCAACAAAGCTCTACGCACTGGAGCCGTCCACCATCACCGCCACGGTCACCGGTCAGGGTGGAAATCCCGCCGGCAGCCCTACCGGAACCGTTACCTTCATGCTCAACGGCGCAAGCATCGGCATGTCCGCGCTCAACGCCGCCGGAACGGCCACGCTGAGTTATGCCCTCCCCGCCGCGGGCAGCCAGGCAGTTACAGCAACTTATAACGCCGACGCCAACTACGCCGCCAGCACCTCGGCAACCTTCTCCGAAATTGTGCTCATCAACGACAGCGAAACCGCGCTTACTGTAACTCCCAGTCCGGTGCTCGTCTTCCATACGGTAACTCTTACGGCCACGGTAACTTCGGTGAGCGCCTCGGCCTTCGGAGTAGCGCCGAACGGCGCCGTGACCTTTATGAACGGGGCCACGCTGCTCGGTTCCGCAACCTTGAACGCGAGCGGCGTGGCAACTCTTGCCTATAGTTTCAGCCAGGAGGGCAATCAGAACCTCATCGCGATCTATGCAGGCAACCCCGCCTTTCAGCCCAGCCAATCCGCCGCGCAACTGATCGTGGTTCAGCCCTCTCCGACGACAACCGCGGTTACGGCCAGCGTCAACCCGCAGGAGCTTGGCGCTCCCGTCACCCTCACAGCGACAGTCTCGGCAGGCCCCGGCGCGACCGCCGCTCCGGTGGGCACCGTAACTTTCTACGACGGCGCGACTTCCCTCGGCACCTTCACGCTTGACGCTACCGGCAAGGCATCTTTCACTAACTCCACGCTGGCGCTCGGCCAGCACCCCATCACCGCCTCCTTCACCAACACGACCATCTATTTTCTGCCCAGCGTCTCCGCCGTGTACACGGAGAACATCATCGTCTTTTCGACGGCGACCACGGTTACGGCGAACATCAACCCGCAGGAGATTGGCGCTCCTGTAACCTTTACTGTGGCGGTCGCAGTGTTCCCGGTGCCGGCGGGTACGACGCCCGGCGTGCCGATTGGCACAGTGACCTTTTACGACGGCGCAGTCTCCCTCGGCACGGTAACTCTCAGCGCCACCGGTACGGCCACCCTCACCACTTCCACGCTGGCGCTCGGCCAGCATCCCATTACCGCGTCCTACACCAGCAATTCGGTCGACTACCTGCCCAGCGTCTCGGCGGTGTATGTCGAGACCATCGCGGCCTATATCGGCGACTTTTCCATCTCCGTCTCACCCACTTCGCAATCTCTTTACACCGGGGAAGCCACTCGAGTTATCACGGTAACGCTTAACCCAACCGGAGGATGGGACCGGGATATTACCCTGTCCTGCAGCCAGTTGCCGGACAACACCACCTGCGCCTTCAACCCGGCGTCTGTCCCCGGCGCCGACGGCGTCTCCCAGCTTGTCATCCAGACCGCGGCGCCCCACCAGGTAACCGCGGCCGCGCCGACGGATAACTTTGCCTGGCCGAAGAGGGCGAGATGGGAGCTTTCGGCCTTGGGGCTGCTCTTGTTCTCCTTCCGGCGGCGCTCTTCCCGGCTGCGGCGTATGTTGCCGGCCCTCATTCTGGCGGCCTTGCTCCTAGCGATGAGCGGCTGCGGAGCGCCCACCGACACCGGCGGAACGCCCCCCGGCGTTTATAACGTCTCGGTCAACGCAACCTTTTCGGGATACGGCGCGACACTGACTCACAGCGCCCAATTCACACTGACTGTCAAGTCCCTCTTCTAGGTATGCCCAACGACAGGTCTTCGCCGTTGGGGTGGCCATTAACGGACTCGGCGCCGGCAACAAAACTACACCTCATTCGGAGCGGCGATGCCAAAAGCAACAACAAGTTATCGTGAAACCGGAAGGCTTTCGCTCTCCTCAACTACATGCCTGGCGGCGTTTCTTCTGCTTGCGGCGGGGCTTCTTATGCGGCCCGCCCGGCTCTACGCACAGGTCGTGCCCTCCGCGTACGGCAGCTCCGAGAAGCTCTGGGTGGGAGGGCAGTATTCCAACTTTCTGCCCGATTTCGGCCCCCCGAACCGGATTGCGGGCATAGGCGTATTTGCCGACTGGATCGTGACGCCGCGCTGGGGCGTCGAAGGGGAGGCGCGCTTTCTTCGCTTCAACGGCTTCTACGGCGAGGCACAGGATCACTACCTGATCGGTCCCAAGGTCCAAATCGTGCGGCTGGGAAAGCTCCGTCCCTATGCGAAGTTCTTGGTTGGCCTAGGACAGAATAACTTCCCCTTCACCATCGGGACGGGCAGATACCTGGCGCTGGCGCCGGGGGCCGGAGCCGATTACCGGCTCACGCGCAAGATGGCGCTCCGCGCCGAGTATGAGTACCAGCTCTGGCCCTCCGCGCCCGGCATTGCCGGCGAGCCCAGCAACGGAATAAAGCCGAGCGGCTTCAGCGCAGGTTTCGCATATAAGCTGTTGAGCCATTGAAGGAGGCCGTCGCGCTTAACTTGGGGCATTACCAAGAAATCGACCGAACGTCTTCCATTTCTGTTGCTTGCAGGCGTCAGTTGTGGATTGTTTTTTTGAGTCGCCATGGCGACTGGAATCCTGTGCCCTCAAGCCGGGCCTGGGCTCCGGGAAGGCTCCCGTATCATGCTCAACAAGGTTCATATGGAGACTCTCAGAGCGCACACGCCATATCGTGACTGGTTCACTATGGATGCCGCAGTACGCTTTCTTGAAGCGAAACATGGCTGGACACACACGCTCGGTCCGATGCGATGGGATGCGGCGGCATTGGCGATGCACTGTTGGTTCGGGAGGGTGAGCCAGGTTTTCGACGCCAGCGGCTCACACGCTCAATTCACGGGTTGCATGCTGTGAGGAGCGTGCGAGGGAATCGTCTGCAGCGTAGCTAGAGGCGGCTTCCTGAGCGCTCATCGCGGCACAGAATAGAACTCCCAGTACGCGGAGGTTCTTGTGCGGATTCGATGCTCATCTTATGTTTCATTTCTCCTGCAAGCGGCGAACTTCTCGCAATCCCCCTTTTACCATACCCCGTAAGGGCATTATCAAGAGGAAAATGCTGACATTGTTTGAAAAAAGAACACGAAAGCGAATTGTTCGCATGGCGCGAATCTCCAGGCCTGCTGTCCTGCATATCGGCCTCATCTGCCAGCGTTCGGGAACGGAGAAGAATCCGTTCCCGGCGTTGATCTCAAGCCTCCGGCTTGAGCCAGTCGGAAGAATGTCTCTCAATCGCGATTCTCACCAACTGACTCCGCGGTCTCACTCCGGCCTTACGGAAGAGTTCCTGGATAACGGCTTTTACTGAACTCTCCGAGGCATTCAGCTTTAATGCGATTTCCTTATTCGTCAGACCGTCGAGAATGCCTCGCATCCCTTCGCCTTGGCGGGAGCTCAAAGGCCGCATGTGCTCACTAGAACCGGTCTCATAAATGCCTCAGGAAGAGTTTGAGGCATTCACGAGAACGGTTCTAGACTGCTAGCCGCCATGGAGCCGGACAAGAGTTCTTGACAGCCCGGACGGTCAGCGGCCCTGGCCTTCCCGATATAGAGCCGCACGCAGTCCGAAGCCAACGACGTAAGCGTCCTTAGTTCCCCTCTTGACTTGACTGAGGTGTGATCTCTCCTGAAGTGTCCACCTGTTTTTGGTGGGCATGGGCGGCGGCACGCTCGAAACATCCCCTCGCAATCCGCCACTTTGGACCGCCGCAGACCCCTGATCAGCACATTTTGGAAGTACATTTGAGGGTATCTCTACTGGAATTAAACATAGACTATTGAGTCCATTATACTTACTGTTAAATACGGATCCAGTCGTGCCGGCACGGGCGCGCCGCATCTGATCGGCGTCTGCGCGGTATCCTGTTCATGACCGATCTCCGATGCCCAACACCGACCCTGTGAATCGATCGCCTGAACTCCCTGGCGCGACCTTGCCGCGCGGAGGCAAGCGGCGCTGGCCGCGGATTCTGCTCTGGTTCGCCGGCGGCCTGCTGATGCTCTTGTTGCTGGCTGCCGCGGCCGGGGTGCTTTGGCTGCGGGATGCGGAGCAGGCCGCGCTGCCGGTGCTCGATGGCGATTTGCATGTCGCGGGCCTATCCGCGCCGGTGACGGTTCGGCGCGACGCTCACGGCGTGCCCCACATCGAAGCGGCCACGCAGGACGACCTGTTCGTGGCCCAGGGTTACGTGACCGCGCAGGACCGGCTCTGGCAGATGGACCTCTTCCGGCGCAACGCCAACGGAGAGCTGGCGGAGGTGATGGGCTCCTCGATGGTCGCTCACGACCGGATGCAGCGGGTCTTGCAGATTCGCAATACGGCCCGGCGCGTCTACGCGAACCTGTCCGCCGAGGACCGAGCCCGCTTTGAGGCCTATGCGCGCGGCGTGAACCTCTTCATCCAGCAGCACCCGGATTCGCTGCCGGCCGAGTTCCGGCTGCTGCACTATCGCCCGCGGCCCTGGGGCGGCGCGGACTCGGTCTCGATCGGCTTGATGATGGCGCAGACCCTGGACACGCACTGGCTTCCAAAGCTGGAGCGCGAGCGCATCGCCAACCGGCTGAAGAATTCCAAGCTGGAGGCGGATCTTTACCCCATCGGCTCGTGGCGCGACCATCCGCCCACCGGAGTGGTGGTGGACTTGAGCCAGCCGCACCCGGAGCCGCCTCCGGCCACAAACGAGGACGACGACGATGACGACGACAACGACAACTCGCAGGCCGGCGCCGCGCCGCCTGGGCGCGAAGACCTCAGCGCGCTGCGAGCCTTGCTCGGGCTAACCACCTGCGCCGGATGCGCGCCCGGCTCCAATAACTGGGTTGTCGCCGGCCGCCACACCGCGAGCGGCAAGCCGCTGCTCTCGAACGATATGCACCTCGGCCTAACCGAGCCGAATATCTGGTACACGGCCGGCCTGAGCGCGCCGGGTTTTCATGCCGCCGGGGTCACGCTGCCCGGCGTGCCGTTTGTGATCGCCGGCCACAACGAACACGTGGCCTGGGGATTCACCGCGCTCTACGCCGACGTGCAGGACCTGTACCTGGAGAAGCTGGACGGCAAGGGCAACTATCAGGCCGGCGACGGGAGTTGGAAGCCGCTGGCCGTGGACCGCGAGGTGATTCACGTGCGCGGAGCGAAGGATGTGCTGCTGGACGTGCAACTCACCGCGCACGGGCCGCTGCTGAATCCCACCTTCGTCCACGAGAAGCGGCCCATGGCGCTGAAATGGACGATCTACGATCCGGCGCTGAACGGGCTGCCGCTCTACCAACTGAACGTGGCGTCGAACTGGGCGGAGTTCTCAGCGGCGCTGGAGACGTGGTGCTGGCCGACGCAGAATCTGGTTTACGCCGACGATCGGGGGCACATTGCGTACCAGGCCATCGGGCGGATTCCGCTGCGGCCGGCGGGGCTGATGGGCGTGCCCATCCAGGACGCCGCGCATGAGTGGCAGGGCTTTATTCCTTTTGAGGCGATGCCCAACGCGGTCGATCCGCCGTCGGGCTTTCTTGCCACGGCCAACTCCCGGGTCACGAATGTAAGAGATCCGAGCCGGCCTACGAACGACTCGGAACCAACCTACCCGCTGACGCTGGAGTGGGCCGATCCCTACCGCGCCGAGCGCATCTACAAATTGCTGCAAGGCCGCGACCAGCTCAAGCCAGCCGACATGCTGACCGCGCAAACCGACATCTACAGCGAGGTGGACCAGGAGCTCGGCCATCGCTTCGCCTACGCCATCGACCACACCGACGGAGTGGACGACCGGCTGCGCAAGGCCGCCGACCTGATGCGCAGTTGGGACGGCAAGCTGAGCGCGGATTCGGCCGCGGCTTCGATCGTGACCGAGGCGCGGTATGCCCTTTGGCCGCTGATTCTCAAGCCTAAGCTGGGCGACGATGCCGCGTACTACAGCTGGGAGGAGTCCAACTTCGCCGAGGAAGAGATCATTATGCACGCCAGCCCCGACTGGCTTCCGCCGGCCTACAAGAACTGGGATGCGCTGCTGACCGACGCCGTGCGCTGGGGCATGAAGAACGGCAAGGCCCCGGCGGACGTGGCCCAATGGCGCTACGGAAGCTGGCACGTGGTGGATATCGAGCATCCGCTGGCGCAATTTCTGCCCCTGGTGGGCCGCGTGGCCGGAACCGGCCCCCAGCCGCTGAGCGGCGATACCACCACCGTCAAGCAGGTGGGCCGCGAATTCGGCCCCTCGCAGCGCTTCACCATGGACTGGAGCAACGTCGACGGCTCCACGGAGAACATCGTGCTGGGCGAAAGCGGCAACCCGTTCAGCCCGTACTTCCGCGACCAGTGGGCCGACTATTACGCGGGAACGACCTTCGCTCTGCCGTTCACGCCGGCAGCGGTAGCAGCCCAGGCGCGGCACACGCTGCGGCTGCTGCCGTGAAGCGTAGTGCCCTATGCTCTTCGGCTGCGTTGTTAGCGGCTAGTTCCATTTGCCAGTTGACAGCAGCACACAGACTACGACCACGGTCAGGAAGGCATACGAAAGGAGATTCGCGTTCCTGGTAATCGTCATGCATTGATCCGCCGATTCCGGCATCGTCCGCTTGATGAATCGCTGGAGCCACTTGCCCTCGATCCACCACGAGACAAGAAAGCATACAACCATCATCGCGACCGCGCTGACAATCAGAATCCACTGCCCTTGATAAGTTTCTCGAACGATTGAATCCAACAAATCCTCAAGGCTGAACGCTATCGCGCTCGCGACGGGGAGTCCGGCAAGCGACGAAAGCAGATTGGCAATGGTTGTCACCCAGACAATCTTCCAAAATCCTGCGCCCAGTCGCTTCCACGTATACAGAGCCTCGATCAATACGATCGGAATAAAAAGCAGGATCATGGTCGGCCAGACATTCACCAATGCTGGAAGAACAACGTCCGCACGGGCTGTGGAGGGAAGAAAAAGCGAGATCAGGATAAGCGCGGCGATTCTGGTAGTTGCAACACTGGACCGGTTGAGCATGAGCCACTATAACAAGAGGTGGACAATTGATCGAGAAAAAGAGATGGATTCTTGTTCAAATCGAGCAATTAACAGAAGGTTTCGGCTGTGAGAGCCGCAGTAACAACACACTGGCACCGCCTCGCCGGCCCCGCTCTCATCCTGTTCGCCGCCGCCGTGGCCACGGCGCCGCAGTTGCTGCGCGGCAACTCCTGCGGCCACGACTTCGACTTTCACCTCGTCTGCTGGCTCGACGCCCAGAGCGGCTGGCGTCAGGGAATCCCGTATCCGCACTGGGCCGAGAGCGCGAACTTCGGCGCCGGCGAACCGCGCTTCGTCTTCTATCCGCCGCTGACCTGGATGCTGGGCGCGGCTCTGGGATTCGTTCTGCCGTGGCAGCTTGTGCCGGTGGCGCTGACCTTTCTGCTGCTGGCGGGCACGGGACTGGCCGCCAGAGCGCTGGCCCGGCTGGCGCTCCCGAGCGGCGCGGCTACCCTGGCCGGTTGCGCGGCGCTGTTTTCCGGCTATGCGCTCTTTACGGCCTATGAACGGTCGGCCTTCGCGGAGCTTGCCGGCGGTTGCTGGATTCCACTGGTGCTGCTTTATATCCTGCGCGATAGAAATCCATCCGTCCCCGCTTCGGCCTGCCCCGCCTGGAGACGCGCTCTCGATGGTTCCACCGCGCCCCTGGCACTGGCCGTCGCGGGCGCCTGGCTCTCGAACCCGACGGTCGGTGTGATGGCCTGCTACCTGCTCGCCGCGGTTGCGCTGACTCTGGCCTTTCTCTCATTCTCGTGGGCGCCTGTTCTGCGCGCCTCAGGCGCCGCCGCGTTGGGGATGGGCCTGGTGGCAGCGTATCTCGTCCCAGCCAGCTCGGAGCAGCGATGGGTGGACATTCACCAGGTCACCGAAGATCCCGGACAGACGCTCGAAAACAACTGGCTGTTTGCCGTTCACGCCGACCCGTCCCTGGGGCCTCACGACGCGGTGCTGCGCCAGGCGTCGGTCATTGCCGTCGTCATGATCGCCGTGGCGCTGGGCGGCCTGCTGGTGAGCTGGCTGCGCGGCCGCCTGCGCAACCAGCAGCGCTGGTGGATTCCCTTTGCCCTCATTGCGGCAGCCGTTCTCTTTCTCCAGTTCCCGGCGTCGCGGCCGCTCTGGAATCTGCTCCCCGAGCTTCGCTTTCTGCAGTTTCCCTGGCGCTGGCTGCTGGTGCTGGAGGCGCCGATGGCCGTCTTCCTCGTCTCGGCGCTGGATTGCTCCCGGCGCTGGCGGCGCGTTGCCGTTGCGACCGCCTGCACCATGGTCTTTCTGGCGATGACCGCTTTCGCGGGAAGGGAGTTTTTTCAGAGTTGCGACGAGGAAGACGCCGTGCCGGGCATGCTGGACACGTATCGTTCCGGCCAGGGCTTCATCGGCACCAGCGAGTATGAGCCCATCGGCGCGGATAATTCGCTTGTCGCCACCGGCCTGCCCGCCGCCTGCCTGGTGAGCGACCCTGCAACAGTGCTGGGCGTGCGCCCCGCCGGCGTGGAAGCCGACGATGCGTCTCCCGTATGGGATGCGGGGCAGGGAAGTTGCGAGGCTGCCTTTGCCGCATCGCCGGCTCGGGCAAGCAACCATGGCGAGCATTTTGGAATCGTGGCCAATACAGGCCACGCCAGCTACCTGATTCTGCGCCTGCGCAGCTATCCCGCTTGGCGCGTCCGGGTGAATGGCCGGCCAGTCGCCGATCTGCCACGGCGCGACGACGGCCTGATGGCCGTGCCCGTTCCCCAAGGCTCCGTGAACCTGGCCGTGGACTGGACCACCACGCCCGACGTGGTTGCCGGACGCTGGCTGAGCGGCCTGGCTTTCCTCCTGCTCGCGGCAGTGTGGATGCTGGAACGAAGGCTGCAAAGGCCCAGCCCATCTCGTCTATCATGAGTGCAATGCCCGCCGACGTGAAATTGCTGAGGAAGGAAGCCGCGGAGCTGACCGATCAGACGCTCGATGAACTGCTTCCCAGCGTCGAGACCGTCCCTGCCTCGATCCATGGCGCGATGCGCCACTCCGTCTTTGCGGGCGGCAAGCGGCTGCGGCCGCTGCTGGCTTACCAGGCCGCGGTCACCATCGCCGGCGCGCTGCCGGCGGGCATCGGGCGGCTGGGCGCGGCCCTGGAAATGCTCCACACCTACTCGCTGATCCACGACGACCTGCCCGCCCTGGACAACGACGACCTGCGCCGCGGCAAGCCCACCTGTCACGTGGCCTTCGGCGAAGCCATCGCCATCCTGGCCGGCGACGCTCTGCAGACTCGCGCCTTTGAAGCGCTGGCCTCGCTCGACTGCCCGCCCGCGGCCACGGTCCAGATCGTCGGCCTCATCGCCAACGCCGTCGGCACCGTCGAGGGCATGATCGGCGGCCAGGTGCTGGATATCGAGAGCGAACACCTCAAACCCACGCCGGAACTGGTCGAGGCCATCCACCGCGCCAAGACCGGAGCGTTGATCCGGGTGAGCGTGGTGGCCGGCGGCGTTTACGCCGGAGCCACCGCGGAGGACGCGGCCCGCCTGGATCTCTTCGGCCGGAAGGCCGGCCTGGCCTTTCAAATTGTGGATGACGTGCTGGACCTGACGGTGGACTCGGCGCATCTGGGCAAGACCGCGGGCAAGGATCAGGCCACCGAGAAGGCCACCTGGCCGGCCGTCTTCGGCCTGGAGCAGAGCCGACGCGACGCCGCCCGGCTGATTGAGGAAGCCTTCGCCGCGCTCACACCCTACGGCAGCCGCGCGGATGGATTGAAATCCGTAGCCCGCTACCTGGTCGAGCGGAAGAACTAGTGCCGTTTAGCGAAGCGAGCCGCGGGCAGTTGGGAATGAAGTCGCCGGCCTAGCGCCCCAGAACCTGCCTCAGCTTCTCGCGCTGCGCGGCAATTTCTTCCACCGTGCCTTCCACCTGGCCTAGCAGCCCCTGCACATCGTCGATAAAGCCGGGGAGCGTATTCCACCAGGAGAGCACCGTCTCCTGCTGGTCGAGCAGCGCCAGGGTCGCGCCCGCGGCGGCCGCAACCAGCCCGGCCCGGCGCCGGC
>Ga0326727_10027484_pt1 | contig 10442 bp, 9 predicted proteins | sample MB2enrmetagenome_FD_207643 | JGI IMG/M metagenome (GOLD analysis project Ga0326727, IMG submission 207643) | Lab enriched peat soil microbial communities from McLean, Ithaca, NY, United States - MB29MY | ecosystem: Environmental > Terrestrial > Soil > Wetlands > Peat | place: USA: New York...
ACAGGCGGATCATGCCGCCCTTGTCCTTGGCGCCGTGGCCGCGCAGCAGCGCTGCCTGGTAGGTCGCGGTGGCCGCCGCCAGCACCGGCATCGGGATGCACAGGTTGGCCGACAGCTCGGCGCCGCTGATCAGGTCCTTGTAGGCATGCTGCATCGGATAGCCGTCCGCGAAGTGGCCGCGCAGGATCCGCTGGATGAAGAACTCCGAGGCGTAGCTGCGGCCGGTGCCGCTGTTGACCACCTGGCCGACCAAGTCCGGATCGAGCCCCATCTTGACCGCCATCGGCAGCACCTCGGCCAGCGCCGCGGCGTTGATGTCGAACAGCAGCTGGTTGATCAGCTTGGTCAGCTGGCCGCTGCCGGCCGGCCCCATGTAGAGGATCTTGTTGCCGATCAGCCCGAGCAGCGGCCGGGCACGCTCGAAGGCCTCCGGTGTGCCGCCGCACATCACCGTCAGCGTGCCGTCGATCGCGCGTGCTTCCATGCCGGAGACCGGGGCGTCGAGGAACATCACCCCGCGCGCCTCCATCGCCCGGGCGAGTGCGGTGGTGGAGGAATAGGTGATGGTGCTGAGGTCGACCACCATCTGGCCGCGGCCGAGGCGCCCCAGCAGGCCTCCCTCGCCGGTCAGCACCTGCTCAACCGCGGCCGAGCCGGGCAGCGAGAGGAAGACGATGTCGGCGCCGGCCAGCTCGGCAACCTCGGCGGTGGCGGCGGCGCCCTTGGCCCTGAACTCCTCGAAGAAGCGCGGATCGAGGTCGTTGACCGTCAGCGCCGCCCCGCTCTTGAGGAGGTTGCAGGCCATCGGCCTGCCCATCTGGCCCAGCCCGACAAAACCCAGCTTCATCACCACGCTCCCATTGACGCTTCGAGACATGCCCGCCGGCAAGCGGGGCCGGAGGGGCGACAGCAGGACCATATCCTGCTTGTGATGGGGCGTCCCGCCCCTGCCGGCTGCTCAACCAATTGACATGCGGATGGCGCTTCGCCCCAGGCAGGGCAGCTCCGCGCGTTGCGCATAACGCTTACGATAACGCTGCTTATTATAGAGGGCATGAGCGATCAGCCCGACATACTGTTTCTGCTGCACGACCTGGCGCGGCACCTGCGCCTGGACGCCGACCGCCGCGCCGCCTGCCATGGCCTGACCCGCGCGCAGTGGGTGATCCTGTTCTGGCTCAACCGGCAGCCCGGCCTGTCCCAGAAGGAACTCGCCGAGATCCTGGAGGTCGAGCCGATCACCGTGGCCCGGCTGATCGACCGCCTGGAAGAGCACGGCATGGTCGAACGGCGCGCCGACCCCGATGACCGCCGGGTGTGGCGGCTGCACCTCCTGGAGCGGGCCCGCCCGGTGCTCGACTCCCTGCACCGCGAGCGCGCCGCCCTGCTGGCGAGCGCCACCGCCGGGCTCGATGCAGCGACCATTGCCGTCGTCGTCGATGCGCTGGCCTGCATGAAAAGCAACGTGGTGGCGGGGATGCGCGAGCGCCACCTGGCGCAGGAGAGCGCCTGATGTCCCAGGCGACGGTGAATGAGATCCGGCCGACGCCGCGGGTCGCCGCCGCGCCGCCGGTGCGCCGGCGCTCGGCGCGCCGCCTGCTGCGCCCGGTGCTGATGCTGGGCGGCGTGCTGGCGGTGGCCCTCGGCGCCGCCACCTGGTGGCTCACCGGCGGCGTCGTGGTTTCCATCGACAACGCCTACATCCGTGCCGGCAAGCTGTCGGTGGCCACCGACGTATCCGGCATCGTGCAGGACGTGGACGTCATCGAGGGCCAGCTTGTGCGCAAGGGCCAACTGCTGTTCCGCCTGGATCCGCGCCAGTTCGAGATCGCGCTGGCTGGCGCCAAGGCCAACCTCGCCCAGGTCGGGCTGCAGATGGAGGCGGCCAAGCGCGACTACCAGCGCATGCTGCGCGACGTCGAGGCCAAGCAGGCCCAGGTGCAGTCCGATCAGGCGGATTTCGAACGGTTCGCCAACCTGGTGAAGGGCGGCGGCGTGACCCGCGCGGAGTACGACGATGCCCGCTTCAAGCTGGCCGCGGACCGGGCCGAGGTGGACAGCCTGAAGGTGCACGCCCAGGTGCAGCTGGCCCGGCTCGGCGGCGACCCCGACATCGACGTCACCCGCACTCCCGAATACCTGAAGGCCGTGGCGCAGGTGGAGGAGGCGCAACGCCAGCTCGACCACACCGTGGTGCGGGCGCCGTTCGACGCCATCACCAGCCAGGTCGACCAGATCCAGCCCGGCACCTACCTGGCTGCCTCCGCGGCTGCCTTCGGCCTGATTTCCACCGACCATATCTGGATCGAGGCGAACCCGAAGGAAACCGAACTGACCTATGTCAAGCCGGGCGATCCGGTGAGCTTCACCGTGGACACCTATCCCGGACGGACCTGGAAGGGCACGGTGGAGAGCATCGCGCCGAACAGCGGTTCGGAGTTCTCGATCCTGCCGCCGCAGAACGCGACGGGGAACTGGGTGAAGGTGGTGCAGCGCATTCCGCTCAGGGTGCACATCGACCGCCAGCCCGGCGATCCGGAATTGCGGGCGGGCATGAGCGTGATCGTGGACATCAATACCGGCCACGTCCGCCTGCTGCGCGACCTGATCCCGTAGATCGCCGAACCGGGCCTGGGGGAACGTGACCCACGACGCCGTCAAGCACCGTGCGCTGATCACCGGCTGCGCCATGGGGGCGACGCTGATGCAGGCGCTGGATTCCACCATCGCCAACGTGGCGCTGCCGTACATGCAGGGCAGCCTGTCCACCACCTCCGACGAGATCACCTGGGTGCTGACCTCCTATGTCATCGCCGCGGCGATCATGACCGCGCCGGTCGGCTGGATGGCCAACCGCTTCGGCCGCAAGAACCTGTTCGTGGTGTGCCTGGCCGGGTTCACCGCTGCCTCGATGCTGTGCGGAGCGGCGCAGTCGCTGCAGCAGATGGTGCTGTTCCGGCTGCTGCAGGGGGTGTTCGGCGCCGCGCTGGTGCCGCTGTCGCAGGCCACCATGCTCGACATCTACCCGATCGAGCGCCGGGCCGCGGCGATGGCGATCTGGGGCATCGGGGTGATGGTGGGACCGATCCTCGGCCCTACGCTGGGCGGCTACCTCACCGAGTACTACAACTGGCGCTGGGTGTTCTACGTGAACCTGCCGTTCGGCCTCCTGGCCATCCTCGGCCTGTTGGCATTCATGCCGAAGGAGGATGCCGACGCCACGCTGCGCTTCGACTGGACCGGTTTCGCGGTGCTGGCGCTCGGGCTCGGAGCATTCCAGCTCATGCTCGACCGCGGCCAGGACCAGGATTGGTTCTCCTCGCGCGAGATCATCACCGAAGCCACTCTGGCGGCGCTCGGCTTCTACCTGTTCATTGTGCATCTGTTCACGGCCGAGCAGCCGTTCCTGCCGCCGCGCATCTTCCGCGACCGCAACTTCGTCGCCGGCGTGGCGATGATGTTCCTGGTCGGCATGGTGCTGCTGGCCACCTCCGCCCTGCTCGCGCCCTACCTGCAGAACCTCGCCAACTATCCGGTCGACACCACCGGCCTGGTCATGGCACCGCGGGGGATCGGCACCATGGTGGCGATGATCCTCGCCGGCCGGTTGGGCACCCGCATCGATCAGCGCAAGCTGATGGCGATCGGCCTCTTGGCTCTGACCTGGTCGCTCTACGACATGAGCCTGTGGACGCCGGACGTCTCGGAGCAGCGGCTGATCACCACTATTGTGGTGCAAGGCTTCGGCATGGGCATCACTTTCAATCCGCTGGCGGTAATCTCGTTCGCCACCCTGGCACCGGAGCTGCGCGGCGACGGCACCGCGCTTTTGAGCCTGTTCCGCAACATCGGCGCGGCGATCGGCATCTCGGTGACATCGTTCTCCCTGGCGCGGTTCACCCAGGTCTCGCACGCCGACCTCGCCGCCCACGTCACCCCGTTCAACGACCTGCTGCGCCACCCCCTGGTGGGGCATTTCCTCGATCCGGCGACCGCCGCGGGTGCCTCCCTCCTGGATGTCGCCATCAACCGCCAGGCCGCGATCATCGCCTACTGCGACGACTACCGCCTGATGATGGTGGCCAGCCTCACGGCGCTCCTGCTGCTGCCGCTGATGCACCGCGGCCGGCGCGCCGCCCCGGCCGGACGGAAGCACGCAGCCATGGACTGAGCCGTCACTTAGCTGTCATGATGAGTCTCCCTCCCGGCGGGAGGGAGACGGGGCGTTGCCATCATGACGACCGCGGCCGGTTCAGCCGAGCCAGTGCAGAAAGTGCCGTACCGGGCGTTGATCACGACCTGCGCCATGATGGCGTCTCTGATGCAGGTGCTGGACTCCACCATCGTCACGGTGTCGCTGCCCTACATGCAGGGCGGCCTGTCGGCCACTTCCGACGAGATCACCTGGGTGCTGACCTCCTACGTCACGGCGGTCGCGGTGATGACCGCGCCGGTCGGCTGGTTGGCGCACCGGTTCGGCCGCAAGAACCTGTTCATCGGCTGCCTGCTCGGCTTCACCGTGACCTCCATGATGTGCGGCGCCGCGCAGTCGCTCACCGAGATCGTGCTGTTTCGCATCGCGCAGGGCATCTGCGGCGCCGCCCTGGTGCCGCTGGCGCAGGCCACCATGCTCGACATCTATCCGTTCGAGATGCGCGCCCACGCGATGGCCATCTTCGGCATCGGCGTGATGGTGGGGCCGATCATGGGCCCGACTGTCGGCGGCTGGCTGACCGACACCTACAGCTGGCGCTGGGCGTTCTACGTCAACCTGCCGATCGGCATTCTCGCCTCGACCGGCCTGGCCCTCTACATGCCGCGCTCCGAGTGGCGTCCCGAACTCCGGTTCGACTGGACCGGCTTCGCGGTGCTGGCGCTCGGCATCGGCTGCCTGCAGATGATGCTCGACCGTGGCCTGGAGCAGGATTGGTTCGACAGCCGTGAGATCATCACCGAGGCCACGCTGGCCGGGCTCGGCTTCTACCTGTTCCTGGTGCACATGTTCACCGCCGACCGGCCGTTCCTGCCGAGGGGGGTGTTCCTCGACCGCAACTTCATCGCCGCGGCGCTGATGATGTTCTGCACCGGCATGGTGCTGCTGGCCACCTCGGTGCTGCTGGCTCCCTACCTGCAGAACCTGGCCGACTACCCGGTCTCCACCGCCGGCCTGGCGCTGGCGCCGCGCGGCTTCGGCACCATGGCGTCCATGTTCCTGGCCAGCCGACTGGCCAAGTACATCGACCAGCGCATCCTGATGGCGTTCGGCCTGCTGTTGCTGGGGTGGAACCTGCAGCGGATGAGCGGCTGGACGCCGGACGTTTCAGGCTTCGAGCTGACGAGTGGACTGGTGACGCAGGGCTTCGCGGTGGGCTTCATCTTCAATCCGATGACAGTGATGGCGTTCACGACGCTGCCCGTGCACCTGCGCGGCGATGCGACCGCGCTGCAGAACCTGACGCGCAACATCGGTTCGGCGATCGGCATCTCCGTCACCGCCTCGACGCTGGAGCACAACACGCAGGTTTCGCACTCGGATCTGGTGGCCCTCATCACGCCGTTCCACCGCGACCTGCATGGCCCCGGGGTGGTGGCCGGCCTGCTCGACCCGGTGAGTGGCCACGGCAGCGCCGTGCTCGACCAGATGATCAACCGGCAGGCCGAGATCATCGCCTACAGCGACGACTTCTGGCTGATGTCCTTCGTGGTCATTCCGCCGCTGCTGCTGCTGCTCGTCATGCGCGGCCACCGCCCGGCGGCGCGGGCGGGCTGAGGCCGGTGCATCCGGTCCTGCGGCGCTTGCTGAGGGCGGTTGCGCCCGCGTGGCGGGCGGAGGGCGACACCTTGCCGGGTATGGCGCCCGAGGTCAGCTGGCCCGACCGGGAGCAGTTCCGGCGCATGGTCTGCCCGAACTGCGCCACGCGAGGGCTGAAGCCGGTGCTGCTGAGCGTGCGGTTCGCCCGCCCGGGCGAGGCCCCCGAAGTGCGGCGGGTGCTGCGCTGCCCGGAGTGCACCTGCCCGTTCTATGAGGACCAGGAGCTGCCCGACTACGCCGGGGAGGCGATGTTCGCACGCGGGCGGTGCGCCTTCTACCTTCAGCAGGGCGCCGGCCTGTCGGTGATCACCCGGCCGCTGGCGCAACTCCGCCGGCCGCCCGGCAGCGCCTACCTGGAAATCGGCTGCGGGTTCGGCTTCGGGCTCGATTTCGCCACCTGCGCCAAGGGCTTCGTCGGCATCGGCCTGGATCCGGGCCGGGTGGCGGCGCTGGGCCGCGAACAGCTCGGGCTGGACATCGAACAGCGGCTGCTGGGCGAGGACGAGCCGGCGCTGGCCGGCCGGTTCGACGTGGTGATGGCGGCGGAAACCATCGAGCACGTGCCCTCGCCGGGGGCCTTCGTGCGCACCCTGCGCCGGGCGCTGCGGCCGGACGGGGTGCTGGTGCTGACCACGCCGGACGGCGATGCGCTGTCGCCCGCCACCGCCCCCGGCGGATTGGTCGGGCTGCTGTCGCCCGGCCTGCACCTCACCTTCCAGACCGCGACCAGCCTGCGCGCGGCGCTGCGGCAGGCGGGCTTTCGGGCGGTGACGCTGCGCCGGGATGGTAGCTCGCTGGTCGCCTTCGCCGCCGATCGGGAGGAGCCCCTGCTGGCGGACGAGGCGGCGCTGCGGGCAGCCTATCGCGGCTGGCTGGAGGGCCGCGCGAGCGAGGTGGCGGCGAGTGGCGACCTTGGGCTCGGGCTGGCCGGCCGCGCGCTCTGGGAGGCGGTGAACGACGCCGACCTGAAGACGGCCGGACATTTCGCCGCACGGCTGCGGGACGCCTGTCGCACCCGCTTCGGGTTCGACCTCGAAGGCGTGGCGGCACTGCCGGAGGAGGCACGGCACTGCTCGCTGGAACGGCTGGCGGAGCTGCTGCCGCTGGGGCTGGGCAGCCTGCTCTATGCCGACTGCCTGCGCCGCCTGCTCGGCGGCACGCCTCGGGCGGGCATGGCGGAGAGGCTGCTGCTTGCCGCCGAAGCCGCCGACGCGCTGCGCCGGGCAACGCGGCTGCTGGCGATGGAGGATGCCCTCAGCGAGGACATCGCCTGGACGTCGCGCGCGGAGGCGCTGCTGTGCGCGGCGGCGGCGGGGGCGGCCGACCTGGCGCAGCGGGCGGAGGCCATCGGCATTGGGCCGGGCGGCGAGGCGGAGCGTCGCGAAAGCTATCTGGCGCGGGCACTGGTCGAGGCGGTGAATGCCGGGCATTACCGCATCGGGCTGGCGTTCGCCGAAGCGACCGGGCTACAGCATGCGCCGTGGGCCGTGGCGGATGCCGCGCCCCGCGATCTGGCGCGGCGCGATGCGATGTTCTGTCTCGGCGTGCTCGATGTGCAGGATCTGCCCGGGGCCGAGCCTGCCCGGGGATGGCGCCGCTTCGCGGCGATCGAGCAGGCGGTGGCGCCGGGGCCGGGAGAGGAACCGCCGCCGCTGTGGCAGGCCGCGCGGGGTGGCAGGCGGCAGGCCGCGGCGATGAGCGGGCGAGTGGAGGACCAGGCGTGAAGCGACGGTTGCGCTACCTGTTGCGACTGCCGGGCCGGATCTGGCGGCTGATCACCCAGCGGGGGGTGCCGGCGCTGTTCTTTCTGGCGAGTTTCCTGCGCAGCCCGCGCCAGGCCGTCGTGGTATGGCCCGGAGACGATTTCAGGCTGGCTTCCCGGGTGGCGATCTTCATCCATTTCGACCGCCGAGGCGCCGTGCGGGCGGATGTGCTGAACTACGTCTCCGCCCTGCACGCCCTCGGGCTTTCGGTGGTGTTCGTGACCAACTCCGGCCGGCTCCGCCCCGAGGCGATGGCGGCACTGCAACCGCTGTGCGCCGCCGTGATCGTGCGGCGCAACGTCGGCTATGATTTCGGTGCCATGCGCGAGGCGATCGAGCGGGCGGGGCTGCCGCGCGCCGACACCGAAATGGTGTTGCTGGTCAACGACAGCGTGTACGGGCTGCTGCAGCCGCTCGGGCCGATCATGGAGCGGTTCGACTTCGCCCAGGCCGACCTGTGGGGGCTGACCGAGAGCTGGCAGACCCGCTACCACCTGCAATCCTATTTCGTGGCCTTCGGCCGGCCGGCGCTCACCAGCCGGACCTGGGCGGAGTTCTGGCAAAGCGTGCGGCCGGTCTCCTCCAAATGGTGGGTGATCCTGCACTACGAGGTCGGGCTGACGCAGCGCTTCCTGCGCGTCGGCCTGCGGGCGCGCGCGGTGTGGGGCTATCACGAGCTGGTTCGTCAGGTGACGGCTCCCGAGCACGTGCAAGTGATGGAGGGCGAGGAAGTCGACGACGACGGCTACCCGGTCATGTACGACGCGATGCTGAAGGGCCGGCTGGTGCAGGTCCGCCATATTCGCGCGGCGGTGAGCGCGGGGCTGCCGCTCAATCCGACCTCGGATTTTTGGCGCCAGTTGCTGCAGACCGGCTATCCGTTCATCAAGCGCGAGCTCTTGCGCTTCAACCCGACGATCGTGGGCGACGTGGCCGACTGGCGCGATGTGGTCAGGGAGTGCAGCAGCGCCGACCTGGGGGCGATCGAACGGGACTTGCAACGGGCGATGTACGACCGGACGCCGTGAGGTCCGGCCGACGAGATCAGACTTTTTCGACCTGGCCGTATTCCAGCTCGACCGGGGTGGAACGGCCGAAGATGGACACGCTGACCTTCACGCGGCCCTTTTCCTCGTCCACCTCCTCGACGGTGCCGTTGAAGCTGGTGAACGGCCCATCGGCGACCCGCACCTGCTCGCCCACCTCGAACACCACCGACGGCCGCGGTCGCTCGACGCCTTCCTGCGCTTGCTTGAGGATGCGCTCGGCCTCGGCGTCGCTCATCGGGCTGGGACGGGTCCGGGTGCCGAGGAAGCCGGTGACCTTGGGCGTGTCCTTGACCAAATGCCAGGCCTCGTCGCTCAGCTCCATCTTCACCAGCACGTAGCCGGGGAAGAACTTGTGCTCGGCGTTGACCTTCTGGCCGCGGCGCACCTCGACCACCTGCTCCGAGGGCACCAGCACCTCGTCGATCTGGTCGCCCAGCCCCTTCTGCTCGGCCTGCTCCTTGATCTGCTGGGCAATCTTCTTCTCGAAGCCCGAGTAGACGTGCACCACGTACCAGCGCTTGGCCATCAACGCGATCCCTCAGCCCGCGACGCCGAACAGCAGCCGCACGAACACGCCGATGACCTGATCGGCGGCGAAAAAGAACAGCGCGGCCAGCGATGCCATGGCAAATACCAATCCCGTCGTGATCAACGTCTCCTTACGAGACGGCCAGGTAACCTTGGCCATCTCGCTGCGCACTTCACGGAAGAACTTTGCCGGATCGAATGCCAAGCCAGTCATGCGGATGGAGTACCCTTCGAAATAACGGAACGATGGCAGGGGTGGAGGGTCTCGAACCCCCAACCTCCGGTTTTGGAGACCGGCGCTCTAGCCAATTGAGCTACACCCCTACCGGCGCCCGGAGCCGCAGCCAAAGCACTGCCACGCGATCCGGGCACGAAGCCGCGTAGAAAGAATGTGCGGGCGCTTCTGTCAAGGGCCGGTTGCCCATTGGACGGTGGCATCGCGCAGCGGCTGCGGCGCGGGCGCGTGCTCGGAGGCGCGCGGCGGGGGTTGCCCGGCTCGTGATCGGCGCCGAAGCTCCGCCGCCACGTTCAACACCGAGACAGCCGAAAAGGGGGCAAGCCGATGCACATCGAGAACGCATTCCTGTTCGACCTCGACGGGACGCTGGTCGACAGCGTCTATCAGCACGTGCTGGCGTGGAAGCAGGCGCTGGACGAGGAAGGCATCGCTCTTTCGGTCTGGCGCATCCACCGCCGGATCGGCATGAGCGGTGGGCTGTTCACCAACCAATTGCTGCGCGAGACCGGGCTGGAAATCAGCGGTGATCGCAGCCAGCGGATTCGCCGCCGGCACGCCGAGGCGTACGGGCGGCTGGTGCGCCAGGTGCGGCCCCTGCCGGGCGCGCTTGAGTTGCTGGCGGCGCTCGACGCGGTGGGCACCCGATGGGCGATCGCCACCAGCGGACGGCGGGAGACGGCGGGGCCCGTGCTGGCCACCCTTGGCATCGACCTCGCACGGGTCGTCGTGGTGACGCGGGACGACGTGCAGTACGCCAAGCCCGACCCCGACCTGTTCCTCGCCGCGGCCGCCCGCCTCGGGGTGCCGATCGAGACCTCGATCGTGGTCGGCGACAGCATCTGGGACATGCTGGCGGCGCGCCGCTGCCGGGCGCTCGGCGTCGGCCTGCTCTCCGGCGGCTACGGCCAGGAGGAGTTGGAACGGGCCGGCGCCATCCGGGTCTACGAAGACCCGGCGGACCTGCTGAAACGCCTCGACGAGGTCAGCGGCCGGCGCTAAAGGCCAGGGGCTCTGCCCCTGGACCCCGCCAAGGGCCGAGAGGCCCTTGGAAC
>Ga0326727_10027485_pt1 | contig 10442 bp, 10 predicted proteins | sample MB2enrmetagenome_FD_207643 | JGI IMG/M metagenome (GOLD analysis project Ga0326727, IMG submission 207643) | Lab enriched peat soil microbial communities from McLean, Ithaca, NY, United States - MB29MY | ecosystem: Environmental > Terrestrial > Soil > Wetlands > Peat | place: USA: New York...
AGCAGGATTGATAGGCTCAATGCTTCGATGCCAGCCACCCTCGGCCAGTTGGTTTAACCTCCGACGGGGGCTGATCAGGCGGCGGGTTGCCGCCCCTCCCAACAGGCGGGGGGCTCGCACTCAATGGTACCCCGCCCTACGCCCAATCGGGTAAGACAGTTTACTACGCGGAGCCACAAATGAACCATCGAGGATTTAGAAATCCCAAACCAAGTGGCAGCGCCCCCCTCATTGGATTGGCGCGAAGGGAATGCTCACGGCCATTGCGGTGAGCGGCGATGGAACCTTTTCCTCGGGCGCGCCTTCGCCGCTCTTTCAGATTCATAGACGCGCGGCAATTTCTTCCACCGACCTGTTCACCCACGACGTGGCGAAGGATGAGAAGCGCTTTCTCGTGAACCGCTATCTGAAGCCGGACCATGTCCAGCCGTAGACCGCGGTGCTCAACGCCGCCGCCGGGATGAAAAAATAGAATCCCTCGTGCCCCTGAGCGACTTGAGGGCTCCAACGCCGCTCTCCCGCGTCTAGCGGCATCCCAAGCTTTTTGAGAAGTACCTAAATTGCACTTGCCAGATGTCAAATTAATTCCACCATCTAAAGCCACCAAATTTCTCTTGACATCGTTCGGCTATGTGTCATACTGTCCTATGACAGAGAGACGCTCATGATCCTCCAACTCAATTTCAAGTCCGGCATGCCGATTTACCTCCAGATCGTGGATCAGGTCAAGGCCGCCGCCGCCTCGGGAGAGTTGCGGCCCGGCGAGGCCCTCCCCTCCATCCGTCCGCTGGCGGAGGAACTGCGCGTCAACCGCAACACGATTGCCAAGGCTTATACTGAGCTAGAGAGCCTAGGCGTCATCGAAACCCTGCCGGGGCGAGGCTGTTTCCTGAAAGAAAATCAATCGGCCTTGCGCATGGAAGTCCGCCGCAAGTTGCTGATCGAAGAGGTCGATCAAGCCATCGTGCAAGCGCACCATTTACAGGTGCCGCGGGAAGAATTCCTCGCCTTAATCCATGAACGACTGGATGCGCTGGACGCCAAACGGCGCGCCCATGAAGACCACAAGGAGGATCAATGAACTCTCCTACCCCCGCAATCCAGATCGAAAACCTCAGTTACGCCTACGGACGCGCCGAAGCGGTCCATGACTTGAGCCTGACGGTGCAGCCTGGCCGCTGTTACGGACTCTTCGGGCGCAACGGCGCGGGCAAGACCACCACGATGAAGTGTCTGCTCAATCTGCTCCGTCCGCAGCGCGGCCAAGTGCATGTCTTCGGCCTCGATCCGGCCAAGCACGAAGTGGAGGTGAAGCGCCGGCTGGCTTATGTGCCAGACCAGGTGGCGTTCTATCCCTGGATGAGCGTGCGCGAAACCTTGGATTACCTCGCTTCATTTCGCGCGCACTGGAACCGGAAGATTGAGCAGGAGTTGCTTGAGCGTTTCCAGCTTGATCCGGCCCAGCGAACCGACGCTCTCTCAAAGGGCCAGCGCACCCAGGTGGCGCTCGTCGCTGCGGTTTGCCCCGAGACGGACTTGCTGGTGCTCGACGAGCCGACCTCGGGCCTGGACCCCATCGTGCGCCGTGAGTTCATCGAGGCGGTAATCGGGGCGTACCAGCAGGGCGTTCCAGGCCAGCGCACAATTCTGGTTTCCACGCACCTCATCACCGAATTTGAAGGACTGATTGACGAGTTCACCATCATCGATCGCGGGCGCGAGGTGCTGACCCTCGACGCCGACCATGCCCGCGAGCGTTATCAGAAAATTCGCGCGCGATTTACAGAGTCAGCGCCGGAAATCGACCTGCAAGCCGCGTTGCGCGTGCGCCGCGACGGCCGCGAGCTGGAGCTGATCGCCAATGGCTCAGGCGAGCAATTGGTGGAGCGCCTGCGGCAGCACCATCCGGAATCGCTCTCGACGGAGTCGCTGACGCTCGAGGAAATCTTTGTCGCGACGCTGAAAGCGTAGGAATTAGGAAAAGGACGAAACTCGAAACTGGAAACTCGAAATTCGGTGCCCGGTTCGCGAGTTTCGAGTTTCGAATTTCTAGTTTCTGATTTCGCAGTTGGGAAACGAGCGTGACGGGCCAAACCCCGCGAAACCTCAAGGAGGAGGCTATATGAAACGAACTTGGAAAGTTCTCAGCTCACCGGCTGCACGGTGCTTACTTGTAGTCTCAATTCTACCGATCGCGATGCTGTTCGCGGCCCAGAAGGGGTCGAACTGGGATGTTGAGGGGGATCAAAGGACCGCTGTCGGCTGCATACGGAGCATCAACACCGCCGAAGTCTACTACGCCAAGGAATACAAGCAAGGCTGGAGCCCAACGCTTGTTTCATTGGGTGTGCCGCCGGAAGGAACGAAGCCCTCGGCCATGGCTGCAAATCTTCTCGATAATCCCTTAACCGGCGGGAGGCAGGCCAACCACGTTTTCACGCACAAGCCCGGCAAACCCGACGCGGACGGGAAGATCAACACCTATACGCTCAGCGTGCGTCCCGTAAAGTGGCATGCGGGCCTTTGGAATTTCTTCGACGATGAGTCGGGGATTATTCGGGGGACCAAGGAGAATCGAGCGGCCACGGTCTCCGACCCGCCGCTCCAGTAGCGGCAACTCTGGTTGTAGCGCAGGTGTCCCCACCCGCGAAGAGTGGCACCGGCACTCCTGCCGGTGCGGACGCAGCCAGGAGTGGCTGTGTCACGGGGGGCGCGGGTGGGGACACCGGCGCTACAAGGTTGAAATCGGAGGAGACACGAATGGCCGCCAAAACCACGAGAATCCTCAAGGATGCCCGCCCTTTGATGTTGCCCTGGTGCGCCGTGGCCCTGGCGGGGGCGTTGCCGCTTGTTTACCCGGTTGCTTGGACCACGCTGATCTATCTGATTGGTTTCTTCGTCGTCCCGGTGCTGGCGACTCTCTCGTTGGGCGACGAATTCCAACACCGTACGTTTTCCCTGCTGCTTTCCCAACCCGTGGGACGGATGAGAATCTGGGGCGAGAAGTTGAGCATTACCGTGGTTGCGGTCGTTTCGTCGATTTTATTTTTCTCGCTGGCCTTGCGGGCAACCTCATTCCACCCCGGCCGGCTAGAATTGGCGTTTGCCGGGGCGTGGATCGTCGCCATCACGGCTTCGGCGACGTTTTGGACGCTGTTCACAAGGTCCACGGTGGGCGGTGTGGCTCTGAACACTGGAGTGCAATCCTTCATCAGCTTCACTATTCCCAGGGGGAACCTGGCCGACTGGCTGCGCGCCCGCGGATATCTGGCGCCGGGAAACCTTATCGTTCCTTTTACCGTTACCTTCATCGTCCTCTGCTACGCAGGTGTAATGGTCTGGCTGGGCGGGCGAATGCTGACGCGATTTCAGGTGACGGGAGGCATGGCCGGCGATGATCTGCTGATGGCCGGGCCGGACGTGATTCCGGGCGCTCTGGCCGATTGGTTCCGCAGCCGTCCCTCAGGAGTGGTCCTGAACTTGATCCGCAAGGAACTTCGTTTGCTGCGCCCGGTCTGGCTGATCAGCTTGCTGGCGGCCCTGGGCTGGGCGTGCCTGACCCTGTTCGGCTTGCTGTTCGAGCGAGGATTTTCCAGGAATTTCGAAACCGCGGTGGTCATTGTGGGTGTGGGCAGTACGCTGATCATCGCGATTCTCGCCGGAACCTTGTCGCTCGGGGAGGAAAGTGCGTCGGGGACGCACTCCTGGCACCTGACCTTGCCGGTGTCGGCCTTCCGCCAGTGGCAAATCAAGCTGGGTATGGCCCTCCTCGCGGGGGTCATGGGCGCGGGGCTCCTCCCGATGTTGATCGCGGGTAGATTATTTGGATCGTCCCGCTCTCTTGCGGATGTGCATTTGGGAACAGGTTGGCTGGTCGTTGTGTTACTGCTGACCTTTGCCGCATTCTGGTGCGCGTGCGCGGCGAACGCGACGGTGCGCGCGGTGCTCTGGGTCGTTCCGGTGATGATCGTCCTCGGGCTCGCCAATCAATTCGGCGAGTGGGGTGGGCGCGAGCTCACAGACCTGGTTATTTCGAGGTTCGATCTCTTCGCAAATCTCAAGATCGCCAACGCCGTTGTTTCAAGGTTCGAAAACTCCGAATTCTCAACTTCGTCGTTTTCGGTATGTGGTCGCATCCATATCTCACACCTAAGCTGGTGTTGGTCTATGTCCCGACATTACTCTTGGCGGTAATCCAAAGTTACCGGCTGTTTCGGGCACAGCTCCAGGGCAGCACTCTGTCTGTAGTCCGAAATCTGTTGCCCTTGGCCTTGATGGCATTTCTGTGCACTTTTCCCTTCTCGGCACTCGATACCTTCGTGTTCCACGCCTGGAACCAGAAATGGAAAGTGGAGTTTGAAACCCTCCATGCCATCGGGAAAATCCAACCCGATACCGCGAAGCTGGATGCCACGCACCCACTGCAACTCACGCCGGAGGATCTGGCCAAGGCTTTTCCCCTCTCGGAAGATACGCGGCGCTGGCTACGCGGCTCCCGCATCACCATCGCTCCCCTCCAGATTCCCCCCGATTTTGACTGGTGGGGGAAAAACTCTTGGAAAAGACCTGCCGCTTCTTACCAGGACTATTTGGCCACGATTCATTTTGCCGGCGGTTCCGACTGCAGCGAGTCATTCTGGCAAGTCCCGTACCCGAATCGAGACTTGCGCATGCTCGTGGTAATTTGTAAGTGAGTCGTAGCGCCGGTGTCGGCCCGGCCTTGTACAAATTACGGCCCGGTCACTGACTGATGAGCTGCGGCTTCGGTCGCCGCGGCGACAAAGGCTCCGCCTTTCCGCATAGCGGGGCGGCAGAGCCGCATGGCGCGCGCCTCTTCATCACAACGCCGACATTTGCTCTGTCAGTTGACGGATAAACTCAGGATTGTATAATTGCAACAGCAACGGGGCCCCGAATTCCCAATCCCGAGCCCTTAGTCCCGACCCCCGAATCCCGAGTCCCAAATCCCCAGTCCCGAATCCTCTCCGCCACAAAACCGACCACATTGCCCTAAGTAGGCAAGCGCATTTCGAGCTCGCGTACGGCCGTACCATTACCCCCGTGCTCTTGAACCCTCAGGGCCAGCAAGAGAGAATCGCGGCACAGAAGACAGGGCGACAATATCGTAGAGAGAGCAGGGAGCAGGAGGTCATGCCATGAAAAAGTCAACCGATTTGAACCGGTACCGACAGTCTTTGTTGGCCAAGCAGCGGGAGTTGCTTACCGCCAATAACGGCAGGCTGGTTTTAGCGCCGGCGGGAGGGTTTACGGGGGCCGACGAGATGGACCGAGCACTTGCCGAAAGCCAAGCAACGATTGAAGCCCATGTGAGTCAGGCCAGGAGCCATCTGCGCAAAGCAATCGAGTGGGCTCTGGTCCGCCTCAAGATGGGGAATTATGGGTCCTGTGCGGCTTGCGGAAACCCGATCAGCAAGGCTCGCCTGGAAGCCGTCCCTTGGACCGACGTTTGCCGCGATTGCGCGGAACAAGAGGCTGCCCGGTTCTAACGGTTACCCACCGTGTTCCTCTGTCGGGGGAACCTGGGAGCGAGATCTCAGGTGCTGGCTATCAGGGATCAGGCGGTGCGGGGGCGGCTATGAAAAGCTGTCCCGCCTTCTGCCTTCTGCCTTCTGCTCTTGGAAGGGCCTTGACATCTGGCCCCTTGCCTCAGATACTACCGCGACTTGAGCCCATAGCGGCTGGATTCATCGCGGGGGCGTGAATGAGCAGTCAGCAGCGAGAGGCGGGAAATCCGAGTTACAGCCAGGGCATCGGCGCTTCGCCCCTGGTAGGCCTCACCGTCGGCGAAATGCTGGACCGCACCGCCGCCCGCTATCCCGATAATCCCGCCCTGATCGTTCGTCACCAGAATAATCGTTATACGTATCAAGAACTATTGCGCGAGGTCGAGCGCGCTGCGAGGGGACTTCTGCGTTTGGGCATCCAGAAAGGCGAGCGGGTGGCAATCTGGTCCACCAACTACGCCGAATGGGTGATCACCCAGTTCGCAGTCGCCAAAATCGGGGCCATCCTGGTGAACCTCAACCCTGCTTACGGGACGGTGGAGTTTGAGCACGCCTTGCAGCAATCGGGGTGCTCGACGCTGCTCATGACGAGGGGCTTCCGCAAGAGCGACTACCGCGCCATCCTTTTTGAAATTTGCCCTGAGGCCGTGCACAGCCTTCCCGGGGAGCTGCACTCGCCCCAGCTTCCGCAGCTTCGCAACCTGATATACATCGGAGACTCCGCGCCCTCCAGCATGATCCCCTGGAACGACCTGCTGCAAATGGCCGCGGGTGTTCCCGACGATGCCTTGCGCGCCCGCGCCGCGACGTTGGAGTTTGACGATCCGATCAACATTCAGTACACCTCGGGCACCACCGGGTCGCCCAAAGGCGCGTTGCTGAGCCATCACAATATTGTGAACAACGGCTTGCTGATTGGCCAGGGTATGCGGTTCACTTGCCGGGATAAGCTGTGCATTCCCGTGCCGTTTTATCACTGTTTCGGCATGGTGCTGGGCAATATGGTGTGCGTGGCGCACGGCGCGGCGATGGTGATTCCGGCGCATTACTTCGATGCGCTGGCGACCCTCCAAGCCATCGCGGAGGAGCGCTGCACGGCCGTACACGGCGTGCCCACCATGTTCATCGCCGAGCTGGAGCACCCGCGCTTTCGCGAGTTCGACCTCACCTCGTTGCGCACGGGCATTATGGCGGGTTCGCCTTGCCCCATCAACATCATGCGCCGCGTGGTGGATGAAATGCATTGCTCGGAACTGACCATCGTCTACGGCCTCACCGAAACCTCGCCGGGCATAACCCAGACAACTCCGGACGACCCACTGGAGCTGCGCGTAACCACCGTGGGCAAGCCCATGGCGCATACGGAGATCAAAATCGTCGACACGCGCACGGGCCGCATGGTTCCGCGCGGAACTCCCGGCGAGCTGTGCGCGCGCGGATACGCCGTCATGAAGGGCTATTATCAGAATTCTGAAGCCACCCGCCAGACCCTCGACGCCGACGGCTGGCTGCATTCCGGCGACCTCGCCACCATGAACGACAACGATTATTGCAAAATCACCGGACGCTCCAAGGACTTGATTATCCGCGGCGGCGAGAACATCTATCCGCGCGACATCGAAGAATTTCTCTATACCCACCCCGCCATCAGCGAAGTGCAGGTGATCGGCATCCCTGACCGCAAATACGGCGAGCAAGTCATGGCCTGGGTCAAACTCCGGCCCGGCGCCACTTCCAGCACGGAAGCCATTCAGGAATTCTGCAAAGGCCGCATCGCCCACTTCAAGATTCCCCGCTTCGTCAAGTTCGTGGATTCCTTCCCCACCACCATCAATGGCAAAACCCAGAAATACAAAATGCGGGAAATTTCCATCAAAGAAATGGGATTGGAAGAAGCCGCGCAAATTGCCACGGCGTAAGGCGAACGAAACATTCACCACAGAGCACACAGAAGCCACAGAGAAAAGCGCTCGTGCTAATATGGCTTCCCTATCTATGGACAAAAACCAAATCCCCAGCATCCAAACGACGACCGTCGGTTCTTACCCGGTACCAGACTGGCTGACCGCGGCGCCCAGCCGGCAGGCGCGCCTTGATGCAACCCGTGTGGTCTTTGACATACAACGGCAGGCGGGCATTGATTTGCCTACCGACGGCGAACTCTACCGCTTCGATATCAACCACCCCGATACCAACGGCATGATCGAATATTTCGTTCGGCCCATGGCGGGCATGCAGGCGCACTTGGGCCGCGCCGATTGCGACGCCTATTTCCGCATGCGGGGAGTGGGCTTCCGCAACCAGCCCGCCGCAAAAGTCACGGGCCCGCTGGGCGGCGGCGCCCTTAATCTTATGGCGGACTGCGCCCCCGCCGCGGACGTGGCGGGCGGGCCTTTTAAGTTTACCGTCACCAGCCCGTACATGCTTGCCCGGCTGGTGTTGGATGAGCACTATCACGACTTCTCCGCCCTGACCTTGGCGATTGCTCATGTCCTGGCCGAGCAGGTGGAGGGTCTCCCCTGCTCCTGCCTTCAGGTGGATGAAGCGAGCTTGGTGGAAACTCCCCAAGACAGCGCCTTGGCCGCCGAAGCGATCAACATCATTCTCGACCGCTTCCAGGGCCGGCGCGCCGTCCACCTTTGCTTCGGCAACTACGGCGGACAAACCATCCGCAAGGGCCATTGGGCTTCGCTCATCGAGTTCTTCAACGCGCTGCACGCTGACCATTTGGTCCTCGAGCTCGCTCACCGTCCCGCGGACGACCTGCAAGCGCTCAAGGACGTCGATCCTCGCATCAAGTTGGGGATCGGCGTCGTGGACGTCAAAGTCAATCCCATCGAAACCCCAGACGAGATTGCCCGCCGCATCGAGACCGCGGAAAAAGTCCTGGGCCCCGGACGCGTGGGATGGGTCCACCCCGACTGCGGGTTTTGGATGCTCAAGCGCTCCATCGCCGACCGCAAAATCGCTGCTCTGGTCCAGGGCCGCGACCGGTACCTCGGGAGAGAGCAGAAAGCAGTCGGCAGTAGGCAGAAGGCAGTAAGCATACCGCCCAAGGGGTAGCGCGGAGTCACGCGCCGTCTGCGTTACTCCGCGTCCCTTCTCCTCACGAAGGACGCAAAAGCAAGTCAAAAGGCAAAACGCAAAAGGCAAAAGTCAAAACCGACGCCGCTCGAATTTAAAAACCAAAATTCACCGCTGAGGCGCAGAGGTCACAGACGAAATTCCAGAGCTCTCTCTGTGCATCGGTGCCTCCGTGGTGAGATTTCCTGCGGCTTGCGGCACCGCCGCACTGAGTGCGGTTTTGACTTTTGCCTTTTGCGTTTTGCCTTTTGACTTGCTTTTTGAGCTTACTGCCTACTGCCTTCTGCTTACTGCCTACTAGCTCTCCATCAAGGGGTTCGGCAGTAAGTTTTCGACGGGGACGAAGGCGGGGCGGGTTTGGGGCGAGCGCCAATTGTCGAGCATGGCGATTTGTTGTACGCAGGAAACCGTGCAACGCGGCGCGCAGGATTTTTGAGTATGGTACTCGTGGGCAAGGTGGTCGCGCGTGTATTTCTCTAAAGGAACAGCGGGAAAGCCGCGTTGCTGCGAGCAATAATGCACCAGGCCGTCTTCGCAAATGTAGAGGTATCGGCTGCCGGCACGGCAACGCCAGTCGTTCGTGATGCCTTGCGAAATGTTTTTCTGAAACTGATTGAAGCGCGCGTAAGAGCGCTTGCCCATCTGCATGATCTGCGCGAAGAGTTCCTGCTGATGCTGGCCCAAGGGCTGAAGCTGGCCGTCGTGATCGTGCAGAATGCCCACCGTGCTCGTAAAGCCCAGTTGCAGCGCGCGGCGCGCCACGGTGAGCGCATCATCGGGATGCCGCACCGGGCTGCCCAACACGGAGTTGATATTCACCTGGAAAATCGCATAGCGCGCGAGCATCTGGAGCTTGCGGTCAAGCACCTTTAGGCTCTTCTTGGAAACTTCGTCGGGCTGAACGTTGTCGATGGAAATTTGCAAGTGGTCCAGGCCCGCGCGGTTCAGGTGTTCGATGCGTTGCGGCGTCAGCAGGTAACCGTTGGTAATCAAGCCCGCCAGAATGCCGTGGCGGCGAATGCGCCGGATGACTTCTTCCAAATGCGGATGCAGCAGCGGCTCGCCTCCGCTGATGGTTATGATCGTGGTGCCGAGCGCCGCCAGACGATCGACGCGGCGGAACAACTCTTCCAGCGCAACGGGCTTGGAGAAATTGTCAAACTCGTTGCAATAAGTACAGGAAAGATTGCACCGGCGGATGGGAATCAAGTGCGCCAGGACCGGGTGGCGCTTTGAGGCCAGCCCCCTGGCGATCATCCGCCACTCACGCAGGCGCGTGTTCCAGAATCGAAGTTTTCGCCGCAAGGAGAGATTCATGATTTTTTCCCAAATGCATTTTGGGAAGGGGTCATAAGTCCATTGTGGATAACCCAACACTCCCCGTGAAAATCCGTAACTGCGCGCACAGATTTTTGCCCTCCATGGGCTCAGTCGGCCTAAGCCCACAGACCTAAGTGAAATTTAAGGCTAAAGACTGGGAAGTAAAGAAACAACAAGCATATTTCGAATTGCTAAAAATCAAACTCGAACTGCAATTTTTAGATGCTCAGCGCCATCGGGGCGTTTATCAGGGATTTCTCACTAAGGATGAGAAATTCTCGTCGAGAGATCGGCTTGGCCTTGATAATGTCTCAGCTTCGGAGTCTAGGCGGAATAAGGCATGAATGCCGGGCAACTGAAATATCGGACAAATTGTTCCATTCGAATACAGCGATTCCGCGTTCGTGCTTTCCTTCCTGATTTAACCCTCTGAAATCGCAATTACTTTGCCCCGTCCCCGCTGACCGAGCAGATTCGCATTCGCTTTTTGCTTGACAGCGCCGGTGCTGTCTG
>Ga0326727_10027486_pt1 | contig 10441 bp, 11 predicted proteins | sample MB2enrmetagenome_FD_207643 | JGI IMG/M metagenome (GOLD analysis project Ga0326727, IMG submission 207643) | Lab enriched peat soil microbial communities from McLean, Ithaca, NY, United States - MB29MY | ecosystem: Environmental > Terrestrial > Soil > Wetlands > Peat | place: USA: New York...
CTACGTTCTCGGCTCCCCGTTGTAGCGATAAATCCAGCATTCCATTGTGCCGCCCCCGCTCAGCTCCACGGTCTGCCGCACACGGACGAATTCGCTCGTCTCGGGATCCTGCGGGTCGTAGCCCTCGTACTCGTCGAGCTGGCGCAGGACGCTTGCATCCTCCGGCAGCTCCAGGACCGTACCCCTGATCCGGTTCTTGGAATTGGGATCGGGCACGGCACCGGGGTAGCCGTCGAGCTCATGGAGTTCGCCATAGACGAAACCCTGGCCCAAGGGCCGCAGCTTTGCCGCCGCCGCCGCGACTTCCTCAGGCGCAAAGCCGGGCTGCAACGTCCCGTAGGAAAAGAGGTATTCGCTCATAAGGGAGTTCACAGTTCGTAGTTCATGGTGAACGCAGAGAAACATGCGCAGGACGACAGAGCCTTTTTCATATGGATTTTAGACAATGGACGCGAGGAGCTGAAAACTGTTTTCTATTCCCTGTTCCCTAATCCCTAATCCCTGTCTTTCGCAGTTCCGCCACAATCTCCGCGGCCGCCACGCGCGCCTTGGCCTCCTGGTCGGGCGGGAAGCTGATGGCGCCTACGCGCGCATGCCCGCCCCCGCCATAGCGCTCGCAGATTTGCGCCAGGTTCACCATATTTGCCGGGTCGACCTTGGTCCACGGGTTCGATCCCACGGCTACCTTGGTGCGAAAACTCGACTTGGATAGGCCGATCGAGTAGGTCGCATCGGGAAACAGGTAATACGGGATGAACTTGTTGAAACCCTCCAGCGGATGATCGGTGATGTCGAAGAAGATGGTGCCGTCGCGTTCCTCGGCGCGGCTGCGGATCAGCTCCAGGGCCTGCTGGTGGCGCTCGAGCAGCGGCGGCAGCAGCGGCGCGACGAAGGGCTGCTCCAGAATCTTGTCGAGCGGCATCTCGGTCAGCAGCGGAATCAACCGGGGGATGAACTCCGGATCCTGCGTGGATTCGATGATGAGGGTGAGCTTCATGGCCGGCGCCGCCATCTCCACCGCCGCCTCCGGGCTCTCATACTTCGCGCCGTCCACGATGTCGGCCCAGTGGATCAGGCCGGCTACGGGCGCGGTATTGAAGCCGAAGCGCGTGGACGCAATGTGCGCCAGGAAGCTGGTGCAGGAGACGTACGTGGGATCGAAAAACTTGTGCGCCGCGCAAACCGGGTCGCGCTGGCAGGCCAGGAAATTTTCGTGATCCTGGGGCGTCAAAAATGCCGACTGGTGATGATCGAACCACCACGTGATGCGCGGCGAGGCCGAGTACTTGAAGTCGACAATGGCATTCTCGTCGCCCGTGAATTCGCTCTCGTCGAACAACGCCCCGGCGCGATGCACCAGCCCGTGATACTCGTAACCGGCATCGCGCGCGATGCACTCGCGGTGAAAGCGCGTGAACAGCGAGGCTGAACAAGCTCCGTCAAAACATTTGTCGTGGTAGAAGACGCGAACCTGCAAAACCTGAGGCCCTCCTGGGCGGGAAGCTGAAAAGAGCGGAACTGTTAAGAATCAAGGGCTCGGCCGGTTGTGTCAAGTAAGGCGGTGGTGCAGCTCACACGGGTCGCCGCCACCCATCGTTTACCCTCAATTGAGCCATTCCCATGACGACGGCCGCCGCGCAAGCCCGCTATCCGCTCACTCAGGGTGTCAACCCATGGCTGGTCACAGTCTCGGTCATGCTGCCCACGTTCATGGAGGTGCTCGACACCGCCATTGCCTCGGTGGCGCTGCCTTACATCGCCGGTTCGCTTTCGGCCTCCAACTCCGAGGCCACCTGGGTGCTCACCAGCTACCTGGTCGCGAACGCCGTCATCCTTCCCGCGTCGAATTGGTTTGCGCGGCGTTTTGGCCGCAAGCGCTTCCTGCTGACGTGCGTCATCCTCTTCACCGTGGCGTCGTTTTTCTGCGGCGCGGCGCCGTCGCTTGCAGCCATTCTTGTGGCGCGCGTTCTGCAGGGCGCGGGCGGCGGCGCACTGCAGCCGCTTTCGCAATCCATCCTGCTGGAGAGCTTTCCCATCCAGAAGCGCTCCATGTCCATGGCCGCCTACGGCCTCGGCATCGTGCTTGCGCCGGTGCTCGGCCCCACGCTCGGCGGCTGGCTTACCGATACCTGGAGCTGGCGCTACGCCTTTTACATCAACATCCCCGTCGGCATCCTGGCGGTCATCATGATCAGCCGCTTCGTCCACGATCCGCCCTACATCAAGAACGCCAAGGTGGGCGCCTTCGACAACATCGGCTTCGGTCTGCTGGTGGTCTGGTGCGGCTGCCTGCAGGTGGTGCTCGACAAGGGCCAGGAGGACGACTGGTTCGGCGCTCTCTGGGTGCGCTGGGCCGTGGCCGCGCTGGTGGTCTCGCTCCTGCTGTGGATCTGGCACTCCTGGACCAATCCCCGAAGCCTTGTCGACCTGCACGTGCTCAAGGACCGCAACTTCCGCACCGGCTGCTTGCTGATCACCATGCTCGGCATGTGCATCTACATCACCATCGCCATTCTGCCGCTCTATTACCAGGAGATCCTCGGCTACACGGCTTTTACCGCCGGCCTGGTGGTGGGCCCGCGCGGCATTGGATCGTTCATCGGCTCGCCCATCATCGGCATCCTCGGCTCGCGCATCGATAACCGCAAGCTGCTCAGCGCCGGCTTTCTGGGCTTTGCCGTCTGCTCGTTCATCTTCGGCACGGTCGATCTTTCCATCGGCCCCTTCACGCTGCTGCTTCCCATCATGCTCACCGGATTCGCCCTCAGCTTTGTCTTCGTTCCCATGTCGACGATGATGATGGCCACCATCACCAACAAGAACATGGGCGCGGCCACCGGCCTGGGCAACATGCTACGCAACATCGGCGGGTCGGTTGGAATTGCCATGGCCACCACCGCCGTCATCCGCCGCGCCGATCTCCACCAGACCGATCTCAGCGCCAACCTGCCGCAATCGAGCGCGGTGTTGCAGCAGAAGTCCGCCCTAATCGCCCAGTATCTCGGGCACCGCATCGGCCCGGCGGGCGCGCGCCCCGGCTCCTTCGGCTTCATCTACGGCCTGATGGAGCAGCAAGCTTCCATGCTCGCCTATATCGATGTCTTCCGCTGGACCGCGGTGCTGGCCGTGATCTGCGCTTGCGCTGCGTGGCTGTTCAAAAAGCCGCCGAAGGGCGCGAAGCCGCCGGAGGGGATGCACTGAGCAGCTCCCGGCCCTCCCCAGAATTCTTGGTGTCTCAACTTGCCCCGCTCGCGGTATAGTGACGGCATGCTTTCGCGAGCTTCCCGCTTTTCCAGCTTGAAACTTGGGGCCCTTATCCTTGCTGCCTGCTGCCTGAACATTGCGGCACAGGGGCAAACTCCGGCTGCCACCGGCGCGCACGTGCTGGTCATTGACGGCCTGGGCAAAGGTACGGCTGCGCTGGACGGCCCGTGGCAGTTCCACCTGGGCGACGACCCCGCGTGGGCCGCGCCCGGCTACGACGACTCGCACTGGGAGCAACTCACCGCGGACAAGTCCTGGGGCGCGCAAACGCATCCCAGCTACACCGGCTTTGCGTGGTATCGCCGGACCATCCACATCACGCTCGGGCCCGGCGCCGAGCCGGACGTGGCCCTGCTCATTCCCGTGATTGACGATGCCTACGAGCTCTACTGGAATGGCGTCAAGGTGGGGCAACTCGGCACCTTGCCTCCGCATCCGGTTCTCTACGAGGGCGTTCCCAACCATACCTACGGCCTGGGACCGATCCGTTCGGGCGTGCTTGCCGTGCGCGTGTGGAAGTTCGCGCTGGCCTCCAACGACTCCGACACCCTGGGCGGCTTTGAGGGCGTGCCGCTGGTGGGCAGTCCCAGCGCCATCGCCGCGGAGAAGGGGAACCGCGACTTCAAGTGGCTTCAGAGCCGGCAGTTCTTCTTTGGGCTTACCTCGCTCTACGCGCTCGTGGCTCTGCTCAGCTTTCTCGGGTGGCTGCGCGACCGCGATCAGTGGCTTCTGTTCTGGATGAGCCTCTACGCCCTCATGCTCACGATGGACGTAATCCTGGGAGGTTTGCGCCTTCCCTATCCCGCCGCGATTGCTCTATTCGCGATCCAGCTCGCCATCGCAATTCGCGAAGCCTCGGGGTGGTTCCTGCTCATCTGGCTGCTGCAACTGCATCAGTACCCCAGGCTGGTGCGCTACACTCGGCTGGCCGCAATCGTTGGCATTGTTTCCGCCGCCATCGACGGAAGTTTGGGTTTTCTGTATCCCGATTTCATTTCTTTGACGCAAATGCAGATTACCGACGCCGTCACGACGGTTCCCTCGGTTCTCTTCGAGAGCATTCCAGCCATCCTGGTGGCTTACGCCATCTTCAAGCGCAAGCGTCTGGACTCAGCCCGCTGGATGGTCGCCATCCTGGCCTTTTTGAATGCCACGGTGTATTGGATGGAGAACCTCTTCGAGCAGGGCGTTCGCTACACCCACTTCACGCTTTCCGACAAGATCGATGCGCCGCTCTTCACTTTGAACGGCAATCATTTCAATCTGCCCACCATCCTGCGCACGTTGCTGTTTCTCTCCATTGTGTACGCGGTCATTCGCTACACCATCGACAGCCGCCGGCGCCAGCACGCCATGGAGCGCGAGTTCCAGAATGCGCGCGAGCTGCAGCAGGTGCTGGTGCCGGAAAATCTGCCCGCTCTGGCCGGCTTCAACCTGACCAGCGCCTACCGTCCCGCGCAGGAGGTGGGCGGCGACTTCTTCCAGATCATTCCGCTTGAAGAAGGCGGCACGCTGATTGTGCTGGGCGATGTGAGCGGCAAGGGCCTGAAGGCCGCCATGGCAGTCTCCATGATCGTGGGCGCGATTCGCACATTGGTCGAGACCACGTCGCGGCCCGCGGAGATTCTCGCCGGCCTCAATCGCCGCCTCTTCGGCCGCCTGCAGGGAGGCTTTGCCACCGCGGTGGCGCTGCGCCTGGATGGCGACGGCACCTGCACCATTGCCTGCGCCGGTCATCCTGCGCCCTACGTGAACGGCCAGGAGCTGACCTTCCCGGGCACGCTGCCGCTGGGGGTTTTGCCCAAGGCTACGTTTGAAGAGTCCCGGTTCCACATGGGCGAACGCGACCAGCTTGCGCTTTATACTGACGGCCTTCTTGAGGCGCGAAGCCAGAACGGCGATCTCTACAGCTTCGGCCGGCTCAAGACGCTGTTTGCTACGCGGCCCACTGCCGAGCAGGCTGCCGAAGCCGCCGTCAACTTCGGCCAGGACGACGACATCACGGTGTTGACTCTGACGCGAGTGGCCGCGAACGCGTAGAAGGACTGCAGCGCCAAAGAGTTTCGGGGTGTTATGGTCGATCTCCGAACACCCGTCCGCCGGCCTTGCGTGTTGCTTCAGCCAATTGCTGATCGAAAGTTGCCAGCGGAGCGCCTCTGCGCAGGGCAAGCTCCAGGTACATCGCGTCGTAGGCGGTCAAGCTAAAACTGCGTGCCAGAGCCATGACAGCCGACTGCCTGAGCCTGGGCGAATCGGTTTCGGTCTCGATATCCGCCAGGTCGAGCTCGCCGAGGAATGCAGTGGTTTGAGAAATTGTGACCAGACCCTTGCGCTCACCTCGGAGAATTCCGTTTGCCACTTCACCGTACCAGATTGCAGGTACGGCAAATTCTTCGTGGTCCAACTCATCCAGAGCCTGATCGGCTAGCGCGGCCTCTGCCGGATCCAGCCGGGGATAGAGCCAGGCCAGCGCCATCGAGGCGTCCAGCACTTTCATTCGCGGCCTTCCTCGATCCAGGAACGCAATTCCTCGTGAGAGACTCCTTGAATCTTCGGCATCTCACGCAAGCGCCGGATCGCCTCGGCAATGCGCCTCGAATCGGGGCGGTTCTTATGCCGGATCGGCCCCAGCTCCGCCGACGGCTCACCGCGTTGCGTGATGATGAAAGACTCGCCAGCCCTCGCTTGGCGCACGAGTTCGGAGAAACGGGTTTTCGCCTTAAAGAGGCCAATCTCGGTCACAAGTCACCTCAGACCGTCAATAACAAACTAGTTTATCAACTAGTTGATTGCTTGTCTACCCCGCCAGCGGCGCAAACTTCTTCAGCTTCTCGTCGTATTCCTCTATCCGCCCCGTCAGAATGTCGTAGTACCAGCCGTGCACCGTGAGCCGGCCCTCGGCCTCGGCCCGCGCCACGGGCGGCTGAGCGTGCAGGTTCATCAATTGCGCCACCACATTGCCGCGAATCAGCGACGCCAGCTCCGCGCTCTCGCCGTCGGCGGGATTCAACGGCTGCCTGTAGGCAAAAGCCGCCTGCACGTGATCGAGCCAGCGCCGCGCCTTGGGCAGGTTGGCGAGGCTCCTGCGGTCGAGCGCTGCTTTCATGGCTCCGCAGTCCGAGTGGCCGCACACGATGGCGTGCCGCACCTTGAGCACTTCCACAGAATACTCAATGGTCGCCGTCACGCCATCCACGTCCTGGCTGGTGATAGGCACCACGTTCCCAATGCTGCGCGCAATAAACAGATCCCCCGGCTCGGTATCCAGAATCAGGTCCGGTACCACGCGCGAGTCGGCGCAGGTGATGAACAGCCACGCCGGCGCCTGGCTCTCTGCCAGCAGGTGGAAATGGCTCTTCTTCGCCGGAAACATCTCGGCAAGAAACCGTCTGTGCCCCTCAATCAGCTTTTGCATTTTTGCCCCAGGGCTCCATTCGATCTTTTGCAGATCCCGCACACGCCTATGGCGCGGAGCCCACCTAGCCCAGCCTATCGCATGACCTCGGGGCCCTTCCCGCCGTCGTGTTTCGTGCAGTTATCCTGTTGGAGAGGAAAAACACGCCTCCATGCGATTCCATCATTCGTACGTGCGCCATGCAATTCTCTCGTTACCGCTGCTGGCGGCCACTGCCAGCCACGCACCAGCCCAAACCGTCGACACCGTCGATCCCGCACTGCGCAGCCAGGTGGATCGCATCGCCACCCAGGTGCTCGAAGCCACCGGCGTGCCCTCGGCCTCTGTCGCCGTCGTCCAGCACGGCAAACTTGTCTACACCCACGCCTACGGCAGCGCGCACATCGCCACGGCAACGTCTCCAGCCGTACCGGCCACGCCGGAGATGCGCTACTCCATTGGATCGATTTCCAAGCAGTTCACGGCCACAGCCATCCTGCTGCTCCAGGAACAAGGCAAGCTGAGCCTCGACGATCCCGTCGGCAAATACATTCCCGGCCTCACGCGCGGCAATGAGGTGACCATTCGCGAAATCCTCTCGCACACCTCCGGCTACCAGGATTACTGGCCCGAAGACTACGTGATGACCACCATGAATCATCCCGAAACCGCGCAGCAGATCATCGACACGTGGGGCAAAAAGCCGCTCGACTTCGAGCCCGGCACACAGTGGCAGTACTCGAACACGAATTTCGTGATCGCCGGCCGCATCGTGGAAGTGGTTTCCGGCGAGTACTACTGGGACTTCCTGAGCGAGCACATTTTTCGCCCTCTGGGCATGAAGTCGGTCTGGAACTCCGACGCCATCAAGCTCACCGAGGTGGATGCCACGCCATACTACCGGCACGCGCTGGGGCCCCTGCGCGTGGCGCCCAAGGAGGGCATTGGCTGGATGTTCGCAGCCGGCGAGCTGGCCATGACACCGCACGACCTGGCCCTCTGGGATGAGAGCCTGCTATCCCAATCGATCCTGAAACCAGAGAGCTACAAAACCATGTTCACTGAGGTGAAGCTGAAGAACGGCGAAGGCACGCACTACGGTCTTGGCGTGGACGTGCGCCAGCGCAACGGCCATCGCTCCATCGAGCACGGAGGCGAGGTCTCCGGCTTCGTGTCGGACAACGAAGTCCTCATCGACGATGGCGCGGCTGTGGTTGTTCTTACGAATCAGGACGCTGTGAACGCCGCGAGCACCATCGCGCAACTTGCCGCGCCGCTCGCAGCCGGTTATCCGCTCACCGCTCCCGAGCAGCAGGCCCTCGACATCTATCACGGCCTGGAGCAGGGCCGCATCGACCGCTCGCTGCTTGCGCCCAACCTGAGCGACTACTTCACTGCCGAAGCCATCGCCGACTTCCAGTCGAGTCTTGCGCCGCTCGGCGAGCCGCTGAGTCTGCGCCAAACCAGCACCGAACCGCGCGGCGGCATGACGCTCCGCGAATTCGACATCGTTTACCCCGGCCGCAAGCTCGAGCTGACTACCTACACGTATCCTGATGGCAAGCTCGAGCAATACCTTATCGCTCCCGCCGAGTAACCGGAAAGGCGGAGAGACACATGCGCACCAGCGAAACGCCGAACGCCGGGGAGAGCTCGCCGAGCGATTCGCCGAACCGGGCGCACCGCGTCTCCTTTTCGTTTGCCATTTCGTGCATCAGCCGGTTCATGATTTTCCGCGATCGCGCTTTCGGGTGGACGAAACGCGGCCGCGCTCCTGCGGGAATCCATGAGCGTGCTTTTCGCCACGCTGTTCCCAGTGCAGACCATCTTCTTGACGCAGTCTTCGTCGAGCCGGCCCGCGTTCCCGCCCGGGCCGCGGTGCTGCTTTGTCATGGCATTGGCGAAACCGTGGAGCAGTGGTTCGGTGTGCAGCAACTTCTCGCCGCCCACGGCGTTGCCTCGCTGGTTTTTGACTACTCCGGTTATGGCAAAAGTACCGGCCGGCCCCATTGGGAGCAGTTCGAATTTGACGCGATGGCTGCCTTTGCCGCGCTCCAAGATCTTGCGCCTTCATTGCCCATCGCAGTTCTCGGCTTCTCGCTGGGCAGCGGCGTGGCCACGGCAACCATCGATCGGCTCGGCGCCCACCGCCTCATTCTCTGCGAGGCCTTCACCAGTTTTCGCCACGCTGCGGTATCCGTCGGAATCCCTCGATCGCTGGCTCGTCTCGTCCCGCCCATCTGGAACGCGCAACCGCCGCTCTCGCGGTGCCAGCGGCCGATCCTCATCGTCCATGGAGAGAAGGACCGGCTCTTTCCCATCGCGATGGCGCACGAGCTGGCCGGATGGTGCGAGCCGCGCGCGGAGGTCGTTCTCATCCCTAACACCACGCACAACCAGCCCTTTCGCGAACCGCAGCTTTCCTACTGGGGTCCGATTATCGAGTGGCTCTGCGGATAGTTACCCGGCGCGAATCTCGGATTCTCATCAGAATGAGGCCGATCGGAAGGGCCGCACGGCAGGCGATTTATGACCCGCCCCGCTCCGGTTGCCCGTCGTCGCGGCTTCGCCTTTCCAACCGATCCTCGGAGTCTTCGCGATCTTCCTGCTCCCGCCGCTTTTTCTCTTCCTCGCGCTCCTCGCGTCCGTCAGCCATGATGCGCGCTCCTCGCCTCTAGTCTAACGACGCCGATTGAGCTCGGCGAAGCGCTTCCGCCCCACCGCAGCTGGTCCGATAAACTAGAAGCAGACTATGTTTGAGAACCTTTCCGACAAACTGCAGCGTGTTTTTAAGAGCCTCCGCGGCCAGGGCACGCTCACTGAAGAAAACATCGCCGAAGCTCTGCGCGAGATTCGCATCGCTCTGCTCGAGGCCGACGTCAACCTGAAGGTGGTCACCGACCTCATCGAGCACATCCGCGAGAAGGCCGTCGGCACTGAAGTGCTCACCGCGCTCTCGCCCTCCGAGCAGGTGGTCAAGATCGTGCGCGACGAGCTGGTGGCGCTGCTGGGCAAAGACACGGCGCGTTTCAACTTCGCCTCGAAGCCGCCTACGGTCATTCTGATGGCCGGGTTGCAGGGCTCGGGCAAAACGACGACATCGGGGAAATTGGCCGCATGGCTCAAGAAGGGCGGGCACCGTCCCATGCTGGTTTCGGTCGACGTCTACCGCCCCGCCGCGCGCGAACAGCTCAAGGTTGTTGCCAAGTCCGTTGAGGCCAGACTGTACGAAGGAGATCAGAAGGGCGAAGCCGCCGGATCGGCCCTGGTCGAGCGGCTTGCCAAGGAAGCGCGCCGCGAAGCCGTCATTATGGGCTGCGACACGCTGATCGTCGACACCGCCGGCCGCCTGCACGTGGACCAGGAACTGATGGCCGAGATGGAGAGCCTGAAAAAGCTGCTCGCGCCGCAGGAGATTCTCTTCGTGGCCGACGCCATGACGGGCCAGGACGCGGTCAACTCGGCGCAGGATTTTCATACGCGGCTGGGACTGACGGGAGTTGTGTTGACGAAGATGGACGGCGACGCTCGCGGCGGCGCGGCGCTCTCCATTCGCCACGTCACAGGCCAGCCCATCAAGTTCATCGGCGTGGGCGAAAAGCCGGACGCGTTCGAGCCGTTTCATCCGGATCGCATCGTGGGCCGCATCCTGGGCATGGGCGACATGCTCTCGCTCATCGAAAAGGCCGAGTCCACCCTCGACCGCAAAAAATCCGAGGAGCTGGCCAAGAAGGCGCTGCTCGGCGACGGCTTCTCGCTCGAAGATTTCCGCGATCAGCTGCG
>Ga0326727_10027487_pt1 | contig 10441 bp, 7 predicted proteins | sample MB2enrmetagenome_FD_207643 | JGI IMG/M metagenome (GOLD analysis project Ga0326727, IMG submission 207643) | Lab enriched peat soil microbial communities from McLean, Ithaca, NY, United States - MB29MY | ecosystem: Environmental > Terrestrial > Soil > Wetlands > Peat | place: USA: New York...
CTGGATGATCGCGATGGCCAGGAACAAGCCCGCCAGTGTGGGCAGGATCACGTTGCCGCTCCAATTGGTCAAGTTCAGGATTCCGTTATAGAAAGACATATCCGCTCCACCTCTATGCCGCCATGGCCAGCACCAACTTCCAGATGGCGGTGACCGACAACAAACCTAGAGCGACACCCGCCAGGCGAAGCGCCGGCCGTCGCGTAGCCACGTTAATGATTGCTCCGATGATGGCCAGGCCCGCCGCGATCGGCATAATAGTGCCGGCAAGGTATGTCCAAAGGCTGTCCAGTACATCCGCCGCCGCGTACTGCGTGCCGGAGTTGTAACTTTGAAGAAGGTTGTAAGTCGTCTGGATGCCGAGCATGAACATGGCGGTCAGAATCGATGGCAAGGGATGCTCACCCGCCGCCGAATCGAGAATCGCCCGGAGCACGAAGTAAGCGGCGAGCGTCGTTGCGAGCCGCGCGACCACGAAGTTGGTCACAAACCTCGCGACACTCGCCTGGAAAGTCGAAAGCCAGGAACTCGCGATGCCGCCCCCTGGCAGCGGCACGCTGACCCCGAACGAACTGAACCAACTGAGCAGCGGCTGGAGAGTGAGGAAAACGACTGCCCAGAACACCCACTTTGTAAAACTCCCACCGATCAGGAAGCTCGCTCCGCCGCCTTCACGCCGCAGGCTGATGCCTGCCAATACCAGGCACAGCAAAGCCGCGGAAGGCGCTAGTAGTAATAAAACGTTCACGATATCGTTCAAAAGTTGTGGCACGGCCATAGTTTTAACTCTTCGCTGAAAAGATGAATTCAATTGCTGGATTTGTGGCAGGCAACCCTTTCTTCAAAATGCAGGGTTGCCTGCCCCTTTCACTTCGGGGATTCCCGCTCTTTTTTTTCTAGGTGACACCTCCTGTTCCGTTCGTGATCCAGTACTCAATCAATCGCGTAACGCCTGAGACCGCGAGCAACGCCCCGGCCGCAAACAGCCAGCGGCCAAAGCCCCGGCCTGTGAGCCACGCTATGATGGCCCCCAGCACCGCACCGCCCGCGCCCACCGGCGCGATCACGTTGCCTACCCAGTTGATGAAGTTGAGGAACGCACCCTCCGGTTGCGATCCCGTTTGACCCTGAACAGCTACGTTGAATTGTGGGTTTTGACCCAGGTTTTGAGCCAGGACATACTGCGCCGCCAACACGAAGCAAATCGCGCCCGCTGCGAGTGGCTTTTTCAGTGCCCTGTCCCACTTCATGCGCATGAATCGGTACCCTCCTTTCCCGCCTACTGCTGTTCTGATTCGCAACATTCCCGAACAACGGCGGCCCGTTGCGAAAAGTAATCTGAGATGTTTTTTGCGTCAAATGAGGTCGGAGTACTTTGAGAAGGAAAAAACGGCGAGGAGACAGCGAGGTTTACTCAAGCTATCTGCCCTCTTGCGAGGATCGGGCGCTCACTCTCCGTGCAACGTCCACCTCAATCACGACGAAGCAGGAATCGCAACCAACTCGCGCTTTTCAGCGGGGTTAGTCAACCTTGGGAATTATTTGTCGCGGGTCGGCGATTGTGAGAACCGGGCTGGGATAAACTGCCACGCGAAAGACCGGTAGTGCGATCCGACCGTTCGCTTTTGGAAGCGGATGCCGCGTGCCGACTTTTTTTCACGGGTCGACAGTTGTGAGAACCAGCTTGCTCAGTGGATGCTTCAGTGAACACCCCACTACCCAACACACCGGGCTCTGCTTTCGTCTTTCGAGTGCAATGTCCACGTCGTGGAGCTTGGCGTTTTTTCGCAGCGCATGTCGTGCCAACCGAGCTGTGGCACACGCCATTGAACTCGACCTTGACGAGCGCCTGCTCGACGAGTCGAGCGTTGGTCAATTGGTCGGCTTACCTTCCTTGTAAAGTGGGGTTTGGCGACGGCGACCCAAAGTACGCTTAGACCGTAATACGTCCAAGCAGAGAGGAGCGTAGGTTCACACATCCCAGAACCCCGTTTCTCGGGACTTTGCATGCGAGTGGCGCTTCCACGGTTAGGTAAAATTAACCGGTCCAAATCTGCTTGGACCTAAATCTAGCGTAAGCGTTTTATAATCAAGCAGTTTAGCCGGTTAATGTGGCCATAACTGGTCCAATCTGTGCACGCGCTTTTAACCTCAATATTCTGCTGGAGTTAAGTCCAAAGCGGGCATCATGATTGGCCAGTTATGGCGACATTACAGCCAAGTGACCCAAGATCGGCCGAAAACAACAGCTCCGTCATCGCGAGTACAGGCCGCCGGCGAGCTATCCCACCGCTATCGAATGTGCAACTTTCGGTCCTCGCCGCATTGGACTGCGTATAATGAAAGGGCACGCGCGGTGATGATTGTGGAGTAATTCTAATTGAGGTACGCCAGTGCATCAAATGGGTCTAAACGAAGATACTGAGTTATAATGTGCGTCCGATTGGGAAAGGCCCGCGGGACAGGACCGGCGAACACATAAAGACAGATTTCCCTGCCTGCGCCAGTCCGTTAGAGACGGGGTTTCTAGTGAACCATGATGAATGAGATTAGACTGCGAGACATACACACTCGTCACGCCATGATTCGGTTCTTTGACGGGGAGGCTGCGGCGCGCGTGGAGGAACTTGATGAGCGGCGGTCGAGGAGGCCCTGGGTCAAGACGTATCTGCTAGAGATTCTGGATGGGCATGAGACTCAAACCTCCGAAGGCCTCCAGAAACTCTTTGGCAATTACGGGGTGCGCTTCTCGCCGATCGATGACCATTTGTACTTTGTGACCAACGAGACGCTCGGCGAAATTGGTTTCGCCGAGCGACTCAGCACGCGCATTATCGCGTTGTACAGCGCGCTCGATTCAAATCAGCTGAAAAGTTGGGTTCACCGCCTGGTCCACAGCAGCCCCGACATCGATCATGTATGGTTGAGCGGCGTAACCTTTGGAGTCCTCTGGAAATTGGTAACAAAGCTGAGTTCCAGTAGCCGCTTCACCCGATTAGTATTCACTCATGACAGTATCTTCGATGTCGATGCAGGAGATGCCGCTGCTGAAGTAGAGGATGAACAAGGAGACTCGACTACTCCTCAGGTGGAGGAAGACGACGTTGAGCCGATCGTTGAACGACGGGCCACAAGCTTTCGATTGGTTGATCGCGTTGGAGTGATCCAGAACAAGCTGGAAATTCTCCAAAGTAACTACGCCCCGTTGCATGCGATCAGCCAGCTTCGCTTTCCATCCGCCGTTGGGCGCGGTGGGCATGACTTCTATGACAACGGCAGGGTAACAAACCGAAGTGAGAGCTTTCGGGATCACCGAAGTCACCTTTTGTTTGTAGTCAGAATTTACCAGCAACTCCTGACATCTACCGAGGACCAGGCTTGGTATTCGATTACCGAAAGCGTTGGCATGCCAGGGCAATTCCGAAAGATCGTAGGGGCGCCAGTTCTTGTCCGCTTCCAGGAGGCCTTGAACCAAGCGGTATTCGACGAATGGGTTAATGCCACATTCGGAAGGAAGCGAAACAAATTTCGTTTTTGGGGACATCCTATCCGCCTCGGGCCGACAAAGGTCCACGTGTATGGTGTGGACCGCCACTTATTTCGGCCCCTTTTCCTCGAATTGACGGCGAAGGGCTGCACAGCAATCATCCCGAATGGTACCTGCGGTAACACGATCCACCGCCTTGTAACCAATATCCAACGGTATCTCGACCCAGGAGCCCAAGCCTATATTGGCGATAAGCCTTATCGCCAAATTGTTGAAGAGTCTGCCGAAGGCGTGCCTTATGAACTCGACGGCGAATGAGTTGGTAAGCGATCCACTGTTCCAGTTGAATGCCATCCTCTGGCTGGCGCAACCACTGCCGGTTGAGAGTAACATTATTCCCCTGCTGCACAGGCAGGGTTTTGCGGTGTATGCCATTGCGCCGCTGCTCTCGATGCCTCTGGACGTCCGACTGATCGCCGACCGCCAGAAGGTGTCAATGCAAGTCGGGGTGCGACCCGACGTAGTCTTGGAGAATCCGGCGGATCGAAAATTCTGCATATGTGAATGCAAAGCCAATTCATTCGGGCCCGACTCCTCTACGGCTGCTCAGGCGCGCGCCCTATTGGTTACTGCGGGCCCACGAGCGGCTGAAATTCTCGGCTTGGCCACTTCCGAACCTCTGGTCGCGCTCCTCAATTTTGTAGTGCCCGAACCCTGTCGGCCCGGGATGACCGAGACAATTTCGGTTCTCCAAACTCAACTCCGCACGGGTGGTATTTCCACAGGAGCATGTTCCGCCGTGGGGCTTCTTGCAGCTGACGAAGGCATCAGCATCGTCGTTGATGTTCGAGCGGCCGAATACTTCGGTTTGTCCGTCGGCCAGAACTTAGTACTTAGAACTGAGCCCGGCAATGACCCACGCCCTCTCTATTTGATACCATATGACCCCGATGTCGAGCAGTCCGCCAACGAAGCTGCATACTGTAAGCGGGTGCTATTCGAACGTGTACACAGCTCCATAGTTGCGGCCGTCGGCCGTGCGCAGGCCCCTTGCGAATTGTGCTTCAAATCTCACGATCTTCTAAATGACGCAACATTCGGAATGTTTGAGCACTGGGAGAACCGGGAGTCGGAGCGGCATATGCGGAGTATTTGCAGACATTTCATGGGTGCACTGGTCAAGGCTGCAAACTCGGCCGTTCCGGACTCCGCATTCTTTGAGCCAGGGAACGCTTGGAAGGTCTCTCTGCGCAGCCAGCAACATTCCGAAAAACTGATGGATGCGATAACCCGCTTTTCGTGCGAAACACTGGACCTACAAGCGGAACCCCCACCCACCCTCTTTGACGACCTTCCCGACACGAGGGACGATCTTTCCCAAAATTGATGCGGAATTAGGCGAGCACTAAATTATTGCTGACAATTTCTCCTAGCGTTGAGTTGTCTCGCGTGCATTGGCGTGTTTGAACGAAGCGGGGACGAGCGGAGCCGGCATTTTCACGCACCAAGGGAAATCGAACCTGCATGTGTCGGGTCCAGTATGCGGAAATCACGCAGTCGAAGCAATATGCTTTAGTCCTTCGCTGAGGGGCCGTGGCTACGCGCGCAGCATCAACTGCTAAAGAGAGTACCCGTGTGAACCCTTTGGATACGGGGGTGACACTTGGTCAAACGGCCTACTCGCAGAAGTGCAACCCCTGACTCCCCCGAAGTCACCTTCGATGACCTGAACCCCGTTTCCGGCCCGTCACGCCAACGGGTCGCTTCTACGTGTAGCCGACACGACCAAGTGACGGGGAATCGCCCACCTGACAATGTCAATCATTTGAACGTCTCTAGGGGAGGCGCTGACGCGGGGCGCGGGATTGCACATTAGCGCAACCAGGCGTATGTTTATGGCCAGCTGGGAACCTAAGGCTCAAGGAGGGACCCGCTATATGAGCCTCGAGAAATTGATGAGACCCTGGGGTCTCACGGATCTTTACTGGAGGCCCGCAGAGCGCGCCAGCACATTATTGTGATGCACTATCGGCTGCCCTAAATTGGAGATCAATCAATGAGCGAGGACTACAGCCTCAAAATCGGCAGCACCGAAATTCTCAGCGAACAATTGTTCGCCGATCTTTCATCTCCTGACGCCGAGACGAAAAAGAAGGCGAGCGCTCTTCTTTCAAGTCGACTCAAGGAAAGCAGGGTCCGCATAGGCACTCTGCTCAAGACTGACAATGTCTCATTCTTGATCGGTGCGGGCGCTTCGATGAGGGCGGGCGGTGTCGGCCTTGCGTCCATCCCTGTCGAGCTTGAGATGGGTCTGATCCCCAAGGTTGCTGGAGCCGCTGATGATGACAAGATCCCTGAATGGCTACCAGTGTTCTATCAAACGGCCTCCGCGCTGTGTGGTAAGAAATTCGACCTCAAGGAGCGCAGGGCTGCAATTGCTGGAGACCTCAGTAACGTTAGCCCAATCCCTCTGAATCTTGAGGATTATCTCAGTCAACTGTATATATGGCTTGCGAGCATGCCTGGATTGTCGAGTCAAATTTTCGTCCTCGATCTTGGGAGTGAAGCATTGGACTTATCACGCACCCACATCAAAGGCCTGATATTGGCGATTAATCGGAGTCTCGCGTCTTTGTGCGATCTTCCGACCACCGGCAACGAAAGCGTCTTGAAAGACCACCGTCGCCTTATCAAGAAAACCCTCACTCGTCCGCTTAACCTACGACGCGCCAATCTGTTTACACTCAATTACGACAACTTGATCGAGAAGGCCGCTGATGCGGAGGGTGCCGTTTTGCTCGATGGCTTCGTCGGGACTCTTCGGCGAATATTCCGACCCGAATCATACGATTTGGATTTTTATTTTCCCGCACAGACTACCGAGGGCCGAGTTCATCGGTTTGATCGCGTGCTTCATCTTTACAAGCTGCACGGTTCGATCACATGGCATCGGTGCGCACTCGACTGGGGAAACCCTTACGGATTATTCGCCACCTTCTATAACCAGAAGATTCCAGCGGACGATGTCCTGATTTACCCTTCACCGCTCAAGTACGGACAAGCCCTAGGATTGCCGTATTCGGAGTTGTTCCGCCGGTTTGGGTCTGCGATCGCACAGCCCCAATCGGTACTGTTCACGATCGGCTACGGTTTTGGCGATGAACACGTGAATGTCCTCATCCGGCAGGCCTTAGCGATTCCCAGTTTCACTCTGGTTGTTATTGACCCCGCACCTAAAAGCAATTTTGTCGAACATCTAGAGGATCTCGGTGACGAACGCGTGTGGTTGGTGAGCGGCTGGCAACTCGGCACGTTAGAACACTTTGTTGAGAAGCTTTTGCCCGACCTTCGGGAGGAAGAAATCACGTCCAAAGTCATGAAAACCTACAAAGCCTTGACGCCTTCCCCGGAAGGCTCCGAATCCAGTACGGAAGAACCTGATGACAACTGAACACGAAATTGGACGCGTAGTTGCTGTCGATACGGCTCAGGTCACGGTCGAGTTAAACCGCGATCTGAAAGCCCTGACCCGCTCAACATACGAGGGAACAATCGAAGTCGGCCGCATTAACTCCTATATCATCATTCCGGTGGGCTCGCGCCGCATTGTCGGTATGGTGACGCGGGTCGTGCTGTCTGAGGAGAGCGAGCTCCAAGCCGACAAGACAATGGTTTCGTTACCGTCCACGCGCCGACTGATGAGAGCGACGATGATCGGCTCCATCGACGAAGATCGGTTTCAGCAGGGCATCAGCCTCTTTCCAGTGCTCGACTCGAAAGTTTTTCTCACCACGAAAGAGGACTTGGATGGCATCTTCGGCAGGGGGCGCGCGGGAGAGAAGGTCAGTACAGACGATCCTGGCTACTGCATCCCGATTGGGAAATCAGTAATCTTTCCGGATTACGACATCTACATTGACCCAGACGCCCTTTTCGGTAAGCACGTAGCCATCATCGGTAGCACCGGCTCGGGTAAATCATGCTCGATTGCGACAATCCTACAATCCATAATCTCTCGCGAAGAGGTTAAGCGGACACGAATCGTAATTCTCGATACGAACGGGGAATATCGTGCCGCATTCCAGAGGCCGCATGTAGATGGAAGTTACGCCGAGGCTATTTTTAGTCGGCGGTCACTTTACATCCCAACCGATCCGTCCGAGAGCAGGCGCTTGACGATTCCATATTGGTTCATGGACTCGGACGACTTTGTCAGGTTGTTCCGCGCGGCGCCTGGAGTCCAGCGCCCCGCCCTACTGAACGCGTTGTCCTCCGCCAGGCTGTCCGAGACTGGAGGTGGGTGGTTAGAAATTCGTGATGCAGTGATCAAAGAAATTAATCGAATTATCGGCCTTTCGAGTACGTCCGATAAAGCCGATACTCGGGCAATTCGTCAGCTCTGCGATGGAATGGTCACATATCTTGCCGATGGCACGATAGCGGCGGGAGCCGCGATTTTGGTCGAGAACTTTCCGGAGATTGACCTTGAAAAGCTCCGGAGTGCGTTTGAGCAGGTGCGACAGATCGCTCGGGAGGGCATTAGGCAGGAAGGCCAGCAATTTGAATCTTATGCCGTTATTGATGCGGATAAACGTCGCCGGATCGAAGAAATCGTGAGACCAATTGTTGGAAGCTTGGCCAGACTGCCCGAAGGGGTCAGCGGCCTAGCTCTATCAACGGCGGACTGCCCATCCTATTTTAGCAAACTGGCGTTCCGCTACGAACACCTTGAGAACGCAATGTCCCGCGACGAATCCAACTCAGGGAGAGCCCGTGATAATTGCTCTACAATGCTGATGCGCATCTACCGCCTTTTGGACGACACCCGTTTTGAGTTCTTATTTGGGCCAAGTTCGTCAGAGTGGCCGAATGTCCGGCAGAGCTTGGCTGCATTTTTGCGAGATATTCTCGGAATGGAGTCCCGAGTCCCTGTAGAATTGACTAGTGATACGGAACTGCCAGATGGGATCTTGCCATTTTATGACCGCCAGCGGAGCGTCGCCGAAGCGGCAAATGTTGTCATAGTCGATTTGAGCCTTCTCGCGTCTGAGGTTCTTGAAAATGTCACCGCATTGATCGGTCGTCTTATCCATGAGTTTCTTCAACGGTTGAGTGACCCAGTCAGTGGCGTGGGTCGCGGCGAGTTTCCAGTCGTCCTCGTTCTGGAGGAGGCACAGAACTACATCAGAGAGAATCGAAGGTCGGAGGACGACTCTATATCCAAGCAGGTCTTCGAGCGGATCGCGAGAGAAGGTCGAAAGTTTGGGCTGGGGCTCGTGGTGGCATCGCAGCGGCCTAGTGAATTGTCCAAGACGGTGTTGTCTCAGTGCAATAGTTTCATTGTCCACCGGCTGCAGAACCCCGAGGATCTGCGGTATTTCCGCGAGATCGTTCCCGGCATCTACGGCCAGCTTCTGGATCAACTACCTGCACTCGCCCCACGCACCGCACTTGTTTTAGGTGAATGCGTCCAAGCGCCAACGTTAGTAGAAATGAGAGAAGCCGATCCAGTACCGAGAAGTAAGAATCCGCAATTCTACAAAAGCTGGACCGGTGAGGCAGCCATTCCGGATGTCGAGGCCATATGTGCAAAGTGGGAAGGTACTGCCGGCCCGGTTGGTCCGGAGCAAGTGTAGGATTGGAGACAGGTATTAACTTGGTGAGTTCAACCCGCTTTTCAGCGTCAAAGGAGGGAAACCGCAGAGTAACTCAGCCCGTCGCTTGGTTGCCCTGCGTCGGCTCTTGTGCGCCCTGCTGAGTTCGAAGAAAAAGAGTTCGAAGCGCCACTTTACCATCAGCTTGTAAGGGAGAATTCTCACCTGTGGCCTCCCGGCCAGGTTCTTGAGAGCTACTTGGGATTTGACCAAGCTCTCTACATTGCTGACCCATACCTCTGGGAGCTCCATGGCTTTCGGCGGCCGTTGAGAGGTTTCGCGCCGGGCTATTTCATGTGGCCATTTCTGCCACGCAAACGAGAGTTCCGCCGCCGGCTTCCGCGATTTCGATGCAACTGTTTCATTCAGGCGAAACGGCCAGAAGTTGGCTCGCGGCTTTCTAAGAAGCTTGCACCATTAGGTCGCGCCCGGCCGTTCTTTCGGTTTCTGATTGAATCTGACCAGCAGCGAACCCTTGAAGCCGCCGCGGAGTTGCTTCGCGGTAGAGCGCTTTTCACTTACGCTGCGCCAGTGTTTGCTCGGTCGCAGGACCTGTTTCGCCACATGACCCTTGGAACGGTAATTCAAAACACGACATTTCCCGACGTCATTTCGCTGGCAGGCCATCACGCTTGGTATTATAACCACCCTGGTGCAGCCGGAGTGCTCAATCAAGGCTTCGAACCTGTTGAACTACCCTCATTGGCGGCAAGCATCGACCAGCTTGTGGGCGAACATCTGGACCAAACCGAGGAAATTCTATCGCCGAGCGCTGCACTCGACGAACTCCTGCGAGGACTTCACGCGATAGTTAACAGGGTGGGTGCGGAAGGCGACCAGCCACGCGCAGCATACCTCACCCAAGAGTGGGAACGGATTGCCCTTTTAGCGAGGGAGATCGAAGCGCCCCCCGTGCTATTCTCCTTCCTTGGGATTGAGGCATTCGCGGTGTATTTCAACCTGATTTGGGTAACCATAGCCTAAGCCATCGTTTTCTTGGAGTTCGCCGGCGAAGCGGGGCTCCTCCTCTCTCGATATTTCCATCCGTCCCTCCCATATGACCCCATGCCTTCAAGTCGTCCAGGGTTTAGTAATCGGCGAGGCACCCGCGCCGGCCACCTTGACGAGAAACGGCTTACTCGTACAACTACAACCTCCTGACTCCCCAGTCCGCTTCGGGGAAGTCGCCGTGCCTGCTTGCGGTCACTTGGCTGTATCGTCTCACCGTTGTCGTGGCTGGAGTTTGGCAAAGACGCGAAATGGCAGAGCGGCTATGATTCACGACATTCGGCAAAGACGC
>Ga0326727_10027488_pt1 | contig 10441 bp, 11 predicted proteins | sample MB2enrmetagenome_FD_207643 | JGI IMG/M metagenome (GOLD analysis project Ga0326727, IMG submission 207643) | Lab enriched peat soil microbial communities from McLean, Ithaca, NY, United States - MB29MY | ecosystem: Environmental > Terrestrial > Soil > Wetlands > Peat | place: USA: New York...
GCCAAGAGAGAGCTTGCCTGCCGTGATTTTTCTAACTGCGTATGAGCAACATGTTTTGCAGGCATTCGATGTTCACGCGCTGCATTACCTTTTGAAGCCGGTGGACGACACACGCTTCTCGGCTGCGGTCGGTCGAGCCCGCGATCTGGTCGACTTCACGCTAAGGGCCGACATGGCGAAGCGGGTCATGAAAATGCTGGACCGCACCTCAGATGGATTCGCGTCCCGATTTACGGTGCAAACTGGATCCCGCATTCAAATCGTCGTTGCGGAAGATGTTGATTGGGTTGGAGCTGCTGGAGACTACGTTGAACTCCACGTCAACGGTCGTTCGTTCCTGGTGCGCGAGACGATGGCCTCTCTCGAACAGAGGCTCGACCCGGCAAAGTTCCTTCGCATCCACCGCTCCCGAATTGTGCAATCCAAAGGCATACTGGAACTTCGATCCATTGAGAACCGCGAATTCACAGTGAAGCTCTCGGATGGCTCGGAGCATCGCTCGAGCCGCACCTACGCCGATCGCCTTGAGCGCTGGTTGTCATCCGGTAGGGTCTGACAAAGTTGGCCAACACTGCGGCGGCTCGAGACAACGGCAGCGCCAAGTCGCGTTCCGGCTGTGGTCGAATGCGAAGTCATCGATGCACAAATCGAGTCTCAGAGGCGTGGATTCTGCAGGTCCGGGCGGATTACCGGCAACTCGGAAGTTATCTTTCGGTAAACAATCCCGCAGGTGTTGCTCAACTAGTAATTTCCGAGTTGGCGACAACACACCCGCTGAGTTGAGTTGCGCTGCAAAGCCTACACGGCACAGAGTAAGATGTCGCTAACGAATCCAATCCCGAAATGAATCAAGATGGTTCAACTACCGTTGTGGACCCTGGAAGGAAAGCTCCAGCCTGTCCAGTCGTCAGCACTTCGTTCTCCGATTACGAACCACGATTTGATCCTGTGCCAATCGTGCGACGAATGCTTGACTCCGTTCCAGAGAAATACCTGATTGGGCTGGATGAAGTCGTGCTCACCAATGCAAGTGGTCTGGCGCGGAAGCGGCGTAGGAGCGTGACCACGTCGCGAGGGCGCAAGGTAAAGGTGATCGACGCGGGAGGCTTGTATCACCCTGCGTTCAATGGGAGGCATGCGTGGATCGAGATATTTGTTGACAACGCCGTGCGCGGGTTTGAGAGAGGATGGTGGCTGCGAATCCCTCTCGTCCGCGAGGGGAGGCTTGGCGATGTCCTCTTTCACGAGATCGGGCACCACATTCATTTCACATGTCGTCCAGAGTATCGCGAGACAGGGGATGTGGCTGACGCTTGGAAGGTCCGACTCGGGGACAATTACAACTTGCATCGTTTTCGGTGGATAGCAGGAATCGGTCGACTCATTCGACCCCTTCTCGGCCCATTTATAAGCCGTCAAACAGCGAAAGTCGGAAAACGAATGCTCCAGAAAGGACAGATTTCCCGCGCAGAATATGAAGCTTCCTTCCCGACGAGCAGGCCGAACAAGAAGTCAGTTCCGCGGTAATGCCTGAATCACGGGCAAATCGGTAGCGACGTGAGCTAAATCACGTTGGGGAAGGATTGGCTACCACACATCCGAAACGTCCTAAAGGTGCCTGCAAACTCCCGGAAGCTACGCCGGATCAAGGGTCGGAGCCGTGTACTCGACTCTCGATTCTTCGCCAGCTTCGCCGACTTTTCATTAGGGATCAAACTACGCCGTCTTGAATGAACAGTCTTTCGGCAAGTTTCCTGACAGCTCTGCTGGACTTGACGGTGGAAAGATCGCCCTTTCCTTTTGATTTCAAAAAAGGAATCATGACATCATTTGTTTTGAAAGCCGAGAGGCAGTTCTCACGATGAAAGAAAAGCCGCATGGTTTGCAAGGAACGCTTGCGCTTATTCTCTCCAAAACCCTCGATGTGCTGAGACTGCAGCACGGCTGTGGAATCGCCCATCGCAGGAAGTAGGCAACTGCAGGCAGAGACCGGCGATTGGAAGCAAAACGCCCCAGTCATTGCGTGCTCTTTCAAAGTCAAGGCGGAGGATCTGGCATGAAATCCCAGCGACGCTTCCTGACACGGTTGGCGAGTTTTGCAACGAGGCGGAGTACCGGCCAACGCCTGCGGGATGAGATCGCCGAACATCTCGCGTTCCAGGTCGAGGAGAATCTGAGCGCCGGCATAGCTCCCGGCGAGGCGCGCCGGCAGGCTATGCTGAAGCTTGGTGCGGCCCAGGCGACCCGGGAACATCACCGCGCGGGGCACAGTATTCCCTTCATGGAGAACCTGCTTGCCGACCTGCGGTACGCGGTACGCATGCTGCTCAGATCTCCCGCATTCTCTCTCATCGCGATCGCCACAATGGCGCTGGGCATCGGCGCAACCACCGCTATTTATAGTGTGATTGACGCTACTCTACTGCACCCTTTGCCATACCCGCATCCCGGCGAATTGGTGCGTATCCAGGACGATCTTCCCGGCGTGGGCGCGCGCGACGTCGGCATCTCTGTACCTGAGTGGCGAGACCTTGAGGAATCTGGGATCTTTCAGTCCGTTGCACTTACTGACACCGGCACAAGCGTCAACCTCACCGGCAGTTCACAGCCCCTGCGTCTCAGCTTCAAGGGCGTTTCGCCGAATTACTTCGCGGTCCTCGGTGTGAACGCGCAGTTGGGCCGGACTTTCAATCCGAATGACGCCGCCCCCGGCTTCATCCTTGAGGTCGTGATGAGCGATGGGCTGTGGAGGAGGGAATTCGGGGCCGACCCGCACATTCTCGGTAAAGCTGTGCGCTTGGACAACGACGAGTATCGCGTGGTGGGCGTTATGCCGCGCGGTTTTCGTGATCAGGGCTCAACCAGCGAGGAACAGAATGTGGAGTTGTGGCTGGCCTACGGCTTTCAACGTGGGTCGTCTGATCCCCCGCTGCGCCGTTCCCGCCTGAGGAGGAACGTGGTCCTCGCGCGCTTGAAGCCCGGGCTCTCGATCGCGGCCGCGCAGGGGCGACTCAATGCGCTGGTGGATTCATTGAAAAAGCAATATCCGGCGGACTATCCCGCCCCGACTGCGTGGACCGTTCGCTTGATTCCCCTCAGTGAAAGCGTTGTTGGCAACATTCGCCAGTCACTTCTCCTGCTTTTTGGCGCAGTGGCCCTGGTTCTCCTCATAAGTTGCGTCAATGTCGCCAACCTGTTGCTCGCAAGGGCCAGTGCGCGCGGCCGCGAGATTGCGATGCGCCAGGCTCTGGGAGCGCAACGCGCACGCCTGATCCGCCAGTTCCTCACCGAGGGCCTGCTGCTTTTCCTGCTGGGTGGAATCGCTGGACTGAGCCTTCTGTTCAGCACCCAGAAATTCCTGTTGCGGCTTGTACCGGAAAGCTTCCCGAAACCGAATGACATTTCCATCAACTGGGACGTGCTTGGGTTCGCTCTCGCCGTCTCTGTCATAGCCGGAACCGTCTTTGGGCTTGCTCCGGCGTGGCTCATGACCCGCTTCGATTTGATCGGTACGCTTCGGCAGGAAGGACGCGGGGCTGGAGGCTCCAGGCAACGCTCACGCGCCCGCCAGATTCTGGTCATCAGTGAGTTGGCGCTCTCCCTGGTGCTCATGGACGCCACGGGCCTTCTGCTGCGCAGTGTTTGGGATTTGTTTAAGGTGCAACCCGGTTTCAACCCTGACCGCGTTATGGCCATTCACACGTGGCTGCCCGACCCCAACGACGCCACTACGGATCCCTATCAAACTGTTACACAGGAATCGGTTCTATTGCGCGAGATTCTTCGCCGCAGCCGCGCCCTATCCGGCGTAGAAGAGGTGGCTGTTGGCGACGATTCTACTGTTCCTCTGGGTCACAGAGGCCTCTACCGGCGCCCCTTAGTCCGCGAAGGTATCGAAACAATGGATAGTCAGGCTCCTTTAATCGATAGCCCTTTGGTGTCGCCCGAATACTTTCACCTGTTAGGCATGCCGCTTCTGCGGGGACGTCTTTTCAGTGATCAGGATATTGAAACCACGCCCCAGGTTGCGGTCATCAATCAGGCCGCGGCTCGCCTCTACTGGCCCGGTGAGGATCCGCTTGGCAAGCGTGTCCGTTTGGGGTTGAATAGTAGCTCCGCCCAGCCGCCCTTGACCACGATCGTCGGCGTAATTGGGGATGCCCGCACTGAATCTCTGGCGGACAAGGCGATTCCGCAGATCTACCGCAGCGTGTACCAGCACATCATTAAAGAACTGGCCATCTTCCTTCGCGGGCAACTCGATCCCGGCACCCTCCCGGCACAGGTCCGTCAGCAGGTACAGTCCGTGGATGCGACCCTTCCCGTTTTCCATGCGGAGACGCTGAATGATGTGCTTTCCGATTCGCTTTCGGTCAGAAAATTCTCGATGGAAATGGTCGCGACCTTCGCGGCCACAGCCTTGCTGCTGGCCGGGCTCGGAATCTACGGGACTATATCCTATGTTGTGAATGAACAAAGACGGGAGATCGCCATTCGTCTCGCACTGGGCGCGCAAAGACGCGATATCCTCAAGATGGTTTTACGCCAGAGCCTCACTCTGGCCTGCGTCGGCGCCGGCGTAGGCCTGGGCGGCGCGCTGATTGTTTCTCATTTCATGGCGGGCCTGCTTTACGGTGTCTTACCCTACGATCTCTTCACCTTCGCCGGCGTAACCGCTGTGCTCACCGCCGTCGCCATCGCCGCGAGTTACGTTCCCGCGTTGCGCGCCATGCGCCTCGATCCAATCACTACGCTCCACTCCGAATGACCTTTTGCCCGCTCGATACTTGCCTTACAAGTTGTTGTCATCCTAATGACCACCCCCGCGATGCTGATGAATTCACCTCACACCGGGCTCCATAGATCCGCCCCAGGAACGCGGCCTAGTCCCACGATTCCCGCAGGTCGTCAACGAGCGCGTTATCGCAAACCCACTCATCGAGCCCGAGCAGCCTGTGGGATCGAACTCGCGCCCTTCACTGTGCGTTAGCCTACGGGAGAATCTCTCCCGAACTGGCCTACGTAAAGAACCCAATTTGCCACAAAACTGGGTTGGGGACGAGTTGGCGACAATCCATGCGCAACCCAATTACCGGACCCTGGGGCGTTTAAAGGGAGTAATCCCGATAAGAACGCATAATTGGCTGTGAATGAGCGGTTTGCCCTGTTGGCATTCGCTGAAGGTCTGAAAGCACCTTTTTCAATTTTGCAGTTAGGTAACACTCGATGTCAGCACTGCCAAATCCGACAATCCGCAAGACCATCGTTTGGGAGTTCGCTTGGCATTGCTTTCTGATTGCCCTTCAAAAGCAACCACACAATCATGAGGCTGAGAACCATGCTATAGAGGATTGGTGCCTGCAGGCCCAGGCGCCATTCATAAAACAGCCAGTTTGAACCTCCGAGGAGTCCTCCCAAAGTCATGCCCAGGACAATGACCCAACCGGTACCTCTTGAAACCCGCATGGATAGAAGCCACGGTACCGCAATCAGCGCCACAATGTAGGTTCCGTAAGCCCACCATCCAGTTTCAAGGAAGAACTTTGCCAGCGGGTTTGCCTCGTGGGCCGTCAGCGTTTCTCGCCAATAGCTCGCTGGCTGCCCAGCGAGGGTGAAAGCTCCATCAACCGTCGTCGTCAAGGCCATCAACCAGCGCAGCCGCCTCAGTCCTTCACCCTCCCCGTCATGGATCGCCGGGAGCACCGCCAGCGTCAGAACAAGCGCAACTCCGGCAATGTAGAACTCCGCGCCGACCGTGCCTGTATGCCATCGCACTACAACCCAGTTGCATTCGCTGTAGCAAAGCCCCAGGATGACGGCGAGTTCCGCCACCATCGCCAGCCGCTTCGGAAGCACAGTTGCCAGGAGCCAAATGACTGCTCCATACAATGCCACCCCGGCGAGATATGCGAGCCATCCGTGACCCAGAAAGAAGTCAAACATCGGGTTGGTTGAGCTGTGTATAGGCAATCCATCAAAACGGACCGCGGTTGTCGGCAAGATCCAAAACCTCGAAGGCTGGGCGGCCAAAGTGAGAACCGCTCCGGTCGCAATCAGGGCAATTGCTGTCAAACGAAGCCGTTTGACCAGTTGGGGTTCATCGATTTGAGTCAAGCGCACCTCCGGAGAACGACGTTCGATAGAGTCAATTCATCCTAAATCGCCATATCACTGGTCGACGGCAGATCAGTCCTGGAATGTCGGCTTCTCGTCAGCAATCGGTCACTGTCGCAAAGGGCCATTTCGGGGAGCAATCCTGGGAAAGCGCTCAACAACCCTAGGTCGATGATTGCTTTGGCTTGTTAGCAAAAGCGGACCCGACAGTGACAACACATCGGTGGATGCTAGCCGACCGACCAACCAGCCGGAGCTTGAAGTCCGGCGCGGTTTCAGCCGAAAGTCCGTCCATCAAAAACCGAGTTCCGATCCATGGATCATTGCATTCGGCCGCGGGCGAGGCGGAGGAACGCCGGATCAAAGACCGGTTCGCGTCCACCCTCGTCATTGCGGCTTCGATCATTGCGGCTGTTCAATGGTGAGGCAGAACAAATAGTGCGTACGCGGTTCGGGACCTTCCTCGCGAAACAGGAGCGAAAGGCGCTCAAGCAGTCGTTGCTATCCCAAGAAACGTTCATCGCGTAGACCACACACTGGCTCTTTCCTTACCCATATTCATCTCAGGAAAAGATCCGATTCCTTGGAAGCTGAGTAGGATTCCCCGCTGGACTCGCTCCCGGCGACGCTAATCCCATTCAGCTTCCACGGTGCCATTTATGGTGCTGGTAGACAGCACGACCTGTCTAATCCAACCGCCTGCGCCGTCTAGACCTTTTTGAAGGGCCATAGCGTCGAACGCCACAGTCGAACCCCGACCCTTTTCAGCCATTGAGTCCTTGGGCCAGCCTTATTTTGATGATCCACACTATCTCAGAGTATGAATTCACCACGTCCCCTTCACCGCCGCCTCAAGCGCAGTCTGTCTCGCTTGAATCCACTGGGAATAGTGCTTCTCGACAATTCTCGCACTGTTTCCTAAAATCGCCGCGACCTCTGAGACCGGGACGCCTTTCGACAGCAACTGCGTTGCAAAATAATGCCGCCAGCGGTGCGCGTGGACATGAACCCCGGCCAGGGTGCCCAGGCGACGAAGCGTGCGTTGCCAGTCCCCCACACAGGACTTCGGGTTCCCGTATCCAGACCATAAGTAATACTCTCCGTGCATCCCCGCAAGCGCTTTTTTCATTTCCGGATGGAGCGGAAGTTTGACGGGCTTTCCGTTTTTCTGACTTCGCACGATCACATGGGTTTCGGAAACCCGCGACCGATGGAGCTGTACGACATCGCGGATGCGAAGCCCCGTCCATCGCAAGACGGAAATAAACGCCTTATCTTTCCCGGTTGTCTTCCCCGTAGATGCCCTTCCTGGGAAAGAGCGGTATCGCCCAGGCGATCTTTTCGATTTCCGATTCATCGTAGGGCTTCGTTACGATCAGAATTTCCTTGGGGGCCTTCAGAGCCTTTGCCGGGTTCTTCGCAATCCAGTCTCGATCCACACAAAATTTGAAGAACGAGCGGAGCCTTTCCAGCCTCTTAATCGCGGTTGAGGGCCGGACCTTCCAGCCCTCTTTTACCTTGCTGAGTTCGTCGGCGGTGACTTTATCAATCCGCACAGAAGGGAAGTGGACGATCAATTCATCACGCAAAAGTTCAGCTTTGCGGACATGTTCGCGGGACAATCCACGGGAATTGAGGTCGGCAATAAACCGGCGCATTGCCTCTTCCACGGTTGGGATCTCTGCCTTGGAGAGCCCACCGACTTCCCATTCCCTGACGATTTTTTGTCCGGCTTCCCAGCTCCGCACGTCGAGCGAGCGCCGAATCATCTTGATCTCAAGCGTTCCCTCGACGGCAAGCGGACAGCCACAAGCCCGGTAGCTACGCCCCTTATTGGAGTGCTTGCAGTTGGTCAAATGGCGGCGAAAAACAGTGAGCATGACTCACCGTAAAACGAGTCACACACGCAGTACACACGCCAGATTTGCTTGGACTTCAAATATATGATTCTAAATAGAATAAAGTGGTGGAGGCGGCGGGAGTCGAACCCGCCAACAGCACTGAAAACACTCAAGTTACTGATACTGCGAATGCCTGAAATTCACCGAATTCCACGATTGCCAGGTTTGCGTACAAATCGCGTACAAAGAATTTCAGGAACTCCCAGAATCCCAGCAGGTGCATCTTCCGATCCATTCCTCGGACGATCTGAAGTATTCTCTGACCTTTATACATCAGTTCCGTCTGCAGTGGCCGGGAATGGGCGATTCTTCAATTGTGTCTGCCGGCCATGCGCCTCATCTGATCGATGGCCTCTAGTACCGTGTATCACTCATAATTTCGGATAGAGACGTTTCAGTTTGATGCGGGCATCTTCGGTGGTAAAACGCCAGTCGATGGCGGCATTTCGGTTGTTCCGGTCCAGTTCCCATGCAGCCACTTCTCTTCGCATCAGGTCGATGGTTGGGATTCTTCGATTGAGGCACTGGCCGTTGAGCGCGCTTAACTCGATCTCCGCCACGTTAAGCCAACTGCCGTGTTTGGGTGTGTAGTGGATTTCAAGGCGCCGGGCCAATCGCCGGGCCTCCTCCGGCTCGAAGGCTTCATAAAGCGAAGCAGCATTGTGGGTATTCAAATTGTCCATCACCAAGCGAACTTTTGTGGCCTGCGGGTAGCGTTCATCGAGCATGCCTTTGATGAACATGGCCCAGTCTTTACGTGTGCGCTGTTCGGTGATCGCGACGTGCCGGCGACCGCTCAACGGTTCCACTTCCAGGAAGATTTCCGCCACGCCGTTGCGCACATATTCGTGGTCGATTATTTGACCGCGCCCCGGAGCCGCCGCGAGTGGGGCGTGGACCTCACCCACCAACTGCTTGTTGGATTCGTCCATGCAGATCAGCGGGAATTGCGGGTCGTAGGGCGCATGGTAAACATCGAGGACATCTTCCATACACACCACAAAGGCGGCGCAGCCATCGGGCGGAATCTTCCAATATTTGCTCAAGTGAGGCTTAAGTTCGTTTTTTTAAGAGCACGGTGGACGCTCATGGTGGAAACCTTCGCCGCGATCTTCAGTTCCACGACTTTTTCGGCCAGCAGGCGCACCGTCCACCGGGTTCGACCGGCGGGCGCCGGCGAGCACGCCAAGGCCGTCAACCGGGCGTCAAAGGCACCGTCGAAGGAAAGCCTGGGTGGTTTGGCACGGGGTTTGCGCTGCAACGCAGCTTCGATACCCTCTTCCACGAAGCGCTCTTTGAGATGTTCGATCGTGCGCGCAGTGATGCCCAATGCTTCGGCCACGTCGGCAACTTTCCAGGGATTGCCCTGCGGTCCGGCATCGCACAGCAGCAACGCGCGGGCAAGAATAAACGTGTGGGCCGCAGTCTTGCCGGAGCGCGTCAGCCCTTCCAGTCGGCTGCGTTCATCCTCGCTCAGTGTTACTCGATAACGGGGTGTCATGCCTCTATCATTTACCGAGAAACATCATCCGTCAATATGCGAAATATAATATGTTACATGGTACTAGTAGCCGCACCCCCATGCGGGCGTTGAGCAGCGTACGATGCGGAAGAGACCCGTTTCGAAGAGCGGCGCTGACCAGAACATTCGTGTCCAGGACCAACCGTCTCAGCTTGGTCATCGCTCAGCGAGAATCTCTTGGAGCTTCTCTTCGGTGAGGCCGTTGGCCTGCGCTTGCGCTGATGCCAACGCCGAAAGACGGTCGAATTCCCTCCATCGGTCTCTCACCATTCTCTCGTACTCCTCTGCGGAGACGAGCACGGCCACATCCCGCTCGTGGCGCTGGATGCGGACCGGCTCCCGCTGCGACTGGTCGAGCATGGCGGCAAAGTTTTGCTTGGCGTGGGTTGCGGAGACAGTTGGCATACGAGCAGCTTATCGAAAATGTACAATTTGTACAAATTAGACAAATTGTACATTTTGCAGACGAAGCTCGCCCGAAACAACTCCTTCACTTGGATAGTCTCTCCAGCAGACAAACCGTTACCGAATCGCCCGCGGTTTTGCCGAGAAGCTTTTGCAGATCCGCTTTAACCGGCAGCTTGTGCGTTCCATCGCCCAATGCCATAAAGGAGCTTTGGAAGGGATGGCCATCCATGGTGCCGCGGACTTTGACCAGGCCGCGTGTGCCGAAGAACTTGGCGGAGTCGGGCATGACGACATACGTCCAGCCGCCTTTGGCGGGCGACTTCTGCAATTTGGCGGTGAACTGCTTATCCATGGTTCCGTTTCCCCACGCAAGCCAGCATAAGGCGTGAGCCGGCTCGGCTGCCATACCCCGCGCCCGACCCTCATGCCGGGTACACTAGAAGCAGGACCCTTCCCACCCGGAACCCGCCCGGGCAGCCGCGCAACAACAACCAGA
>Ga0326727_10027489_pt1 | contig 10441 bp, 7 predicted proteins | sample MB2enrmetagenome_FD_207643 | JGI IMG/M metagenome (GOLD analysis project Ga0326727, IMG submission 207643) | Lab enriched peat soil microbial communities from McLean, Ithaca, NY, United States - MB29MY | ecosystem: Environmental > Terrestrial > Soil > Wetlands > Peat | place: USA: New York...
GCCTTGGCCTTGAACTCGTTGGAATACCGATACGGACGACGTCTCTTTGCCTGTTTCTTCCTCACCTGCAGCTCCCTTCCCTGCAAGTGTGCTTAGATTCCCTGTCTCACTTTTGGGGGTCACTCCATCCCACGGTCCCCCGCCATCCCCCGCGTCCTCCCGCCTCCGCGATGAGAGCGGAGAATCCGCCCAGCGCGCCCATGGACCGGAAAACGGGAACACCCCGGTGCCGCAACCGAAAACCGGACGGCAGCGGCGTCGCCAACCGGACTGAACACTCGGAACGGGCAGGACGGTAGTTTGGGAACGGTAGTTTGGGTAGTCTGGGGGATTGCCGGTGCCGGCTGGGGGTACTACAATGGCGCCATTCTCTTCGGCAATCGAGCAATTTGCGTACCGCGTAGTCGGGGAATGGCATAAGTTGGGCCGCTCTTTTCCGATTCGTCGGTTGTCGCTTGGAGGGATGCAGAGGCCGAAATTGGCAGCCAGCGTAATACTCCGGTAACAATTTCTTGGTAATTTTCCGGACTACCAATCGTTTAACAGTAAGGGGAAGCTGAGCAGCACGTCACGGGACATTGGAGGAACGATCTTCCCGTCTTTTTTTGCGTTTTTTTCGCTCTTGACAGAGTGCATTGCAATATGCAATATGGTTATTGCAATTAGTGAATAGCTGGATCGGAAGCGGTACGTGCCAACCCTATGGATTTTGTACCCACAAAACCCGGCGCCAAGCCTCAGGGGACGGCGTTCCGCATACGCGAATCCGCGCGCACCGCGCTGGGAGCTTTTCGCTCGCACCCGCTGCGCTCCTTCCTCACCCTGCTGGGCAACATTCTCTCGGTAGCGACGCTGGTCGCGGTGGTTTCTCTCATCGACGGCGCCAATAAGTACATTGGCGACCACGTGGCCAATCTCGGCGCGGACGTCTTCGTGGTATCGCAGTTTCCGCTGATCACCGATGTAGAGGAGTTTGTCCGGGCGCAAAAGCGGAACCGTAAGCTCACTTGGGAAGACTACGAGTATCTGCGCGACGGTCTGCAACTGCCCTTGCGCGTGGGCGCGGAAGCCTCGGCCAGCGGGACGGTGCGGGACGAAGGCGAGAAGTCGCTGGAAGATGTCACCATTCGCGGGGTGACCGCCAACTTGGCCGACATTGAAGCGGAGGAACCAGTGTCCGGCCGCTATATTTCCGAGGCCGACGACAACCATCGCTCGCCGGTGGCTTTCGTGGGTGCGGATGTGGTCGAGAAGTTCTTCCCGAATGTCGATCCTATCGGGCGTACCATTCGCGTGGACGGCGCCCCCTACGAAGTTGTCGGGGTGGCTTCCAAGCGCGGGTCAACCTTCGGCCAATCCCAGGACAATTTCGTGTATGTGCCGCTCCACACCTTCCTCAAGGAGTACGGGTCGGGCCAGGGTCTGACCATCGAAGTCCAGGCCCGGGGCACCGTCTGGGTTCCCGAAGCCGAAGCCGAAGCCCGATGGCTGCTGCGGGCGCGCCGCCGTCTCGGCGCTTCGGAACAAGATAATTTCGGCATCATTGCCGCGTCCTCGATCATGGAACTGTTTAAGACTCTCACCGGCGCCGTAGGCCATGCCATGGTGGGGGTGGTGGCAGTCTTCATGGTGGTGGGCGGCGTGGTCATCATGAACGTGATGCTGGCCAGCGTGACCGAACGCACCCTGGAAATCGGGGTACGCCGGGCGGCGGGCGCCACCCGGTTCGATATCCGCTTGCAGTTCCTGGTCGAATCCGCCCTGCTGTCGGTTATCGGGGGGGGGCTGGGACTGCTGCTGGCGGCAGGGATCGTGGCTCTGCTGGCCGCCCTGACTCCGGTGCCGGCGTTTCTCAATGCCGGGGCGGCGTTTATGGCGCTCCTGGTCGCTGCCGCCATCGGGCTTTTCTTCGGCGTGTATCCCGCGTGGCAGGCCTCGGAGTTGAGCCCCATCGAGGCCCTGCGATGCGAATAGAGCCGCCCATCGGCGAACCCCCACAGTCTTCCCGCTCCCCCCTCGGGAAGAGGCTCCGCTCAGGTCTGCGGGGCTCCTCATCGTTGGGCGAGAACCTCCGTATGGCGCTGCAGACTATCTTGCAGCACCGGGTGCGTTCCGGGCTGACGGTGCTGGGAATCGTCATCGGAATTGCGGCGGTGGTGATGGTGGCTTCCCTGTTCGTGGGCCTGGACCAGGAAGTACAGGGCATTCTGGACGCTTACGGCCGGGACACGCTGTTTGTGACCCGCCTGCAATCCGGGCTTACCGCCAAAGAAATACAGGCGCGCAAGCTCCTGACGCTGGACGATGCCCTGGCCATCCAGGAGCGCTGTCCTTCGGTGAAGCAAGTCACGGTTTCCATATCCAGCAGGAATGCGCCGATCCGCAACGCGCGTTACCAAAAGCGCCAGGTTACCGCCGTGCAACTCTCCGGAGCCCTGCCGTCTTACGACCAGGTCGTGAACCTTGCCCTGGCCCAGGGACGGTTCTTTACCGACAGCGAGGATCGCAGCCGCCGAACCGTGGCCGTCATCGGCTCCGATCTTGCCGAGACCCTGTTCCCGGCCGGCGACGCCTTGGGCAAGACGGTAGTGGTGGCCGGATTTCCCCTCGAAGTGATTGGGGTGCTGGAAAAGAGCAAGACCAAGCTGATCCGGGAGAGCGACAAGAGCGTGCTGGTGCCCTACCGTACCTTCCGGGAGCACGAGTCCCAGACCGTGGAGCATTTGATTATTGTCCGCCCGCAGGCCGATCGTAAGCAGGGCGCGGAGGATGAGATTCGCGCTTTGTTGCGCATTCGCCGCCGGGTCGATCCGGGCGATCCCGACGACTTCAACATTACCAGCACCGAAGCTGCTTCCCAGGAGTTTCGCCAGATTCTGAGCTCCATTGCCCTGGTGACCATCGCGGTCAGTTCCATGGGGCTCCTGATCGGGGGGGTCGGGGTGACCAACATCATGCTCATGTCCGTCACCCAACGCACGCGGGAAATCGGAGTGCGCAAAGCCGTCGGCGCCCGCAAGCGCGACATCGTGCGGCAGTTCCTGGCCGAGACCATAGCCCTTACGGGGGTAGGCGGATTGATGGGCATTGGCATCGGCATCGGAGGCAGTGCCCTGATCAACCTGGTGTGGCCCTCGGCGGTGCCGCTCTGGTCGGTGCTCACCGGGTTTGCCGTTTCGGTTGGCGTTGGGCTGTGCTCGGGTATGTATCCGGCCATCAAGGCCGCGAGGTTGGACCCGGTGGAAGCATTGCGGTACGAGTAGCCGGAGTTTGTGAGGGCGCATGACAAGCAGGAAGAAGTTCGCGATTGGAGTTGTGGTAGTGGTGGCTCTGGCCACTATGCTGGGCCTCACCATCGTGCACAACCGCGGCAACGCCTTGGTGGTGCAAACCGAACGGGTGAAGCGCACGGAGATCACCGCGGTGGTCAGTGCGACCGGTGAGATCAAGCCCAAGCAGTACGTCAACATTGGCGCCAATGCGATGGGGCGGATCACCCAGCTCTATGTCAAGGAAGGCAGCAAGGTCCAGCGCGGCGAACTGGTGGCCAAACTGGAGGACGTGCAGCCCGCCGCCGACCTGGACTCCGCCCGGGCAGCGCTGCAGGAAGCGCGCGTCGAGGCCCAGGGGGCCCAGGCGGCGCTGAAGGCCGGGCAGGCCGACCTGGCGCGTTGCCAGTCGGACCTGGACCGCTCTCAGCTCGATTTTGCCCGGACCGAGCGGCTGTACAAGGCGGGCGTGATGTCCAAGCAGGACTACGAAAGCAAGCAGGCGTCCTGGAAATCGGCGGCGGCCAGCGTGAATGAGTCCCAGGCCAAGATTCTTCAGGCCGAGTCGCAGTACGCGTCGGCCCAACGGAAAATCGATCAGGCTCAGGCCAGCCTGGTCCGCAGCACGGACGCCCTTAGCAAGACGGTGTATCGCGCGCCTTTCGACGGCGTGGTTACCAACCTGCCTGTCCACGAGGGCGAAACCGTCGTGATGGGCATTCAGAATTCCCAGGGCAGCACCTTGATGACCCTGGCCGACATGGCGGTCATCACCGCGGAAGTCAAGATCGATGAGGCCGACATTGTGAGCGTTAAGCTGGGCCAGGCGGCCAAAGTCAGCATCGATGCCATTCCCAAGAGGTCCTTTGCGGGAGTGGTGACGGAAATCGGAGAAAACGCCATCGTGCGTTCCTCCGGACTGGCTACTTCCCAGAGCGCCACAGGCGATCAGGAAGCCAAAGACTTCCGGGTGGTGATCACGCTGCAGGAAACCCCCGAAAACCTGCGTCCGGGACTGTCCTGCACTGCCAAAATCGTCACGGCCACTCGTCCCAACGCATTGGCCATCCCGATACAGGCATTGACCGCCCGCCAACGTAAGGACCTGGAGTCCGGCGATGCCGGAGCAAAGCGCGTGCTCGCCGCCGCGCCCGATTCCGCCCCGGGCCGCGAGAAAGACCGCGAGAAGGACCCGGAGCGGGAAGAGTTGCAAGGCGTGTTCGTGGTCCGTGGGGATGCGGCCTTCTTTGTGGAAGTGGAAACCGGAATCAACGGGGCCAGCGATCTCGAGGTGGTCCGCGGCCTAGCCGAAGGCGACCAGATCGTCACCGGAAACTACCGCGCCCTGCGCATCCTGAAGAACGGCCGACGCGTGAGAATCGACAATTCCGTTTCGGCCAAGGAAGAAAGCAGCTAGACGATTTGGAGAACAACAATGAGCACTTCTGCGACGTTGTCGCCGAATCCCCTGCCGGCTGCGCCGGCGCTCAGCCAGATACAGCGCGTGGTGGCTACTTTCACCGCGCCCTCACGGGTGATGGCGGACATTTCCCGCAGTGCCAGTTGGTGGCTCCCTTGGATTGTGTCCACCCTCGTGGCTTTGGTGTTGGTGTTCGCGATCGACCGGAATATCACGTGGAAATCCGTGATCGAGAGCCAGATGGAAAGGAGTCCGCTAGTCGCTGAGTCTCTCGATAGGATGACACCGGAGAAGCGGGCGCAGGCCGTGGAAATGCAGATCAAGATAACCAGAATCGCGGTGTACCTCCAGCCGGTTGGGACCATCGTGAATTACGTGATCGTCGCAGCTTTGTTGCTGGCCATCTTCAATTTCGGTTTTGGGGCAGAATTGAAGTTTGCCCGGGCAATGGCGATCACTGCCTACAGCGGCCTGGTCCTGGTGCTTAAGAATGTTCTGGTCGCCGTCGTCGTGCTGATCGGCATCGATCCGGCGAATTTCAATTTGGCCAATCCCATCGCTTCCAATCCCGGCCACTTGCTGAGTCCGGACGCCAACCGGCTGTTGTATGGCATGCTCTCGGCCCTCGATGTGTTCGCCCTTTGGGCGATCTTTTTAATGGCGCTGGGAATCGCGCACAACTCCAAAGTCAAGACGCGCGCCGCTTTTTGCGCGCTTTTCGTTTTGTATCTCCTGGTCAAGGTCGGCGGCGGTGCTCTGGGGCTTTTCTAGGGCTGGCCCGGCCGGGAGGCGTATGGAGGAGAACAACATGCTCTGGTTGCGAGGCCTGATTGCAATTGCCGTGCTGGCCGTTTTGGTTCCCGCCGCCGCGGGTCAAGTGGGGTCGAATCCGTCTCCTGGCGGGCGCAGGGCGCCGTGGCCCAATCCCGTGGGGATGTTCACGCCTATGCGGACGCCGAAGCCGGCGTGTGGCAGCTCGGGGCGTATGGACCAACTGGTGAAAGAGGGCCAACTCCGCTTGTCCTTGGACGAGGCAATTGCCCTGGCCCTGGAAAGCAATCTGGACATCGCGATTCAGCGTTACACTCTCCCCATCGCCGACACCGACATTCAAAAAGCCCGGGCTGGAGGGGCGCCGGATTCCTACGACCCCGTGCTCACCTCTTCTCTCGGCCTGCAGTACCTCAGCATGCCCGAGTCTTCCGTGCTCAGTGCCGGCTCGCAACAGAATACCGGCACCGCCAATTTCACCTACAAGCAGGCCTTTGCGACCGGAACGTTGTTCACCCTGGAGTTCGACAATAACCGGCAAGCCAGCAATAGTCCCTACAGCTTCCTCAACCCGGTGCTGAATTCCAATCTATCGTTCACTTTGCGGCAGCATTTGCTGCAGGGATTCGGCATTGCCAACAATCGGCGCCTGCTGCTTACGGCCCGAAACAACCGCGAAATTGCCGACGTAGACTTCCGGCTGCAGGTCATCACCACGGTCAACCAGGTGGAGAAGCAGTACTGGGATCTAGTCAACGCCTATGAAAACGTGAAGAGCAAAGAACGCGCGCTGGATTTGGCCCGCCATCTGTTGGAAGACAATCGCAAGAAGCTGGATGACGGCGCCGTGGCCGCCATTGAAGTGGTTCGGGCCGAAAGTCAGGTGGCCTCCGATACCCGCGGGCTCATTGTGGCCCAGACCGATCTGCGTAGCCAGCAGTTGCACCTGAGGAACCTGCTCAGTTGCGGGCTGAGCGATGCGGAGCTGCTGGGCGCCGCCGTCGTCCCCACGGATGCCATGCAACTCCCCGCCGTGGAACGGGTGGAACCGATCCAGGATTCGATCGCCACCGCCCTGGCGCATCGCGCCGACCTGAAGAAGAAACTGATCGATCTCAGCAACAAAGAGATCGACAACAAGGCCAACGGCAACGCTTTGCTGCCGACGGTGGATCTGGTGGGCTCTTATGGGATGACCGCCCTGGCCGGAGCGGTACCTTCTACGACCTCCGGTTTGTGCATTATCTTCGGCCAATGCGGCGCTTCTGCCGTGCACACGACCGGCTACACCGATGCCTTATCTACCTTGTGGGGTGACAAGTATCCGACCTACTCGGTGTCCCTGAACGTGACCATTCCCCTCCGCAACCGCACCGCCCTGGCGGCCCAGCACCGTTCGGAGTTGGAGCTGCGCATGGCGCAGGAGCAGGTGCGGCAACTGGAAAACACCATCCGCGTGGAAGTGCGCGATGCGCAAGATGCAGTGCGGCAAAACCGGGCCGCCGTCGAGGCGGCGCAGCAGGCCCGGCGCCTCTACGAGGAGACCATGCGCGCCGAGCGGATGAAGTATGACGAAGGCGCGTCGACTACGTACAATGTTCTGCAAACCCAAAAGGACCTTGCTGGCGCCGAGGCCGATTTGCTCAGCGCCATGTCCGCCTATCAGGAATCCTGGGTCGAGCTGGAGCGCGTGACCGGCATGACCCTGGTCGACCTGGGCATTGACGTGGCCGATGCGGAGTCCGGAGAAGTCAAGCACTTGCCCAAGGCGCCGAACGTGGCGCCGGCGGCAGCGGTTCCATCGGGTCAGGAGGCCACGCCCGGCGCGCCAGGCGCCGGGCGGTGAGGAGAGGCTATGGCGAATACTGCGGAGTTGTGCCGTATTACCAAGCGCTACGATTCGTTTGTCGCGGTGGATGCGCTCTCGTTGGAGGTCCCCGAGGGCGCGGTCTTTGGGCTGCTTGGGCCCAATGGAGCGGGAAAGACTTCGGCCATCCGCATGGCCCTGGGCATCACCTTGCCCGACGAAGGCGAGGTCCGGCTCTTCGGCCAGCCGTTCCAGCGAGCCCATCTGGACCACATCGGCTACCTCCCGGAGGAGTGCGGCTTGTACCGGAAGATGAAGGTGCTGGATCACTTGATTTTTCTGGGGCGGCTGAAAGGGCTGGCGGAGAGCGAGAGCCGCCGTCGCGCCCTGCAATGGTGCGAGCGGCTGGCCCTGCCGGAGTGGGCCGATAAGAAAGTCGAGCAGCTCTCCAAGGGCATGCAGCAGAAGGTGCAGTTCATCGCCGCCCTGCTGCACGAGCCCCGGCTGGTGGTTTTGGACGAGCCTTTTTCCGGTTTGGATCCTGCCAACGCCCTGGAAATGAAGAACGTCCTGCTGGAATTGCACCAGCAAGGCAAGACCATTCTGTTTTCCACGCACCGCATGGAGCAGGTAGAGCGGCTTTGCGATTCCATTTGCCTCATCAACCACGGCCGCGCCGTTCTGGCAGGGAATCTGAAACAGATCAAGGCCGGCTATGGCAAGAACAGCGTGCAACTGGAGTATCAGGGCGACGACGCCTTTCTGCAGAATCGGGAACTGGTGGACTCGTTCAACAATTACGGCCACTACGTCGAGGTTCGGCTGAAGCCGGGCGCGGACGCGCAGGAATTGTTGCGCGCGGCGGCGGCGGGCGCGCGCGTTGCGCGCTTCGAGCTGGTGGAACCGTCCTTGGAAGAGATCTTTATCGATACGGTCAGGCCCAACGAGGGGAATTCGCCGGCGCCGCCCGCCGCGGACGCCCATTCCCGGGAGGTCGCCCATGCGTAACATGCTGCTCATTCTGCGCCGTGAATATGTGGAGCGCGTCCGCACCAAGAGTTTCCTGATCCTCACTTTCTTGGTCCCCGTGCTGATGGTGGCGATGGTAGTGCTCCCAACTCAAATGGCCATGCGGTCGATGGGAGGCTCCCGCCGGCTGGTGGTGGCCACTTCCAATCCGGCGCTGGCGGAAGCCATTCGGCAACAACTGGATGCCGCCAATCCCGTGGTGGAAGCTGGGACGCCAGCGGGCCCACCTAGGTCCCCCCATTATGTGCTCACGATCGATTCCCGCTTGACCGAGGAGGAACGGGCCGCCCTGCGCCGCCAGGTGACTGAAAACCGGATTGACGGCTTTCTGTGGATCACACCGGAAGCGTTGCAGTCGCGCCAAGTCGAGTACACCAGCAAGCAGTCCGCCAACTTGACGGACGGTCGCGTGCTGGAACTCGCGTTGCAAGCCGCGGTGATGCGGCACGCCCTCGCCGGCTATGGAGTTAAGGACGAGCAGGCGGCTGAGTTGCTGCGCCCATTTGGGGTGAAGGCCGTGCAGATCGCCAACGGTAAAGAGGGTGGAAGCAGTGGTGTGGCCCTGTTCATCAGTGTGTATGGAATGGTGATGGTGCTTTACATGGCCGTGCTGCTTTACGGCATTGCCGTCATGCGCTCGGTGATCGAGGAGAAGAGCTCCCGGATTGTGGAAGTGATGCTTGCCTCCACTACTCCCCGGCACCTGCTGGCCGGCAAGATCCTGGGGGTGGGCGCGGTGGGCTTAACCCAAATTGTCATCTGGGTGGCCGCAGCCGCGGCGCTTTCGCTCCCGGGGCTCGTTGCGGGCGGCGCCTCTCTATTCCACCTGCCCCTATCCACCGCCATCGCTTTCGCCGGATTCTTCGTTCTGGGCTACTTTTCTTACAGCGCGCTGTACGCGGTTCTGGGCGCTACCGTCAACCGCGAGCAGGAGGCCCAGCAGGTGCAGTTCATCATCCTGATGCCGCTCATCCTGAGCGTGATCCTGCTTCAGGCCGTCATCCAGAACCCGAGTTCGCCGCTGGCGTTCTGGCTGTCTTTGGTGCCCCTCTGTTCGCCGCTGGTGATGTTCGCCCGCATCGTCATCGCCACTCCGCCGCTGTGGCAGGTCGTGCTTTCCGTGGCTTTGACGGTGCTGACGATCTATGGAACGCTTGTCGTTGGCGCGCGTATCTACCGCGTGGGGATTCTGATGTACGGCAAGCGTCCCACCTTGCCGGAGTTGCTGAAATGGATGAAGTACGCGTAAAACACGCTTGGCATTCCACGCTGTGGAAGCACCGGCTTTAGAGCTTGTGTGAGAACCCACAGATTGTCGGCCTGCGCAACCGGCTGATCCATGGCTACGATGCGGTAGATTTCGATATTCTCTGGCAGGTTGTTAGCAAGGACTTGCCGCCCCTGGTCGCTGCTCTGGAAGAGATCGTAGCTCCCGACTGAATGCCGCGGGAGCGATACTATAGTGAAAGGCGCCACCGCGCCGGAGGAGTTTGGTCTGTTGCACTCGGTGTTGAGAAGCTTTCTGCTGGTTGTGTTGCTGCCTGCTTTAGGTTGGGCGCAAGGCACGGCCTCCCCCACTTTCCGCTCGCAATCCACGGTCGTGCTGGTGCCGGTGCTGGTGTACGACGACGACGGCAAAGTCGTCTTCGGTCTCACGGCCCGGGACTTCATGATCAAAGACAATGGGAAGGAACAGGTGGTAAAGCTGGATGAAGCGGCCGACAGCAAGCCGGTGTCGCTAGTCGTGGCCGTCCAGACCAGCCGCCGCTCCGCTCGGGCCTTGGGGGCCCATTGCGGACGTTCTGTCGCCGACGACCCCTTTGCCGAGCCGCAACTGGACGGCTGTGTCAATGCCCTGCGCACCCTGGGCTTAATGCTGGAACCGTTTCTCCATGCGCCGGGCAGTGAAATGGCTATCGTAGGTTTTGACGGCCAGCCCAAACTGCAGCAGAGTTTTACCTCCGACACTACGCTGCTGAAACGGAAGTTGAGCGATTTGCCGGAAGGAGACAGCGACGATGCCATTCTGGACGCCCTCCGGTACTCGATCGAGCTGCTGCAGCATCGCCCGGCCGAGCACCGCAAGGTCCTGTTGTTGATCAGCGAACTCCACGATCACGGCAGCAGAAACGCTACCTACGAAGA
>Ga0326727_10027493_pt1 | contig 10440 bp, 9 predicted proteins | sample MB2enrmetagenome_FD_207643 | JGI IMG/M metagenome (GOLD analysis project Ga0326727, IMG submission 207643) | Lab enriched peat soil microbial communities from McLean, Ithaca, NY, United States - MB29MY | ecosystem: Environmental > Terrestrial > Soil > Wetlands > Peat | place: USA: New York...
AAACCCATGCTGCGTTTGCCACATTTCCATTGGCCATGTTAAGGCCGATATATTTCATCATTCCATCGCGAACTTCAAGCGAATGGGTGCCATCTATGTTAGGCCAGTATTCTCCAATCTCTATTCCGGCCCAAGCACTGTTGATTGTACTCGAAATACCTGTTACAAGGTATGGGAAGGTTCCGGGAATGATTATGCGCCGCATCTTTGTACCCCAACCGAGTTCGTAGTTATGCATGACTTCCCAGAACTGTGTCGGGATCGCCTGAACGCCGATCCAGAAATCGAAGAACACGTAATAGAAACAGCTCAGAAAACCCAAAGTGAATACATAGATCTCAGTTGAGTACGCCTGGGGCAACGCCGAGGAGAATAAAGGATATGTTGCTATGAAGACTAGAGGAAAATAGGCGGGAGCGGGAAAAGCGGATACCGCCTGAACGATAGGCGCCAACATCAAACTTGCCTTATGATGCGTAGCTAGAACATAACCCAGAGTCAACGCCAACGCTAACGCGGCAAGCGTTACAACTATCACCCTAAGATAATCTGCACCCATAGAATACAGAAGATAAGGCGTTGACGTGAGGAACGCTTGCCATTCTTTTTGTGGAACTGCAAACGCGATTAGCAAAGAAGAATATCCTAGATACAAAAGCAGGACTATGCCCATGCAGAATGTAAGCGACTTCACAGCCACTCTCAGTATGTGAATGATCGGCGTCGGAGCCCCCGGTTCACCTTCGAACCCGCCACGATGCACAGGATTGGCAAGCTTTCGGGCATAGCGAGAGAGGTATCGAGTTCGACTACGGAAAACATCTACCCCTCTAAAATGTCGACCTGACAAATGACGATGTTTAATCTCAAATGTTGAGTCAACGCCATATTTGGCGACGCCACGCCGACTGAGGATGTTAAGCAGCACTGTAACGATTATGACGCCGATTGCAATGAAGACTAATGAATAGTATACCCCAACAAAGTCCGATTCCTTAACGAAATTCGTTATTAGAGTTCCAATTCCAAAGGTCTTATACGTGGTGACACCGACGATGAACACTTCGCTAACGGTGATGTAGAAGAAGGCGTCCGCGAAACTTGAGAAAAGATTAGATGTCACACGTGGAATCGAGTGCGGGATGTAAAGCTTCCACATCTTTCTGCCGAAACTGAAATCGTAATTCTCAGTTACATCTAGGAGATGTTCTGGGACGGTTTTGAAGGCTTGGTACGCTCCGATCCAAACGTTCCAGGATACGGCGTCGAACACTAGAAAGTCTGCTGCGATTTCTACTCCCCAAAAACCTCCTAACCCTTGAATGAAAACTAACAGGACGATTGGGAGGAAGGCGATTACGGGAATGGATTCAAGAACGTTAACGAAGGGAACGTACGCATTTTCGAATTTTCTGCTCTTAACCGCGAGGTAAGCTAGGCCCCAACCCGACAGCACGGACAGAGCTATCAGAACTAGGATCCTGCCGATCGTTGCGATGGTCGCAAGGGCGATTATTATAATGTCCAAGGCAAGTACGCCTGAAAGTGCTATTTATGGTTCATGTTCAACTCGTTGTAAAGCCGGTCAACGTAATCGAAGAAGACGATGTCTCTTTGCGAGCGCGGCCTAGGAATGTTAACTTTTATCTCATCAACTAATGTTGCGGGTGTGCCATTCATAACGTAGATTCTGTCTGCCAATTGAACGACTTCTTGCAGATTATGAGAGACCAAAATGGCTGACCTTAAGCTAGTTTCAGGGTTGAAGACAAGATCGTAAACTTCCTTCCTCATGCTTGTAGCGGTCAGTTCGTCAAGATGCACGAAGGGCTCATCCATCAAGAGAACTTCAGGCGACGCCGCTAGTGCTCGTGCAATAGCAATTTTCTGTCTCATTCCTCCACTCATCTCCTTCGGGTAATACTCTTCAAACCCAGTAAGCCCGACGAGTTCCAGCATTTCTCTAGCAATACGATCGGATTCCTCGCGTTCGATCTTTTTGCTGATCAATGAGAGTTTCACGTTCTCTAACGCTGTCATCCATGGGAATGTGGCAATTGATTGGTGGATGAGCGAGATTTTGGCCGAAGGCTTCTTGATCTCTTTTCCGTTCAAGAAGACTTGGCCTTTTGTGGGAGGAACCAAGTATCCTAAGTTTCTGATGAGTGTTGATTTCCCACATCCGGTAGGGCCGACGATTGCGACCAGCTCGTTATCGTACGTCTTCAGATTTACGTGATCGTAAACCAATTTCAGTTTATTGTAACCGTAACCGAGATCTCGACACTCAAGCTCAAATTTAGACCTCTCTCCGTCGAGGTTGTCCGAGATCGTCAAGGCACTCATACGCCTCGCAACTCCAACCCAAAAAGGACTATATACACTCCACGCTTCAACGGCCTAATTTTCAGGAAGAAAAAACAGATGAAGAGTTTATGATTGGGCACGTCACGCACCTAGCGGTTTGCTTGTTTTTCTGAATTTTTCTGTCTTGCCGTCATATGATAAGATGCCTGCTAGTATGGTCCACGGGATTAGCAGGTTGCTAACCAGCGACTCGTTCGGTTCTGCGTCATGATGCCATCGCACGCCATTTTGTCTCAGTTTGTTTTGCTACGTCGACTGCACCAGTGGTGTTTTTTGGATTTGTAAGCTCTAAGGAGTTTTTGAATGGTTCGATCTTCGCCAATTCATCTTTGATCAGGCGAATTCTGTCAAAATTTCTTGTTGGTTTCTGAAACCTTAATCCGTCGGCGTGAGTTTCGCCTTTCCGTCTCTCTACTCATCCTAACATTTCTGCAGCGTCTATGATGGGCAAGAGAGCTGCAATGTCAACATGTAATTCGTGAGTTAGAGGTGGCAAAGCTATTGTTGGCGCATGGTCATCGGTAATTTGGACTAAACTGACGATTTGTCCCAGTTTTGCGTTTGCTGGCATTGGAGAGGTTGTTGTTTTGGAAGATCGTGGGGTTATTTGAGATATTTCCGGGTTCAACCTATTCAATCCATGTCGTAGTCATCGAATGTATCGTCATTCACGGAGATGGTCAGATTAGGTTATATACGGTCCTCCCCCCTAGGATAGGATATGTCATCGCACAGAAGAGAGGAAGTAGCTAGGAGGATCGCACGAATTCATGGTCATGTGCATGGAATAATGGGGATGCTTGATGAGGGGAGGTCTTATTCTGAGGTTGTTCAGCAGATCTCTGCTGTGAAAGCTGGTCTGGACAGTGCGGTGCAGATAATTGTTGAGGATTTGGTGGAGGACTGCGTTGCAAAGTCAGGGAAAAACAAGTCGGTAGCTCTTGAACTCAGGGAAGTCATAGCTAGAACTCGATGAATCGTACATCGTGAGGAGAGGATCTTCGTCGATGAGCGGCAAGCAGCAAAAACTTGTAGAAAACGGGGAAGATAATCAGGCAGAGCAAGAACATGAGGAGAGCAAGTCGAGGGAGTGGTTACGACTTGTGCTCATGGGCGTTGCAGCCCTGCTCAGCTGGATCGGAGTATGGCATGCGCTCTTTCCGATTGATTTCATTGCCATACTTGCTACTCTAGTTGGTGGTTATCCAGTCTACAAAGAAACTTTCGAAGCCCTTCGACACGGGCACGTCAACATGGAAGTGTCCATGACTGTTGCAATATTTGCTTCCCTTGTTGTCGGACAATATACGGTGTCGGTTGTAATCACATTCTTCGTTCTTTTATCTGAACGCATTGAGACCTTCGCGGTCGATAAGGGACGGCAAACCATAATCCTACTCGAAAAGTCAGCCCCAAAGAGGGCCCTTGTTAGACGCAACGGGACTGAAATTGAAATTGAAATACACGCCCTCAAACCGAACGACATCGTCATTGTGAGAGATGGCGACCGTATACCCGTGGACGGAACGATTGTCGTTGGCTCTGCATTTGTGAATCAAGCTGCGATGACTGGCGAATCAGCAAGAATTGAGAAGAATAGGGGTGATAAAGTCTACGCCGGAAGTATAGATGAATCAGGCATTATTGAAGTGCGGACAAACAAAGTGGGTAGCGAGACTCTATTCGGCAAGATCATCAAACTTGTAGAGGAAGCTGAGAACAAAAAAGCCCCCATACAGAAAATTTCAGACAGGCTTGCTACTTGGCTTGTTGAATTTGCGATCGGTTTTTCTCTAATTACCTTTTTGCTCACAAGAAACCTGACTTCAACTCTTTCAGTCATAGTGGTAGCCGGCGCTTGTGGAGTTGCGGCAGGAACCCCGCTTGCCATAGTTGCGATCATGGGCAAGGCAGCAAAGAAGGGAGCCATCGTCAAGGGAGGGGCCTACGTTGAGGAGATGAGTAAAATCGACACCGTTGTAATCGACAAGACCGGAACACTCACTTTCGGAGAACCCGTGGTCACAAACATCATCGCATTTGATGGTTATACGCAACAAAAAGTCCTACAATATGCGGCCCTGGCGGAAAGACACTCCAATCATCCTCTAGCTCGCGCAATAACCGACAAAGCGGCCGAGTTAGGAATCACGATTCCGAACGTCGCTGGTTCGCCATCAACATCAAATTATGTCCCGGGCAAGGGAATGGTTTCCATCTATGACGGAGAAGAAAATGTAGTCGGAAACAGCGTTCTCATGATGGAAAAGAATGCCAAGTTTCCACCAAGTCACAACGACCTTTCGAATTCGGAAAACGTTTCGAACGGCGAGTCAACAGTACTCGTAGCCCACACCGGAAGAGTATGTGGTATGATTGCAATTTCGGACAGGGTAAGAGGAGAAAGCAAGAAAGCGATAGCAGATCTGAAAGAGATGGGCATTCTCACTGTGATGCTCACCGGAGATAACAAAACAACTGCAAACAAGGTTGCAGAAGAAGTTGGAATCGATGAAGTTCATGCTGAATTGCTCCCAGGAGACAAGGTCGCTTTCGTCGAAAAACTGGTGGCTCAAGGCCATAGAGTGGCCATGGTTGGCGATGGCATAAACGACGCACCGGCACTAGCGCGAGCCAACGTCGGAATCGGAATGGGAGCAGGAACCGATGTTGCAATAGAAGAAGCCGACATAGTTCTGATGACGAACGACCTTCAAAAGATCGCAGATGTCGCAAGGTTAAGTAAGAACGCCTATCGCACGATAATGACAAACTTCTATGGCACAATCGCCGTAGATGGAATAGGTGTCACTCTTGCGTTCCTTGGCTTCCTGAGTCCCCTCCTGGCTGCGGGCATACACGTTGTCTCGGAGTTAATCTTCATTCTGAATTCCGCTAAGCTGATCAGATGAGGCGACCTAAGGAGTTTAGATAACAGTAATTGGTACGAGATGCAAGAAAACCCAGAAGCATGGTTCGAATCTCGATGGATCGCTTTCCCGCGTTGATAGGGTCTGAGGGTGAGTTCGATGGAGGCGTCTTTGGAGGAGCACCATCAAGCCCACCATTCATAACCATTTTGCCTCTAGAGCCTATTGCGGATCTTACAAACTAGGTCTTTCCTCAGTAGAGCATGCAGGTTTTCTAGACACTCGAGAAATGAAACTTCGTTATGTTGAAGACGGTGTATTCAAAGCATGGCCTGGGAACTATTCACGGTTTTTTTCGATCTTTTCAGGAATAACATGCCGAGGGCGATCAGGATAAGGCCACTGACATTTGAAGCTAGAGTGATCGTTTGAATTGGGATGCCAACGTTGCCGGCACTATATGATTGCTGTGTTATGTTCACAACCGTGTAGCATGCGCCTGCTGGAATCATTGGCAAATTCCAGATGCCGTTCGATGGTCCACTGACAGTAAACGTTAACGTTGCTGTACATGTTGAGCTTGTTGATTCTCCCAAAGTAGCGTTTTGGATCTTGAACTCAGGTTGAGGATTCAGCACAGCTCCTGCATTAGATCTGTAGATCATGAATGTCGCGCCGAGTGTCTTATTGTAGAAGATCGGAATCAAATCGCCTGATACGGTTATGGTGCTTTCATCGGTTAGGTGGTTATTGACTTGAAAAGTACGATTAGCCCAATCGATAACATACGACGCGTTGTTGATGCTCAAGTAACCAGTCATAATGGCGATTTGGGGGACAAAACAGCTTTCGTTAGCACTTATTGGAATGCAACCGAAGCTAGCGTATCCAGTGTAATACGCCCCCGTGAATGGTCCCGAATATCCACATGGCCAGCCTGCAACACCGATACAAGTATTGTCAGAGGATGCGGGGGTTTGAGGAGGATGGTAGAATAATCCGAACATAAGCATACTGAACCCCAAAGCAATCACGATGACCCCGAAACTACTCCATCTGTATCTTCGCAGAGAATTCAATCGAGCTCGCCTCTTCAGGGACACTGCGTCTTATAGCGTTTAGTCAGCTTGCCCTAGGTTCTATTGGTGCCTGATGTGCGATCAAGCACTTCAGGCAGGCTCAGCTGCAATTAAATTAATTTAAATTCTCTGCGACCAAACTCGTTTCAGTTGTGTTTGGGATGAAGCTGCAACAGGGAGTTGGGGTTGTTCTTGTCCTAGTTGGGCTGTACGTCGCCATCTTTCAACTACCCAATAGCTCAGCAGGGACCTTGTCGATCGTAATTTCCGGGTTTACTCTAAATGGTCTGTCGCTCCGTCAGCTCGAATCTATTAGCTTGGGTGCGTTTTTTGTGTTGGTGGGTGCTTCTTTGCTTAAGCGTGGTAGCTGATTTCCGCGGGTTCTTAAGGCCATACTTTCAATCGAGCCGATCTAGATAAAAAACGGGTTAGAAAGGGGGATTTAGGGCGCACGTTTCCTGCGCGCCAAGTCGGGCGTTTACTTGGTTTGAGATTTCAATTTCTCTGTATAGGCTCCCGTCAACTTACCCACCTTGATGAGCAGCCAGATGACGGCAATGACGATTGCCGCTCCGAAGATGAGTCGAATTAGTTGGAAAAGGACTAGAATCCCTGATATGTGTGGCATTGTTCGCTTCACCTCCACGTTGTGACTGGAAGACAGAGAATTAATGTGGATAAAACGGATTGTGGACGATTCGTTCAGAGAAATCGTGCTATGTAAGATCTGATTTGCATTTGAAAATGATTGACGTCTCGGAGTAGTCGAACGGAAATAAAAAAAGGGAAGGTAGGGGATTTTCGGTAGATTTGTTTTGGTTTAGTAGGCACGAGTTTGTGGGTAGGGTTGTCTGTTTCTTGTGGCGAGTATAGCGAAGGCAATGGCGCCGACGGTTGCGATGGCAATTATCACCGCTATCACGGTGTCAATTAGCCACGTGTTGTCAGGCGGGAGGTAGAGTGGTACCGGTTGCGTGACGGTCACGGTCGATTGTTGTTGATACTGATAGGAGTTGTTTGAGCCGTAGTTGTGGTGCGAGCCATGGGGTCGACCTTGAGGAGCGTAGTTGCTGTTCTGATTGCCAATGCTGTTTTGTGACGGGTAGTTGTTTTGAGGGATGCCATTTTGCTGAGGGTAGTTATTGCCATTTTGACTGCCGAAACTGTTTTGTGACGGGTAGTTGTTTTGAGGGTCGCCATTTTGTTGAGGGTAGTTGTTTTGAGCGATGTAGCCTGTTTGATAGTTGGTTGGCGCTGCTTGGATTGTTTCGGAAGTTGTTGTTAGTAGTTGTCCGTATTGACTGTTGTAGACAGATACAGAGATTTGTAGTGTGTCTCCCTGGGTTGTTGATGGTATACTGAACGATAGTGCTCCATTGTAGATGTTGGCAGCGTTCACTGATGTAAGTGCGGTGTTTACGGAGCCAAGGTCCGTACTAGTGGTTGTGTCGTATGCGTCTCCAACCGCGTATAGTGAACCGTTTGGTGTGACGGTCGAGGCGCAGTTTGCCGATACCGGTACCTGTACGCCAATGTACGATCCACTATTCGGTGCTGTGGTCGTTACGGTGCTTAGATTTGCCGTGCAGGCATCGGCTGCGACTAAGCTGCTGCTGGCTCCAACCGCTACAACTGCAGCGGTGATAACCAACAACAGCAAAGCATAGTTACGTGTTTTCATGGATATGTGAGTCATTTTCATCACTGCACAAACTACGCGCCATAGTTACGTATAACCAGGATGGATGATTCGTCTTGTTTAGAACGTCGAGAACTACGCGTAGTACGCGATCATTTACGTGAATCAATCATCCATTCTGATTATAGGGAACTACAGAGTGTAGTTACAATATGATGACAAATGGAGGTGAGAATATGATTGCTGAAATGGCTAGACAACTTATCCCACAGGTTCTGAATTCGATGCAGACGATGTGGCATCAAGGCTTTGCATGGCATAGTTGGGGCCAATACTTCCAGCGCGGTCAGTTCGGCTCTTGGCATTTTGGGCGTCCAAGCCAAAGCTACGGACAATACGGACAGAACTACGGGCAGTATGGTCAGAACTATGGACAGTATGGTCAGAACTATGGGCAATACGGTCAGAGCTACGGACAATACGGTCGCAAACACTGGTAAACCTGACAACCAGACAATTACACTCCCCTACCCCTCTCTTTGGTGTCTCCTTCTCCCAGCTAGCAATTATTTGCGAGGATAACTTATTAAGCGGAAATAGGTAACGACGCGTCGTAGTTAGGATGGCGCGTAAATGTCTTCCACAGCCCTCCGCACGCTTGTTCTGCTTGACGCGTTCTATATGGCGATAGGACATGCGCCTCTTATCCGCGCAGTCTTCTTCTCTTTCCAGATCGGCGCGTTCTTCCTATTTTCCACGCTCATATACGTGATCGGTGGGATCTTAGTGATTTGTGGTAAATTGTTCAAATTGGCAAATGTCGGTCTAATCCTTATGGCTATAATTGACAACGTTCTCCTCGTCTACACTAGAACTATGTCGAATATTTTCTTCTCGCGGGTCATACCTTGGTCCTCGCATTGGTTCCCGGTCCCTGGAACCATCCAAATATTTTTTGGGCAGACAATAATTGTGGTTCTTTGTTGCGTTCTTCTCTTGAAAGCAAAGGACGCAATTAGTTAACGACAGCGCAGTTAATGATTTTCATCATGACAATCTGGAGATGATGACTACGCCATATTGCGATGGATGCGGAGTATCGGTCTCAGACGACCAAAATTTTTGTATTAAGTGCGGGCGAACTCTAGCGCCCGTTGTTGTCCAAGAGAAGCCGATTTACGCGGAACCGCAGTCTCCTGGTATACCTGTTTCGTACCCGCGCGTATCCTCGCCTGAGCAATCAATAATGCGATCAACTAGGCCTGCGGCGGTAAGCGCGTTGACTGCCTTCGTGATCATAGGAGGGATCATCGACATTTGCATGGTGCTATTGTTCCTCGTTCTTTCAACGTTCTCGTTTCATGTCCTTGGAGTCATTGTTTCGCTTCCTCCGTTTGGTTGGATCATGCTAATGCTCCTATCGAGCGCATTAATTATCTCAAGCGCATTTTCCTTCGTACTTGCATATGGTATTTGGAAAGGGCGTACATGGGCGTGGACTTGGATGTTTATCTCGTGCATCATCAATCTCATTACGTCCGTAGCCGGAATTATCGTCGGGATTGGAGTGATAGGACTCATAATCTACCCGATTATCATATACTATTTGACCCGACCTCGAATAAAGTCGTATTTTGGTAAATAGATTGATTGATCTTCATGTCATTGTCGAATAAGGGGTGGCGATTAGCTTAAGCGCAGGTTCAAACTCGAAAAGATATCTGATCGCAGGAGGCACGAGAGTTGAGTGAAAAAGAAATCCACAAGCATAAGAGTAAGCGAATTCTGCTTCCTCTTTGCTTACTTTTAGCCGTCATCTCGGTTGCGAGCATGGGTCTATACGCGTATCACAGCTTCAATCCGACCACAGTTACTACTACACAAACTGCCACGAGTTTCCAGACTGAAACGTCCATCAGTGTGTCCGTTTGGACCTCGGTAAGTTACGCTACAGTAACCACAGCGATAGGTACCACTACTGCTTTGTATGGATCTGCACCATGTTACGGAGGGTATTGCACACCTTATGAGAGTCAGTTCAACAACTACTGTTACAGTGCTAATTCGGTTGGCACACAATGCACTCTCTACGGCTTCGTACAAACGAGCAGCAATGGATGTATATTGTTATCAGTCCCAAGCGGCTATAACAACAACATATACTATGCATTGACAAACTGGCAGTCATCCTATCCGACCTTTGGGTATGTGACAGTAAACGGCTACATCTCCGGTCCGAGTTCAAATTGTTCTGCAATAGGATTCTACGTGAATTCAATCCATTAATAGTAACTTGATTTGGTTTCTGTTCTCTTTTTCGGAGCTCTAATTTGCAAATAATCTTTTACACATCTAGTGCCTTCTAGACTAGTGACTTAAGATGGCGTTGATCGATGATTGTGGGTTAATGCTTGAACCGCAGTTGGGGATGGGCTTTCATGAAGTCGTCGCGTGGGCCGCGTACGCTGAAAGCCATGGGTATGGT
>Ga0326727_10027494_pt1 | contig 10440 bp, 9 predicted proteins | sample MB2enrmetagenome_FD_207643 | JGI IMG/M metagenome (GOLD analysis project Ga0326727, IMG submission 207643) | Lab enriched peat soil microbial communities from McLean, Ithaca, NY, United States - MB29MY | ecosystem: Environmental > Terrestrial > Soil > Wetlands > Peat | place: USA: New York...
CCCTCGCCGCGCCGCCGGCGTTCGGCGTTCCCGCAGGCTCGATCGGCGACATCTCGACTTGGCGGCGGCGCGCCGCGGACCTCATTCGCCGCCTCTCACCGCCGCCACGATCTTCTCCGCCGCGTCGTCGAGGTTGTCGGCGGGAATGACGTTGAGCCCCGAGGCGCGGATGATCTTCTTGCCGAGGTCGACGTTGGTGCCTTCGAGCCGCACCACCAGCGGCGCCTTCAGACCGACCTCCTTGACCGCGGCGATGACGCCTTCGGCGATCACGTCGCAGCGCATGATGCCGCCGAAGATGTTGATCAGGATGCCCTTCACGTTGGGGTCGGCGGTGAGGATCTTGAACGCCGCCGTCACCTTGTCCTTCGAGGCGCCGCCGCCGACGTCGAGGAAGTTGGCGGGGTTCTCGCCGCGGAGCTTGATGATGTCCATCGTCGCCATGGCGAGACCGGCGCCGTTGACCATGCAGCCGATCGTCCCGTCGAGCGCGACATAGCTGAGGTCGTGCTTGGCGGCCTCGATCTCCTTCGCGTCCTCCTCGCTCTCGTCGCGCCAGCCGGCGATCTCGGGATGGCGATAGAGCGCGTTGTCGTCGAACGACACTTTCGCGTCGAGCAGCCTCAGCCGGCCGTCGCGGGTGACGATCAGCGGGTTGATCTCGAGCATCGACATGTCCTTGCCGACGAAGGCGGCGTAGAGCTGGGCGATCAGCGCCTCGGCCTGCTTGGCGAGCGCGCCGGAAAGGCCGAGCGCGCGCGCCGCGGCGCGGCCGTGATGCGGCATGACGCCGGTCGCCGGATCGACGGAGAAGGTATGGATCTTCTCCGGCGTGTTGTGGGCGACCTCCTCGATGTCGACGCCGCCCTCGGTCGACAGCACGAAGGCGACGCGGCCGACGCCGCGGTCGACCAGCGCCGAGAGGTAAAGCTCCTTCTCGATCGTCGAGCCGTCCTCGATGTAGAGCCGGTTGACCCGCTTGCCGGCGGGGCCGGTCTGGACGGTGACGAGCGTCGCGCCGAGCATCTCGGTCGCGAAGCGGCCCACCTCCTCGATCGAGCGGGCGAGCCGCACCCCGCCCTTGTCGCCCGCGGAAGGCTCCTTGAACCGGCCCTTGCCGCGTCCGCCGGCGTGAATCTGGCTCTTGACCGCCCAGACCGGGCCGGGCAGCGCCTTGGCCGCGGCGACCGCCTCATCGACGGTGAAAGCGGGCTTGCCGGCGGAGATCGGGGCGCCGAAGGCGGCGAGGGCCGCCTTGGCCTGGTATTCGTGAATGTTCATGGGTCGAGCGCTCTCGGGGTGAGGCGGTCCGTCAGTCGGTCAGCGCCGGGTTGATGGCCTTGCAGGCTTCGATCAGCGACCTAACGGAGGCGACCGATCGCGCGAACGCGGCCTTCTCGTCCGGCTCGAGGGCGACCTCCATCACGCGCTCGACGCCGCGCGCGCCGATCACCACCGGCGCGCCGACGAACGTGTCCTTGACGCCGTATTCGCCGTTGAGACGCGCGGCGCAAGGCAGGACGCGGCGCTGGTCCTTGAGAAAGGATTCGGCCATGGCGATGCCCGCCGCGGCGGGGGCGTAAAAGGCCGAGCCGGTCTTGAGCAGGCTGACGATCTCGCCGCCCCCCTTGCGGGTGCGCTCGACGATCGCGTCGAGGCGCGCCTGGCTGATCCAGCCCATCTTGACCAGATCGGGCAGCGGCACGCCGGCGACGGTCGAATAGCGCAGCATCGGCACCATGTCGTCGCCGTGGCCGCCGAGCACGAAGGCGGCGACGTCCTCGACCGCCACCTGGCACTCCTCGGCGAGAAAATAGCGAAAGCGGGCGGAGTCGAGCACGCCCGCCATGCCGACGATCATCTCGGCCGGGACGCCGGAGAACTTCTGCAGCGCCCACACCATCGCGTCGAGCGGATTGGTGATGCAGACGACGAAGGCGTCGGGCGCGTGCGCCTTGACGCCCGCCCCCACCGCCTCCATCACTTTGAGATTGATCCCGAGCAGATCGTCGCGGCTCATGCCGGGCTTGCGCGGCACGCCGGCGGTGACGATGACGACGTCGGCGCCGGCGAGATCGGCGTAGGCGTTGGTGCCGGCGATGCGCGCGTTGAAGCCTTCGATCGGCGCGGTCTCGGCGAGGTCGAGCGCCTTGCCCATCGGCACGCCTTCGACAATGTCGAACAGCGCGATGTCGCCGAGCTCCTTCAGCGCCGCCAACTGGGCGAGCGTGCCGCCGATCTGGCCCGCCCCTATCAGACCGATCTTCCTGTGCGCCATGAATGGATGTCCGTTCTCAGCGCGGCCCGCGACAGGGACCCCGTTCGCGATTGGGAGCCGCGCCGTGCTATCGCCTTATTGCGCGGCGTGATCAAGCCGGACTTTCGGCGGAACGCGCCGGGTCGCCTCCCCGGGGTCGCTGAGGCGAGATCGCAATGATGTCTTTTCAACGGCTTACAAGGCGCGCGAGCGCGCCGAAGGGGCGCGGGAAGCGCCAATCTTGGTATCGCAAGTTACACATTGTGTAAATTGAAATCCCCTGTGAAGGGTCTGTTTTTGCACCGCCGCAAGCGCCGGCGCGCCCTGCGCGCCGCGCCGCGGCGGCCGCCCGCCGAGGCGCCGCGGGAGCGCTCCGGCCGTCCTCGCCCGGCAAGGCCGCCCGGCGGCGACGGCGCCGTCGGCGAAGCCGCGGACATCGGCCGCTTGTCGCAATATCATCAATCTGACGACTCAACATCCGGTGCCCGGCGGTCTAAGCGTCCCGCCGAGAAAGGGAGCCCCGCGATGACCAAGACCGAGAAAGACAACCCTCCCGAGACCTCGCTCTACCGACGCGTGTACGGCGAGATCGTCGACAGCCTCGACGAAGAGCTGGAGATGGAGATCGACGACGAGGCGCTTGAAGCGATGATGGCCGAGGTCGCCGGCAGTCCCGACGAAACCTCGATCGAGCGCCGGTTCTATTTCCACGAGCTGTTGCGCCTGCAGAAGGAGCTGGTGAAGCTGCAAGACTGGGTGGTCTTCAAGAACCTCAAAGTGGTCGTGCTGTTCGAGGGGCGCGACGCGGCCGGCAAGGGCGGGGTGATCAAGCGCATCACCCAGCGCCTCAACCCCCGCGTCTGCCGGGTGGTCGCGCTGACGGCGCCGAACGAGCGCGAGCGCACCCAATGGTATTTCCAGCGCTACGCGCCCCACCTGCCGGCCGGCGGCGAGATCGTGCTGTTCGACCGTAGCTGGTACAACCGCGCCGGCGTCGAGCGCGTCATGGGCTTCTGCACCGAGGAGGAATACGAGGAGTTCTTCCATTCCGTCCCCGAGTTCGAGCGGATGCTCGTGCGCTCGGGCGTCATCCTGATCAAGTACTGGTTCTCGATCACCGACGAGGAGCAGAACCTGCGCTTCCTGATGCGCATCCACGATCCCTTGAAGCAGTGGAAGCTCAGCCCGATGGATCTCGAGTCGCGCCGCCGCTGGGAGCAGTACACCAAGGCCAAGGAGATCATGCTCGAACGGACGCACATCCCCGAGGCGCCGTGGTGGGTGATCGACGCGGTCGACAAGAAGCGGGCGCGGCTCAACTGCATCGCCCATCTGCTGACGCAGGTCCCTTACCGGGAGATCGACCACGAGGCGCCGACGCTGCCGCCGCGCGTGCACAATCCAGAGTACGTTCGCCTGCCGACCCCGGACTCGATGAAGGTCCCCGACTTCTACGCCGACGCGCCGTCGCGCCCGTAGCGGCGCGCGCCGTCGGCCCGACGGCGGCCGCGCCCTGGCGCTTTGCGCCGTTTGGCGGAATCGAGCGCGCCCCTCGTCCGGCGTCCTTGGCCCTTTGGGCTACGGATGCCGCCCCCCGGTCTCCGGTGGGGGCGGACTCCCTCCCGCAAGCGGGAACGAGATCGGCGGAAAGGGTCGGCCGGCGGACGCCGCCTGCCGGCGGGCCGGCGGCCGCGCTTTCTCCCTCCGCGTAGACGCGCTCGTCGAGCGCGTCTCCGTCAGCCCGCCCTAATCGCCCGCCAGGGCGTCGATCTCGCCGGCGTAAGGGAGGCTCGGCTGCGCGCCGCGCTTGGCGCAGGCCAGGCTGCCGGCGGCGACGCCACGGCGGATCGCCGCGGCGAACGAGCGCCCGGCGTCGAGCGCGGCCGCGAAGGCGCCGACGAAAGCGTCGCCCGCGGCGGTGGTGTCGACCACGGTCACCTTCGGCGCCCGCGCGACGACGCGCTCCTCGCCCGAAAATCCCCTCGCGCCGGCGGCGCCGAGGGTGACGATCGTCGCCAGAGCGCGCGTGCGGGCGATCTCGGCGGCGATCGCCTCGGGCTCGCGCGCCGCGATTCCCAGCGCCGCGCCGAGCGTCGCCGCCTCGTGCTCGTTCATGCACAGATAGTCGAGCGCGCCGATCAGCGCCGGCGAGATCGCGCCCGCCGGGGCGAGGTTGAGCATCACCCGCGCGCCGCGCCGCCGCGCCGCCAGCGCCGCCGCCTCGACCTCCTTCGCCGGCGTCTCCCGCTGCAGCAGCAGCAGGTCGCCGGCGCCGAAGGCGACGCCGTCGAGCTGATCGGCGCGCGCCGCCGCGTTGGCGCCGGCGGCGACGACGATCGCGTTCTCGCCCTGCGGGTCGACGACGATGAACGCGGCGCCGGTCGGCTTCTCCACTCGGCGCGCCGCCGAAAGGTCGACGCCGTCGGCCGCGAGCAGCGCCAGCGCCGTCGGCGCGAAACTGTCGGCGCCGCAGGCCCCGACCAGCGCCACCTTCGCGCCGGCGCGGCGCGCCGCCAGAGCCTGATTCGCGCCCTTGCCGCCGGGAATGACCTCGTAGTCGCCGCCGAGCGCGGTCTCGCCCGGCGCAGGAATCTTCTCGGCGCGCGTGACCAGATCGATGTTGATCGAGCCGAAAACGACGATCATCGCGTCCCTCCCCCCGCCTTGCCGGCGCGCCGGCCGCATTTGTCGACCAGCCCGCGCGGCTGTCAACAGCGCGCCCCGCGTCCGTCCACGGCCGGCGCGCCGCAGGGGCCGGGGCTCGCGGCGCCTTGAATCCGCCATCGGTTTCGGCGCAAGAAAGGCGCGCGTCGGTCGTTTCCCCGGGGAGCTCGCCATGAAACTGAAATTCGCCGCCTGGCTCGCGGTAGCGCTTCTCGCGGCGTTTCTCGCCGGTCCCGTCCAGCAGGCGGCGGCCGACGAATTCACCCCCGCGCAGAAGCAGGAGATGGGCGCGTTCATCCACGATTATCTGATCAACAATCCCGACGTGCTGCGGGAGGCGATCGAGGCGCTGGAGAAGCACGACAAGCAGGTCGCCGACGCGCAGCGCCAGAAGGCGGTCAGCGACCAAGCCGGCGCGCTGTTCTCGTCGAAATTCCAGGCGACGGTCGGCAATACGGAGGGGACGGCGACCCTGGTCGAGTTCTTCGACTACAACTGCCACTTCTGCAAGGGCGCCCTGCCCGACGTCGCCCGCCTGATGAGCGACGACTCCAATCTCAAGGTGGTGCTCAAGGACTTTCCGGTGCTCGGCCCTGGCTCGGTCGAAGCGGCCAAGGTGGCGAGCGCCGCCCGCAACCAGCTGCCGGGCGACAAGTTCTGGGCGTTCCACGCCAAGCTCCTGGCGACGCGCGGGCCGATCGGCGAGGCGCAGGCGCTGGCGGTGGCGCGCGATCTCGGCCTCGACATGGACCGCCTCGCCAAGGACATGCAGAGCCCGGAGATCGAGGCCGGCTTGCAGGAGATCACGCAGATGGCCGAATCTCTGCAGATCAACGGCACGCCGGCGTTCATCGTCGGCCAGGAAGTGGTGGTCGGCGCGGTCGGCTACGACGCGCTGAAGCAGAAGCTCGATTCCGTCCATAAGTGCGGCCGCAGCGTCTGCTGACGGGCGTCGCGGTTTTTCGCGCCCTCGCGTCGAATCTTCGCCGTTGGCGCGCCGACGTTTAGACCGTTTTTACCAATTGCGCGGCGATCGACGACGCCTCCAAGTCTCGCCGATCTTATTAACCGGACCGAAATAGCCGGGGAATAGATTGCCCCCATTCCGAGCCGCCTTGTCAACGCGCCGGATGGTGAGTTGCGTTTGTGGAGCAGGAGCAGAGTAATGTTGAAGTCCCTCAAGAAGTTCGTCGCCAACGAGTCCGGCGCGACCGCGATTGAATACGCGCTGATCGCCTCGCTTATCGCCGTGTTCATCATCGGCTCGCTGCAGGTCCTCGGCACGCACCTGAGCAGCGAGTTCAGCGAAATCGCTAACGACCTGCACTAACAAGAAATTCGGCCTGACGGGCCGCAGACGAAGCGCCGGCGAGGGCTCCTCGCCGGCGCTTGTTTTTTACGCGGCGTTTCCGTCGAGACAAGAATCGCCAAACCGGCTATGGCTGGAAAGTCCCGCAAGGGATCGTCGATTTCACATTCCAGCCTACGGGGGCGACCGCCTTGACCATCTTGCAAGCCACCGTCATGGCCGTCCTCCAGGGCGTGACCGAGCTCTTTCCCATCAGCAGCCTCGGCCACGCGGTGATCCTGCCGCGGCTGCTCGGCTGGACGATCGACCAGAAGGCGCCCGACTTCCTGCCCTACCTGGTCGTCATGCATCTCGGCACGGCGGCCGCGCTGTTCCTCTATTTCTGGCGCGACTGGGTCGCCTTTCTCGGATCGCTGGTCAACGGCTCGAGCGAGCGTTCGCGCGTCAATCGGCGCGTGTTCGCCCTGGTCGTCCTCGCCACCATTCCGGCGGTGATCGTCGGCTTCGCTTTCGAGAAGAAGCTCGCCGCGGCCTTCGGCTCGCCGCCGGTGGCGGCGTTCTTCCTCATCGCCAACGGCTTCGTGCTCTATTTCGGCGACCGGATCGGCGGGGCTACCGCCGGCGTCCTCGAACAGCTCAACTGGAAAGGGGCGCTGGCGGTCGGCGTCGCGCAATGCTTCGCGCTGATCCCGGGCTTCTCGCGCTCGGGCCTGACCATCGCGGCGGGCGTCGTCGCCGGCTTGAAGCACGAGGATTCCGCCCGCTTCTCCTTCCTCATGGCGACGCCGATCATTCTCGGCGCGACCGTGCTCGAAGCGCCGAAGCTCATGCGCGACGGCGCGACGCTGGGCGGCCCGGCGATCCTTTCCGGCGTCGTCGCCGGCGTCGTCGCCTACGCCAGCCTCGCCTTCCTCATGCATTATTTCCACCGCCATGAATTCGAGGCGATGCGGCCGTTCTCGTTCTATTGCGCGGCGGCCGGGCTGCTCAGCCTCGCGGCGATGATTTTCATCTGAGCCCGGGCTCTATATCGTCGACTCGGGCCGCGCCATGCGCGCGCGGCCGAGGTCGGCGCCGACGGCCGAACGCTCGGCCCGGCGAAGCTTCTCCCGTTTGCGACCGCGGGCGTTTTCGACGGCCTGGGCAGGATCCGGATTCCCGACCCCGTCGTCAACCTGTGTTTCGGCGGCCCGAAGCGCAACCGCCTGTTCATCTGCGCGGCGACCTCGCTCTACGCCGTCTATGTCAACGCGCGCGGCGCGACCCGGCCGCGGCGAGCGCCGCGGGCCGCTCAAGCTGTTGACAAGCGAGCCGCGACGAGCGCTTGTCGCGGCGTTTGGAGCGAACGGGATGCGGCGCAGCGCGATATGGGCGATCGGCCTCTTCGGCGGACTCGCCGTGTTGGTCGGCGGCTTGCATCATTGGCCGCTGGCGTCGGACCGGGTTGGCGCTCAGCTCGATCAGCAGATCGCCTCGCGCGTCGGACTGCACGCGCGGCGCCCGGCGCGCACGACGTTGACGCTCCTGCCTTGGCCGACAGCGCGCGTCGCGGGCTTCGACATCGTCGACGCGCGCGGCGCCAGCGTGTTCAGCGCGCCGACAGCGCGTTTCCCGCTGTCGCTGACGCGCCTGATGGTCGGCGGCTTCGTTCCGGTCGGCGCCGTGTTCTCGAACCCGACCGCCTCGATCGACCTCGACGCGGCGTCGGCGGCGGCCGCCAATCCTCCCGACGCCGACGACAACCCCGAGCCGCCGTCGCTGTGGTCGCGCGTGCGCCTCGCCGGCGGCGTCGCGCATGTCGTCAGCGCGAGCCGCGGAATCGACGTCCTGATCGACAATGTCGACGGATCGATCGACTGGCCGGCCGCCGGCGCACGGATGCGCTTCTCCCTCGCCGCCGCCTGGCGCGGGGAAAGCGTCGCCATCCAAGGCGCGATCGCCGACCCGCGCGCGATCGCGGAGAGACGCGCCACCCCGGTCTCCTTCTCGATCGCCTCCCGTCCGCTCGCGTTCTCCTTCGACGGGCGATCGGGCGGGGACGCCCACGCCGGCTTCGCCGGCCGTCTTTCCGCGCAAATCCCGTCGCTCAGCGCTTTGGAGCGCCTTGTCGGCGCCGGCCCGGCGATGTCGCTCGCCGGCGACTCGCTGTCGCTCGAAGCCGACGCGCGGACCAACGACGCGTCGCTCGCGCTCGACGACGCGCGGCTCGAGTTCGCCCGGCAGAGTTTCGAGGGAGCGCTGACCCTCTCGCGCGAAAATGGGCGCGCCGCGCTCGCGGGAACGCTGGCGGCGGATACGCTCGAGCTAGACCCGCTGCTCGGCGCGCCGCCCGCCTTCATGGACGCCGCGGGCGCCTGGAACGCCGCGCCGTTCGCCTTCGCGCCGCCGGGCGACCTCGACCTCGACCTCAGGGTGTCCGCCGCGCGCGCCTCCTGGTTCGGCCACGAGATCGACGACGCGGCGGGATCGCTGTTCTGCCGCGACGGGACGCTCACCGCCAAGCTGCTGCAATCGACCGCCTATGGCGGCGCGCTGAGGGGGCAGCTGACGTTGGCGCGCCGCGCCGACAAGCTCGACGCCCAGACGACCGTCTCGCTCGTCGACGCCGACCTTGGCGCGGCTTTCGCCGATTTCGGCTGGCGCGGCTATCGCGGCCGCGGCGGCCTGGAGCTGTCGCTGCGCGCGACCGGCCGCGCGCCGGCGGACGCCGTCGCCTCGTCGAGCGGCGCCGTTTCGCTCGACCTGCAGGCGGGGGTCGTCGACGGCCTCAGCATCGAGCAAGCGATACGGCGAAGCCAGCGGCGCCCGCTCGTGGTCGACCGCGATCTCGCCGCCGGGCAGACCGCGTTTATGCGCGCGCATGCGCGCGCGGGCCTCGCCAACGGCGTCGCCACCGTCGGCGAAGCGACGGTCAACGGGCCGGCCGAGGCGCTGACGATCGACGGCGCGATCGACCTCGCCCGGCGCGCGCTGCGTCTCAGGATGGCGGCGACGCAGACCGACGCCAGCGGCGCGCCATCCGCCGACGCCGCGCGGCTGACGGTCCTCTTCGAAGGCCCCTGGTCGGCGCCGACCGTCGTCGCCGTTCCGTCGAGCGAGTGAGAGTCCCCGCCGCGGCGAAGCGCGACGACGACCTCCCGAGGCGGCTCGCCTCGCCCGCCCGCGCGCCGAAATTGACAGCGCCGGCGCAGCGGCCTAACCAATCCGCCGCCAACCAGGCTCCTCGCCCCATGGAAGTCCGCGTCGCAAAGTTCGGCATCGGCCAAGTCGTCAAGCACCGCTTCCATTCGTTTCGCGGCGTTATTTACAATGTAGACCCGATATTTTCCAACACCGAGGAGTGGTGGCGCGCGATTCCCGAAGAGTCGCGTCCGGTCAAGGACCAGCCCTTCTACCATCTCTACGCCGAGAACGACGACAGCCAGTACGTCGCCTACGTCTCAGAGCAGAACCTGGTGCTCGACGATTCCGGCGAGCCGGTGCGCCATCCGCAGGTCGACGAGGTGTTCGTCCGCGGCGAGGATGGCGCGTACCGCATGCGCGGCGTCTGGATGGCGAGCTGATCGCCGCCCTCTTCGCCCCCGCGCCTGCGGCGAGGGACGAAGCGGCGGCGGCGGTCGTCGCTTACTTCGGCGGCGCGGGCGAGGCGGGGGCCGGGGTCGGGGCGGCCGACTGCTTCTCGAGCTGCTCGCGCTGCTCGCGCGCCTTCTCCTCGAGCTGCTTCTGCAGCTCCTGGTTCTGCTGCTCGAGCGCTTTCGGGTCGACCGCCGGGCCGTCGAAGGCGGCGCTGAAATCCTTCATCGGCAACTCGAAACTCACTTCGACGTTCGCTTGGTTGCGCACGATGACGGTCGCGGTCTGCGCCTTCTTCAGCGCCGCGAGCGTCGTTCCGTTGAGCTCCGCCTCGGCGAAACAGCCGTTGGGGAAACAGATGGCGTACCTGCCCTCGATCGGCTCGCCCTTGTCGATCACCAGCCGGAAACCGGGCCGAAGCAACAGGCCGACTGGCAGCAGGAAGCGCGCGATGCGCCGGTCCTCGCTCGCCATCTGATAGACGGCGATGGCGAGGGTCGGCGGCTGGTCCGGCGCCTGGCCGAAGTCGCGGGTGGTGTAGCAGATCTCTCGGCCCGAGTTCTGGTCCTTGCCGCAGATCTTCGTCCACGGCGCCTGCATCGGCATCAGCTCGAGCCGCACCGGGCCGTTGGGCGGG
>Ga0326727_10027495_pt1 | contig 10440 bp, 7 predicted proteins | sample MB2enrmetagenome_FD_207643 | JGI IMG/M metagenome (GOLD analysis project Ga0326727, IMG submission 207643) | Lab enriched peat soil microbial communities from McLean, Ithaca, NY, United States - MB29MY | ecosystem: Environmental > Terrestrial > Soil > Wetlands > Peat | place: USA: New York...
AGAAAAAGATGTGACAAGGGTGCTGGATTCTGCTGGACCTTCCGGACTGGACCCCTACGTCTGGTGGAGGCCATTCATGAGGCCGACGCTGGAGGCGATGGCGGTGCTGGTTGTTTTGCTTTCCTGCCTGACCCGCCCTGGACGCCTTGCCTTATGCCGGCTCGCGATCGCCACGGTTGCGGGCGCTGCACCGCTATTGACGATGGTGTACTTAGTCACAAGAGCCACGGTCGAGCGATGCCGGTACGGCTGCAATCTGGACGCGCATAACACCCCCATACTCAACATTGTGCCGATCGCCTTCTTCCTGTCGAGCGGCATAGTTACGGGTGTGCTTGGCCGCCACCAGGAGGACTGGGCTCAACTTGCACAAGATCGCGCTCCATGAACGTACGCGTACGGCAAGGCCAATATCGCCAACGGGAATGGTGCTATTTCCAATCTGAGGAAGTGCGATTAGTCGGCTTCCATTTTCTGGCGTGCGCCGGGATAGCTCAACATCTGCCTGCGAAACCTTCCCGGCGGCTCTGAACATTCGGAATGCCTCTTGGTCGGCCTGGCCACCCGCCGGGGATCAATTGTCGCTTGCCGCCGCCGATTCGCCGTCCACCCAGTACGCCTTCCGCGCCCTGAGCCGAAGGTTAGGGCTGTTTTTCATTTTCACTTGGTGTGGTATCTGTGGACGGAAGCTTAGGACATAGTAGTTCGGCACATCGTTGGAGACCGCGACCAGGCGCCCGGCGAGCGTTGATGCATTCTTGAACGGGAAGTACTCGCCACCGGTCAGTCGTGCGACAGTCTCGGGCACATTCCGCTTGAGCCCGTCCCGTGCGGTAAGCAGAGCAGCGCGCGCCAGCCGCAATGGCGGAAGTAGATCGCTTGCGCAGTCCAAAGCCTGGACGCGACGGTCCCCGTGCGCGTCCGGGTCGGCATCGCGGCTCATGCATCCGCCGGCCGGATAAGGGTCTTGGGAATTGATCTGCGAAACCTGATGCTTTGCGGTGGCCTTCGTCGTCGAAAAAGCGAAGGAGTAGATCGTGGTGTTGGTGTCGTCGATGGCGCGAACGGCGTCCTCCAGACTTGTTTGGCTGCCGGAGTCAACCGTCTCACTGAAAAGAAGGACGGCTCGCCGATAAGCTGGCGGCTGCTCGCGCAGCAGGTCCATACCGAATCTGAGCGCGTCGAGAATGGCCGCGCCCGGTGGGGCGGCGCGAAGATTGGCAAGCTTCTTGGCAGCAGCGCCGGTGTCGGACGTGAAGGGCAGTTCAACTTGCGGAGTGCTTCCGAAGCCGATGACAGCCACGCGGTGCGGCACGTTTCCGATCACGCTATCCAGCATGGCGTCGAGATGGCGGTAGTCACCCAGATGCGATGCACCCCGCCCTCCTGTCTGGACGATGACCGCCAACGCAAGCGGTTCGGAGTCGGTGTTGGACTCCAGCCGCACGGTCTGAAGCACCCCGTCATCCGTCAGCGTGAAATCCTCGGCGCGTAACGAGAAGACAATTCCTCCGCTCTTGTTCGTAACCAGGACGGGCACGAGCACGAGGTTGGAGCGCACTGTGACCGTGGGGGGCGGCGCAGATTGCGCCAACAGAAGTTGAGCGGCGGCGAAGCAAGCCACGGCGAGGGCTATGGCCTTCGACTTCATGGAGGCAATTGTATCGTAAGCGTAAAGCCAACCACAGGTGAGCGAACATGGCGTCCTTTTACCAACGGCGCAAAACGGCTATTATTCTTTCGGCCAGTCGCCAATTGTCGATTGCGGGGTTCCGGTGGATCTCAATCCCAATGTGCTCGCCTACTATGGCCGCGGTCTCGAGTCTGAGCGGCTGGCGCGGCATCCTTTGGAGCGCCTTCGGACGGAAAGACTCTTGACGCTTACTTCCATCATCCCGACGAAGCAGCGGAAGAGTTGTCGGCCGCCGGCTTTCGTGCGATCCGGCTGGTAACCGTGGAAGGCCCCTTTTGCGCTATGCCCGATCTCGTCGCCAGGATGGCTGATCCCTGCATTGCCGCCACGGTGCTGCGGCTTTTGGACAGGATCGAGGCCGAGAAGACGCTGCTTGGGGTCGGTTTCCATTTCCTGGCGTGCGCCGGGAAGTAGCTCAACATCGTTGTTGCGGCCTATCACGCCGCTCGGGTGGGCGCAATTACGATCCTCTGGGCGCCTTTGTCGAAAAAGTGGAAGCCGGAGCCGCCTTCCGCGACGATATCGAGCACGCGGTCGGGTTCGGTTACGACGACCAACTCAAGGGCCACACTCTAACCTTATCTCCCGGGTCAATGGTCGATTTTTCCGGGAGAATGGTGAATGAGTTCGCCGAGGCAAGCTGAGGGAGAAAACCCGGACCGTTCGCTTCATTCAGCGTTACCCGATACCTTCCCTCCACCTGCTCCAGCTTGGTCCACAGCACGAAGGGAAGCGGGCGCTTTACGGCTGCCGCATCCAACGCGATGGCCTCGACTTCGGGATGACGGAGCGAGGTATGGCCGAGCATGCGCAGCAGAGCGGGCCTGACCAAGGCCTCGAAATTGATCATGCACCCCGCCGAAGGTCCGGACAAAGCAAACACGGGAACGGGCACGCTCTTCCCCGCACTCGACTCGCGGCCCAGCATGCCAAAACTGAACGCGACTCCGGGCCCCAGCCGGATGCGGGAAAAGAGAACCTTTCCCATGGTTCCCAAAACCAGCCGCACCAGGTCGAAATCGCCCTTCGAGACCCCGCCGCTGGTCAGGATGGCGTCCGCCGCCGCCAGGCCGCAACTCAGCTTGAGCCGGAGCGATTCCTGGCGATCGCGCGCAATGCCCAGAACCTTGGGGATCCCTCCATAGTGAGTAACCAGCGCGACCAGAGCGGCCGTGTTGCTATTGTAGGTTCTTCCCGGGATCAGCGGCTTTCCCGTGGAGACCAGTTCGTCCCCGGTGGCAATCACCGCCACTACCGGGCGGCGAATCACCTTGAGGCTGGTCGTGCCGATGGCGGTGAGCGCGGATATCTGGGCCGGGCCGATAACCGTGCCCTTGGGCACGACCAGGGCGCTCCGCTTGACGGCACTGCCAGCGCGGCGCAGGTTCGCCCCGGCCTTTTCGGCGACGTAGACCCGCACGCGCTTCGGCCGGTTCCGGTTGGGGCCGTTCTTGTCCGGCGGCTCATCGGTATCTTCAAAGCGGACGACACAGTCGGCGCCCCGGGGAAACACGGAGCCGGTCATCACCCGGGCGGCCGTTCCCGCCTTCACTTCCCGCCTGGGGATCCGGCCGGCCCGGACCGTCTCCCCGACGCGCAAGATTGCCGGGGCCTCCCGGCTGGCGCCCGCGATGTCCGCCGAACGCACGGCATATCCGTCGGGGCCGGCAATGGACGTCTGCGGCAAGCTGAGGCCGCTGCGCATGTCTTCGGCGGTAACTTGCCCCAGGCAACCGGGAAGCGGCCGGTCTTCCGCCGGCATGGCTTCGACGTACCTCAGCACAATGGCTACAGCTTCTTCATAACTTGTCATGGGTCGATTCCGCCTTTTCCGGGCAATTCTTCGTCGAGGGCAACGGCCCCTTTTCTCTACCTTATGGCAATGCAGACCGCTGACAGCAGCGTCCGGGAGGCCAGATCGATACCGCATCCACGGCGGGCGCAGACGAAGGTGAGCTTTCGGACGGAGCATAGGAACGAGAGGCACAGGAATTTCGTCCAGAATCGCGAGCTTTACGGGGATGCGGCATGTAACGAAGCAATGACAGATGTTGTGCGTACGGATAAGATGCTATCACGAGGGCCCGCCGAAAGGACGCGAAAAAAGAAGAGCGAATGGCGCTGAGGTTTTCCGGCTCGGGGACAGAATCTGCGGCTAAGAGGAGCAGGGGAACTTCTCCGTCCGCCCACGCCGCAGCGGGACAGGTCCCTCGCTACGCTCCGTCGAAAATGTTGCGCGGTCGCCCCGGCCGCGGGCCCTGTGTGCACGCCGACGGGGCCCGCGGTCGAGGGCCGAGGTGGGAGGGCCGGGGTCCCCGACGCGCCCGTTTTGGCGCGTTGGGGTGGAAGACCGCATTTGGCTTGCTGGGGTGGAAGGGCGGCCGCGCTACGCCGCAAAGCGGTTTTTGCTCTCGGTGGCGGTCGCAGGTGATAAAATGCGCGTGCCGATGGCCGCAGCACCGCATCGCCTTCTCAGCGCCATCAAGGCACAGAACCGCGGGGCAACTGAGTTGGGAAAGGGAGAATTCAGGATGGCAGAGCATGAGGCGACAGGAATCCAGGTTGGAAGGCGCGACTTTATCAAGGCCACGGCGCTGGCCGGCGTAGTGGCGGCGACGCTTCCGGGAACCAGTCTGGCGGCGCAGGAGGGTGTCAAGGCCGTATTCAAACCGAGTCCCGAAGGAACCAAGAGGAATGTCCTCTTCATAACCGACGCTCCCAAGAGGTATGAGCCCCTGATGAATCGAATCAGGGCCATCCGGGAGTTCGAATTCACCGTATCTCCGCTCGAGGTCAACCTGCAGAAGTCGCCGGAAAGCGTCCGCTCCAGCCTGGGCGCCAGCACCGACATCGTCTTTATGGTGCTGCCTCAGTTGACCTCATCGACCGGGAGCATTGCGGCAGGGATGGGCGACATCAATGTTCCGGTCATCATTCTTCCCGTGAATTTCGACTTGATCATGTTGGAAGCGGATGTGGCGGCGCAATTTCGGGCGCGAGGCGTCAACGCCCTGCTGGCCAATTCCGAAGAGCAGGCCCTCGAACTGATCAGGATTGCGGCCGCGCCGAGGATTCTGGAAGGCAAGCGCGCCCTGATTTTCGGCCGGCCCTTCGATTCCACCAGCATCCCGGCGCGCAATCTGAACGCGGATTACGTCTATCGGCATACCGGCGTCACGCTGCAGTACCGGCCCGTAGAGGAGTTGAAGCAGCGCCTGGAAAGCATCGATGAAGCCAGCGCCCGGAAGGATATGGAGAGGTGGAAAAGGGAAGCGACAGAGGTCGTGGAGACCTCGGACAAGGCCATTCTCGATTCCAGCCGGCTGTATCTGCTGTTGCGCTCGTTGGTGGAAAAGGAAGGATTGGCGGGAATCTCCATCGACTGTCTGGGCTTCTCGTTCAATCCCAATCCGATTCTGCCTTATCCCTGCCTTCCGACCACCCGATTGCGCGATGAAGGCATCGCGGTTCCGTGCGAAGCGGAAGTGTGCGGAATGCTGACCTCCATGGTCTTTCAGGGAATCAGCCGAAAGTCTTCGTATTTCGCCAATGTGTCCGCGGTGGATACGCAAAAATCCAGCGCGGTGTTGCGTCACTGCGTGGCGCCCCTGAAACTGCTGGGCGCCGACGCCCCGGCGCTGCCTTACCGCCTGCGGGATTATCACGGGACGGGTCGAGGGGTGACGGCTGAAGTGCAATTCCCGGTAGGCCTCGACGTCACCATGGGCGGGTTCAACAAGGATTTGACCGGGTTTGTTTTGTGGCCCGGCAAGACCGTAGCGAGAGTTCGGGATACCGATCGTCCTTCCTTCGAAAATGCGCCCCCCGCTTATGCCAAAATGCGCCGCTACTGCTCCAATCATCTGGAAGTGAAAGTGAAGGATGTGGATTCCTTTATTCAAAAGATCGCCGGCTGTCACCATGTGATGGTTGCCGGGAATTATAAGAAAGCGGTCGGCGAGGCCATGCTGAGAATGAATGTGAGGGTGATAGGCCCCTCGGATTTCTCAGTCCTGGAAGCTTAAGGTGTCGCCGCTGCGCGGGGGGAGCCGCGCAGCGGCCGGTTCTGAACCCCTGGCAGCGGAAATGCCCGCTGCCAGGGCAACTGTGCTCCACGGGGTGGTGTCCACCCCGGCCCGCGCAAAACCGGCGCGTGCCGCGGACCCCCGAGCAGGGCGTTATTTTGCTCTTTTGGCCACGATCTCCGTAGCGCCGCCCCCTTGCCCCTGCCCCGCTGCTTCGCGGGTAAATCTGATCTCATCCCCGCTTGCTTTCCCCTTCCAGAGTATCTTCATTTCATTCTCATTAATAGTGCGGACGACATAAAAGGAGATTTCGTTCCCATCGATCTTGCCGTCGTTGATGGGGATATCTCCGGGGAGAGATGAATTATTCAGTGTTCCGGTCAGTTTGGTCCCGGCTACGGTGAAAACAAAAGTAATCTCGGCATCCCCAGCTTTTCCCACCCATTTTCCGGCTACGCTTTCGGCCCATGCTGTCGCCAGCAGAGCAAAGGACGTCAACACTCCCAGAAAAAGCAATCTATTTCTCATGAGTTGCCAAGCCTTTCTATTCCGTGAAATCAAAAGCACCAACGCAAAACCCATTGCTTGAACCCACGTCTGAGTCTCTGTGTGCCGGCCATTATAGGGCCAGTTCCAGGAGATTGTCATCCCGAATCCCATCGGCCTGCGGACCACCAAAATGGGTGAGAAACGAAGGTGGCGTGATCCTGACCCTCAGCGTAGCGAAGGGGAAGGACCTGCTTCTTTCGTGCACCCCCATCTCCTCCCACCGCTCCGTGGGCAGTAATTGTTCGAACAACTGCAGCAATGCTTCCGGCTCAGGGTTTGTCATGGCGCAAGGGAGATTCTCAGAGCAATCCAGAATGCGCCAGCTTTACCATTCCCCAAAGCACTGCTTCGCCACCCCTGCTGCCTATAGAGGTTCACACCTAAAGCGCCACTCCCCAGCAACTTACAAATCCCTCAGGGGCGAAAGTAAGTGACATTGGCCGGGGCGGCCGCGGGCCTTGTGTGCGCGCCGATGGCTGCAAAGCTGGGGCCGCAAAAAAATCCGGGACACCGCGGAGCGCTGGTTGACGCTCCCGGCATCCCGGACGAGGGAGTGGAAAGTTCAGCAGGAGGGCTTGCTCACGCTCAGCAAGGCGCGAATCTCTTCGGACAGTCTCTGCGCTTCACGTTCAATGCGCCCTTGGGCCAGTTTCAAGGTGTGGAGCTTGCCCTGAAGCAGTTCCACCGCCCGCTCCAATTCGGCGAGAGAGGGGCGGGTGCCCGTCTTGACCGGCATGGGGTTACGCTCCGACGCCGGAGCCTCGTTCCGATTCCATCGCATGAGCTGTCCCACCGGTCCAGCCTCCGTTTCTCGCCTACGGTTCCAGGCTAAGGGGGAAACTACTCCGTTTCCGTAACGGCTGGCCCGCTCGATTGTGTCGCCGGTCACAGGGCTCACTTGCTTGTAGCAGGCGGCTTGCTGGAAGGTCTAGAATGAGTGGCGGTGAGGAGCTTAGAACAGAGGACGCAGGCTGGGACGCTAGTCGCCCGGTCGGGTTGGACCATGCTCGGCGTGGCGGTGTGCTTGTTTCTAATATGCCTTGCCAGCTTCAATGTGCTCCACATTCATGGATCGGGCGGCTCGTCCGAGCATACCCCGGCTGCCGCTCATCATTGCCTGCTGTGCCTGGCGGCCCACCTGCCGCTGAGCATCCCTGCCGGCCCAGCTCTGCCGGTCTTAGGGCTGAGCCGTCCCGCAGCTCCGGCGCCGGAGATCTGCGCGTGCTACGACTCGGCCAAGCCGTTTTCGCTATCCATCCGTCCCCCACCGCAAGCTTGAGCCCAACGTGGAGTTTGCCTCACAGTTTGCCGCCGAGGCGGCGTAAGCTGTGGGCCAGTCCTTTGCTCATTGCTCTGCCCGCACAATTCCGTTACGGCCAGCCGGCAGGCTGGCGGGAATTGCCGGCTTTGGTAAGCGGTGGAGGAGGTTTGACTCACCGAGGAAAACAATCGGAACCGTGGGGAAGGCGCGGCCTCTTCGCTTGCGCCCTGCTGTTGCTTTCCCTGTGTCCTTTCGCGGGAGCGCAGAGCGGCAAGCGCATTACGTTGGACGAAGCGATTCGGCTGGCGCTGCTCGATAGCCCAGCGATCAAAGCCGCCCGCGCCCAGATCGAACAGAACCAGGCGCAGGAGATCACCGCGAATCTGCGTCCCAACCCCACGCTGGAGTGGGACTCGCAGTTCCTTCCGCTGTTCCAGCCCAGCCAGTTCAGCGCCGATCTGATCAACGACACCTCCCAATTCGATTTCGGTGTCGGCTATCTCATCGAGCGCGGCAAGAAGCGGCAGCACCGCCTGCAGGCGGCGCGAGACGCCACCGCGGTGACCCGGGCGCAAGTGGCGGACGCCGAACGCAATCTTTCCTTCAATGTCGCCCAGCAGTTCATCGACGTCTTGCTGGCCGAATCCACTCTGCAGTTTGCGCAGGAAGCGCTGAAGAGCTATCAAGACACCGTCGGCATCAGCGAACAGCGCTACCGGGCCGGGGACATGAGCGAGGCCGACCTGCTCAAGATCAAGCTGCAGTTGTTGCAGTTCCAAACCGACGTCTCCAGCGCCCATCTGGCCAGCGTGCAGGCGCTGCAGAGCCTGCGCCAGTTGATCGGCTTCGAGGCCGTTCCGGCCGGCTACGATGTCGAGGGAGAGCTTGCCTACCAGCCGCCCAAGCTCAATCTGGACGACTTGAAACTGGCGGCTTTGGACCATCGCCCCGACTTGCTGGCGGCCCGTCGGGGTATAACCGCCGCCCAAAGCCAGCACGACTTGGCGCAAGCCAACGGCAAGGTCGATCTGGGCACCACTTTCAATTACTCGCACGTGTCCGGACTGAATACCGGCGCTTTCTTCTTCAACATTCCCCTGCCCGTTTTCGATCGCAACCAGGGCGAAATCGCGCGCACCCGGTTTGCCATTGGCCAGGCGGAATTCACTTCCACCGCCGCCAGCGAGACCGTGCTTACGGACGTGAGCAACGCTTATGAAGGCGTGCGCAGCGCCGACGAAGTGGTGAAGCTCTACGTCTCGGGGTACCTGGATCAGGCGAAAGAGTCGCGGGACATTAACGCGTACGCCTACCAGCACGGGGCCGCCAGCCTGCTGGACTTTCTGGACGCCGAACGCAGCTATCGCTCCACCCAACTCGCCTATCGCCAGGCGCTAGCCAGCTACTTGCTCGCGGTGGAGCAATTGCGGGAAGCGGTGGGCCTCAGGAATTTGCCATGACTTGCCGAAACCATATCGCGAGTGCGGGTCGCTCTTGCCGGCCCGCAGCCGTCCTTGCTGGGGCGGCGCTATTGGCCTGGCTGCTGGGCTGCAGCAGTTCCGGGACCAGCCCCAGTTCCATGACTTCATACTCGGGCGGCGAGGGCGCAGCCAACCGCAAAGCGGAACTGTTTGCGCTGCCACCGGACCAAATGGCTCATATTCAGATCGCGACGGTGCAGTCCGGGCCGCTGCCGCGCCGCTTGCGCCTCACCGGGGCCGTCGCCTTCAACGGGTTTTCCACCACCCCGGTCATCACCCAGGTCAGCGGGCCGGTGAGCCGCATTGTGGCGACCCCGGGAGAAATCGTCCGCACCGGCCAGCCTTTGCTCTATGTCTCCAGCCCCGACTTCTCGCAGTTGCTGGCCAACTACCTGAAAGCCCGGGACGCGTATCAACTGGCCGACAAGAGCTACGTCCGCTCCAAAGATCTCTACGATCACCACGCCATTGCCGAGCGCGATCTGGAGGCGGCGGAATCGGCCCGGGTGCAGGCGGCCGCCGACCTGGGGGCGGCCGAGCAATCCTTGCGCATTGTGGGAGTCACCCAGCCGGACGCCGTCGTGGGCAAGCCGGTACAGTCGGAAATTCCGGTGTTTGCCCCCCTCGGCGGGGAAGTAGTGGAACGGCTGGTGGCTCCCGGACAGGTCATTCAGGCCGGGAACACGCAGGTCTTCACCATTTCCAACCTGAGCACGGTGTGGGTGCTGGCTAACGTCTACCAGACGGACCTGCCTTACGTACGCATGGGCAATCCCGTGACGATTACTACAGACGCGTATCCGGGCGCCGAGTTTCACGGACGGATTTCCTATCTGGCCGCCGCCCTCGACCCCAATACGCGCACGCTGCAGGCCCGCATCGACGTAGCCAATCCTGAAGGCCGGCTGAAGCGAGACATGTTCGTGGTGGCCCTGGTGGGAGCTGGCGCCATCGCCAACGCCCTCACTGTGCCCGATGCCGCGGTGCTTCGGGATGCGGAAAACCAGCCTTTCGTGTATCGCTTAGAAGCGGACAATCGATTTGCCCGGCGCTCGGTCACGGTGGGCGCAACCGCGGACGGACACACCCAGGTGGTGAGTGGGCTGGCCGCAGGGGATCGCGTAGTGGGCGACGGCAGCCTGTTCCTGCAATTCGCCAACGCGCTGCAACGATGAGCACAGAACCCATGTCTCCGCCCAATAACGGGGGCGTCGCGGCGTCGCGCGGCGGCTTCATTCACCGCATTGTTCAAATGGCGTTGCGCCAGCGTTTTCTGGTGCTCATGTTGGTGCTCGCCCTGGCCATTTGGGGCGCCATTTCCTTCCAACGGATGCCGGTGGACGCCTATCCCGACCTATCTCCGCCCATGGTGGAGATCATCACCCAGTGGCCCGGACACGCCGCCGAAGAGATCGAACGGCTGGTGACGCT
>Ga0326727_10027496_pt1 | contig 10440 bp, 6 predicted proteins | sample MB2enrmetagenome_FD_207643 | JGI IMG/M metagenome (GOLD analysis project Ga0326727, IMG submission 207643) | Lab enriched peat soil microbial communities from McLean, Ithaca, NY, United States - MB29MY | ecosystem: Environmental > Terrestrial > Soil > Wetlands > Peat | place: USA: New York...
CTGCAATCAGGCCGCTCTGCTCGTCAAACTGGTAAGGTGGATTGATCACCAGGAGTCCGCAACCGTTGAGCCGCTCGGCGTTTGTCGGTTCGCGGAGGTAGAGCTCGACCGCCAGGATGTCGGGAATCTCAGCCGTCATCATGGCGGCGTGAAACGACCGGACGGCGGCGCGTTGTTTGATCGGATACCAGGCGGCGAAAACGCCATGCCTGAAGCGGCTGCGTCCTCGGCCGAGGCCCGCCGCCAGGGCACTGAACTCATCCGGATTCTCGAACGGAGGATCGATAAAAATCAGGCCGCGTTTCTCCTTGGGAGGCAGGAGCGCTCCGAGCGCCTCCCATCCCGAGCGGTTGTGGACCTCGACCTGAGGGTCACGATGAAACCGGTGCCGCAGCAGGACCGTGTCCTCCGGATGAGTTTCACAGCAAGCCAGCCGATCGGCTGGACGCAGGAGAGCCCGAATCAAGGCAGGCGAGCCGGGATACAGGCCAAGCGTTTCAACAAGGCCAAGATATCCGGCCAGGCGGGGCGGGCCGGCGGAGAGAAGCCGGCGTATCCCCGAATCGGCCTCGCCAGTCCTTCGCGCCGGCTCCGCGGCCAGATCGTAATGGCCCGCCCCGGCATGCGTATCCAGTACGAAATATGGCGCAGTCTTGCGGCTGAAGGAATCGACAAGCGCCACCAGCAAGGCGTGCTTGAAGCAGTCGGCGAAATTCCCGGCGTGATAAGCGTGGCGGTAGTTCATGAGGCCAGCGCTTGCAGCGCCTCCAACGGCCACCGGGGCTGAGCGGCTGCGCTCATGTCGTCGCTGACGCCGCGGCGCAGGCGTTCTATACCGGCCCACGCCACCATGACGGCATTGTCCGAGCAGAGGCGGACCGGCGGGGCCACCATGCGGAACCCCCGCACCCGCGCCGCTTCCGACAAGGCGTTGCGCACCTGCGCATTGGACGCCACTCCACCTGCGACGACCAGCAGCTTTGATTCGGGAAACCTGTCGCGCATCATGTCCATCGCGTTGCCGGCCCTATCGGCCAGCACGTCGACGACAGCCTGTTGGAAACTCGCCGCGATATCTGAGCATTCCTGCTGCGGTGGCGAGATTTCGCCGAATTTCGATACCGTCTGGGAAACCGCGGTCTTCAGTCCCGACAGGCTGAGATCGCAGCCGGGCCGGCGCATCATCGGCCGCGGGAAAGGATACCGGCTCGGATCGCCGGTCTTGGCGAGTTTTTCCACCGCCGGCCCACCCGGCCAGCCGAGCCCGAGGAGCTTGGCGACCTTGTCGAAAGCCTCGCCGACGGCATCGTCAACCGTGCCGCCCAGGCGGATATGCCTGCCCACGTCCGTTACCGCGATGCACTGGGAATGGCCGCCGGACAACAGAAACAGCAAATAGGGAAACGGTGCTCCGCCTTCGACCAGTCCGGGAAGGCGGGCGGTAAGCGCATGCGCCTCCAAATGATTGATTGCCACGAAGGGCACATGGTTGGCGATCGCCACTCCCTTGGCGAACTGGCATCCGACGATCAGACCGCCGATCAGTCCGGGACCGGACGTGGCCGCGATTCCGGCGAGGTCGCGGTAGTCCATACCAGCCTTCACCATCGTCTGGCGCACTTGGTCCGGTAGATACCGCAGGTGGCTCCGCGCGGCGATTTCCGGCACGACACCGCCAAACGGCGCGTGTTCCGCAAGCTGGCTGAGCACGGCTTCCGCGAGAATCCGCCCATCGCCGCCGACAACCGCCGCGGCTGTTTCATCGCAGGAGGTTTCGATACCCAGGACCGGCTTCATCGCACCCTTCCCGCCGCCCGCATCGCGGCCGGCGCTGTCTTGGCCCATCTTGCCCTGCCGCGGCAACCTGTCTTCGCCCATGGCGGAACAGCGCAAAGACCGTTAGTTACGGCGACCCCGAACAATCCGATCCGGCCTGATGGACCGTCTTTGACGAAAGCGAACCCCTTGAAGCGGATACTGATCACGAGACCGGAACCGGGCGCGTCGCAAACGGCCGAGCGAATCGCTGGAATGGGCTTCGTTCCCGTGCTTGCCCCGGTGCTGGCGGTAACCGGTGTGGACGCTCCGCCGAAGCTTCCGGAAGGTATTGCGGCGACGGTTGTCACAAGCCGCAACGCGGTTCCAGCCTGTCCCGCCGCCTGTCACGAGCGTCCCGTATTCGCTGTCGGGACAGCAACCGCTTCATGCGCGAGCGCGGCCGGTTTCAGCCATGTGATCGATGCCGACGGCGATGCGTCCGTATTGGCCGCACTCATCGCACAAACGCTTTCTCCCTCGAGTGGCAGCCTGTTTTTGCCGACAGGGCGTGGCCAGGGTACCGCGCTGGCGGACAGTCTCAGAAAACTGGGTTTTCGTGTCATTCGGCGGGTTGCCTACCAGGCAGTTTCTGTGCCTGAATTACCGCAAGTTGCCGTGTCCGATTTGCAACAAGGTCGGTTGACGGCGGCCATGTTTTTCTCCACAGAAACGGCGCGCCATTTTGTGCGTCTTGTCCTGGAAGCAGGATTGGGGGGGGCTGTGTCCGATGTCGAAGCAGTGTCTATCAGTGAGCGTCCGGTCATGGCATTAAAACGACTGACATGGCGGCGCATCAGCGTCGCCGCGAAGCCGAATCAGGATGCAATGTTGGCTCTGCTGCGATGAATGAAACCACCGAATTTCCGCCGCCGCCGGAGCGTCCTACGGACACTGCGGCGATTCCCGGGCACGACGCGGCGCGTTCGCAACCGGAACTCTTGCCCTGGTTTTGCGGTCTCGGCTTTCTGGTCCTGGCCGGGGGAATTTACGCATCCTGGCAATACCCGCGCACGCCGGGTTTGGCAGCGACCCATGCACTGGAGCAGCGTATCGCGGACCTCGACGCCCGTGTTGGCCGGCTTGAGCAGCGGCCGCCGGCCGTTACCCAGGCGGACATCGGCAGATTGGCAACCCGGATTGACGGACTCGACGCAAAGGCAGCGGAACAGACACAGGTTGATGGCCGCCTCGACGGCCTGTCCGGACGCATCGAAGCCCTCTCCGGCCGCATTCAGGCCTCGCAGGATGCCGAAAAGCAGCAGGCCGATCAGCTTTCGGGGCGTATCGCTGCGCTTGAGAAGAATGCCGGAGGCTTGGGCACCGTTTCCGAGCATCTGAACCGCGTGACCCGCATTCAGGAAGCAAGCATCGCGCTCGCGGCCGGCCGCCCCGTCGGCGACATCCCGAACGCGCCCCCTGCGTTGTCCCGGTTTGCGCATGAGGCTCCACCGACGGAGGTTCAACTTCGGCTGCTGTTCGCTCAATCCGAGAAGGCTGCCATCGACGCGAAGCAGCCCGACAACACGTCCGAGCCGTTGCTCGACCGCGTGTGGGAGCGGGCGCAAAACCTGGTGACCGTTCACCGGGGCGAGGATGTTCTGGTGGGCAACCCGGCCTCCGTCACGCTGGGCCACGCCAGGGAAGCGCTTGACGCAGGCGATCTGAAAGGCGCCATCGCTACAGTGGAAACCCTGAACGGGCAGCCCCGGCAGGCGATGGCCAAATGGCTGGCGGATGCGAAGTCACTGGTGGATGCGCGAACAGCGCTGGCCAGTCTGGCTGGGCAGACCTGATGCGACGGGTTATTCTCTTCCTCATCGTCGCCGCGGCTGTTGTCGCGGGCGCATGGTTTTTGTCCGGCGTGCCAGGCCACGTAACCGCGACCATCGGCACGTTCACCGTTTCGACATCGGCTGCCTTCGCCATTTTGGCGTTGATCCTGTTCGTTGCGGCGATCGTCATTGTCGTACGCATCTTCTACGGCATCGTTAGAGTGCCGCGGGCTGGAGGTCTGTGGCGCCGTCGCCGGCGGGCCGAATTAGGTGAAACATCGGTGACTCGTGTGCTTGTCGCACTGGCTGCCGGGGACGAGCGAGCTGCGCTCAAGCAGGCCCGTCGGGCCAGGCAGTTGCTCGGTGATTCGCCGCAGGTCCTGTTATTGCAGGCGGAAGCCAGCCGGTTGGCCGGCCGGGAGGACGAGGCCAATGAGGCATTTCTTTCCCTGGCAAACCGAAGAGACGCCCGGTTCCTCGGCCTGCGCGGGCTCCTACGGCAGGCAATCGATCGCCGCGATTGGCCTCAGGCGCTGGAGATCGCCAATCAGGCCGAAGCGATACAGCCTGGCACGTCCTGGTTGCGTCAGCAGCGCGCCGAACTCGCCTTGCAGACGGAAAATTGGGCCGAGGCGCTTGACCTGATCGGTCCCGACGCGCGCCGTCCCGCCTACCTGATCGCCGCGGCCGACGCCGAGTCCGACTCGACCCGAGCGCTGGGCTACGCCAAGCAGGCTTGGAAAGCAGATCCCGCGTTCGCACCCGCGGTTCTGGCCTATGCCCGCCGCTTGCGCACCGCGGGCAACGAAAAGCGCGCGCGGACCTATGTGACAGAGGCCTGGGCGCGCTCACCACATCCGGAGCTTGCGGACTTTCTCTTGGCACAAGAGCCGGATGCAGCGTCGCGCCTGAAGGCAGCCAAGCAACTGGTCCAGCGCAATCCTACCAATCCCGAGAGCCGTTTTCTGATCGCCCGGACATCGCTTGACGCCGGTCTGACCGCTGAGGCGCGCACCGAGGCGGAGGCCGCGCTTGCGGCCGGGATCAATCAGCGCCGTCTGTCTCTTCTCATTGCAGAGATTGAGGAAACAGAACGGGGCGATACCGAAGAGGGTCGCCTCGCCCAGCGAAACGCGCTCCGTCAGGCCGCGAGCGCCGAACCTGATCCGCATTGGCAGTGCAGCAATTGCCGTGCCGAGCATGTAACCTGGCAGCCCAAATGTTCCTCCTGCGGCAGCGTTGCGTCCCTGCAGTGGGTCACCGAGTCTGGAACGCCCGCCGTGCCTGCGATCGTCGGCTGATTTGTCAGGGCGTCCGGTCCGCTTTCACCATGAAGGTGCGGCCGGGACGGAGACTTGGTTCCAGCGCCCCCTGCGGGCTGGTTCCGCAGGGGGCTATGTGCAGATACGGGGAGGGATCGACGGGCCGACCCTCGACGACCATTCCGAAGTATAAATGAGGACCAAAGGTGAGACCGGAGCGGCCGACGGTTGCGATTTGTTCGCCCGCGGATACCGCCCTGCGGCCCTCGGCGATCACGGGGGCGATCAGGCCAAGATGGCTATAAACGCCGATGAAACCTTGATGCTGGATAAGCATCTCCTGTCCCCCGACGCCATGTCGCTGCACCCGTATGACCCAACCGGGCGCTACCGCTTTGACCGGAGCGCCGATCGGCGCCGGAATATCGATCCCGTTATGGAACTTTCCGGCGAGCGGCCTGTCGGGAAGCGATCGAGGTCCGAATGGGGACGATACGCAAGCCGGGCTGACCGGCGGCGTGAAAGCGATTTCGAGGGGCGGAGGCGGCGCAGCACGGGACAATGAAGCCGCCAGCGTAAGCACACCGGCCAAAGCGAACCCCGACCCTCGGAGGACCGCCGCGGGAGTATTTAATGAACAGCGAATGATGCTGCTCGCGCGTCTCGTCGACTCCACCGGAAATCGCCCTATCCGGCGGCGGCCTTCTTGACCTTTCGCACCGCCGGAACGATCGCGGGGGGAGGCAGATCATCGGTGTTGGTGAGTGCGTGCAAGAGTGCCTCTCGGATTTGAGCAAGCTTGCGGTCGTTCTCGACTTTCAGCCCGAACACATCCTTTACATAAAAAACGTCCACGGCGCGCACGCCGTAGGTCGTCACATGCGCGGATGCGATCTGGAGGCCTTGCTCGCTGATGGCAGCCGTCACGTCGTGCAGCAGGCCCGGGCGGTCGCGGCCGTTCACTTCCAGGATCGTGTGCGTGTTTGACGCGCGGTTGTCGATCACGACGCGGGGCGGCACATGGATCGCCTGCATCCGGCGCCCCAGGAGAATCTTCGAAACACGCTTGATTTCCGGTCCCAGCTTTAGCCGGCCGGACAGCGCCTGCTCAATCAAAACCGACAACCGTGCCAACCGATGTGGCGCCTCGAACGTTCCGCCGGCCGTGTCCTGAATCCAGAAAGTGTCCAAGGCCATCCCGTTGTTCATCGTATGGATTCTGGCATCGACAATCGAAGCGCCCGCGACGGCCAGCGCCCCCGAAATCCTGCTGAACAGCCCCGCGTGATCGGCGCAATACACGGTGACCTCCGTGACGGCGCGCGCCGGCAGCGGTTGCGTATCAACGGTCAGCGGAGACTTGCGGTGATCGGCATCGCGAATGAGCCTCGCATGCCGGCTATGCGTTTCCGGATCGAACGAAAGCCAATAACCGGCGTAGGCAAGGGATGTGAAATTTTCGATCTCCTGGTCGGACCAGTCCGGCAACAAAGCGGCTACGGCCTCTTTAGCCCGGGCAACGCGAACGTCGCGCTCCGCGGTTGACAGGCCACCCGCAAGCACCTCGGCCACGCGAGCATAGAGTTCGCGAAGTAACGTCGCCTTCCAGCCATTCCAGACCTTGCTCGATACCGCCCGCATATCCGCTACGGTCAGGATCAGCAGTAACCGAAGACGCTCGGGCGATTGAATCGTGTCGGCCAGATCCAGTATCGTCTTCGGATCGTCGATGTCTCGCTTGAATGCGGTGGCGCTCAAGAGCAAATGGTGCAGCACGAGCCAGGACACCATTTCGGTCTCTTCATCCGACAAGCCGAGCGCCGGTCCGACCTCAAGCGCCACCTCCGCGCCGAGCTCCGAGTGATCTCCCCCGCGCCCTTTGGCGATATCATGCAGCAGCATCGCCAGATAAAGAGCCCGTCGCGATTGCACGTTGTCCACAAGTTCGGAAGCAATCGGCGCCACTTCGGCCAGTTCGCCGCGCTCCAGCGTGTTAAGCACGCGGACGGCCTCGATCGTATGCTCGTCAACGGTGAAGATATGATACGTGTCAAACTGCATCTGTCCGACGATGCGAGCCCAATCGGGCAGATAGCGTCCGAAGAAGCCGGTTTCGTTGAGGATACTTAACCACCGGGCGCCGTCCGGGTGCTGGCTGCCGGGACGCGAACGGTCCGGCTCCTTGCCGCACAGCAAATCCATGAAGATCGCGGCTGCTTTAGGATCTCCTCTCAGCGAGACGGCACGGCGCTCGTTTTGTATAAACGAGCGGATAGCCAGTGGATGAAGTTCCAGACCGCGGTCCCGCGCCACTTGCAAGATCCGAAGCATTTGGATGGGCTCTGCGTCGAAGTCGCGTCCGCCGACGGGCAGAAGCTTGCCCTCCGCGAGCACGAAACCGGCGGCGAGAAGGGCAGCGTCTGTTTCCGCCTCGAGAGCAGGCGGACCAAGGGCGGACCGAAGAATGGCCGGTTCCAGGATCCGGGTCAAACGCGCAATTTCGCGGGCTGTTAAGAAGTAGTGGCGCATAAAGCGCTCGACGCCATCCTGACGGCCATGCCGGGTGTAACCCATGCGAGCGCCCACAACCGGCTGGAGGTCGAAGGTCAACCGCTCTTCCGCCCGGCCCGCCACGTAGTGCAGATGGAACCGCACGGTCCACAGGAACTCCCATGCACGCCGGCCGTGGCGCGCTTCCTGTTGGGTTAGAATGCCATCGAGATCGGCAAGTTCTCCCATGGTCCGGGTGTCGAAGACATAGCGCGAGATCCAGTATAAGGTCTGAAGATCCCGCAAGCCGCCGCGGCCTTCCTTGACGTTAGGCTCGACGACAAAGGGGCTGTCGCCGTAGCGGCGGTGGCGGACGGCGCGTTCGGCCTGCTTGGAAGCGATATAGTCGGCCGGCCCCTCTTCCTTGCAAGCAGCCCGGAACCGGCGATAGAACTCGCCGAAAAGCGCGGCATCGCCGGTTAGGAACCGCGCATCAAGCAAGGCCGTCCGGATGGTTGTGTCCTTCGCGCCCTCGGTCAGGCAGTCGCCGATGGAGCGGGTTGCATGACCCACCTTGAGACCGAGGTCCCACAAAAAATACAGCATGTACTCGACCACGCGCAGCGTGTCGGGTTTTGGGTCTTCGGCAGTCAGAAAAAGCAGATCAATATCGCTGAATGGCGCCAGCACCCCGCGGCCGAAACCCCCGGTTGCCGCGATGCTCAGGTGCTCGGCCGGGCCAAGTTCCGCGTTGTGTGTCGTGTGCTCGAACAGTGCCGATACGACGCCATCAACCAATGCACCCAACAGCCGGGCGGCTTGAAGTCCGCTGATCTGCTCGTGTTCGAAGGCATGCTGAACGTAGGACTGAATGCGAGCCAAATGGCGGCGGAAGGTGCCGACTGCCGCATCCCGCGGCACCGAGCCGCCTTCGCCGGCAAGACTGGCGAGTGCGTCGGAGAGCAGAGTCGCCGCGGCTTCAGGGGCATGCGGCAGAGGGATTGGAGTTAACATTGCGCCAATCGTACTAGGTGGACCCGGCCGCGCAAGCGGGGGCGAGCGACTTAAGCAAATATAAGGCATCGAGAGCCTGTTTCGGCGTCATGATGTCAGGGTTTATGTCATCCAACGCCTTGCGCAGCGCGGAGATTTCGTTGGTTTCCAGAACAGGTTCGGCCGCGGCCTCGGTCGCGGCGAATAAGGGCAGCCCGCGCAAGGAAGCCGCGGCGTTCAACGGGCCGCCATGTTTCTCCATCGAAGCCATCAAGGCGGCCGCTCTGCGGACAACCGGCGCAGGCACACCGGCCAGTTCAGCGACGTGAATGCCCCAGGATCGTCCGGCGGCTCCCTCGGCGACTTCGTGCAGGAACACCACGCTGCCCTTCCATTCCTTCACGCGCATCGTATGCGGCTTCAGCCGCGGCAAGCGATCCGCGAGTTCCGCAAGCTCGTGGAAATGTGTGGCGAAAATGGTGCGGCAGCGTGTTGCGGAATGTAAAGCTTCCAAGACAGCCCAGGCAATGGCGAGGCCGTCCAGTGTGGACGTGCCGCGTCCGATCTCATCGACGACGACGAGCGATCTGGGGCCCGCCTGATGCAGGATGGACGCGGTCTCCGTCATCTCGACCATAAAAGTCGATCGGCCGCGCGCCAGATCGTCAGCCGCGCCGACCCTGCTGAACAGGCGATCGACGATCCCCAGGATGGCCGCTTCCGCGGGAAGCGGCAGACCAGCCTGGGCCAGCACGACGAACAGGGCATTCTGCCTCAGAAACGTAGACTTGCCCGCCATGTTCGGGCCGGTCAGCAGCATGACGCGGCGATCCGGCGAAAGATCGCAGGCGTTCGGGACAAAGGCGGCCTGGCTGGCGAGGGCGCTTTCCACCACCGGGTGCCGGCCCGCTTCGATATGAAAGTCGTCGGTGACGGTCAGCGTTGGCCGCACCCACCGCCCGCTTTCGGCAAGCGCCGCGGCGGACTGGATGACGTCGAGAAAGGCGAGAGCCTCGGCGCCGGCGGCGAGTTCGTCGGAACGATAGACAACCTCGCGCACAAGGTGGTTGAAAACGACGCGTTCCCGCGCCGTCGCCTGTTCCGCCGCCTCGCGGATGCGCTGGTCCAGTTCGGAGAGTGCTCCTTCGGTAAATCGGGCGCCGTTCGCCATGCCCTGGCGCAGGGTCAATTCGGGAAAGCCTCGAAGCTTTTCGACCGCAACGGCAGGCGCCTCGATCACATAGCCGAGCTGGGCGTGATGCTTGATCTTGAGGCTGGCGACACCGAAGCGCTGCGCATAGTCGAGTTGCAGCGTTGCAATGACCTGACGGCTCTGGTCGCGCAAAGCACGGTTCGCATCCAACTCGCCATCAAAGCCGGTCTTGATGACGCCGCCATCCTCCAGCCGCGACGGCGCCGGGTCGGTCAGAGCGCGTTCGAGTTCGCTCTCCAGCGCCGAAGCACCCGGGATTTTTGCCAAAGCGTCGGCGAGCGCCTGTGGCAAGGGTGGTTGCAGAAGCCCGGCCACCGCGAAGGCTGCTTTCAGGCCGTCTCGTATCGAGACGAGATCTCGGGGGTTGCCCCGGTTCAGAGACAGTCGGCTCAATGCCCTCGCCATGTCGGGCGCGCCACGCAAGATGCTCCGCAGCTTTCTGGTAGCGTCGGGGTGAGCGATGCACCACGACCACGCATCCTGCCGAGCGACAATGGAGGAATGGTCGGTCAGAGGGGACGATAGCCAACTCGCTAACATGCGTGTGCCGGCAGCCGAGAGCGTTCGCTGCACGGCCGAGAAAAGGGTATGGGTGGTGCCTCCGTCTCTGGACCGATGAATTTCAAGGTTCCCACGGGTCGCCGCGTCCATCGAAAGCGCGCCGGTTTCGCCCTGCGGCACCGGCCGTCCGAGCCGAGGCAGGGCACCGGACTGCGTGCTGCGGACGTAGTCCACCGCCATGGCCGCCGCGACGGCTTCGCCGTCCGTGAACGTCCCAAACGCGTCGAGGCTCGCAGTCCCGAAGGCATCAGCCAGGCGCCGACGTGCGATCAACGGCGTCGAAGCGACTGGCTCCGGCGATCGGCGGGTGGCCCATTCGCCCAAATCCAAC
>Ga0326727_10027497_pt1 | contig 10439 bp, 13 predicted proteins | sample MB2enrmetagenome_FD_207643 | JGI IMG/M metagenome (GOLD analysis project Ga0326727, IMG submission 207643) | Lab enriched peat soil microbial communities from McLean, Ithaca, NY, United States - MB29MY | ecosystem: Environmental > Terrestrial > Soil > Wetlands > Peat | place: USA: New York...
TCGAAGGTCAACACCAATCCGATCTACCGCACGCCGTTCACGGCGGTGCACTCCTATGCGCTCTTGGGTCCCGGGCGGGGGCCCGCCCCGGGGGGGGGCGCCCCCGCCCCGCCCCCCCCCCCCCCCCCTTCCTTCCTGGTATCCCCCATCAGGCCACGACCCTGCCGTCGGCGAGGCGGGTGATGCGGGTGCAGCGGGAAGCGAGATCCGGGTCGTGGGTGATGAGCATCAGGGTCGAGCCGTGTTGTTCCTTGAGCGCGAACAGCAGGTTCATCACCGCTTCCCCGGTCGTCTGGTCGAGGTTGCCGGTCGGCTCGTCGGCCAGCAGCAGGCGCGGCGTGGGCGCAAACGCCCGCGCCAGGGCGACGCGTTGTTGCTCGCCGCCGGAAAGCTGCCCGGGCAGGTGGGTGAGCCGGCGGCCGAGGCCGACGCTCCGCAAAGCCATCTCGGCACGATCGAAGGCCGTGGCGTCGCCGGCCAGTTCCAGCGGGATGGCGACATTTTCCAGTGCCGTCATGGTGGGGATCAGGTGAAACGCCTGAAACACGATGCCGATCGCGGCGCGGCGCAGGCGGGCGAGCGCGTCCTCGGACATGGTGGTGAGTTCGTGCCCCGCCACGCGCACGCTGCCGGAGGTGGCACGTTCCAGGCCGGCCAGCACCATCAGCAGGCTGGTCTTGCCCGAGCCGGAGGGGCCGATGATGCCGACGGCGGCGCCGGTTTCGATGTCGAGGTCGAGCCCTTGCAGGATGTTGACCGCACCGGCGCTCGACTGCAGGGTCAGGTGCAGGTCGCGCACCTGCACGATCGGACCGGCAGCGTGGGCATCCGGCGCGGGGCGCGGAGAGGCGATGGCATCCATGGCGGTAGGATATGGCCCCCGCCGGCGCTTCCTGGAAGCGCTGGCAGCGTTGGCTTGCCTGGTTTTCAGCCGCAAGGCCGCCGCAGCGTCGATACGATTGCTGGTGCTAGGGGATTCGCTGGGTTCCGGCTACGGGCTCAAGGAGGCGGACACGTTCCAGTCCCAGTTGGCCGCGGCCCTGAAGGCGCATGGCTACGACATCGCGATCGTCGACGGGGCGGTCTCGGGAGATACCACGGCGGGCGGGCGGGCCAGGTTGGAGTGGGTGCTGGCCGGTGGCGTGGACGCGGCCCTGGTGGAATTGGGCGGCAACGACGGCCTGCGTGGCCTCGATCCCGGGCAAACCGAGGCTAACCTTTCGGCTATCCTGGATGGCCTGGCGGCGAGGCGGATCCCGGTCCTGCTGTCGGGAATGTACGCGCCGCCCAATCTGGGCGCTGACTACGAGCGGGCATTCCGGGCGGTGTTCGATCGGTTGGGTGGGCGGCCCGGAGTGATCTATGATCCATTTTTCCTGCAGGGGGTGGCGGGCGATCCGGCGCTGAACCAACCCGACGGCATTCACCCGAACGCCGCGGGGGTCCAGCGCATCGTGGCGCGTCTGCTGCCCCCGGTCGAACGGCTGCTGGTGCGCCTCGGCGCGGCGCCTGCGGGCTGAAGGGTGGTGCTGCGAGCATGATGCGGCTGTTCGTGGGGTTGGATTTCCCTTGGGAAATCAAGCAGATGCTTGGCTCGTTGGCGGGCGGCATCCAGGGCGCCCGCTGGGTGCCGCCCCAGAACATCCATCTGACGCTGCGCTTCATCGGCGAGGTGCCGCCGCACCGCGCCGAAGAGATCGACCACGCGCTCGCAGCTTTGCGCGGCCGTGCCTTCCCGCTGGTGTTGGCCGGCGTCGGCACCTTCGCCAAGGGTGGCCAGGAGAATTCGCTCTGGGTCGGCGCGGAGAAGAACCCCTCGCTTGCCGCGCTGCAGAGCAAGATCGAGACCGCGTTGCGGCGGGCGGGCTGCGAGCCGGAGCGGCGGCGTTTCACCCCGCACGTCACGCTGGCACGGCTCAGGGATGTGGCCGAGGGCAAGCTGGCGGGGTTCGTGCAGGGGCACAACCTATTCCGGGCCGGCCCGATGCAGGTGGAGCATTTCGTGTTGTTCCGATCGCTGCTCGGCAAGGAGGCGTCGGTTTACACGCCTGAGGTGGAGTATGCGCTTTTCTGAACCCCCGCCCGCTGTGGTGGTGCTGACCGGTGCTGGAATCAGCCGCGAATCGGGGCTGGAGACGTTTCGCGACGCCGATGGGATCTGGCTCCGCGAGGGCATCGAGAACGTCGCCACGCCGGAGGCGTTTCGGCGCGATCCGAGGCGCGTGCATGCATTCTACAACGCCCGGCGGGCACAACTCGACGGCGTCGAGCCGAATGCGGCCCATCGGGCACTGGCTGAGCTGGAACGGGAGTGGGTGGCGCGCGGCGGCGAATTCCTGCTGGTGACGCAGAACATCGACGACCTGCACGAGCGGGCCGGCAGCGTGCGGCTGGTGCACATGCATGGGGCATTGCGGCGGATGCGCTGCGTTGCCTGCGAGGAGGCGATGGCCTGGCAGGGGGATGCTGGGGTTGCGAGCGTCTGCCCGCTTTGTGGGCGGCGCGGCCGCCTCCGGCCGGACGTCGTGTGGTTCGGCGAGGTGCCGGTCGGCATGGACATGATCGGCACGGCTCTGGACGCGTGCGGCGTGTTCATTGCCATCGGCACGTCGGGAGTGGTGTGGCCGGCGGCGGGTTTTGTCGCCGAGGTTCAGGGCCGGGCGCGCAGCGTGGAACTGAACCTCGAACCATCCGCCGCGACGGCGCTGTTCGACCAGGCCATCCATGGCCCGGCGACCAAGGTGGTGCCGGCGTTCGTGGAGGATCTTTTGGCGCGCTGAAAGGCCAGGGGCTCTGCCCGTCGCGCGAAGGCGCACGCCGGACCTGGAACCCCGCCAAGTCCGGCGCGCACCTTCGCGCGACGGGCCGAGAGGCCCTTGGAACCCATTCTTTTGGGCGCTTCGCGCCGTCCTTGCCGCGGCTACCGCCAGACCGGCCTGTTGGCCTCGAAATGCGCCTGCGCGCGCGAAATGCCGAGATCCTTCAGCATCCTGTCGTCCAGCGCGGCAAGGTCACGCCGCGCCGTGAAGTTGCGCCAGGCCCGCGCCAGCCGCTGACGAACGGCCGCTCCAAACCCACCGCCAGCCCGGTGCTCAACCTGAGCATGACGCTCGATATGCAGAAACCCGGCCAGCAAGCCGGCCAGCATCATGGTCGACATCGCCGCTTTCTCCTGCGGGAACCTTGCCAAACCAGGATGAAGCGAATGGCTGGATAACGGAAATGAATTGTAGAGAGATAAGTCATCAGATACATTGATGCCCATGGCACTCCCCCAAGGGCTCGACCCCGACCTGCTGCGTGCCTTCGCCTTTATCGCGGAGGAGGGCAGCTTCACCCGCGCCGCTGAGCGCGTTGGGCGGACCCAGTCCGCGGTTTCCATGCAGGTACAGCGCCTGGAGGCGCTGCTCGGCCAGCGTCTGCTGCTGCGCGGCAAAGGGGGCGCGGTGTCGCTGACCCCGCACGGCCGTTTCCTGCTGGAGCGGGCGCGCGAGATGCTCGCGGTCAACGACGAGATCTGGTCAACTTTTCGTGCGCCCCAGGTGCAGGGCACGGTGCGGCTCGGCACGCCGGATGACTACGCGCTGCGCTACCTGCCGGCGGTGTTGCGCCGTTTCGCCGATACCCATCCGTCGGTCGAGGTCGAAGTGCTGTGCGCGCCGTCGGACGAGCTCTCCGAGCACCTGCGCGCCGGCGAACTGGACCTTACCCTGCTCACCGAGGGCAACGAGCCCAAGGGCTGGCAGGCGACCGAGCTCTGGCGTGGGTCGCTGCGCTGGATCACCTCCGAACGCTACGCGCCGCATCGGCTCGATCCGCTGCCGGTCTCCCTCGCCGGCCCGCACTGCGCCTGGCGCGGCGCGGCGGTGAAGGCGCTGGAGCAGGCCGGCATCAACTACCGCTTCGCCTATACCTCCGCCACGCTCGCCGGCACCCACGCGCCGGTGGTCGCCGGGCTGGCGGTGACGGTCTCCGCCATCGACTGGGTGCCGGCTGGGCTGCGCACCCTGCCACTGGGCGACCGCCTGCCCGAGTTGCCGGACACCGCCATCCTGCTGCTCAAGGGCCGCGAGGCGCGCCAGCCCGTGGCGGATGTGCTGGAGGCCCATATCGCCGAAACCTTCCAAGCGGAGACGCGTCGACCCGTGGCCGCTTGAACGCGCTCGACCGTGCGGCGGCCGCGGCGCGCGCCTGCACGCTGTGCACCGACCTGCCGCTCGGGCCGCTTCCCGTGCTCAGGGTCTCGGCGACGGCACGCCTGCTGATCATCGGCCAGGCGCCGGGGACGCGCGTGCACGAGAGCGGCATTCCATGGGACGATGCGTCGGGCGAGCGGCTGCGCGGTTGGTTGGGCATCGACCGCGAGACCTTCTACGACGTCGCTCGCATCGCCCTCGTGGGCAGCGGACTGTGCTACCCGGGCACGCTCCCCGGGGGCGGGGACGCGCCGCCGCGGCGGATCTGCGGCGATGTCTGGCATCCGCGTCTGTTGCCGCTGATGCCGCGCATCGCGCTGACCTTGCTGGTGGGATCCTACGCCCAGGCGCGGGTGCTCGGGCCGGGCGCCGTGGGTGAGCGCATGCGGCAATTTCGCGCCTTCCTGCCGAGCCATTTTCCGCTCCCCCATCCGTCCTGGCGGACCGCGGCATGGGAGCGGCGCAATCCCTTCTTCGCCGAGGAGGTGTTGCCGGCGCTACGCGCGGCGGTGGCCCGGGCGCTGGGCTGATGGCGAGGCGCTGCCTCGCGCTCCGCCAGGGCTCCGCCAGGGCTCCGCCCTGGACCCGCCAGGGGCCACAGGGCCCCTGGACCCCATTAATTAGGGGCGCTTCGCGCCGAACCGTGCCGCGGCGAGGATGGCGCGATGCGCCCAAAAGATTGTAACATGCGAGGATGAGGGATAGAATCGAGCAAATTCGAACGCTCCTTTCGGAGCTGGAGAGCGAGGCTAGCCAAGCTGAGCAGGCGGGCGAGTTCCGGGCGTTGTCTGGATTAGAATTGCCTGACATCATTTGTGATGTAGTCGATCTGCTGATGCCGGAGCTAAAGCCTTATGAAGCGGCATTCTATTTACATTTTCTTAGACATTCAATTATAGAAAACGGAACTCCGTACGTTCGTGCAAGCCGACGTGGCCTGCAATCCGGCATTGTGAAGTCAGCTTTCGCCGGAAGCCGATCAGGGGGCAAAGAAATTGAAAGCGCGGTTATGAGCTATGCTTCCGCGCAGCACGCTCTCACCGGCTTAGAATCCGTCGGAGCAATCCGGCAGGAAGGTGAACCCAATCGAGATGGAACACTTTATCGGATACTTCTTCCCGAAGAAATTGAAATCTGCCAGCGGCGTCGGGCTGAGACCGCCAAGTTCTCCATTAAAGCCGCGGGTGAGCAGGAAGCTGACTTTTACAATATTCGCGAAAATAGACTGAAGATCTACGAACGCGATAATTACCGCTGCACCTACTGCGGTAAGCAGTTAACTCGGTTCACCGCCACGCTCGATCACATTACCCCGGTGAGCGAAGGCGGCAACAACAGCGCCGAGAATCTGAAGACCGCTTGCCTGCAATGTAACTCGCAAAAGACATCGCGGCCTTTAGGCGATTTTCTTGTGAGCAAAGAGTCAGCTTGATGGGCCGCGGAACGGGTAGCACGCGGAGGGTGCAATGCCGGTTCGCATTGCATGACGCGTAAACGGCGCAATGCAAAACGGTATTGCACCCTACTCGCTGGGCTGAATCAATCCATCTCCTGCTCGATGGCCTCGATGTCGGCGTCACTGAAGCCGAAATGGTGGCCGATTTCGTGGATCAGCACGCTGGCGACCAGCCGGCGGAGATCCTCGCCGGTCTCGATCCATTCCACCAGAATCGCCTCGCGGTACAGGAAGATAAGGTCGGGCATCCGGAACGGGTCGTCGACGCTGCGCTGGTTCAGCGGCGTGCCGTGATAGAGGCCGGTGAGATCCCATGGCGACTCGATGCCGAGCTCATCGAGCGTGTCGTCGTCCGCCATCTCCTCTACCTGGATGCCGACTCCGACGACGTGGCGCCGCAGCCGCTCCGGAATGGCGGCCAGGGCATGCTCGGCCAGCGCCTCGATGTCGGCGATGCTGGGCGGGGTGGTGAACTGCTGGACCATGCGCAACTGCGGCACGGCCCCACGGCGCGGTCAAGAGCGCCTCGCTCATCCGGCCGAGCGGTGGCACAGTGCCCGGCCATGGACATCACGTTCCCGGCTCGCGCGCTGGCGGTGCGCCGGGCGACCGCCCGGCTGTGCGTGCTGCTGGGCTGGGCGCCGGTGCACGAGGTGCCGCTGCCGAACGGCCGGCGGGCCGACATCCTGGCCTTGCGGCCCGACGGCAGCTTCGCCTGCATCGAAATCAAGTCGGGGCCGCGCGACTTCCTCGCCGACCAGAAATGGCCGGACTACCGGGAGTTCTGCGACTCGCTGTATTTCGCCGTGGACGTGGATTTCCCGCAGGCCCTGTTGCCGACCGATGCCGGGCTGATCGTCGCCGCCGAGCAGATCGCCGAGCTGCTGCACGAGGCACCCTTGCATCCGCTCTCGGGCAGCCGCCGGCGCAGCCTGTTGCAGCGAGTCTGTTTCCTCGCGGCCAGCCGGCTGGCGCTGCTCGAGGACCCTGGCGCCGCGGCGGCACTGCGCACGGCGTTGCGAGCCGAGTAAGGCCAGGGGCGCTGCCCCTGGACCCCGCAAAGGGCCGAGAGGCACTTTGATCCCATTCGTTCGGGCGCTTCGCGCTCTACAGCGCCTCCACCCAGGCCCGGGCCACCCTCTCGAACAAGGCCCGTTCGGCCTCCCCGAAGCGGGCGAGGTCCGGGCTGTCGATGTCGAGCACGCCGAGCAGCGTGCCCTCGCGCAGCAAAGGCACCACGATCTCCGATCTGCTGGCGCCATCGCAGGCGATGTGGCCAGGGAACGTATGCACGTCCGCGACCACGACACTCTCGCGCCGGGCCGCCGCGGTGCCGCAGACGCCCTCCCCGATCGGGATCCGGACACAGGCCGGCTTGCCCTGGAACGGCCCGAGCACCAGCACGCCGTCTTTCAGGAAATAGAAGCCGGCCCAGTTGATGCGGGGCACGTGCTGCCAGATGGCCGCGGCCGCGTTGGCAGCATTGGCGATCGGATCGCGCTCGCCCCTGAGCAGGCCGGCAAGGTCGCTCAGCAGGTCCTCGCCGGCTTCCTGCATCGTTCTCCTCCTCGCTCCCGAATGCAGGTTGCCAGCCCGGCGCGCGCTGGTCCAGCATCCGCCATCCCGAGGGGAGCCGCCATGGACATCCGCGCCACCGCCTGCCCGCACGACTGCCCATCGACCTGCGCGTTGGAGATCGAGGTCCGCGACGGCCGCATCGGCGCGGTGCACGGGGCGAAGGCCAACAGCTACACTGCCGGCGTGATCTGCGCGAAGGTAGCCCGTTACGCCGAACGGGTACACCATCCGGATCGGCTCACCCATCCGCTGCTGCGCACCGGTCCGAAGGGCGCCGGGCAGTTCCGTCCGATTGGGTGGGACGAGGCGCTCGACCGCATCGCCGAGGCGTTCCAGGCGGTGGCGGCCCGCTACGGCGCCGAGGCGGTGTGGCCGTACTACTACGCCGGCACCATGGGGTTGGTGCAGCGCGACGGCATCAACCGGCTGCGCCACGTCATGCGCTATTCGCGGCAGGCGAACACGATCTGCACGCGCATCTGCGAGGCCGGTTGGATGGCCGGGGTCGGACGGATTGCCGGCCCCGACCCGCGCGAGATGGCCGACGCCGACCTGATCGTGATGTGGGGCGGCAACCCGGTGAACACCCAGGTCAACGTGATGACCCACATCACCCGCGCCCGCAAGCAGCGCGGGGCCGCGCTGGTCGTGGTGGACCCCTACCGGAACGCCACCGCCGAGGTGGCCGACATGCACCTGGCGCTGCGCCCGGGCACCGACGCTGCATTGGCCGTGGCGGTCATGCACATCGCGCTGCGCGACGGCCATGTCGACCGCGACTACATGCGCCGGTTCAGCGACGACCCGCCGGGGCTCCAAGCGCACCTCGCCGCGCGCCCGCCGCCGTGGGCGGCGGCCATCACCGGCCTCACGGTGGCCGAAATCGAGGCCTTCGCCGCGCGCTATTGCGCGACCGAGCGAGCCTACATCCGCTGCGGCTACGGCTTCTCCCGCACGCGCAACGGCGCCGCGGCGCTGCACGCCGTCACCTGCCTGCCCACCCTGACGGGCAAGTGGAAGCATCCCGCGGGCGGCGCGTTCTGGAACCACCGCGCCATCTATCCTTGGGACAAGACCCTGATCGAGGGGCTCGATGTGCGCTCCCCGGCCGTCCGCGAGCTGGACATGAGCCGGATCGGCGCTGTGCTCACCGGCGATCGCGCCGACCTCGGCGCCGGGCCGCCGGTGCATGCCCTGCTGATCCAGAACACCAACCCGCTCACCGTGGCGCCCGATTCCAACAAGGTGCGGCGCGGTTTCGCGCGCCAGGACCTGTTCGTCGCCGTGCACGAGCAGTTCATGACCGAAACCGCCCGCTGGGCCGACGTCGTGCTGCCGGCGACAACCTTTGTCGAGCACGACGATCTCTACAACGCCGGTGGCCACAGCCACATCCAGATCGGCCCGAAGCTGATCGCGCCCCCCGGCGAGTGCCGTTCCAACCACCAGGTGGGGCAGGGGCTGGCGGCGCGGCTGGGGGCCCGACACCCCGGATTCGACATGACGGCGATGCAGCTGATCGACGCCACGTTGAAGGCCTCGGGCTGGCCGGACGCCGAGACGCTGCTTCGCCTCCGTTGGGTCGACGCCCAGGAGAGCTTCGAGGCAAGCCATTTCCTCAACGGCTTCGGCCACGACGGCAAGTTCCGCTTCGCGCCCGACTGGGCGGCGATCGGACCGCATCATGAGGGCATGCCGCGCCTCCCCGACCACATGGGCAACACCGATCCCGCGCGGCCGGAGGCGCCGTTCCGGCTGGTGACCGCGCCGGCACGGCAGTTCCTCAACACCAGCTTCACCGAGATGGCGTCCGGACGGAAACTTGAGGGGCGGCCAACGGCGCTGATTCACCCGGCCGATGCCGAGCGGCTGGGGATAGAAGATGGCACGCGGATGCGGCTGGGCAACGTCCGCGGCCAGGTCGTGGTGCACGCCCGCCTGTTCGACGGGCTGCAGCCCGGGGTGCTGGTAGTGGAGAGCATCTGGCCGGGCACGTATTTCGAGGGTGGCATCGGCATCAACGCTCTCATCGCCGACGACCCGGCCCCGCCGGCGGGCGGCGCGGTGTTCCACGACACCGCGGTCTGGGCGCAAGCCGCGGAGGCGACCCTGGCAGTGGCGGCCGACTAGGAAGGCCAGGGCTCCGCCCTGGACCCGCCAAGGGCCGAGAGGCCCCTGGACCCCATCACTTCAGGGCGTCGCATCGACCGAATCGAACACCTGCAGCGAGTGCTCGAAGGGGGCCGGACGCAGCGCCATCGGCCCGACGAAGGGGCGGCTGAGCACGAATAGGATGCAAAGCAGCAGACCGATCGTGCTTGCCAAGGTGCTGGTGACGATCATTTGCGGCGCGGCTTGCTCCATGAACAGGAAGAAGCTCATCGACAGCACGATCACGCCCGAGCCGATGGCGGCGAACCAGATGATCACCGGAAGCGATGCCCCGGCCTCCAGCGTTCGCTTGTTCCGGTCGGACTGAATCTGCGAGATGATTGACAGTGCTGCCCCGTCGATGGCGGCGTCGTTCTGCCTGACCGTCGAATTCTCCTGGCCGAATAGACGATATATGCGCAGGACCGCCGCCCGGGCCTCGGGGCTGACGCCGCCCGTCTCGGCCTGGATCTTCCACTCGGGCCGAATCACCGCAAGGTCATAGTCGCGGACCATCGCGCGCAGCGCATTGCCCATGGCAGGGTCCATGCCCGTGCTGATCCGGTAGAGCGTCGCCAGTGCGGAGGCCTCGTCCGCGACGTTGGCCCGGGCCGCGTCGTACGACTGCCACACGGCGACGACCAGGAATGCCAGAAACACTGCGTGAAGAGTGCCGCCCGTCGCAAAGAGCGCCACCAGCACTTCGTGATGGCCCCTCTCGACACGCCCGCGCAGGAAGCGACGGCCGAGCAAGACGCCGGTGATCGCGAAGGCGGTGGCAACGACGAGGGCGACAAGGATCAGCAGAGCGATGTTCATACCAACTCCGGGGCGCGACGCGCGCAAGGCCGGTCTCGCCGCCGGCAGAACGTTGCATTTTCCGTCAGGCAAAGCAAGCTGCTGCGCGGTTGTTCGTCATCTTGACGCAGCCACAGCGGGGCAACCTGAAGCGTCCGAAACGAACGGGATCAAAGGGCCTCTCGGCCCTTTGCGGGGTCCAGGGGCAGCGCCCCTGGCCTTCTACCGACCCGGTCGGGAACGGCGGGGTTTCGGGCCGG
>Ga0326727_10027498_pt1 | contig 10439 bp, 7 predicted proteins | sample MB2enrmetagenome_FD_207643 | JGI IMG/M metagenome (GOLD analysis project Ga0326727, IMG submission 207643) | Lab enriched peat soil microbial communities from McLean, Ithaca, NY, United States - MB29MY | ecosystem: Environmental > Terrestrial > Soil > Wetlands > Peat | place: USA: New York...
ACTCCGCTTTCGATCAGCGAGCTGGAGAAGGCGATGCCCAAGGTCTACGAGAATCTTCGCGACATTACGCGGAAGATGGAAAAGCACTATCACGACATGCAGGATTTCGAGTTCACCATCCAGGATGGCAAGCTCTACATGCTGCAGACGCGCAACGGCAAGCGCACCGGCCTGGCCGCGGTTCGCATCGCCATCGACATGGTGAGGGAAGGCCTGATCACGCAGGAAGAAGCGATCCACCGCGTGGAGCCCAACCAGCTTTACGACTTCCTGGTTCCGCGGCTGGTGGAAAAGGGCGAGAAGATTGAAGTTCTGGCCACGGGTTTGCCGGCTTCACCGGGCGCAGCCGTGGGGCAGATTGTGTTCACCGCCGAGGAAGCGGTGAAACGCCACGCCGACGGCTCCTACAAGACCATCATCCTGGTGCGCGGCGAGACCACGCCTGAAGATATTGCGGGCATGGAAGTGGCGGCAGGCATTCTTACCTCGCGGGGCGGCATGACGTCGCACGCGGCGGTGGTGACGCGCGGCATGGGCAAGTGCTGCGTGGCGGGCGCCGGCGAGTGCACGGTGGACGAGGGCAAGAAGGAACTGCGCGTCAAGGGCCACACTTACAAGCAGGGCGACTGGATTTCGCTGGACGGCACCACCGGGCGCGTGATCGCAGGCCAACTGAAAACGCTTGACGCTCAGCCCGACGATCCGGACCTGGTGAAGTTCATGAGCTGGGTGGATCCGGTGCGCAAGCTGCGCATCCGCGCCAACGCGGACATTCCGAGAGACGCCAAGCAGGCTCGCCTGTTCGGGGCCGAAGGAATTGGATTGTGCCGCACCGAGCACATGTTCTTTGCCGAAGACCGCATCGAACACATGCGCGCGATGATTCTGGCCGACAACGAGAAGGACCGCCGCGCCGCGCTGAAGAAGCTGCTGCCGATGCAGCGCGCCGATTTCGTGGGACTGTTCAAGTCAATGGAGTCGTTGCCGGTGACCATCCGCACCATCGATCCTCCGCTGCACGAGTTCCTGCCCAAGCGCGAGGACCTGCTGGTCGAAATCCAGCACCTGGAGGACACCAAGCCTCGTTCGCCGAAGCTCAAGGGACTGCGGACGCTGCTGGCGCGGGTTGAGGAACTGCACGAGCAGAACCCCATGCTCGGGTTGCGTGGATGCCGTCTGGGCATCACCTTCCCGGAGATCACCGAGATGCAGGTTCGCGCCATCATCGAGGCTGCCGTCGCGGTCAAGGTCAAGGGCGGCGATCCACATCCCGAGATCATGATTCCGCTGGTCGGGTCGATCGAGGAGATGCGCAACCAGGCCGCCATCGTCCGCCGCGTGGCAGCCGAGGTTTTCAAGGAGAAGAACGCGTCGGTGGACTACATGGTGGGCACGATGATCGAGTTGCCGCGTGCGGCGCTGACCGCAGATCAGATCGCCGAGGAGGCTGAGTTCTTCAGCTTCGGCACCAACGACCTGACCCAGACCACGTACGGCATCTCGCGCGACGACATCAACAACTTCCTGCCGGCCTATATGAAGCTGGGCATCTTCAAGCAGGATCCCTTCGCCACTCTTGACCAGGCGGGCGTAGGGCAACTGGTGAAGATGGCCACGGCCAAGGGACGCAACACCCGGCCCACGCTGAAGGTGGGAATCTGCGGCGAGCATGGCGGCGACCCTGAGTCAGTGAAGTTCTGCCACAAGATCGGGCTCAACTATGTCTCCTGCTCGCCTTTCCGGTTGTTGACGGCAAGGCTTGCAGCGGCGCAGGCGGCGCTCGAGGAAAAGCAGACCGGCGGCAGCATTCACACCACCAGCTAGGCAACGAACCGGTAAAAACAGCAGGGGCGCAGCCAAATGGCCGCGCCCCTGTTGCAGCTCGATGTCCTTTTCAAAAAGCGCTCCGAGAGGCTCTGCGAATAGAGTGGGAGGCCGAGAGGGCCAGCACAGTCAAAGGACACATGAATCGCTCCTGTGCTGGATCTACCCTGGAAAGACAGGCAGGAACAATGGTGCGCCTTGCGCTTTTTCTCGCCGGATCCGCCGCCATTCTCCGGTTGTCCTGGCGTTCGCTGTGGAGTTTGCGCGCCCATGGTTTTTACCGCTTCTTCGCGTTCGAACTTCTCTGGACACTTATCCTGCTGAACGCTCCAGTGTGGTTTCGTGACCCGTTCTCGGTCCGCCAGTTTGCTTCCTATCTGCTCGGGGCTGCTTCCATCGGCCTGGCGATTGAGGGATTCCGGCTGCTACTAAGCGTGGGGAGGCCATCGACCACATTTGCCCAGGACACCAACCTGGGATTTGAGAACACAACCAGGTTGGTGACGGCGGGCGCATACCGCTTCATACGCCATCCGCTCTACGCGTCGCTTCTTGCGCTGGTGTGGTGTGCCTGGCTGAAAGACCCCTTCGCGGCCGCGAACATCGCAATGGCGCTGGCATCGACCGGCTTTCTGATCACCACTGCCGTGATCGAGGAAAAGGAGAACCTGGTCCGCTTCGGCGCGGACTACGCAACGTACATGAAGCACACACGCCGCTTCGTTCCCTTTCTATTCTGACTTTGAATACGCGTCTACTTCTCCGCCGCGTAATAGCCTTCCCGCGTGACCACGGTTAGATCGTCCTTCTTGGCCTTGAGGGCGATCTTGTGGAATTCGCCGTTGGTGTCTACCTGATCGGGGGTGTAGGTGAGCAGGTACTGGCCGCGCAGCTCTTCGGCGATCTGGTTGTAGATGTCTTCTAGGTTATCCTTCTTCTTGGCCTCGAAGTAGCGGCCCCCGGTGCGGGTGGCAATCTGCTCCATGATCTTTTTACCGTCGATCGACGACTCGCTGCCTCCTCCACCGCGACGGCCGCCGCCGCCACCGGGGTATCCGCCGCCACCGCCGGGATAGCCACCTCCGCCGCCGGGCCAGCCGCCACCCATGCCGCCGCGCCGTCCGCCGCTGCCGGGATAGCCGTTGTTGCCCGTCTGGCGTTCCTGTTCGCCCTTGAAATAGATGGTGTAGACGGCCAGATTGGCGCGGTCGGCGGCATCGATGGCGTCGGTGAGGGTCTCTTTGCTGCCCCGATCCTCGCCGTCAGAGAAGACGAGCAGAGCCTTGCGGCCGTCCTTGGGCTTCATCAGCTCATCGGCGGCGAGAAAGATGGCGTCGTAGAGCTGCGTGCCGCCGCCGCGGCTGGCGCGCTGCCGATCCCGGTCGTCTCCGCTGGTCTCCGGGCCACTGGAAGTATTACGCTCCGACGATGTCGGCCCCATCCCGTCCAGCTCGTGGTGCAGCTTGTCGCGGGAGTTTGTGAAGTCCTCAAGCAGCTCGACCTCGCGATCGAAGTGGATGAGGAAGGCCTGGTCGCCCTGCTTCGCGTCCTTGGGGTTCTCAGGCAGCATCAGGTCGATGAACTTTCCCGCCGCCTTGCGCTCGCTGTCCATGGCCGAGGAAACGCTGCGGCTGGTGTCAACAAGCAGGCCCAGGCGGAAGGGCAGGTTGCTCTCGCGCGAGAAGCTCTTGATGGTCTGGGGCCGGCTGTCTTCGCTCAGCGTGAAATCGGCGGCGGTGAGGTTGGTGACCAGCGCGCCCTTCTTGTCGCGCACGGTAACGGGCAACAGGACCTCGCGCGCCTGGACTTTCAGGGTTGCGACGGGCTGGTCGTTCGATGCGACTGTCTGCTGGGCATTGGCCGCCGGCAGGCAGGACAAGGCCAGCGTGGAGAGAGCGAGGAGGAAAACAGGCTGATTTTTCATAGCGTTCAGGGGAATACACCTTCGTCCCATTAGACGAAGCTAACTCAGGATAGTTGACTGGGCTCGGGATTCAATTGAGAAGTGTGCTTTCCCAGGTCTCAAAGACGAGACCTGGGACACCCGCTTGCCGGTCAGTCCAGCTTCTTCAGCCAGATGTTGCGGACGGAGACTTTTGCCGGGGTGGCTTCAAGCTCAATGCCGATCTTGCCCGGCTTGTTGTTCGAGGAGGCCGGGTCATCGTCGATCAGGATGGCCATTACGTGGCCGTTGATGATGTGGATCAAGGCGCCGCCGCGGGCGATGATCTCGTACTGGTTCCAGTCGTTGATTTTGACGTAGCCGCCGAGCTCATCGCGATCACCGACGGAGCCGATGAGGCGCGGGCCGGCGCCGGGGGTCGAAAGCACGATCTCGCCACGCCAGGCGACGATCCCGAGCGGGGTGTTCTCTGAGTAGAACTGGCCGCTGTAGCTGGCGTGCAGGGGATTGACGGGAAACCAGAAGTCGGCCTGCGGGCCAGTCATCATCCAGTCGAAATTGAAGGGCGGCAGGCCGGCGCGCTGCGGGTGCCTCCAGGGAATGCCGGTCTGGGAACGATACTGGATGCCGCTGCCGCCGGCGAGCTCGCACTTGATTTCCAGCTTGAGATCGAAGTCGTGGGCGATGGTGTCCTTGCGCCAGATGTAGGTGTTTGAAATCGGCTTTTCGGTGGAGGACTCTCCGACGATGGCGCCGTTCTCGACGCGCCAGTAGGTGGGATCGCCCTCCCATGCGGCCAGGGACTGGCCATCAAAGAGCTGGATGTAACCGTCATGATCGTTGAAGTCAGCGGGCACCGGTTCGTGAAACTGGGAATGGGTTGGCGGCGGCGCGGGCTGCGGTGCGGCAGCCGGCGCCTGAGCGAACGCGGGAGCGGCGGCAAGAGCGACAAGCGCAAAGAGACGGCGAGCGGTGACGGGAAGATTCATCTGCATTTCTCCAATATCATTTTGAGCCCTGGGTCACGAGGTGGACCTGGCCAAGAAGCCCGGAAGAGAGGGGTTTGACCTGGTCAAGGTCCTGCATCTGGAATCGGTCGCCATACTTTGCAATGAGCGGCTTGTAGTCGTGGGGCGGCAGGGCGGACCAGGCGTTGAGAGCCGTGTTATAGACGTGGATCTCGATGCGATTCCGGCCGGGCTTGAGGAGTTTCGAGATGTCGAGGCGGTAGGGCGGATGCCACAGAGCACCGGCGGCCTGGCCGTTGATGGTGACCAGGGCAGCCTCGCGGATGGGTGGATCGATGAATGCTCTCATGCCGTGACCGGGGCGCGTGATGAGGGGATTGGGCAGGCCGTTGGCGCCCAGCACCGGATGCTCGGGGGGCGAATTCGGCGCACCGGGCAGGCGCGTGCCGCCCTCAACTTCGACAAAAAACGGAGTCTTGGGGATCACGTCGAGGTTAAAGTCGCGCGAGTATACGGCTTCGCCAGAGTAGTGAACAGTGTCAGGATTGGCTGTCCAGTCGCGGGGCGTCTGTTCGGTTTCGGTCTTGCCGGTAGAGGTGAAGGTGACCTTCCAATCCGTGCTGAGGTCCGCTATCTGGGAGAACGGCGCGGCCGTGGAAGCGGATTTGGCGGCGGGTCTGGTGTCGGAGAATACAAAGACGCGCGACTCGTAGGGAGCCAGATGGATGGATTGCGCGTTCGCCGAAGCTGGGGCGGGGGTGAGGCTATCGGGATCCCATTGCTCACCGAACTTGTGCGCGGTGGCGAAGCCGGCGCTGGTATCGATCTCCATGTTGCCGGTGTTGACGACGAAGTAGATGTCGACGCCGGGCAGCTTGCGGCGAATGAATCCGAGCTGATCCTTCACTGAGTCATCAGCGTCCACGAGCTTGAAGTCAGGCGTGGCGGCGTGGCGAAGCGCATCGCCGAGCCCGACCGCGTCAGCGACGAACGTGGATTTGCCAGCGTCAAAGAGCTGCTTCGATAGATCCGCAATTGCGGGCAGGGGCTTGCCTTCGGCATCGAGAGACGGCGCGCGGCCGACGGAGATCACTTTGCCTCCGGCCGCAGCGAAGGCCTGAATCTTCTTCAGCGTCTCGATGGGAATGCGATCGGTGGGAGGCAGGACCAGAATCTGGTGGTTGATGCCAACCTTGCCGATGGCGTCAGCATCGATGTAGTCAACGTTATAGCCGGCGGAGAGGATGGTGGACATCAGCACGGGAGTAATGAGGCGCTGCATGGCTCCGGTGACGGTGACCAGAGGGGGAGCGAAGCCGGCCCAGGCGTCATCGGTAGGGAGCAGGACGGCGACCTGGTTGGCGGGCTGACCCTGGCGAAGGAGGTAGCTGATGCGGGCGATGTACCCGGTGACGGCGGGCATGACCGGATGCCAGGGATTGTGATTGTTGAAGGCCGCGGCGGCATAGAGCGACCAACCGGGATCACCCACCTGCGGGGCAGAGTAGGGCCATCCGTGGAAGAAGAGCAGGTTCTCGCCCATGATGAAGTCAATGTCAGCTTCAGTCTTCATATCCAGGGGCGTGGCGCGAAAGACGGGAGAGTGGAGCCAGGTGAAGGTCTCGCCGGAGCTGACCTGGTGGCCGAATACATGGTTGGCGGAGGTGGCCCAGCGCAAGGTGGAGAATGCGCGCCACTGCGGGCCTTCACCTTCCGCGAGCCCGACGAGATTCTGACTGGAAAAGCTGACGGCCGGCTCTCCGTAGGTTTGGGAACGGAATTTTGTATGGTGGGCGATGGCCCAATTGTTGATCTGGGTCAGATAGTTTTCGTTGATGAGCTCAGTGAGGGTGCGTCCATAATCGTGGCGGATTGTGTCGGCCGCCGAAGAGCCTCCGGCTACGAGTTCGGGAAGATGAGGGATGAGGTCGTATCCGCGCCGCTTTTTGAATTCGGAGGGAAGGTTGGGGGTCCAATCGGCTCCGTAGGCTTCAAGAGAATCGGAAAAGATGGCGTAGGGCGGGGTGTTGCCGAAGGCCTTGACGAGCGGTTCACCGACTTTCTCAAGATGGGTGGCGACGGCCTTGTGGCTGAAGGGATCGAGCACCCAGCCTTCGGCTCCCGCGGCGGAGCGTTTGACCTCCTGGCCGGTGTGGCCAAGGATGAAAAAGAGCGCGGTGCGCGGTTGGGCGGCGGGCGAAACCTCCGCGGAGCCGCCGGAGACCTTGAGAGGCTGGGCGGAAGCGGCGTCCCAGTTTACGGGCGGGCGTGGGGCATTGGGGCCACGGAATTGACGGCTCTCTCTGGCGGCAGGGGGCCTGACAATAGAGTTGACGATGGACGCGTAGACCAGCGATTCACCCTTGGCTAGCGCCGGCACGGCGACGGAGGCAGCATTGGGGGGAACGGGAACCTCCGCGGTGCGCAGAAGTGTGGCGGCCTCTTCGAGGGAAGTGTTGGGGCCGCCGTATGGCCAGCCGCTGCACAGGGTGACGTCGATTCGCAGGCCAAGTGCGTGGCCCTGCGCCTGGGCGTACTTCACGTCATCCAGCATTTCAGGCGAGAGAAATGGAAGGTTCACAAGGCCCTTGTAGGAATCGTCGAGAACCTGCGGGTATTCGAAGGCCAGCTCCGCTCCGCCAATGCCGTTGGCCTTCATCTGCTGAAGCTCGCGAAGAATCTCCGGCTTCTGGACAGCGGCGCCGAACCACCACCAGCGCACCATCGGCCTGGCGGCGGCGGGGGGATTGGCGAAGTTCGCCCTGAGGGCTTGAAGGGAGACCGGGGACGAGGCGGGTGCGGCGGGAGGAGCCGCTTGAACCGCGGTTGTGAACGCTGTGAAGACGAGGGCGGCAAGGATCATGGGGACGATGTTTATGCGAGGCATCGGTAATTACTCCTGGCTGGCTGCAGCGCGATTGAAGAACAGAGTTTTCTGATTTGAACAATTCTCTCTCTGGGAAAGCATAATACTCTCCGCTCTGGCCGGCTGGCGAAGTGGCTTGAACATTCGTTCGCTGATCAGGCTGCGGAAGAACTCTGGGTTTCAGGTGAAGTTGGCGGAAGCTTGCTTCCGGGGCTGAAGCCCGCATTGATTCTGTTGGCGTTATGCGGGGGTTGAACCTCCGCCTTCCACCCCGGCCTCCCTCCGGAGAAGGACACATGTAGCCTGTTCAGCCCATGAAGGGAGTTCTTAGGACCTTTCGCTCAAGATTCGGGCCTTTTTCCGCTCTTTCGAAGGGCGAAATTTGGTGTGATTTAAATCACTTGAATGGCTCCCGCGGTGCCCTAGTCTGTTGGGCATAGACAGGCAAATTGAAGCGAGGGGCCACGATGAATAAAGAGACCAGGACCCGTAGACAGGCATTTGACATTACGGGCACCATCTCGGTCCCGAGTGGTCTAAAGGTCGAGGTCCGCTTCGATTTGATCGAAATGCAAGACTTTGTTGACGGCATCCCGGGGCGGAATTACAGCTACGGAGTTCTCAGATTTCGAGAGCCGCTTGAACCCTCGGTTGAGCAGCGTTTGCTCTCAGCAACCCGGTTGACTCTGAGAGGCGGCGGGATTCAAGCCACTCTGTGCCTGTACAAGCTCAATTCATTCACGGTGATCAGCGCCAATGAATTTTCGGTTGACGCTGAGCGCGTCGCAGCGTAAATTCAAGCATCCCCTTCCGCCGGCTTCCCCGGGGCAAAAGCATGGCCCGCTGGTTGAACGGGAAATTTGCGGATGATTGCCGGCAGTGTTGCCGGGAAACTGAACCTGGGTTTCGAGGTCGAGACTCTAGCTGCCTGGTGAATAGATTCAATCATTTACAGCCATTTGTGACCACATTGTGAACCAACTTGCGTATAGGAGTACGAAATGCAGGAAGCATTGTGTTGGCTGGGTGGTGATCCTTCCCAATGGGATGCGATCGGAGTTATCGGTGCTGTCCTGGTTGCGGTCGCTCTCGGCGTTTTAACGTTTTTACAGGCCCGCGCAACGAATGCGGAGGCGAGAGCTGTGAGAGCCCATGCCAAAGCAGCTGATCACCAGGCCGGGAGAGGCATGAGCAGCGCGGATGAGGAGGCTTTCCCCAATATTGTGATTCTGGCGGTGACATCCCGCGAGGGAGCGATCAAAAAGGACACGATGGGGATCCGCAATATGGGAGGCGGAGATGCCAAAGATCTGCGCCTGCGCTACCGCGATCAATCGTCCCCGAATGAAATCCCTCTGGAAAGGCAAGCGCTCGCGGTTCGCGACAACCTGCTGGTGCCGTTCGACAGCCGTCGTGGAGCTGCATGCGGGCTTCAGCTCACCTATAAGACCCTTTTCGGTAGCCAATTTGCTCTTGAGTTTGAATGGGACGGTAATGCCTGCCGTGCGGTTAACGAGAGGCTGATTGTGATTCCGCCAAACTAGAGCTGGAAGGGCAGCAACCTACACCTTTGCATCAGGTGAGTCGGCAACAGCACCGACAGGCAGGCGATCCGGCAAGTCAAGGCGGGCCACACCAATCCGGTCGTCGGCCATCCCATAATAGACATCGAGGCGGTCGGGTGTGCCCAGGTCGTCGCGCCGGTCAATGCCGGTGGGGAATACGACATTGGCGATGATCCCGCTGCGCTCTTGTGGAAGCACCGGCGTCAACACGGGCTCTACCGACCGATAGCGGATCACGCGGGGATGCTTCTTTGAGAGCACCATCACCCCGGCTGAATAACACAATTGATGCCCCGCGCCGCCAGTGTCCACGGTCTCGCTGACCCCGTGGTAAATGATGAGCCAGCCGTGCCTGGTCAGGATGGGCGGAGTGCCGCAACCGATTTTGAGCCGCTCCCAGGGCGAGACCGGCGTTGCCAACCGGTGATGAGAGGTGAACTGGCGCAGGCGAAATGTTTCGGCATCTTTCAAGGTCCCGCTGCAGTACGAGATCCAGATGCTCTCCTTTTCAAGATCCATAAGACGCTTCGCTGACCAGCGGACGGTCTCCTCAGGACGAGTGCCGGGAAAGAGCGGACGATGCAGCATCCCCAGCTCCAGTTTCCCGGAGGAATCAGGTATCGCGACAGGAAAGATGCATGCGTCTTTGTCGTCCACGTGGCGCAATTCGAAGCCGCGCCAATGAGCGTAGGTTGCAAGCCCGAGACGATTCCAGTGGAAAAGGTCTTCCGATTGGGCGAAGGCGATCCGTGGACCTTCGGACGAAAACGCAGTATAGGACATGATGTAGCGATGAAGCGGTTCCACATATGTTACACGGGGATCCTCACAGCCGCCGCTGCCGTCTGGCCGGCGCTCATAATCGGCTTCCGGCTCCAGTGCGATGCCAAGCCTTTCGACGCCGGCCGGATCGCCGGCTTCATTGAACAGCACTCGTGCAATGCCGATGCGCGAGTAATTCCCCTTTCCGACCAGCCTCGGGAAGAGGTAGAGTTCACCATCAGGCCCACGAGCGGCAGCGGGATTCAGGACGCCTTCGACCTCATGAGGATTGCCGGGCTCCGGCTCCATCAACATGCCCAGCCGGCGCAGCTTGAATTGGCTCATCAATTCACCTCAAAAACTCGCACCTGATCTTCGTCGCCCAGACAAGCGATGATTGCTTCGATGACCCGCTTGGTCTCACTGGGGCCTCGAACGGGAATCGAGATAACACCTGCCTGTTCAGCCGGGTAGTCGTTTCCTCCTACAAATAGCGCATCCCCTACGTAAATCATCTCTTTGACTGAAACGCCGAGAATGTCTCTCAGCTT
>Ga0326727_10027500_pt1 | contig 10439 bp, 9 predicted proteins | sample MB2enrmetagenome_FD_207643 | JGI IMG/M metagenome (GOLD analysis project Ga0326727, IMG submission 207643) | Lab enriched peat soil microbial communities from McLean, Ithaca, NY, United States - MB29MY | ecosystem: Environmental > Terrestrial > Soil > Wetlands > Peat | place: USA: New York...
TGGCGGGCGCTGGAAACGGAGCGACCTGACGGTGATGGTCCGGTGGCCTACGGGATGCGTTCTCGTGGGTCTGAGAAACCCCCGGCGCTGCCAGATCATCGCCACCGCGCCAGCGCTCGACCCTACATCTGGCCTCGAGAAGCCGAGGTGGGCGAGCGATTAACACTCGGCACTTGAGGAGGATGGTCGTTCTGGACGACCGTGCTCCAAAACCGAGCTGGCCGAGTATCGCCAGAGTGAACCCTTACGGTTCGACAACTTGATGTTGCCCCACTAGGGCCGAAAGTGCTTCAGCTCAGCACGCGACCGGAACCGATCACGTTCTTCCGGGCATTCGAGTCGTGGCGTCCGGTGCTCCAACACCCTCCATCCGCAAGACGGAGTTGATCTGTTCGGCCAGATTGGGCGCGCCCGGCAGCCGTCCCTCGAAAATGGCTCCACCGATGGTGAATCCCCAAGCCCCGGTCGCGGCAACTTGGCGGATCTGTTCTGCGGTGACGATCGATCCGGCGACGATCACCGGACCCGACGACGCGCTGACAACCGCGCGTGTCACTTCAAGGGGATCTTCGTTCGGGTGCCGATACGCGAGCAAATCCAGGCCGAAGACGCCGTTCATCGCTGTTAGATCCCCAGCATTCTGTGCGATTTCCGCAACACTTCCCAAGAGGATGCTTGGGTGGCTGTCAATGCGTCCCGGGAAGGGGCAGTACTTCACTCGGCTACCTGCAAGGATCCGTACACCTTCCTGTGCATGCGTTCCGCCCATGACCCAGTCGACGCCGATGCGGAGGGCCGCCTCTAGCGATGCCAGCTCTGATTCCATTGACGTCGACACCACCTCGAGGAATACCTCCAAACCGTCCGCGTGAGCCATTTCGGTTACAACCGCGAGCTCTTCGGGAGTGGCGCCGATGTCCTTGAAGCCCACATGACGCAGAGCGGTGCCGCGTAGACCCTCGTAGACCTTGTCGGCATCAGGCACCGTGGTGTCGTTGTGCGTCAACATGAAGATGAAATTCATTCGAGCTCCTCCTCGTATAGGACAAGACCCTGAGGCTCGCGAAACGGGAAGCCTTCGGGAAGAAGATCGTCGAGCGAGTCAATTACACAGTGGGGCTCGATGTGAGCGCCAAACCGGAGGTCGGCCCGGGTTGCTTCGGCCGTCACGAGCGCGCCAATCTGACTTCGCGAGCTACTCGTTTCGATGTCGGCAGATGGTCGGTCACCGATCATCCCGACATCTCGCTCTGACAAAACGAACCTCCCGAACAGGGCACACGCCACATGCGCTGGGTTCAGCGACCACGACCTCAGCTCTCGGTCCGAACATGTGGACACTTCCCAGCGGGCAGCAGCGCCGAGGGCTTGGTGAAGGTAGTCGAGGTTTCCCGGTCATCACTGCGACACCGTGTCGACGTCCCAGGGTCGACCGTCTGACCCGTCAAGGGCCTCGAGGGCACGGATCACGACTACGCTCCCCGCGTCAGGAATGCCGCGTGCGCGTTCTCCCACCCAGGCAGCGCGCCCGTGTTTAGGCACAGCCGACGCCATCTGTTCAGTATTGGCGATTGCCGCGACGCGCATGAGCGGCAGGGCCTCGGCTACCGATGTTGCAGTCCGCGCGACCTGCAGTGCCGGGATGAGCGCGTCCAAGAAGGTCTTCTCCCCAGGCTCGGCCCGCCCTCGCCGATGCACCGTCGCGATGCCAGCTTCAAGGGCCACCACCAGAGACGAGATGTCGTCTCCCTGCTCGTCGTCGAGTGCTTTCGCCGCTGCTGCTAGGCCATGGGACACGAGCGAGCCGAAGGTCGAAGGGCTTGTACTCGCGCAGACCTGGGCGATTCCCGCGAGGAGTTCTCTTGTGGACCCAGTCGTTCGGCTTTGGAGAAGCCACTCGATGATTGCCGCGGCGGCCGAGCGGACCGTGACGCCGAGATCGCCGTCGCCTGCCGCGGCATCTAATTCCCGAAACTCTTCTTCGTGTTGGATGAGGGACCTGAGCATCCGCTCAAGGGCAGTGCCGGGGGAGTACTCACCCATCAGAAGAGCCTCAACAAGGGAGAATACGACTGGGCATCGAGGAGCGAAGTGAGCTCATCGTCGAGCGCCATGACAGAAAGCGAGCAACCGGCCATCTCGAGGCTTGTCGCATATCTGCCGACAAGCGCGCGATGGACAGTGACGCCGTCCGCGGCGAGCCGATCCGCGACCCGTCCGTACACGATGTACAACTCCTCTTCGGGGGTTGCTCCGAGGCTGTTTACAAGGACCGCTACGCGATTTGACGTGGTGAGCTCGAGTTCGGCGAGAACCCCGTCGAGGAGCAGGTCGGCGATCCGGTTCGCATCGCGCATCTCCTCGCGCCGAATACCAGGCTCACCGTGGATCCCGATGCCGAGTTCCATTTCGCCTTCTGGGAGTTCGAAGGTCGGTCGGCCAGCCTCCGGGATGATCGTGGGGGAAAGACCGACCCCCATCGTTCGAGTGTTAGCCAGTGAGCGTGCAGCGACCTTGGCAGTCTCGGACAGCGTGTAGTCGGCGGCGGCAGCAGCACCCGCACACTTGTATGCGAGCGTCAGGCCTGCTACACCTCGCCGACTGCCGCTGGCGGCAGGCGGGGCGGAGGCGACATCGTCCGTAGCACGAACGGTCACTGTTTCGATACCGTCGTCGCTCGCCATGTCCGCGGCATCGTCGAAGTTGATGCCGTCTCCACTGTAGTTCCCGTACAGGTAGAGAACGCCCTTGCGACACTCGGAGGCCTTCGTCGCGGCCAGAATCGCGTCTGCCGAGGGGGACGAGAACGTGTTTCCGACCGCCACGGCGCTACAAAGACCTTGACCCACGTAGCCCAAGAAAAGCGGCAAGTGTCCGGAGCCTCCACCGGTGACTATCGCCACCTTCGGACTGGCGCCAGGCGGCTCAACGCGCGTGAGAGCTCTTGGGAAGCCGGGAACGGAGCGAAAGTCTCTCGGGTACGCCCTTAACAGCCCGTCGAGGAAGTCATCAACAAAATCCTTCGGGGCGTTCATGATCTTGCGCATGCACCACGACCTCTCTCCGTTCAAGCTGGCGACTGTTCATTTGTGAACCCGCCTATCGCGGCCTCAGCTGTCGACCTGTTCATCTCACAACGTCAAGGACTGGGCCACCACAGGGCCAGGACACCCTCCCTCCACGCAACAGAGCGCTTTTGATACAGCGATAAGCTGCTCGATTAAGCGGTTTTAACAAAACCGTTACGTGCTCGGCTGCTCAGCTAGAAAGTGCAGCGGGCCACATCTCGTTGCACCTTTGACGACGCGTAGCGGCCGTAGCACGGACAGGACGGGAGCCGGGTTTAGTCGCCCGGCTCCCGTACGCCGCCTCCGACCCTAGCTACAGGTGGTTGTGTAGAGGACTTTCTTCATTCCGGGCTTGTTCAGGTTCCCCTTGGTTACCACGACTGCCCCCGTTCCGTAGAGGTAGGGGATCTGTGCCTTTGTGATTTGGTGACGGATGTACCGCGCGAGGACCTCGACCGCTCGGTAGCCTTCCTGGTAGGGCTCCTGGGCAATAAGGGCGGTGAACACTCCGTCCTCCAGGTCCGTAACCTCGACAGGCGTTGCGTCGTAGCCGACGATAGGCACCTTGCCCAAATCACCGGCCGCGACTACTGCCGCGGCGGCGCCTTGAGCATCGCCTGCGTCACTGACGTAGAGACCACTGAGGTTCGGATGTGCCTCAAGAAGCGCCGAAGTAATAGTCGCGGCCTTTCCGGCATCTGACTCCGCATACTGGGTACCGAGTACCGTTATGTGCGGGTACTTGGTTTTCATCTCATTCCGGAAGCCGTTCACGCGATCGACATCAACCGGGATGCTCGGTGTCGAGTCAACGACGCCAACGATCCCCGTGCCCTTGAGCTTGTTAGCCAGGTAGTCTGCTGCGAGCGCTCCGGCTGCGGTGTTGTTCGTTCGGACGTTCTCGAGTTCGACCGCCTGAGCCAAAGACCCGTCGACGGTCACCACCGGCACACCCTTGGACATCAGAGCCTTGACCGGAGCGATGAAGACGGTGGGGGAGAATGGCGCCAGAATTATCCCGGCAGGATTGCGCAACTCCACAGCCTGAAGCGTTGCGACCTCGGGAGCAACATCGATGGAAGGACTTCCCTGCCAAGTAAGGTTGACGTTATAGAGCTTGGAGGCTGCCTTTGCGCCGCACTCCATCGTTAGATAAAACGGGTCCGCGGAGTCTGCGACAGCCGCGGCAATGGCGATGGGTGCCGTCGATGCCGATCTCGCCACTACGGCCTTGACTGCCTGCCCGCGCTCGGGAATGTTCGTGCCCGATGCCGGAACGCTCCACGCGACCATGGCGAGCACACATGCCGCCGCTGCAACCATGGTCATTCTCGGCACCCGCATGCTTCTCTTTCGCATTACAAGCCACCTTCCTTTGATTGATTCATGTGGACTCGCGCTCACATTGTCTAGTTGTCTTTTACTTGTCATTCGCTTGCCTGGACCACCTCCTTGCCACTCTGATGCTCTCTTAGGCCTTGCTGAAGACGCTTCACAACTCGGAGCGTCGACCTTCCTTCGGCGTCGGTGAAACCCCGCACGGATACGGCAGCGATCAAGACGACTCCTACGGCGATGAGCTGGTAGAAGGACGGCAGCCCGACGACGACTAGGCCCTGCTGAAGGATGACGGCCAGCATGGCTCCGAGTGCAGCGCCCCAAACGGAGATCTTTCCTCCAAACAAGCTCGTGCCGCCGATGACTGCGCCAGCTATCGCCGCCAGCGCGTCAGTCGTGTGACCGCTTAGATTGGTTGTTGTGTACCGACTGAGGTCGATGAGGCCGCCAAACCCCGCGCATGACCCCGCCAGCGTGAACAGAAGGGTCAGGTTCTTGCGCACGGGAAGTCCTGCGCGCACCGCCGCCTCTCGGGAGGAGCCCAGCGCCAATGTGCGCAAGCCAAAGCGCGTTCTCCGGAGCAAGAACCCCGCCGCGACCACGATGACAAGCACCACGGCGAAAGGATCGGGTATTACGCCGAAGACGTCCGCTATGCCGAAGTCTCTCTGAAGAGCGAGCGGGATGCCCGCAATGTCGTAGCCGCCTGTCAGCACATCCGCGAGACCGGTCATGATGCCGAGGCTTGCCAGTGTCGCGATGAACGAGTTCACGCGGAGACGGGTGACCACGACCGAGTTGAAGAAGCCGCCAGCGGCACCGGTTGCGATGCACGCGATCACACCAAGGGCGATAGCGGCACCGGAGTTCGTGCCCGCCATGGCGACCATCACCTTGCCACCCACCACCGAAGAAAGGATGATATTCGCGCCTAAAGAAATGTCGAGTTCTCCGGCGCCAAGCAGAAATGCGACACCAACCCCCAAGAGGGCCGTTTGACAGCCGTTGAGTGCGAGGTCCTTGAAGCTTTGCAGCGAGAGAAACACGTAACTTGGTGAAATCAGCCCAAAAAGCAGCACCGTGAAAATGTCAACACCAAGGATTATGAAAACTGGAACGGCTCCTCGACGCCAGCGCGAGTAGTGCACAAGCTCGTCCAGCCGGGGTGGCTCGGCCACTGAAGAAACTGTCATGAACTGGTCACACCTCCGTTTCGAGAAGATGTTTCACCGAGCATCGCCCCGACGATCTGTGCGATCGTCACGGTTTTAGCCGCGAACTCCCTAACCACAGCACCTTGGCGCATCACGATGATCCGATGCGCCATTTCGACCACGGCAGGGATGTCGTGGGAGACGATCAGGATGGCGATACCCTGGGCGGCCACCACTCTGACCAAATCCTTGACAATGTTGGTCTGGCGAGTGCCAAGCGCGGCGGTCGGCTCGTCGAGGAGCAGCACCTGTCGTCCCCACTTGACCGCTCTCGCGATCGCAACAGCCTGTCGCTGACCTCCCGAAAGCAGGCTCACGGGAAGTTCGACGGTTGGAAGTTCGATGCCAAGATCACGAAGCGCCACGTCGGCTTCAGTAGCCATGGCCTTCCGGTTGAGAATCCCCAGCGACCGCCGCCAGTCGCGCCAGACGACCTCGTGCCCGAGGTAGATGTTCTCGAGTACGGAAAGATCAGGTGCAAGAGCAAGATCCTGATACACAACGCCTATGCCGTACCGCTGCGGATCCACGGCGGTTCCCTCTGGGAAGTCGTCTGCTCCCACCCTGACCCGGCCAGCATCTTGCGTTACCGCCCCGCACATGACCTTGAGAAGGGTCGATTTTCCAGCGCCGTTGTCACCAACCAAGGCCACGATCTCGCCCGGTGCCACGGCGAGCGACGCTCCCCTGAGTGCTTGCACGTGGCCGTAGTTCTTCCAGATCCCGTCCACCGCGATGGCCTTTTCGAGCAGTGCTCCCGGGGACGTACCGACGCCTGGCACGCGAGACGTTCCCATGCCTTCTTCACCCATCATCGAAGGCCCTGCAGGTCGACGCTTCCGCTCGTCATTCTCCGAACGGCCGCCAGCTCGCAGGAAGAAGACATCCCCAGCCACGTATCCCTTGTCATGTCAAGACCGCCTCAGACACTCGTCCGTCCTCTGCCTGTTCGCATTCACCAGTCGCGCAGATGATCTCCGTCCGCTTCCACCAAGACGCCGTCGGAGGATGTCTGTACCCCTTCAAGATTCCCGCGGACACGGCGAACGAGGAACCGGAACGCCGTGCGGATGTGATACTCCTCGGAGAACATGACCACGTGACCGTCGGCGTCACAGTCCACTTGTTCGATTAACAAGACGATGCTTTCCGCACTGATTCCGAGGGCTTTGCCCAAATGATGCCCAGCCTTGGTTGGAATGAGCCTCGCGTAGCCGTACTTGACGCATATTCCCCAGCTCTCCAGGAGGTCGTAAAGACTGCCGCCTTCGCCCAGTTCTTTACAGCTGGTGCGGCAAGTGACGACGGGGAGGTAGTCCACCGTCAGTGCAACTGGCCGGCCGGCTGCCGTGCGTACGCGCTCGATCTTGCGTACCCAACTTCCGTTGGGCTGGTCCAGGCGCCCTGCGAGTTTCGGGTCAAGAATCTCGTCTGTGATGGAGATCGAAGACGTGCCGGCCTCCAGGCCACCACTCTCGATGATCTCGGTCATCCCGTAGTTCGTCGTCAGGGAACTCTCTATCACCGGGTAGGGCTCATTCACGAAAGTCCCGATGCCAGCACGCTTGATGAGGATTCCGTCGACCTCAAGTGCCCTGATAGCTTCTCGAAGTACCACCCTGCTGACACCGAGCTGCTTGGCAAACTCGGGCTCACCGACCAATTGGCTGCCGACCGGGTACACGCCCTCAGCAATGAGTCGAAGAATCTCCTCGTACACGGCGGCGTACAAGGGCCACTCGCTACCCACGCGCTCTGGCACGCTCCCGGTCTCTCTAGGCTCCGTATTACCGAGCATCTGGGACCTTTCCCTGTTCTCAGTGTCCAGCCACCGGTTGGAAGGGCTGGGCCGTGCTGGGTGTGCCGTGAACCAGAAGGCTCAGGTCTCGTACGAGGGCCGCCCTATCGGTCGCCTGCACAATGTTGCGGCCGATCACTAGCCCGGCCGCTCCAGCCTCTAGAGCGTCCCTTGCCATCGCCAGAACATCCACCGTTGATGTTGGGCTTCCGCCGGCGACGAGTATTGGCGCGGGACATGCCTCCACCACTCTTGCCAGCAACTCGGCTGTCCCGGGCCATTCGACCTTGACCATGTCGCATCCAACTTCGAACGCCATTCGCGCCGCCATGGCGACAGAGTCGGCGTTGATCTCTTCTTCCCGGGTCAATTCGCGACCGCGAATCATCGTCTCGATGATCCGCACGACGCCAAGTCGTTCACATTCCAGCGACAGCGCCGCGTTCTGCGCGACGTGTCGTGCCTCCGCGTCTCCATCGCTCCAGCCCAGGAACATGTAGGTAATAACCCCGTCTGCACCCAGACTCAGCGCGTCTTCGACGCTTCCCAGGATGGCGGAGCGGCCCTCAGCGGAGTCGGGAGACGGACCTGTGCGAAAGGCGTTGTTCCATTCGAGACATACGATGAGTCCAGGTCCGGTTTTTCCAGCGAGGTCGGGCGCACTGGTCCGCAGCATGCCCGGGCTCATCATGACAGCATCAAGGCCCAAGTCGCTGGCTTGGCGGGCCATTTGCCCCAAGTCCCTGGCCGCACCTTCTCCAGGTAACGGACCTCGGAGCAAGCCATGCGCGAACGTGCCGATCAGTGATCTGCCATCACCACCGACAACGCGTCCGAGCCTCACGCTGTTGCCTATCGCCATGCTCCTTCTCCTTCCATAAGTGGCCCGCAGACGGGACGCCCTTTGCGGACTACGAGCAGAACCGGTATTTGCTGAATCTTGTCGGGAGCGCACGTCAAGGGGTTCTCCTTCAAGACCAGGAGGTCCGCTTGCATTCCACGCACGAGGTCCCCTTTGCGAGCCTCCTCCCCAGCGCACCATGCCGCCTCAGAGGTGAAGATTTGTAGCGCCTCGAGCGCGCTCGTTCTTTGCGCCGAATATCGTGCGTTGACGCAGCTCTCCAATCCAAGGAGGCAATCTGCAGGAGTGATAGGGCTGTCGGACCCGCCGCCCACATGAATCCCCTCGTCGAGCATCCAGCGAAGAGGATAGAGACGTCGGGTTCTGCGCGGACCTAAGCGCTGCGCGTACACGCCACGCGGTCCGCCTCGTAAATAGGTGAAGGCAGGTTGGGTCGAGATACACACTCCTAGTTGTGCCGCACGTCGTAACTGCTGCTTGCTCACGTCACCGCAATGCTCCAGCCGCCATCTCGTGCCGGCTTCCGCCTTTGGCAGCGCCTGTGCGATGCCGCGCAATGCAACTTCGATCGCGCGACCTCCTATGACATGCAGTCCCGACTGCAAGTGGGACACGGCTGCAGCGGAAAAGAAGGCGCTCACCTGCTGTTCTGTGAGTTGCAACGAACCACTGGAGGCTCTGTCGTCTGAATAGGGGTACCGCAACGCTGCAGTGCTCGATCCCAGTGTTCCATCGACGAAGGAATCGCCTCCTACGCGGTCGAAGCCGTTCTCGACGGCACGCTGGACATCGGTTCCACACCAGTACACGACGACGTCAGTCGCCAAGGAGTCCCGTATCCGTTTCAGAACGTTCAAGGCGAAGTCACCGAACAGGTCCCCACCTTCCATTGCGTGGACTGTCGTTGCTCCTCGGCGCGCTGCTGCGAGACTCGCCGCCCGCAGTGCTCTCTCGACGAACTCCTCCCCCTGTGCTTCCATGAGTCGCTGTCTGGCGATTCCTACGAGTTGACCGTCGAGCAGCCCTTTCACGCGGGCGGTGGTCTGCAGTCGAAGCAGTTTCATCGCCCTCGTGTTGCACAGGGCAAAGTGGCAGCTTCGGTGTTCGAGGAAGACAGGTCGCCGTGGGAACGCGTGGTCGAGCTCCTTTAGCGTGGGCAACCGAGCACCAGGGTGCTCATCGTCCAAATGACCAGCTATCAGCCACTCAGATCCGCTCTTGTCTTTTCCGGCCTCCAGCAGCTCCATGACTTCGGGCACAGACTTCGCGGTCGCTAGGTCGATCGTCAGGAGCTGGGTTCCTGTCGCCAACATGTGAAAATGTGCATCGATGAGACCGGGAACCACGGTGAGGCCGTTGAGGTCCAACACCTTGGAAGCGTGAGCCCATTGGTTGCCAGCCCTGTACGGCGTAAGCGATGCGATCGTGCCATCTGACGAGATCGCAAGATCCGAAAGTCCCAAAGCTCCCCGATTGGGAGAAATGGCCCGGGCTTGGCGCAAGACGACATTTGCCGTGTGGCTGGTTTTCATCCCCACCCCTTCACAAGGCAAGACTGATCGCTGGCGACCCAGCTTTCCCGAATAGAACGGTATTCGTGATAGCGATCGTCATACACTGAGGAGACAGAGGATTCGGGGTCATATTCCCGCTTCATTCGTACCATGGTCGCCACAACTGAAGAAGTGTCTGACACGCCGTCAGCACCCGCAGCGAGGATGGCGGCCCCAAGACAACTACTGTCCGTAATGTCTGGTACCGCAATTGGCCTGCCCAGGACAGTTGCCTTTAGGCGCATCCAAAGCTCGGAGCGGCATCCCCCGCCGCCATTTCGGAGTTGACCGACCTGTAGTCCGATGGCCTCCATGCTCTCGACTGTCACACGCAACTCGAAGACCAAACTCTCGAGCAGAGCCCGGGCGATGTCGGTGGCCGAAGTGTCGAGCGACAGTCCAATGATGGCAGCCCTGGTGGCAGGATTCCGCCTTGGCGCGAAGGATCCCGCGAACTGGGGCAGGACGAGGAGGGAGGATGGGAGGCCGAGGTTCGCGCCCGTTGCCGCGCCATACAGCGCCAGATCGTCAAAGGAGCTGCTGCCAACGAGGCTCCGGTGCCACGCAATCGCCGAACCTGCCGTGAGATGGTGAGCTGTCGCTAGG
>Ga0326727_10027501_pt1 | contig 10438 bp, 5 predicted proteins | sample MB2enrmetagenome_FD_207643 | JGI IMG/M metagenome (GOLD analysis project Ga0326727, IMG submission 207643) | Lab enriched peat soil microbial communities from McLean, Ithaca, NY, United States - MB29MY | ecosystem: Environmental > Terrestrial > Soil > Wetlands > Peat | place: USA: New York...
GCATCGGTGTACAGCTTTAACAGAGGCTGGTTCTCTGCGAACAGGCCGACCTCTATTTCCGGAAGAGGCTTTCCGTCCGAGTCGAGCAACCGCCCTGTGATTTTGCCGAGCGGCCCGAGTTTGGCGACGACCGGTTTTTTCTCGTCGCCGCGGATCGTCACTAGAGCGCCAAGCTGGCGCTCTGCGTGATAAACCGCCAGCGTGCGTGGTTTGGCCGGGTCCAGAGCATAGACGGTCACCGTCGATTCAGGAGGCCGGCAATTACTCTCTGAGACTGCTGTCAAACCGGTCATCCAGGCACCGCCAAGCGGCCGACCGCTGTCGTCTTGCACCTCGAGGTTGACGGTCAAACCGCGGTCGACATACAAATCGACGATCGTTTTTTCCGATTCCGCGACGTCGATGACTTTGACAATGTTTACTGCGTCGAGTAACTCGTACGAGCCTGAAGTGGTGGCGATTGACCAGTCATCATTACGCAGCACGAACAGCTCTTTGTGGTCCGGGTCTGGAACGGCGGGACGGTAGCGGCAGAAGAGATTGCCGTACCGGTTTTCCCGGTCAAACGCGGTGGCCGCTATCATCACCTCGCCCGGAACCGCGACCACGCGGAACCGACCCTCGGCATCGGTTTGCTTCATCGTCCGGTTGGCAACGTCGAGGCGGTAGTCAGGGTGGGTGGCAAGGAATTTGTTCTTCGCTAACGGTGCGATAGTGATATCTGCCGGCACTTGTTTAGCCGTCTGCTTGTCGATCACCCGTCCTGTCACGACGGCGCCCCTCAGCAATTTGAAGTCGTTACGAACCGGGCCATACCCTTCCGTATCCTTCACCAAGCCGTACTTTTCGAGATAGACCGAGTCATCCGGCGGATCGACTGAAACACGGTAACCGCGCGCGTTTTTCGGTATCCCGTCGAGATTGTAATGACCGAGCGCATCGGACCTGGTCGCAATGCCATCGCCCATTGCGGTGGACAATACGACTCGACACCCTGCGACCGGCGCGCCCGAAACGGCGTCTTGTACTGCTCCCGAAAGGACTTTCCCCGTTTCGATGACTATTGAAAAATCCGGCGGATAAACATGCTCCGGGGTTGAATTTTTCACGGTCTGCAACAGGTCGTTAAACGGCTTGGCATCGAAGCTGGAGCGCGTTACGACATACGGCGTCGACCTGGCAATTCCGCACGATCCGTTCCCTGCCAGCACCGCGAACGGAGAATCGGCCGTCCGGGTCGGTGAGCATCGGCCCGACAATTTTGCTCAGCGCACCGCCCCACGCCTTGCGCGTCACGGGCACCCAATCCAGAGAGCGCTTTTTCCAGCCGGCCAGGTAGCTGTCCAGTTTTTCGTTATCGGGCACGAAAATGGCATCAAGTTCAACCGACACGCCGGCAACCGGCCGTCCTTCGGCGGTGACCAAGCGCCCGGTAATGGCCAAATCGGGTGTCAACTGTAACGTTTGATCTCGCAGCGGTTCGGCCAGCTTCGCCGTTTCAATATCAAGCCAATCCACGCCAAATCCCGGGACATAAGCGACCAGCCGAGCGAATGGAATGTCATTACGTATTCGAGGAACCGCGACGGAAAACCGCCCTATCGCATCTGCCACTCCAACCGGGCGCTGTTCAGCACTTACGAACTCTGCCCGGCGATCGTCCTTCAAGACCAACGCAAACAACTTCGCACCGGCGGCTGGCTTGCCGTTCGGTGTGAGTACGCGGCCCGAGACGGTTCTCGCTTGGGACGGCTCCGGCCCCGCTTTGGTTTTCGTGTCGTCGCCCCGGGCAGTGCTGAGCGACGCAAAGAAAGAAAGCAGAAGAAGTGCGCTAAGGTAGCGAGCGTAGTTCGTATTCACGGCAAGCCTCGAAGAGCGCTATCAATAATCGAGAGAACAGCCACAGGTGCGATTCAGGGTATGAGTCGCAGCTTTTCGTCACCGATATCGAGAGATTCCTGCGGTCGTATTTTGTATTTGTACATGAGTCCGTCGGATGCGTAGAGCTGCTTGTTTTTTCGGAAGAACAGACCGAACGAGACGTCGGGAAAAATGATATCGATTGTAAATCGGCCGTCCTTATCGGCAACACACTGAGGCACCTCCTCGCGCACATCTCGATAGAGCGTCGAGAGATTCTGGTCCTGCGCGATTACTTCCACGCGTACGCCGGCTAATGGTTTGCCGTCCATATCAACCAATCTACCGCTGATTCGGCCAAGAGGCTCGAGCTTGGCGATCACCGCATCCTTCTTGTCGCCGCGGATGGTCAGCATCGCGCCCAGCTTTCGTCCCGGGTGAAAAATCACCAGCTTGCGCTCCTCGGTAGGGCCTAGCGTGTAGACCGACGTCGTGGCTTCAGGCAATCGAACCAGAGAGTAAGGTATGTTGGCGATGCCAGCTACGCGGGCGCCGGCGAGCCGCTTGCCCGCGTTGTCCTGCACGACAAGTTCCCGGGTTGTACCCGGGTCAACAGTGAGCTCAACAGTATTGGATGCGGACTCCTTTACATTGAAAACCTTCACTACATTTACATGGGAGAGCAGTACAGGGATGTTACTCGCCGTATTGATAGCGAGCCGATCGCCCAATACCGGGTGGAACAGTTCCTTATGATCCGGGTCGGGTTCTGCAGGGCGATAGCGAGGGATCATCAAGGCGATATTGGATTCGAAGTCGCGCGCACTGGCCGAGATTACCGACCGACCGGGAATGGCGACGAGCCGGAATCGTCCATCCGGAGTTGACCTTCCCAGGATCAAGTTGGCCGCATAAGGCCGATATTCCGGCTTCGTTTCCAGGATCTCGTTCTCCGGCAACGAATCAATCCTGAGGAAGGCAATCACTCCCTTGCCGGTTTGTTTGTCGACCACCCGTCCGCTAATGACGGCGCCTTTAACCAGGGAGCTGTCGTTCTTGATCGGTTTGTAGCCGTCTGAATCGCCCACGCGAGTGGATTGCTCCAAGTACGACATCCCTTCCGGTGGTCGAACGGTTACTTGGTAGCCTTCGCGTTTCTTCGGAATGCCTTCTATGCGATAGTTGCCGCGATCGTCCGTCCGTGCCTTGATTCCGTCGAAGAGTTCGGTGGACAATATGACCAGGCAAGCTGCGATCGGCGAGCCAGTGGCGGAGTCTTTCACCGTCCCGGACATCACCTTTCCGAGCTCGGTTTCAAAAGAAGAATCAGGGGCATAGACGCGCGCCTCGCTTCGCGGGATCTCAGGAAACGTGAGGCGCCGGTGCAGCAGGCTTGCGGGGTCGGTTTCAGAAGAAGAATCAGGGCCATCGGCGGGCGTCACGCGTCGCTGTATCTCGGCGAGCCTGGCGCGTCCACTCCGCAGGATGTCATTGAATGGCTTCGCGTCGAAGCCTCGACGATTTACGACATAAGATCTCGACAGGGCGATTCCTGCGCCTGTAAGACTTAGCCGAATGAGTCGTTCTTTCCCCGCCCCGTGGATGCTGAAACGACCTGCCGAATTTGTCTTTGTCGGGCCGACGACTCGGCTTAATGGCCCGAGCCAAAACCTCTCCGTTGAAGGCACCGTGCTTTCCTTCAGCGGCTTCCAGGTTGCAAGGTAAGCATCAAGGTTTCCGCCGTCAGGGTCGCTTATACTCTCAATATCAACCGTCACGCCTGCAACGGGTGATCCCTGGTGGTCGACCACTCGGCCTGTGATCGGCAAATCTTCCGTCAAGCGCAGAGTCTGGTCTCGCAACGGTTCGGAAGATTTCCTCCAGTCGATTCGCAGCCAGTCGATCCCAAATCCGGGAGAGTACGCGGTCAGATAGGAAACGAGGGTCCGGTTCATCTCGGGTACCAAAACGCTAAAACTCCCCTCCTTGTCCGTCTCTCCTATCCGGGGTTGCTCATCCGGTTCAGAAACCCCGAGAGCAGTACGTTTACTGACGAACGCGAACAGCTTCGCGCCGGCGGCTGGTTTGCCGTCCGGCGTCAGCACGCGGCCCGACACGATTCTTCCCTTGGGAGTCTCCGGCCCTGCCTTGGCATTCGCCTCGTCGCTCCGAGCGGAGATCAATGACGTGCAAACGGAGACGAGAAGAAGTGCAATTCCGTACTGAACGCGGGTCAGTTGCATGGCAAGCCCCCGGCGAGTCGACGTCATCAGCCGGGAGATGCCGATGCCGATCGTTACTGATTCGGCTTCAGGGTCATGTCCCCGAGGCTGAGTGTTTCGCCAGGCTTCAATTTATACTGTTTCCCCACGGCTTTGCCGACGAAGTATTGATCTTCTTTATGGAAAATTAACATAAGCGAGACGCCCGGGATCATGCCCTCGATTGCGAAGCGGCCATCCTTGTCGGCCGTCACCGGCGTTTCCAGTTGCGCGTTGCGATACAGATCGCCGGAGAAGCGGTCGCCGGCGGCTGGCGAGATGGTGATGCCCGCAAGCGGCTTGCCGTCCTCAGCTACCGCTCGCCCGGTGATGCGGCCGAGCGGAGCGAGTCGGACAGTTACCGGCTCTTTCTCGTCGCCGCGGATGACTGCCGTACCGCCCAGCTTTCGCTTCGGATCATAAAGCACGAGCCTCCGCGGATTCTTCGGGTCGAGGGCGTAAATGGTTGCGGTCGAGTCGGGCACGCGAAAGGTGAGCGTGTTATAGTCCGCCAACCCGGCCACCAGGACGCCGGTGAGCGGCCGCCCGTCCGGATCCTGAATCACAATCTTTGCCGTCTTACCGCGATCCACATAGAGATCGACCACGGTGGTGCCGTTTTCCTTGAGGTCGACCACCTTCACGGCGTTATCGAAATCGAGCGGCTCCCCGGCATTCGGAGCGGACATGATCACCCAAGCATCTTCACCTGCTCCGCCATATAATTCATCGTCGCGGCCGGGAGTGCGAACGGCTCGCCGGTACGGGCTGAAATCTTCGCCATACAACTTTTCGGTGATGTCTAACCTGGCCAGGATAATCACCTCACCCGGGATCGCGGTGAGGCGGAAGCGGCCGTTCCTGTCCGTGAATTTCATCGACTGATCGACCGAGGCCTGGCTGAATTCCGGACGGGTGCCGATCAGCTTATTCCGAATCGATGGCAAAACGCGAATGTCGGCCCGCATTCCCTTGCCGGTCTCTCTATCGATGACCCGGCCGGTGACGACCGCGCCGACCAACAACTGAATATCGAGGCGCACCGGCGCGAAACCCTCCGTGTCCGGCGCAGTCAAGTTTCTGCCGAGGTAAGACGACGCCGCAGGCGGACTGATCGAAAAGCTATAGCCACCGGGGTTCTTCGTCAGGCCGTCGAGAGCGTAGCGTCCACGATCATCGGATATTGCACCGAACGCCTCTCCATAACCGGTGCCCGTACTCAGCGTGCAGCCCTTCACCGGCGCGCCGGTTTTGCTGTCCGTGATGACACCGGTCAAGGACTTTCCCGCTTGAACCACGCAGGTAAGGTCCGGACCATGAAACTCCGGCACGCGGATGAAGGCACGTAAGCCGCTGCCGCCCTCTTTGAGCACGAACAGAGCGTTCAGCGCCTTCGCGTCAAAACCGCGACGCGTAACGACGGAGATCTTCGTCCAGGCGGCGCCTCCGCCGGAGATTTGCAGGCTCACCATCCGTTCGGCGCCGGCACCTCGGACAGTGAACCGGCCGTCGCGATCAGTGGTGACTGTCCCGGCAATCGGGCTTCGCAGCCCCGGCAGGTATTTCTCAGGCGCAGGACGATTGCCTGGAGCTGACGGACGTGTCCAAGTTGCCAGGTAATCGTCGAGGTTGTCGTGCCGGAGATACGAATGCCTGCGACGGTAATCGAAACAGCGGCCATCGGCTTGCCTTCAGTGTTGACGATTCGGCCGCTGATCGGCAGGTCCTTGGCGAGGCGCATGGTTTGATCGCGCAGCGGTGCGCCGGGTTTGTTTCGATCCAGCTCCACCCAGCTCACGCCGAAGCCCGGCGCGTAAGCGATGGCGTACGACCAGGGAGCGTCCTTGAACGGCGGAGGCACCGAGACGCTGAATCGACCCTCGCCGTCGGCTGTACCGATCGCACGCAGTTCCAGTGCATCCGGCGACAACGGTGTATCAGTAGTTATCACCGGCGCAAACAACTTAGCCCCAGCGACTGGCTTCCCATCGGGATCGACTACCCGTCCGGAAACCGAGCGAGGTACAGGGCCTTCGGTGGGTTTTTCGGCCGACGCTTTGGCGACTGGCTTATTATCTTCGCGTGGCGCGGCCATTGCCTCGCCTTTTCCCACCGCCGGTTGGCCGGATATCAGTCCGAAGCCGGCTGCGGCAGCTCCCGCGAGTAGCAACAAGGCAGCCACGGAGCGATTGAACAGGCTCTTACCGACGATTCCGTCCGCAATTCGAACAATCCCGGGCAGCGCCTGGCCAGCCGCCGCGGATCGGATCGTGTCAGAAAGGTGCGCTGAAGCGGCTCGTAAGTCGGAGGTCGCGGCTAGCGCCAGCAAGCCGGCGCCTGCGACGCAGCCGCGTCGCGCCAACGCATCGGCCAGGCGTTTGCGGCCACGCTCGAGCCGCGTTTTGACCGTGCCCGACGGGACGCGCAATCGCAGCGCAGCTTCATCGCGCGTCAGGCCTTCGAGGTAGCAGAGAACCAAGGGTTCACGATAAACGGAGGGGAGATTGTCTAGTTCAAGGTCGAGAATCTCGAGTAATTCACGCCCGGTGATGCTATCCAACGGTTGTTGAGCTTCGGGTAAAGCAGCTTTGCGTTCGCGCCGGGCCTGTCGCTCGGATGCCCGGCGAATGTTGGAAGCGGCGCGGCGTGCGGTCAAGTATAGCCAGTTGGCGACCGAGGCGTGCCAACGGCTCGATGCCGCATTGCGACTGAGCAATAGAAACGTGGCCTGACAGGCGTCCTCGGCGTCTTGCATCTGCGGCAAGGCCCGACGGCAGACGCCCAGCACCATGCCGGAATGCCGGCGGAATAAGGCAGCGAAAGCTTCCTGATCGCCGTTGATCGCGAATCGCTGCAAGAGTTCCCGATCGCTCAGGCTTGCTCTACCTGCGTCAGCGACGTTGCCGATCGCTTGCCCCAAAACAGCGGCTGCTTGCCTCGACATGATTGCTCTCCCGCTTCCCGGCGTATCTCTACCTTAATATCACCGCCGGGAGGCAGGGAGGCGTCAGGCTGAAAAAAGGGATTCTTCACTGAGCGACTTCCAGTACGCGATCGCCAAGGTCGAGTGTATCGGCCGATTTTACTTTTTGCGGCGCGATTCGTGGTTTGCCACGGTAATAGTGCTGGCCCTTTTGAAAGTAGATATTGAACGCCATGCCCGGCAAAACGCCGTCGATTGCGAATCGGCCGTCCTTGTCGGAGCGTACGGCTCTGATCCGCGATCGCGATCCACGCACGAGTTCTTCTGCGCTTGGATGCAGAGGACTAATCGAGATTTCCATACGCTCGAGCGGCTGCCCGTCCCCATCGACCACGCGACCGGCAACGCGTCCGAGAGGAGCAAGCCGGGCGATCACCGGTTCTTTCTCGTCTCCGCGGATCGTCACCGTACCCCCGAGCTTTCGCTCGACGTGATAGATGAAGAGCGTCCGCGGTTTGTCCGGATCCAAGCCGTACACGGTAGGCGTCGATTCCGGCACGGAGAATGTGACCGGATGGCGATCCGCGAGGCCGGCCACGAACGCCCCGCTCAGCGGCTTGCCGTCGGCGTCTTGGATTGCGATCTTTCCCGTGACTCCGCGATCGACCACCAAGTCGGCGGACGTTACGCCGGTTTCTTTGACGTCGATCACCTTGACCGTGTTTTCTGTACCCAGAAACTCCACCGAACCGCCAGCCGTGGACACAACCCAGGTGCCGTTATCCTGCTTTCTGAATTCCTCTTTGTAGTCCGGGTCTGGAGTTGCTGCCCGATAACGACAGAACGGCTGATCGTAGAGCTTTTCCGTCGCCGGCACCTGAACCATGAGCAGAGAGGCCCCCGGAATCGTCACCAGGCGAAAGCGGCCGTCAGCGTCCGCTTGGCTCGACGTGCGATTTCGTTCGTAGCTCCTAAACTCCGGTCGCGCTCCGAAGAACTTGTTACTCGCCAGCGGAGCGATGCGGACGGCGGCACTCACGCCTTTGCCGGTTTGCTTGTCCACAACGCGTCCGGTGACAACCGATGCTTTCACGAGCTTGAAGTCCACCCGGACCGGAGACAGGCCGTCGCTATCTTTCGCTTGAATCGTCTGCGTCAGATAAGCGCTCTCGGGCGGCGGCAGCATCGAAAGCAGGTAGCCATCGTTGCGCTTCGGCAATCCTTCCAATCGATAACGTCCTTGCGAGTCGGAGGTACCGGTGACTCCATCGCCATAGCCGGTGTTCGACAGCAAATGGCAATTGGCGACCGGCGCTCCGGTCGCTGCATCCGTGATGACTCCGGTTATCTCCTTCCCCGGTTCGGCAACGTAAGTGAATTCGGGAGCGAGAAAGCCACGCACTCGATTCAACCTTAGATAGTCCGCATTCTCCTTCTTCAGGAGTTGATCGTTGTAGGGCTTGGGATCAAACCCCTTGCGCGTGACGACCCAGAGCATCGTACGTGCGGCGCCACCTCCACTGACCAGGACGTGAGCGATACGTTCCGACCCGAAGCCACGAAGGGAGAATCGCCCTTCGGCATCCGTTTTTGTTTCGCCGAGGATCTGGCTGATGGCAGCGACGCCCCGGCCGCTGCGGTCGTTGAGTGCTTCCAAGACGCTGCGCTTCCAGATGCCCAGGTAATCGTCGAGCTTCGCGCCTGGAATCTTTATCTCCACGGGCGTGACCGTTACCCCGGCCAGCGGCTTTCCTTCGGTGTTCATGATCCTGCCGTGGATCGGCACATCCTCCACGAGTTGAAGCGTCTGATCGCGGACCGGCTCCAAGCTGTTGGCCAAATCGACCTCGAGCCAGTCCACGCCAAACCCCGGCAAAGCGGCGATCGCGAACGCCCTAGGAAATTGCTTGGCAACCGGAAGAAGCGCGACAGCGAAACGACCCTCGGAGTCGCTCGTCCCGACGTGGCGTACATCAATGTCCGTGAGCGAGACGGGGCGCTCTGTTTTGAGAGTCGGCATAAACAGTTTGACGCCCGCGGCCGGCTTGCCATCGGGCAAGAGCACTCGACCCGACACCAGTCGCGATCCCAACGCGGCTCTTGCCGGCTCCTTGGCGGCTTCGCCTTTGGCGGGCATTTTGTCGGCTGTCTTCGGGCTGTCTTGTGTCGCAACCGGTGGTGCCGCGAGCTGGCCGGCCGCCAACAAACCGAGTCCGAGGGCCACGGTTCCCGCCAACAGCAGCAGCGCCGCTACGGATTTGCTGAACATGGTTCGGCCAACAATTCCCGCAGCAAGCTGAGAAGCCGCGACGGAGGGTTGCGCTGTTGCCGCTGCAGCGGCGCTCGATGACAGTCGCAAGACAGACGCCTCGGCCGCGGAGGTCGCCGCCAGCGCCAGCAGACCGGCACCTGCCACGCATCCGCGCCGAGTCAGTGCCTCGCCCAAACGCTTGCGACCACGTTCGAGGCGGATCTTGAGCGTACCGGCCGGTACGCCCAGGCGAGTCGCTGCCTCGTCGCGCGTCAGACCTTCGAGGTAGCACAGGACGAGCGGCTCCCGGTATGCCGACGGCAAGTTGTCGAGTTCGGCATCGAGCACGTCGAGCAACTCGCGGCCGGTCATCCGTTCCACGGGACATACGATGCGGGAGGTCGCCGCCCGGCCCTCGCGGCGGATGCGGCGCTCGGCAATGACTCGGGCATTGCGCGAGACGCGCCGTGCGGTCAGGTACAACCAGTTCGCAATCGACGCTTGCCAGCGTCCTGCCTTCGCGCGCCGACTGAGCACGAGGAACGTCGCCTGACAGGCATCTTCGGCATCTTGAAGGGTGGGAAGTGCTCGCCGGCAAACGCCGAACACCATGCCGCAATGCCTGCGAAAGAGAACGGCAAAGGCGTCCTGATCGCCCCTCTCGGCGAAGCGCTGCAGGAGTTCCTGATCGCTCCGGCCTGCACCGTCGGCGCTCGCAGCGGATCGAATGGCATCTTCCAGGACGGCGGTGGCGCGCTTGCTCATGACCGGTCTCCCGAGTTGTCATGATACCTCCGCCCATAGATATGTACGCTCGATTCAGCGGCGGCATCATCTCGGGGGAAATAAGGCAAGCCCTACTTGCCGCCACCACTGCCGATCATCTTGACGGGAATCTGGCCGAGATCGATTGTCGCGCCGGGGTCCGCCTTCAAGAATCTCTTTCCTTTCACCGCAAGGACGACGAATGTGCCGCCTTGTTCGAAAGTCAACTCGCACTCCATCCCGGGCAGCACGCCGTCGAGCACGAATGAGCCATCCTTTGCGGGAATAGCGTTCTTCAACGCCAGCCGCGTATAGTGCATCAGGTCGCTGGCGGCCGGATCCTTGTAGCGCACGCCGATGGTCGCGCCGACGAGTTTC